>Ga0208888_100066_pt1 | contig 83987 bp, 66 predicted proteins | sample LakWasM115_HOW13_2_FD_183929 | JGI IMG/M metagenome (GOLD analysis project Ga0208888, IMG submission 183929) | Freshwater sediment methanotrophic microbial communities from Lake Washington under simulated oxygen tension - Sediment Metagenome... | ecosystem: Environmental > Aquatic > Freshwater >...
GGAGTAGTAGTGTAAACACGCGTACAAACACCTCTTCTTTGAGGACAAGAATCTAAAGCAACCGATTTACTCTTCTTAGTGATTTGAGTTCTTCCTGTTCTTACTAATTGTTGAATTGTTGGCATAATTAAATACTAAAATTTCTTTATTTATTAAAATCCCCCTTTTTTAGGGGTTGCAAATGTAGTAATTATTTTTATCGAAACAAATCTTAATTAATTAATTTTCAAATAGATTCTTTTTAGATTTGATTAACCGTAATAAAAAGAGATTTTTTTCGTTATTTTGAAGCAAAGCTCTATGCGATTGAAAAAGATATTCTTTCTTATTTTCTTATCCCTCTTTGGCGGAAAAACCGCTGCTCAAAACTTGTACTTGAAAATTTCCGGCAGCAATGACAGCGAAACCAAAATCATCGACAGTATTGGCTATGAAAAAAAACACAAATCTCTAAAATCCATTACCGAAGAAAATATTTTACTTACAGAAAAGCTAAATAAGAAAGGCTATCTGGATTGTAAAATCGTCGAAACCCATAAAGTTAACGACTCTGTTTTTACACACAAATACCAACTCGAAAACAGAATTAAATATGCGCGCATATATATAGGTATAAATTTTCAGGAATTTATCCCCGAAAACTTCTCCTTCAAGAACGATTCTGTAACCTTGCCTTTTGAGGAAATAGAATTTTTATTAAACACTGTAACAAGACAATTAGAGAATAAGGGTTACGCAATGGCCAAAGCCAAACTTTCCTCCATTGAAAAACAACCTCATTTCATTACCGCTTCTCTATCGGTAAATACAGAAATCAAAAGAAACATCAACAACATAGTCATAAACGGTTATCCTAAATTTCCCGAAGGCCACAAAAAAAATATCTTGCGTCTGCACAAGAACAAAACCTTCAACCAAAAAAGCCTAGAAAAAATTTATACTGATTTTGAAAAATACCGCTTTGTCAAACAGCAAAAATATCCCGAAATTTTGTTTACCAAGGATTCCACTAAAATCTATGTTTACTTAGAAAAAGCAAAACCAAACTCATTTGACGGATATCTTGGATTCACCAATGACGAAAAAGACAAATTGGTTGTCAGCGGCTACTTGGATTTAATCCTTAATAACATTCTAAATTCGGGTGAAAAAATTGCACTTTATTGGAAAAGCGATGGGCAAGACCAAAAAACGTTCAACCTGAGTTTGGAACTTCCATATCTATTCAAAAGCCCTTTCGGAATGAAAGCCGACTTGAATATTTTCAAACAAGACAGCACCTTTCAAAATACCAGAACCAATTTAGAAATCGGCTACTACTTTAACTACAACACCCGAATATACTTAGGTTATCAGTCAACAGAGTCAAGCGACATTCAAAACATAAATTCAACTACTATTAACGACTTTGAAAGCTCTTTTCTAACCTCGTCTTTGGAATTCACCAATTTTAATAATACTGATTTTTTATTCCCGGAAAAAACCAACATCAATCTTAAAGTAGGAAACGGAAAGAGAAACGCCAATTCCGGTAACGACAACCAATTTTTTATAAGCTTACTAGCCAAACACAATTTTTATCTGAACCCAAAAAATATCATACAAGTTAAAACCCAGAATTTCTATTTAAAAAGCAACCGCTACATCACCAATGAGCTTTACAGATTCGGAGGCATAAATTCCGTACGCGGGTTCAACGAAAACAGCCTTCAAGCCAACACAATTACCACTTTACTTACCGAATACCGTTATATCGCAACTTCAAATTTGTATGTCCACACCATACTCGACTATGGTTACTTTAACGACACCACTACAAATACCAAAGAAAATCTTTTGGGACTTGGTTTTGGATTCGGATTATTAACTAAAAACGGTCTTTTCAATATCATCTACGCAAACGGCAGTACTAAAAATCAAGATGCCAAACTATCAAATTCAATAGTTCACATCAGCTTTAAAGCTAATTTTTAAATAATTAAAGAATTAAGAATAAAAGTTAACATTTCATTAGGATTTTTAAGAATTATTTAAGACTTTTGGTTTACTAATTATAACCAAATTAAATAATGAAAACAAAGTTAAATGGATTCTTGACGCTTTTTATAGCGTTATTGGTGCAAATTTCTTTTGCACAAGAGAGGATTGTTACTGGTGTTGTTACTGATAACAGCGGTATGCCTATTCCGGGAGTTAATGTTCTTGTTAAAGGGACTAAGTTGGGAACTCAAACCGATTTTGACGGTAAGTTCAGCATTAGTGCTTCTCCAACACAGACATTAGTTTTTAATTATGTCGGCATGAAATCACAAGAAATTGTGGCTTCATCGGCAACAATCAACGTTAAAATGATGGATGCGGCCGTTGAGCTTGAAGGCGTTGTAGTAACGGCTTTAGGCGTTAAAAAGTCTGAGAAGGCCGTAACCTATGCCGCTCAATCTGTAAAAGGAGGCGCTTTAACTGAGGCGAGAGAATCAAATTTAGTAAATGCCTTATCCGGTAGAGTTGCGGGGGTTCAAGTAACCAATTCATCAGGAGCAGTAGGATCTTCCTCAAGAATTGTTTTGAGAGGTGCTTCTACTATTACAGGTAACAATGAGGCTTTATTTGTTATAGATGGTGTTCCTTTTGATAATACCAGCTACGGTAACTCAGGTTCAGGTGGAGGTAGAGACTTACCTAATGGTGCTGCCAGTATCAATCCTGATGACATTGAATCAGTTACTGTGTTAAAAGGACCAACTGCTGCTGCACTTTACGGTATTCGTGCCAGTAAAGGGGTTGTTTTGATCAATACAAAATCTGGAAAGAAAAAAGACAAGTTCGAAGTTTCTTTCAACACAAATACCACTTTCTCTAACCCATTGGTTTTACCAAACTTCCAAAACTCTTACGGTCAAGGAGCAACTTCAGATTATTTTGAATTTGTTGATGGTGCCGGAGGCGGATACAACGATGGTGTTGACGAAAGCTGGGGACCTGCTTTGGACAGAGGTCTTTCTTTTGTTCAGTGGGACTCATACAAAAACGGCGGATTACCTACTCCATGGGTTTCTCATCCTGACAACGTTAAAGATTTCTATGAAACAGGTGTTGCACAAACCAATAACGTATCTATCGTTAGTGGTGGTGAAAATTCAAACTTCAGATTATCCATTGGAAACAGTGATGAAAAAGGGATGATTCCTTTTACTGAATTCAAAAAATTCAATGTAGGTTTTAATGGAAACATGAACCTAGGCAAAAAATTATCTGCCGGTATCAGCATGACTTACTTCAACAACAAAAGTGATAATTTACCAGTTGTTGGTTATTCAAGTCAAAACGTAGTTCAACAGTTTATTTGGTCTGCTCGTAACGTTAATTTCTCTGACTTAAAAGACTGGAGAAACTTACCTTTGGCTGGTGCTAACACACCTGCTGCAGGTACTCCATTAAACTGGAACACCAATTTCCAAAACAACCCTTATTGGCATTTGGAAACCAACATCAATACTTTTGATCAAGACAGAATTACCGGTAATACATTCTTAAACTTCAAGTTTACAGACAACTTATCAATCAACGGTAAATTGATGTTAGACCAATATTCACAAAGAGAAACTTTGAGAAACGAAAAAGGTTCTAACGAGAATATTGACGGTTACTATGCTGAAATTGCCAGAAGATATTCTGAGATCAACGCTGAAGCCATCTTAACTTACCAAAGAAATTTAACCACTGATTTGGCTTTGACCATCAATGCCGGTATGAACTCTATGAAAAGAGTAAGTACAAGACAATTAGGAGAATTAAGCGGCGGTTTAGAGTTACCGGGCCTATTTACATTATCTAACGTAAAATCCGGAACTACTCCAACTATCGACAGTGATTATACAGAGCAAAGAATCAACAGTGTTCTTGGATTCGGACAATTATCATACAAAGGCTATGCTTTCCTTGATTTCTCAGGACGTAATGACTGGGCGAGTGTATTGCCTTCTCAAAACAACTCCTTCTTCTACCCTGCAGTAACAGGATCATTAGTTCTTTCTGAGTTAGCTGACTTTTCTAAAGCTAAAATCAGTTATGCTAAAATTAGAGGAGGTTGGTCAAAAGTTGGAGGTATCGGACCTTTAGACCCATACAGCTTAAACAGAACTTTTGCTTTAAGCAATAACAACTTTGGTACTATTTCTTCTGTGCCTAACACGCAATGGAACCCTAACTTAAAACCTGAAAGTACTACTGGAGTTGAGTTCGGATTAGACTTAAACGCCTTCAACAACAGAGTTCGTTTTAGTGCTACCTATTATGATCAGACCAGTAAAGACTTAATCTTACCATTACAAATTGATGGAGCTTCAGGATTTACCTCTTCTTGGGAAAATGCCGGAGAAATGAATAACAAAGGTATTGAGTTACAATTAGGTGCTACAGTATTGAAAAAAGGAGATTTCTCTTTTGATGTAGACTTGAACTTTGCTAAAAACAAAAACGAAGTGGTTAGCTTAGGTTTGACTGATGCCTATGTATTAGGCGGTCAATGGGATATGGAATTACAAGCCCGTGTAGGCGAAGCTTATGGATCCATCGTTGGATATCCTTTCTTAAGAAATGATGCCGGTCAAATAATTTATGAGAACGGTTTACCTCAAGTTAACAACACCGAAAAAGTTGTATTAGGAAATATTACTCCTGATTGGACAGGAGGTGCTAACTTTACTTTCAAATACAAAAACTTCGATTTAAGCACCTTAATTGATGCTAAAATGGGTGGTGACATCTTCTCTATGACTTATATGTGGGGTAGATATGCCGGAACATTGGAAGAGTCTTTAATCGGAAGAGAGACTGGGGTAATCGGAAACGGTGTAGTTTCTGATGGAAACGGCGGATACACTCCAAATAACGTAGTGGTAGATGCTAAAACATTCAATCAAACAGCCTACGATTACTCAAACTTTACAGAAAGTGGAGTATTTGATGCCAGTTATGTAAAACTTAGACAAATTGTTTTAGGATATTCATTGCCTAAAAAATGGTTGACCGGTACTTTCATTCAAGATTTCAGAGTGTCAGTAGTAGGTAGAAACTTAGCTATCCTTTACAAAAAAGTTCCTCATATTGATCCTGAAACAGGATTCAGTAGCGCTAATGGTGAGCAAGGTCAAGAATTTGGTCAATTACCTTCAGCAAGAACTTATGGGTTTAACATTAACATTAAATTCTAAAAAAAGTTATGAAAAAAATATTTGCCTTATTTGTCGCAGCACTCACTCTTTGGAGCTGTGATAAAAATTTTGAAGAGATCAACACCTCTCCAAATAATTCCCAAACAACAGACCCTAATTTATTGCTATCATCTGCAATGATTACTACTCAAAACACTTTGTATAATGCACAAATTGGTGGAGATATGGGGCTTTGTTGGGCACAACAATGGTCAAAAGTTCAATACAATTCTGAAGAAAGATACACGCCAAGAAGAGCCGTTATGAATTCAGTTTGGACGAACCTTTACGCCAGTTCTATTGCAGAATGTAAAGCTGCCTATGAATTAGCCGGAACTACCGGAAACACTAACTTACAAGCTATCAGTTTAGTATTGGAAGCCAACAATTTCCAAATATTAACCGATATCTTCGGCCCTGTTCCATTCAATGAAGCTGTAGTACCGGGTATCACTAAACCGGTTCACGACACAGAAGAAGTAGTTTATGACGGAATTCTTGATTTATTAGATCAAGCAGAAGCTTTATTTGCTAACGGAAGTGGTGAATTTACTGCAACAGCTGACTTCATTTACCAAGGTGATGTAGCCAAATGGCGAAAATTCGGAGCTTCTCTAAAATTAAAAGCTCTAATGAGAATTTCCGGAAAAAGAAATGTTTCTGCAGAAGTAACTGCGTTAGTAAACTCAGGTTTATTAATGTCTTCTAACGATGATTCAGCACAATTGGCTTACACTGCTTCACAACCTGATGCTAATCCAATCTACGAAACTATCGTTTACGGTAACAGAGCAGAATACAAAGTAAGTTCAGTACTTGTTGATGAATTAAACCAATTATCCGATCCTAGACTAGGTGTTTTTGCACAAGTTAACGATGTGGGAGCTTATGTAGGTAATGTACCTGGTGTTGAAAACCCGGGCAACTACAATGGTTTCTCTTCACCAGGTGAAGACTATTTATCGCCTACCTTACCAGGTGTACTATTGTCTTATGCTCAAGTAGAATTATACTTAGCAGAAGCAGCTTTAACAGGCATCATCCCTGGTGGTGTTCCAACAGCTGATACGCACTACAGAAATGGTATTACTGCCAACATGAACTTTAACGGAGTTTCTTCCGGAGCAATAGCAACTTACTTGAGTCAGCCTTCCCTTGACTTTACTACTGTAACAGCCGGTAAAGAAAAAATTGGTTTACAAATGTGGCTTGCTCTTTACGGACAAGGAATTGAGTCGTGGACAGAATGGAGAAGAACCGGACAACCAGCCTTATCTCCAGTTGTTGACGCACAAATCAGTGCTATTCCAAAAAGATTCTATTATTCAACCGATTCACAAAACTTTAACCAAGCAAACTACCAAGCTGCTGTTGCCTTATTAGATAATGGCGACACTATGCTTTCTAAAGTTTGGTGGATGAACTAATACAAAAAACTATGAAAAAATTTATTTATTTATTTATGGCTGTCGCATCTTTGGGTGTGGTGTCATGCGAAAAGGACAATGATGTTCTTACCGGAAATAAAAATGAAGGAGGTTTATTGGATGTTAAAAACAATTTGGTCGCTTATGTTGTTGGTAACGGAAATGAATTCCAATACACTGCAGCATTAGGAGCTTTCCAAGGTGATGTATCTGTTGAATCTGTAGACGTTTACAAACAATTCACATCTGTTGACGGAACAACTTCAAATAGAGTATTTTTAAAAAATGTTACTTTTCCAAATGCAACACAATTGGAAACTATAAATTTCAATTTTACTTATAACGAACTCAGTGAAGGAATTATTGTTAACGGTCAACCGTTGCCTACAAATGATACTGAATTAGAAATCGGTGATTATTGGACACTTACCTATGTTTCTAAAACTTCAAGCGGAAACGAAGCTCTAAACAATAAATCAACAAAAGTTTCAGTAGGAACCCGTTTCGCCGGGAATTATCGTTGTGTTGAAGCAGAATACTACAGATTAGGCGTATTAACTTACACTGCTGCAGACTGGCCGGCTTCAACCACTATCGAATCGGTAAATTCAACAACATATAGAGTAGTTGAATATTTCGGAGTATTCAGTGGAAATGAATATTATTTTACAATCGACGAGAATGATGTGATAGGCTATCCTGACAATACTCCTGATGGCACACCTCAATCTGGTAATGGCCAACCTTTTATCACATGTTTATCTAATCCTGCTGATATGACCCCAGTATATTGTGGCTCTTCAAATTACGTGATTAGAGATGATGTAGAAGGAAAAGATCGTTTGGTAATGTCTTTCGGATACAATACTACTTCCGGTGCAGTAGGACCAAGAGTTTTCTATCAAGTTTTAGAAAAAATAGTTGACTAATTAAAAAAACTATCATGAAAAAAATATTTTATAATAAATTTGGACTAGGTTTACTTTTGTCTTCTATGATGTTCATCTCTTGTGATGACTCTGGTGATGCTACAGGGTACAGTAACCTAATCGTAGCAGAAGATGTTGTGGGAACTATTTCATTAGATAGTCCTTTGACTAATTCGCAAACCGTTAGAGAGGGTGACGAAGGTGTATACACGTATACCATTACGCTAAACAAACCTCAATCAATTGATATTCACGTTTCTGTTCTTCAAACAGCTGGTGATGCTGATGATAGTGATTTCGAATACGATCATGAACTTATCATTCCTGCCTATACTACTTCAGTTTCAGGAGAGATTAAAATCTTAAATGACGACGAAGATGAAGATGATGAAACTTTCACTCTTCGTGTTAGTAATGCAAACACTTCAAATGCCAGCATTGCATCTCAAGAATTGTCATTTACTATCATTGATTGTTATTCTGATTTAGCAGGTACTTACAGCTACTCTACTACCAATGTATCTGCCCCAACAGGTGAATTCGCAGCCGGTCCGGTTACCGGTAACGTTACATTTACTGCTGTAGGCGGAGGGGTATACAATCTTTCTGATGCTTCTTTCGGAGGCTGGAGAGGTTTATATGGACCGGGCAATATCGCAACTGGGGTTCAATTTGTAGACCTTTGTGGTGAAATTGCTTATGCAGGTGTAGATCAGTACAATGAGGTATTCACATTCTCAAACTTAGTAATCAACGGTGCTGACATGTCTTTCCACTGGGAAAATGATTACGGCGAATATGGAGATACAACCTTAACAAGAACAGATGGCTCTAACTGGCCAAACTTTGTTTTGCAACAACCATAACATTAAATTGTTCTAATCTAAAACCACCAGTTTTCACTGGTGGTTTTTTTATATCTTTGCGCCATGGAAAAAGAAAATCAAATCTTCGGAATCAGAGCCATAATTGAAGCCGTTAACGCAGGTAAGGAAATCGACAAAGTCTTTATTCAAACCGATGCGCAAGGCGAATTGATGCAAGAACTGCTCAAAACCCTGAAAAAAAACAGCATCAATTTCTCATACGTTCCCGTAGAAAAACTCAACCGTTTAACCATCAACAACCACCAAGGTGCTGTGGCGACCATTGCCCCTATTTCCTTCGTTAATTTGGAAACCTTAGTAGACAGTGTTGTGGAAAGCGGCAAAACGCCTTTATTCTTAATCCTCGACCAACTCAGTGATGCCCGAAACTTTGGTGCCATCATCAGAACGGCAGAATGTACCGGAGTTGACGGTATTATAGTGCAAAAAACCGGTTCCGCTCCCGTAAACGGTGACACCGTAAAAACCTCTGCAGGGGCCGTTTTCAATGTACCGATTTGCAAAGTCGATCACATCAAAGACGCCATTTTTTACCTGCAAGGCAGTGGCATCAAAACCGTAGCCGCCACCGAAAAAACCGAAGACAGCCTATACAGTCTAAACCTCAACGAACCCGTTGCCATCATCATGGGTAGCGAAGACCGCGGCATCAACCCGTCGGTGTTGAAAATTGTAGATGAAAAAGCCAAACTTCCTATGTTCGGAACCATCGGTTCCTTAAATGTTTCTGTAGCCTGCGGTGCGTTTCTTTACGAAACAGTTCGTCAAAGACAATAATCACCTCTGTTAAATTTAATATTTAATATCTAATATTTAATATTAATAGCGAATGGCTTGGGCTATTTAGGAATCCGTATTCCCTCTTTACGTTACAATAAAAAAGTCCCGATCACTCGGGACTTTTTATTTTCTCTTCACACGAGTGTAGCGAATTGCCGAAGGAATCGGGGCTAAAGAGCTATCTATTCGGCCGACTTGTTATCGTCTGTCGCTGCTTTGTAGGTGTAAACATAATTTACTGTAGTTGGAGGGATTTCTTCTTCAATTTCCTCCGGTTCAGGCGTATTGACAAAGTTGCCGTTCTCGTCAAAATGCTTCATAAACATATCGTCCTCCGGATTAAAATCGGGTTTCTCCCATTCGTATTGGATTGCTTTTTTATAATCGGGTGTTTTAAAAATAGCCGCAAAAACAAAACCGGTTAAGAATCCGGCCAAATGGCCTTCCCAGGAAATTTGTCGGTCAACCTCAGGAAATACATACCAAATCATGCCGCCGTATAACATCACCACCGTGAGCGATAAAGCCATGAGTCGGTAATACTGTGTCATCATCCCTTTAAAGAAAATAAAAGACACCAACACATAAATCAAACCACTGGCACCAATGTGATAGGCTTCGCGCCCAATAACCCAAGTAATCAATCCCGAAAAGACAATTCCGTAAACCAACACCTTGAGTGAGATGTCGCGGTAAAAATAAATCAGCGCCGCTGTTAAAATAAATAACGGAAAAGTATTGTTGGCAATGTGATTCAAATCACCGTGCAAAAACGGACTCAACAAAACACCTTGCAAACCTTGCCAGGTTCGGGGATAAATGCCGTGTGTGGTCCAATCGAGATTGAAGCGATCTTCCGCTAAGAAAACGCTCCATATCACCAACACCAAAAAAACCGGCACTATCCATACCGAAGGCGTAAACTTAAAATGATGCTGATCGTTCATAGGCTTAAAATATCGCATTTGACTTGTCAAAAACACCGCCAAGATAAAAATAGTGCTAATTTGTCAGTTTAAGGTATTTTAAAACAAGTTTAAAAGAAGCCTTTAGTTTGTATTTAGCCCCGATGGTAGAAGTTACCGTGTAACTCGGACAGCGGGAACACGGTGTAAAAAATGCCCTAACGTTTGGCTCCTAAACTTCATAAAAATTGTATTTTTACCGCATGGAAGCACCTTTGGCAGAACGCATCAGACCGCAGCGTTTGGAAGACTACATCAGTCAGTTACACTTGGTAGGCGAAAACGGTTCGTTGACCCAGCAAATTGCTCGTGGCGTTATTCCGTCGATGATTTTTTGGGGTTCTCCGGGCACAGGCAAAACCACTTTGGCGCAGATTATTGCCAAGCAAAGCAACCGTCCGTTTTACGAGTTGAGCGCCATTAACAGCGGGGTGAAAGACATCCGCGACGTGATTGAAAAAGCGAAACAAAGCGGCGGCTTGTTCACCGCTAAAAACCCGATTTTGTTCATAGATGAGATCCATCGTTTCAGCAAATCACAACAAGATTCTTTGCTGGCAGCCGTAGAAAAAGGTTGGGTAACGCTCATAGGTGCTACGACTGAAAATCCGAGTTTTGAAGTGATTCCTGCTTTGTTGTCACGTTGTCAGGTGTATATTTTAAATCCGTTTTCTAAGGAAGATTTGTTGGCTTTGTTGCACCGCGCGATGAAGGAAGACAAAATCATTTCCGCTAAAAAAATCAAATTAAAAGAAACTGAGGCTTTACTGCGACTTTCGGGTGGTGACGGCCGTAAACTATTGAATATTTTTGAACTCGTTGTCAACGCCAGCCCTGAAGGTCAAATTACGATTACCAACGACAAAGTATTGGAATTGGTGCAGCAAAACACAGTGCTGTACGACAAAACCGGAGAACAACATTACGATATTGTTTCGGCTTTTATCAAATCCATCCGCGGTAGTGATCCCAACGGCGCTGTGTATTGGTTGGCGCGCATGATTGAAGGCGGCGAAGATGTAAAATTTATCGCCCGTAGAATGTTAATTTTATCCAGTGAAGATATTGGCAACGCGAATCCGACGGCTTTTATCATGGCCAACAATACCTTTCAAGCCGTTTCTACCATTGGCTATCCGGAGAGCCGAATTATCTTGAGTCAGTGTGCGATATATTTAGCCACATCGCCTAAAAGCAATGCGAGTTATATGGCTATAGGCGAAGCTCAAGCTTTGGTGAAACAAACCGGCGATTTATCGGTACCGATTCATTTGCGCAACGCACCAACCAAACTGATGAAGGAATTGGGTTATGGCGAAGAATACCAATACTCACACAACTATGCCAACAATTTCTCGGAACAAGAATATTTACCCGATGAAATCAGGAATACAGATTTCTACAAACCGGGAAACAATGCTCGCGAGAACGAAATGCGTACCTTTTTGAAAAACCGTTGGAAAGATAAGTACGGGTATTAGTTTGAATGGTTAAAACTTCAAATTAATCGGTTCTGACACCAAATTTCCGTTATTGTAGTATTCAAAAAACCATTGTCCGTCTTTGAGTAACACGGTTCCGTTTACCCCATTTTTATCGGCCATAAACACATTCTTTTGCGAAGTGTTGTACAAACGCATGATGACTTTAGGCTCGTTGTCAACCACTTGATAGCCGTTAGCTGTTGGTTGTGCAAAAAAGAACGGAGCATTAGGTTTAGTCTCAATTTTGTTGTCTTTTACTCTCACCACGGGTTTCTCATCGGTATTAGTTGTAGAAACCGATTCAATTCTGGTTTCGGAAACCCTAACCACAGGTTTTTCTGTTGTTGGTTGAAATGGCAATGATTTGCCTTCATACTTATAGTTCAAAGTTTCAAACGACTTGGCTGCTTCTCTCAGTGCTTGGCTATAAGCTATAGAATATTGTTTTTCACGACTGGTTCCAAGTTCGGTTTGGTAAACAATATTGCCTTTACAATCCTTTAAAGCCACTCTGATTTTAGTGACCATAATTCCGCTTTCATTGATCAAATCTGCTGTTAAAAAATCACAACGATTCATAGTGTCATTGGCAAAAGATTCGTCACTGAAATAGGCTTTGAAACCGTATTTTTGGAGCAATAGTTTAACAGAAGTATTCATCCCGTATTTGTCATCCGTTTTAAAGGCATCAAATTTTTTGGGAACAATTACATATTGATAATTATTAACTCCCTGAGAGTAAGACATAAAAGATACGAACAGTAACAAGAGTGCTATTTTTTTCATTAGAGTATGTTTTTTAATTCTTTTAGATGATTAATTCTTGTAAAGGTTGCTGTAGTATGCGTGTTTTTTTCATCAAACAAAATGGCTTCCATTCCAAATTCGATTGCACCGCGTACATCGGCATCAATACAGTCACCTATCATTAAAGCATTTTGCTTATCGACTTTAGCCAAAGATAAGGCAAATTCGAATATGTTGCGATGCGGTTTTTTTACGCCCGCCATTTCCGAATTGGTGACGGTTTTAAAATAACCTTCTAAACCGGAATTGGCTATTTTTTTATACTGTACTTCTGCAAAACCGTTGGTGATAATGTGCAAATTATACTTGGACGATAAATAATCCAAAACTTCCAAAGCGCCTTCAAAAAGTTGGTTATTATCCGGTAAAAATACAATGTAATCGTGAGCAATTTTATCAATAGCCTCGTCGGAGATTTTATAACGCAACGCATCAAAAGATTGTTTCAATCGCTGGTAACGCAATTCTTCATGTGTCATTTTATCGACCTGGTACAATTTCCAACAGGCTTGATTGATAGGCGCGTAAACTTCCACGAACTGATAGGTGTCTATGGTTGGATGCTGTTCTTTAAAGATTTTATCAAAAGCCAAAACCGAATTGGCGTCAAAATCCCAAAGTGTATGATCGAGGTCAAAAAAAATATCTGTGATGTGTTTCATGCTAAAAAATGCCTTCGTCCTGAAAGCTCAAATACCCTTTTTCGGTGATGATAATATGATCGAGCACTTTAATATCCAATTGCTCGCCGGCAAAGGTAAGCTTTTTAGTGATTTCTTTGTCGGCATCACTGGCCACAAGTTTACCGGAAGGATGATTGTGGCTTAAAATGATAGAAGTCGCGTTGTGTTCCAAAGCCAATTTAAAAATTAGGCGAACATCCACAATGGTTCCGGTAATACCGCCTTTGGATAACTGGGCTTTATAAATCACTTTATTGGCATTATTCAGATAAAGCACCCAAAATTCTTCATGTAACAAATCGCCTATAAGAGGTTGCATGATTTCGAAAACCGCTTTGGAAGAAGTAATTTTGAAAAAATCGGGAAGTGCTTGCTCTCTGCGCCTTTTCCCCAACTCTAAAGCCGCAGCTATAGTAACCGCTTTGGCCTCGCCTATGCCTTTGAATTCCATAAATTGCTTGAGCGATAATTTGCCCAACGCATTTAGGTTGTTGTTAACGCTTTGTAGTATCCGTTTGCTCAGGGAAACTGCACTTTCATTTCGACTGCCGGAGCCGATAAGTATAGCAATTAATTCGGCATCACTCAAAACCGATTTTCCTTTCAGCATTAGCTTTTCACGAGGCTTATCGTCTTCTGACCAATGTTTTATAGAAAAGTTTTGTTCCATGGCTTATACTAAAAAGAAAGAATTATCGTTAGTTCTTGAAACCTTAAAAGTATGAAAACTTTTTATTTATCGCTAACTTTACTTACATTTTTAACTTGTAGTCAAAAAGAGGTTGAGCATAATAATGCTAAACCCTTGCTTGAAAACACATTTGAAAACCGACTTTCCGATGCGGCGCTTTCCATAATTGATGACGAAATTGTATATACTCCAAATTATGTTGCGATAAAATATCCCAACGGAGATGTTCCGGCCAAAACCGGCGTTTGTACCGATGTGGTCATCAGAGCGTATCGTAAATTGGGTATTGATTTGCAAAAAGAAGTCCATGAAGATTTGAAAGCCAACTTTACCAAATACCCTAATTTGAAAAAATGGGGTTTGAAAAAACCTGATACTAACATTGATCACAGAAGAGTTCCGAATTTAGAAGTTTTCTTTACCCGAAAAGGTCAAAAATTAGCAATAACACAAAACCCAAGCGATTATAAAACCGGTGAAATCGTTACTTGGATGATTAACGGAAAATTACCGCATATCGGCATAATAACCCACAAAAAATCCTCCAATGGTCATCCGATGATTGTACATAATGTGGGCAACGGACAAGTATTGGAGGATTGCTTGTTTCGCTATGAGCTAGTTGGGCATTTTAAATATCAAAAATAATCTTCAAATTATAGCATCAACTTCTTCACTTCATCAAAATTCAATCCACCGTAATTACCGGAACTCATTAATAATAAGGCGGTATTGTTTAAATCGAAATTGAATAAAAAGTCTTTGAACTCTATTGGATTGGTATAAATAATCAAATCTTTACGCTTGAAAGATTCTGCAATTTGCTCATAAGTCACTTCTTCGAGTTGCTTGATTTTTACCGCATCGGGCGAATAAAAAACCACGGCTACATCGGCGGCATCTAAAGCGCCTTCGTATTCTTTTAAGAATTCGGCATTCAAACTGCTGTACGTATGTAATTCAAGGCAAGCTACTAATTTTCTGTCCGGATATTGTGCTTTAACAGCTTGGGTAGTAGCCGAAACTTTACTCGGTGAATGGGCAAAATCTTTATAGGCCACTTTGCCTTTTCCTTCAGCTATTTTTTCCAATCGTTTGCTGGCGCCTTTAAAACTGGCAATGGCTTCGTAGAAATCGGCTTCGTCTACGCCCATATTTTGGCAAATCCATTTGGCTCCGGCTAAGTTGTTTAGATTGTGTGCTCCAAAGACTTCTATCGGCATCGGACCTTCGGGAGTGTCTAATAAAGTTACACCGTCTTTAACAGAATAACTTGGTGTTTGGTAGGGAATTCGACGAATGGTGTTGGTTGATTCTTCAGCTACTTTTTTAACCGTAGCGTCTTCTTCATTATAAACCAAAATTCCGCCTTTGGTGATTTGGTTGACAAAAATTTCAAATTGCTCTACATAATTATCAAAGGTTGGAAACACATTAATATGATCCCAAGCAATGCCTGACAATAAAGCGATGTTAGGTTGGTACAAATGAAACTTCGGTCTTCTGTCTATGGGCGACGATAAATATTCATCGCCTTCCAACACGATAAAATCATTCTCATGTGTAAGATGCACCATAGTGTCAAAACCCTCTAATTGGGCACCAACCATGTAATCTACCTCAATATTATGGTAATGCATCACGTGCAAAATCATAGAAGTAATAGTGGTTTTTCCGTGCGAACCACCTATAACTACTCTGGTTTTATTTTTGGATTGTTCGTATAAAAATTCGGGATACGAATAAATTTTCAATCCTAATGCTTGGGCTCTGAGCAATTCCGGATTATCCGCTTTAGCGTGCATTCCGAGAATAACGGCTTCAATATCGGCTGTAATCTTTTCGGGAAACCAACCCATTTCTAGGGGAAGCAAGCCTTTTTTGTCCAAACGAGATTTGGACGGTTCAAAAATAGCATCATCACTTCCGGTTACTTGGTATCCTTTTTCGTGTAAGGCCAAGGCAAGATTGTGCATGGCAGCGCCGCCTATGGCTATAAAATGTGTTCGCATGAGATATATGACTTATTTTTTTTCTTTGTATGTTTCTAAGAGTGCTTTAGCCTTTTCAGGTTGGTTCATTTTGTTTTTGTACAAATTGGCTAATTTTTGATAGGTTGTTTTAGAACCGCCAATAGCTATGGCTTTTAAATAATATTTTTCTGCTTCCTTATTTCTATCAAAATATTCCGCTATTCTCCCCTGGGCCAAATAACCGTCAACCGGTGAAATTTTGAGTAACTCGGCAGCATATCTTTGCGCCTTTTTTTCGCTGCCACCCACTATCCCGGGAAGTTGCAAATACAATTCGATTAATGCCCAGCGGGCTTCAATGTGATTTGGATCGAGGGCGATGGCTTTCTCAAAGGAAGCTTTTATATCATCAATCATTCCTAAAGCTTTGAACTTGTTGGATTCTTTGGCTTTCATCCCCAAACATCCGCCAAACTTATAATGGTAATCGGCTTCGCCGGGTTTTAGTTTGATTAGCTTGCCATAATAAAACATGGCTTTGTCCCAAGATTTATAAATGCCCTCAATATCACCCAAATACTCCAACGTTTTGAGATGATTGGCATTATCCTTCAAGTAACTTTCAAAAGCCAGTTTGGCTTGATCATACTTGGCTTGTTTGAATAACAATTCGGCCTTTTCAAAATCACCTGTATTGTTTGAAAAGAGAAAGCTTAAGATTAGTATAACCAAATGAGATTTCATCGGCAAAAAATTGATTTTCAAATGTAATCATTTTATGAAAATTTCCTTTCTATTTTTTTCAATAGAGCCCAAAAAAAATCTATAAAGTGTAAAACAAATCGGTGAACAACACTTTTTAATATAACTCACTATTTTTCAAATACTTATGCTTTTAAAAATAATCTCTACCAAACTTATCAAAAAAGGTATTTAATCGAATTTATAAGTAATTTACCCGAATTTTTTTGTGTCTCATTACATTGGAAATAGCTTTGTAGCAGAATTAAAATACAAGTCCCCATGAAAGATTTTAATACACAAAAACGCACTACACTAAATTTTCTCTTACTGGCAATCTTTTTATTGATTGGCACGACTGAGGCTTTTTCACAAAGCCAAACCCGAATTGCCGGAGTTGGAGAAAACAATGGTTCCGGAAGAGTTTGGAACAATCCGGGCAACATTACTGCCGATGATACCAATTATGCAACAGCTGCCTTAACCGGAAATGAGACTTCCAGATATCTCAGAGCCAGAGATTTTGGCTTTACAATCCCCACAGGCGCTACAATTACCGGTATTTCCGTAACGATTATGAGACAAAGTAGTTCTAATGCGGGAGGTAATAGTATTGACGATAATGTGGTAAGGTTAATGAAAAATTTAGCCTTAGTAGGAAACAATTATGCAACTGCAACTGACTGGCCTACTACTATGTCAGCAGCCAATTATGGCACAGGAACTACAGACATGTGGGGAACAACTTGGACTGAAGCCGATATCAACAATGCCAATTTCGGATTATTTTTGAGAGTAACTAATGAGTCAACTAATAATAGAACGGCTTCAGTTGATTACATAGAAATTACAGTTTATTATACCAATCCACTACCTACAATAACCAATTTTACACCAAACAATGCTTGTGTTAATTCAGGAAACACTGTAACCATAACAGGAACTAATTTTACAGGAGCAACCAATGTTTCCTTTAATGGAACGGCCGCAACGTTTACAGTAAACAGTAATACACAAATCACAGCAGTCTTACCTAATGGCGCAAGTACAGGAAACATTAGCGTCACTACACCTAACGGAACTGCAAACAGCGCAACAAGTTTCACGGTTAATGCCCTGCCTACTGTTAATTCGATTACAGGTATTACTACGCTTTGCCCAAACACTTCAACTACATTAAGCAACACCACTCCGGGAGGAATTTGGAGCAGTGCCAGTCCAACTGTAGCCACTATTAATACTACCGGACAAGTTACCGGTTTAACCAGCGGGACAACCACAATAACATACAGCATTACCGACGGAAATAACTGTTCTAATACAACCAATACAACAGTCACAGTTCAAGCAAAACCCGTTTTAAGCGGTCCTAATAATGTATGTATTGGAAGTACAATTCAATTGAATCCTTCAACAGGCGGTACTTGGACAAGCAACCAACCATTGATTGCCACTGTAGACAACAACGGTAATGTTACCGGATTAAGTACTGGCAACGTTACATTTACTTACACGGACTCGGCAACCGGTTGTTTTGAAACCACTTCAATTGTTAGTGTTCAAGAAGCACCTCAAATTACTGTGCAGCCTACAGCAACTCAAACCGTTTGTTCAGGGAATTCGGCCAGCTTCACCGTTACCGCATCAGGCGCTGGCTTGAGCTATCAATGGTATAGGGGCGCTATGCCGTTAACTAATGGAGGTAATTTCTTCGGAACAGGTTCGGCAACACTAACCATCAATCCGGTAAACCTAACCGATGCCTCAAACGATTACTATTGTGTAATCAGCGGTAATTGTTCGCCATCAGTTACATCAAACAACTCTTCAATTGTAGTAAATGAAGCCGTAACCATTACCACGCAGCCTGTCACTACACAAACCTATTGTACTGGAAGCAATGTGACGATTTCTCTTACTGCTTCAGGCACAGGACTTACTTACCAATGGTTTAAAGGCACAACTGCTTTAACTGACGGAGGTTCAATTTCTGGAGCCAATACCAATACCTTAACGATAAACGCTGCATCGGTAAGTGATTCAGGGAATGATTATTACTGTGTTGTTAGCGGTTTAGCGCCTTGTAACTCAGTAAACAGTAATTTTTCAGAAATTATCATCAATGAAAATCCTAGCTTTACTAGTCAACCTATTACCACCCAAACCGTTTGTGCCGAAAGTGATGTTACCATTTCAGTTGCTGCTAGCGGCGGAAGTTTAACCTACCAATGGTACAACGACACTACTCCATTAGCGGATAACGCTACGGTTAGTGGTAGTAACAGTGCCATATTAACATTGAATAATGTAAGCGTTGCTGATGCTTCAACAAAATACAACTGCCATATCACCAACAGTTGTGGGACAATAGTATCCAACTATTCAGCGTTATCCATAAACGAAACGCCAAGCATTTTAAACAATGGCTTGACCGTTTGTAGTGGAGAAAGTTTTTCTTTTTCTCCTGTTAACGGTGTCCCTTCTGCTGCCAATGTAGTCCCTGCAGGAACTACTTACTCTTGGTCTGCTCCGATTGTTACCGGAGGTATGACGGGTGGTACAGCACAATCGGGTCAGGCAGTAATTAGTGATGTTTTGGTTAACAACACCAGTAGTGTTCAAACCGCTACGTATTCTATTACACCTCTAGTAGGAACCTGTCCGGGGAATACCTTTGAATTGGTAATCAGTGTAAATCCTGAACCTTATGTCAATAATGCCATCCAGTATGTTTGTAGTGGAGATAACTTCAACTTTTTACCTAGCAATGGCAGTGGTAATATTGTTCCGACAGGAGCTACATTCTCTTGGGGATTACCTACAACTTCCGGCGGAATAACCGGTGCCTCAGCCCAAAATAATGCAAGCAGTTTCAATCAAATATTGACAAACACTACCAATGGTGTGCAAACGGCTACTTACAACATTACTGTTAATTATGGAACTTGTATAGGTAACACCTTTACTGTTACATTGTTTATTAATCCAAAACCGATTGTATCGGCCTTGCCGGTGACTCAAAGTATTTGTTCCGGAAACAATATTACCAATGTAGCACTTTCAACCGTTTTTGTGGTATCAGAAGAGGTTGAATACCATTGGACTCGTGACAATACAACAAATATTATCGGAATAGCATCCAATGGAGAAGGAACTATTATTTCGGGTGCTTTGACAAACACAACCAATACACCACAAACCACCACCTTCACAGTTATTGCCACTACAGAAGAAGGTTGTAACTCCGATTCTTATCTCGTTACTGTTTTGGTAAATCCATCTATTACAGTATCAGCCACACCAAGCAATCAAACCATTTGTTCCGGTAGCACTATCAATACGATACTGATGAGTAATCCAAATAACGTTAGTGGTGTAACTTATTCATGGACAAGAAACAATACCACAAATTTAACCGGAATCCCTAATAACGGAACCGGAGATACCATTGCCGGAATAATCACCAACAACACCAATACGGTTCAATCAACTACTTTTACCATCACAGCAACTGCTAATGGTTGTCAAACAATCATTAATAACGTAACAATTACGGTAAATCCGAAACCAACTATTTCCGGTGCTCCTTCTACTCAAACCTTATGTGGTGGAAATCCCATTACCCCCATAGTTTTAAGTAGTGGCAGCGGAATATCGGGTACAACTTTCAGTTGGACAAGAGATAACACTGTAAACGTTTCGGGTATTAACGGAAGTGGTTCAGGCAATACCATTACCGGAGTATTGAACAACACCACCTCAACCAATCAAACGGTGACTTTTACCTTATCGTCTTCGGCTAACGGATGTGCTTCAGACAACGCTACTACCGAAGTTATAGTACTTCCAAAACCACTTTTAACCGCCACCCCAAGTACTCAAACCATTTGTAACAATACTGCTATAAGCACAATCACCTTGAGCAGTGCCAATAGTTTACCAGGTACTACTTTTACATGGACCAGAAACAATACTGCTAACTTAACCGGCATAGCAAGTTCGGGTTCCGGAAATGCTATTTCAGGAACACTGGTTAATAACACCTCGGTTACACAAACCACAACCTTTACCATAACGGTAACTGCAGGGAATGGTTGCTCTAATACCACAACAGCTAGCGTAACCGTTTATGCCCCTCTTACTGCTCCAGTTATTGGATCTTCACAAACAGCTTGTATATTCTCTACTCCAGCCGCTTTATCTATTACTACCCAACCAAGCGGTGGATCTGGAGTTTATACTTATCAGTGGCAAAGCAGTACGGACAATGTTACCTTTACTAATATTGCCGGAGCGACAAACAATACTTACCAACCCGCTTTTCTCAATAACGGTTCAGATGATGTTTTTTACAGGCTAATCATTAACAATACTTGTGGAAGTGTTACTAGTAATGTTGTTTTTGTAGAGGTTGTTAGTAATGTAGGTTTTACATTTGACATTAATAATGCGCCAACTGGAGCAGTTTGTCCATCAACGACTTTTACGCCACAAATATCATCTTTACACTTATCAACTTCCGCCGTACGATTTAATTGGACAGCCGATGCAAACTTTATTTCACCAAGTACCGGAGGCCCAGTTGGCACTACAGGTAATGCATTTTTATTTTTCAGAACATCAACCGGTAATATAGGGCCTTTAACGACTCAGAATAACACTAATGCTACAGTAACCACACAAATTACTATTACGCCAAGTGTTTACAATTTTCCTGGTCCGCCATCCGGAGCTTTTCTGTGCAGCACCTCTCCGCAAATTTTAAATGTAACTATCAGACCAAGACCGGTAGCCACAGCTACTGCCTTAGAAAATACTATTTGTAACGGAAGCGGCGCTAACATACAAGTAACTGGAAACATCACTGATGCTAACATGACGTTCTCATGGACACGTAACAACACCACCAATGTTTCAGGTACTAATTCCGGAACTTCCGGAAATATTGCCCCCGGCGGTATATTTACCATTGCCAATACACTGACTAACAACTCGGCTAACGTTCAAAATGTGACTTTTACCATTACACCATCTTCTAATGGCTGTAACGGAAGTCCTATAACGGTAACCATCAGCATTGCACCAACGGTTACATCGGGTACTATAGCCGCTAATCAAACCATTTGTTCCGGCGGCGATCCGGCAGCGTTCACTCAAACCGTTGCAGCAACCGGTTCTAACCTGACTTACCAATGGCAAAGCAGTACAGATAATATTACTTTTACCAACATCACAGGAGCTACTTCAGTCACTTATGATGCTGGTACTTTAACCCAAACAACTTGGTTCAGAAGAATTACAATTTCAACTGTAAATGGTAAGGAATGTTATGCGACCTCTAACACCATTCAAGTAAACGTTAACAGTATTAATCCGGGATCAATATCCGGAAATCAAACTATTTGTTCGGGTGAAGACCCTTTGGCTTTTACAGAAGTAAATGCCACCGGAGGCGGAACCATCTCCTACCAATGGCAAAGTAATACTTCTGGTTGTGGTGGCAGTTGGACCAACATAGCCGGTGCTAATTCGGCTACTTACGATGCTCCTTCGGGAGTAACGGTAACGACTTTTTACCGCAGAATGGCAACTTCTTTACTTAACAGCGTTGCTTGTTCAGATTACAGCAACTGTATTGTTGTTACTGTAAATGAAGTAAACGGTGGTCTTATTGCAGACAATCAAACCTTGTGTGGTAATAACCCTGCAGCTTTTAGTGTAATTACTCCTTCAACAGGTTCCGGTACTTTAACCTACCAATGGCAAAGAAGTACTACCGGTTGTTCCGGACCGTGGACTATTATTTCAGGGGCCACTGGCGCTACTTATGATGCACCTTCCGGATTAGTAGCAACCACTTACTACCAACGCATAACTTATTCTACATTAAATGGCGTACAATGCTCAGCGGTTAGTAATTGCATCACCGTAACGGTTAATCCTGTTACCGGAGGCGCAATTGGAGGCAACAGAACCGTTTGTTATGGAGGAGATCCGAATGCCTTTACCGAAAACACCGCTGCAACAGGAAGCAATCTGACTTATCAATGGCAAATGAGCTTGGTTGGAGGCGCTGGCCCTTGGACTGACATAGCAGGTGCGACAAATACTACCTATGATGAAGCAGGTCCTATTTACCAAACTACATACTTCAGAAGAGTGGTTACCGCTACCGTTAATGCAACGAGTTGTACGGCCAATTCTAACTTTATTACCGTCTTTGTAAATAATGTTACCCCTCCATCAATTGACGGAAACCAAAGTGTATGTGACAGTTCTGATAGCCCAAGCACGTTCAATGTAACAATTGCCGCTACAGGAACAGGAACTTTAACCTATCAATGGCAAAGAAGTACTATAGGTTGTTCCGGCCCATGGACAAACATTTCGGGGGCTACAAGTGCTACTTACACTCCTACACCGGTAACACAAACGACATATTATCAAGTTAGAGTAACATCTACCCTAAATGGTGTTCAATGTATAGCATTCAGCAATTGTACAGAAATCACTTCTTATGCCAAAACTTGGAACGGAAGTATTAGTACCGATTGGAATAATCCTGCCAACTGGACACCGAACGGCGTACCAACTGCAGCACATTGTGTGGTCATTCCAAATGTAACAAATGACCCTATTATTTCAGGTTCAAATTATGAAGCTTTCGCCTCTAGTATTAGTTTGATGTCTTCTGCAAAACTTGAGATTAATCCAACCAATACTTTAACCATTACAAACACAGTTAATGTTCATCACACAGCGAATTTTAACATTAAAAACGGAGCAAGTTTAGTACAAATTAATGATAATGCTATCAATACAGGAAACATCAAATATACCAGAACCACAAGAGCAATGACTCGTTATGCCTATGTATACTGGGGTTCTCCGGTAGCCGGAAATGTATTTTCACAAATCCCGAGTCAATTTGACTACAAATACAGATGGCAATCAGGTGCCATGAACGGAACTTGGGTACCGCTTGCCGCCACTGCACCGGGTGAAGGATTTATCACCAGAGTTAGAAATGCAGCGCCATTTAACTCAGGAACCGGAACCATCGATTTTAATTATACGGGGGTTCCCAACAACGGAATTATCAATGTTAATGTTGACAGCTATGATGCAAGTTCATTGGTAACGGGCAATACGGCCTTACTTTCTAATCCGTATCCAAGTCCGATTGATGCTACAGCTTTCTTGACACATCCAAACAACACGGAGTTAGGCGGAACCTTATTTTTCTGGACCTCGGTAACATTATATTCAGGTGCCGGCCCATACAATTTCCAAGACTACGCCAGCTGGAACTTAACCGGTTCAACGGCAACTACTCCTGCGAGTGACGCATCCAATATGTCGTTGTTACCAAACGGTAAAATTTCGACCGGTCAAGGATTTTTCGCTCAGGTGTTTGCCGATGGTCAAATTAGTTTCGACAACAGTATGAGAGTTTCCGGTAGCAATACCCAATTCTTCAGAAACGCCAACAGCACTATGTCGGAAAAACACAGAATTTGGTTGAACTTGTCGAATAGTCAAAATAAATTCCGTCAAACTCTAATTGGCTATGTTGCCGGAGCAACCAACGAACTAGATCGTTTGTACGACGGAACAACTTTTACCTCGAATGAAATCAATATCTATTCGTTAGTAAACGATTCAAAATTAGTAATTCAAGGTAAAGCCCTTCCTTTTGACCAAAATGATGTAGTTCCTGTAGGTTATTCAATAACCACTGCGGGTGATTATACTATCGCAATTGATCATATGGATGGTATATTTGAAAACAACCAAACGGTTTATTTAAAAGACAAGCTATTGAATGTAGTTCACGATATAAAAACGAATGCCTATTCCTTTGCTACTGCTGCAGGAACTTTTGACAATCGTTTTGAAATTGTATTCAATGCCAATACTTTAGGAACAGGAGATTTGGAAGGCAACAATGCTGTAGCTTATGTAAAAGACAACCAATTACATATCGAATCAGTAGTCAATATTAAGGAGATTGTGATTTATGAGTTGTCTGGCAAAAAAATAAACACGATTACCAACAACGATTTAGACACTTCACTTTCAACAGCCTTTAACTACCCGAACGGTATTTACATCATCAAAGTAATGTTGGATAACGATGTAATTGTTCCGATAAAAGTGGCTAAGTAAAAAAGATGTCTTGATTGGGTTTTTTAATCCAAAAAGTTTAAACATAAAAAAACGTCCTGAAAAATCAGGACGTTTTTATTTTTGATAAGAGAAGTGAATTACTTCACCAAAGTCATTTCATCAACTATATGCTTAGCGCCTGAGTAATTCTCAATTACCCACAACACATAACGAATATCAACGTTAATGGTTCTTTGTAATTTGCTGTCGAAGATAACGTCTCCGGCCATCGCTTCAATGTTACCGTCGAAAGCCAAACCGATTAATTCTCCTTTACCGTTTAATACCGGTGAACCTGAGTTACCTCCGGTGATATCATTGTCAGTTAAGAAGTTTACGTGTAATGAACCGTCTTTATCAGCATAACGTCCGAAATCTTTGTTCTTGTTCATCTCTAAAACTTTCAAAGGCAAATCAAATTCTTGATCTCCTTTTTTGTATTTCTTAACTTGACCTTCTAAAGTAGTGTAGTTGTTTACTTTAGCGTCGTTACGCTTGTCAGCCGGTAACGAACGTACTTTTCCGTAAGTCAAACGCAAAGTTGAGTTGGCATCCGGATATTTGATAGTTCCGATTTTTGACTCTCTTAAACCTTCTACTAACAAGCGGAAAGAAGCACTAAAGTCATTTTGCGCTTTAGCAATTTCGTCTGATTTAGAGCTGAAGTGTGTCAACATATCATTTGATAATACATACAATGGATCGTTGTCTAAAACACCTTGACTAGGAATCACCAAAAACGCTTTAATACGATCTAACGAAGTGAAAATACTCATATCAAAAGCAGCATTAACGTACTTAGTGAAATCGTTTCCGTTTTCGTCACCAATCTTTTTAACTGCCGGTGCAATAGCATAACCGGTTGACTTGGTGGCGTATAATTTTAATTGCGCTGCTAAAATGTCTTTCTCAGCAGGAATGTGTAATTCTTTGTACATTTCTGTAGCCATTTCTTCAATAGCCGGAGCCATTTGAGCACGCTTGGCGGCATCAGCTTTAACATAAGCATCCAATTGTCTTCCTAAAGTTCTACCGATAGTTCCGAAAGAAGTGGTTCTGAACAATTGTTGCATGTAGTTATCGTGTCTTGACTTTTCATTGGTCAAAGCATAGAATTTGTTGATGTTGGCGATAACATTACCATACTTAGCTTTATTAGCCGGCTTATTGGCCCAAGCATTAAACTTAGCTTCTTGCGCAGCTTTGGTTTTTGCAGTACCGAATTTAGTCAACGCGTCAATCATCCCTTGACGGTTTTTCCAATAGTTAGCTGTTGAAGCATATTTAGAAGCATACACCAAGTTCAAAGCATCGCTTTGGTCCATGTACTTTTTCATGTTGTCCATACCGGTTTTAGCACCTTCAACCCAAGCCGGATAAGCAAACTTCACATTTTGCTCAATACCGCCCGCAGGCATCCAGCGGTTGGTTCTTCCTGGATAACCTAAAATCATGGCAAAGTCATTCTCTTTTACACCATTGATGTTTACCGGTAAATAGTGCTTTGGTTGTAACGGCACGTTGTTTTCTGAATATTCAGCCGGATTTCCGTCTTTGTCAGCATAAACACGGAACATAGAGAAATCGGCTGTGTGACGTGGCCATTCCCAGTTGTCGGTATCACCACCAAATTTACCTAAACTTTCCGGAGGTGTTCCTACCAAACGCACGTCTTTATAATCTTGGTACACAAAGTAGTAAAACTCGTTGCCTTGGAAAAACGAACGAACAGAAACAGTATATTTTCCGCCACCGTTATTTTCTTTTTCGATAGCCGCAATCTCAGCATTGATGGCTTTTTCTCTGTCGGCTTCCGACATTGAAGGATTAACTTTAGCCAAGATACGCTTAGTACAATCGTCCATTCTCACGAAAAAACGAACAAATAAGCTGGCAGGCTTCATTTCCTCTTTACGGTTTTTAGCCCAAAATCCATCTTTTAAATAGTTTTTTTCTGCCGATGATAATTCGGCGATAGCATCATATCCGCAGTGGTGATTGGTTAATACCAAACCGTCTTTAGAAACGATTTCGGCTGTACAACCTCCGTTAAACTGAACGATAGCATCTTTCAAACTGTGGTTGTTGATACTGTAAATTTCTTCGGCTGTCAACTGCAAGCCCATTTTTTGCATGTCTCTGTGGTTTAAACGCTCGATGAACATCAAAAACCACATTCCTTCGTCAGCTTTTACGCTAGTCGGAACAAGCATAATGGCAGCAATCAAGGATAAAATAATTTTCTTCATTGTGATTAAAAGTTTTAATTGTTTGTGTTTTAGCAACCTACAAGACACAAAAAAATTGAAAATGCAGGCTAAAAACGATTGCGAATATACTTTTTTTTAAGGAGTAAGCAGAAAAACCGCTTTAAAAACTATAACGATTGAGTGAATTTTAACTTAATTTTTAGAAATAAAAAAAGCCACCCTTTCGGATAGCTTTGTGATGACAGTATGCTGTGGATTAAATACCGTGACTGTTTTCAGGCTCTTCGGTATCTACATTCAGCATTTCCCAAAGTTTGTCTTTCAATTCGGTTAATCCTTGATTGGCTACCGATGAAATAAACAAATACGGCAAACCTTTAAATTCTTTGTCCAATTGCTGCTTGAGTTCGGCTTTCAATTCATCGTCTAGCATATCGCATTTGGAAACAACCAACAAACGGTCTTTGTCGAGCATTTCCGGATTGTAGCGACGCAACTCATCTAATAAAATTTCGTATTCTTTTTTGATGTCATCCGCATCAGCCGGCACCAAAAACAACAAAGTAGAATTTCTTTCAATATGGCGAAGGAAATAATGTCCTAACCCTTTACCTTCGGCCGCACCTTCAATAATTCCGGGGATATCAGCCATGACAAACGACTGGAAATCTCGGTACGCTACAATGCCTAAATTCGGCTTTAGTGTTGTAAACGGATAATCCGCAATTTTAGGTTTGGCTGAAGTTAAGACCGAAAGTAAAGTCGATTTTCCGGCATTTGGGAAACCTACTAAACCTACATCGGCTAAGACTTTCAACTCTAAAATCACATCTAATTCTTCCGGCGGCATACCCGGTTGTGCGTACCTTGGCGTTTGATTGGTGGCGCTTCTGAAATGCCAGTTACCCAATCCGCCTTTTCCGCCTTTGACCAAGATTCTTTCTTCACCGTGTTCGGTTATTTCGAATAAAATCTCTTCTGTTTCTTTATCACGTACTACGGTTCCGAGTGGCACATCGATGATTTTATCTTCGCCGTCGTGACCGGTACTGCGTGAACTTCCGCCATCGCCACCGTGACCGGCTTTAACATGACGCGCAAACTTTAAGTGAAATAAAGTCCACAGTCCTTTATTCCCTTTCAATATGACGTGACCGCCTCTTCCTCCGTCTCCGCCATCAGGCCCGCCTTTTTCAATAAATTTCTCTCTATGCAGATGCGAGGATCCTTTCCCTCCTTTTCCGGAAGAAACATAAATCTTTACGTAGTCTACAAAGTTACCTTCTGTCATTCTTTCTTTCCTTTAAAATATTTCAAACAAAGACGACTATTAAACCGAATGTCCACCGGACATTCTCCTCTTAATATCAAATCTTCTGTCATTTTATTCAGTATTCAGTGTTCAGTGTTCAATGTTCAGTAGGCTTTCTACTGACAATGGCACTTTCAACTATTCTTTTATCGCTTTTACAAGCACTTTATCAATCTTTACGCCATCCATATCGATGACTTCTATTTCAAATTTGTTCCAAATCAGTTTTTCGCCTGTTTTCGGAATATTACCCAACTCGGTCATGATTAAACCACTTACGGTAGTCACATCATAATCGTTAATCAATTCGTCCATATCGAAATACGTCAAGAAATCGTGTAACGAATAATGACCGTCAACCAACCAAGTCCCGTCTTCACGAGCGATTAACTTGAACTCGTCTTCGTAGAAATCGGCGGCATCGCCTACCAAAGCTTCTAAAATATCATTCAACGTAATAATTCCTTGAAAAACACCGTATTCATCGGTCACCAAAGCATAATGCACTTTAGATTTCTTGAAATTCTCCAGCGCTTTGTAAGCCGAAGTGTGTTCAATCAAATACACCGGATCTTTGGTAATGGTTTTCAAATCGAACGTGCCTTTTTTCTCAAAAGCCGAAAACAAATCTTTCAATAAAACCACGCCAACTACATCGTCTAAGTTCTCCACACAAACCGGATAAACCGAATGCAATTCATCTAAAACTTTTGCTTTTAACTCTTCAATAGTATCTTCATACGACAGATAAACTATCGATTTACGGTGCGTCATTAACGAGTTGACTTTTCGATCGCCAATGTGAAAAACACGTTCTACAATGTCTTGCTCAATTTCTTGTACTTCACCGCCTTCGGTGCCTTCTTTGATGATGGCTTTAATTTCTTCTTCGGTCACTTTACCATCGGCAGTTGGTTTGATTTTGAAAACATCCAACACAAAATCGGTTGACACGGTTAGCAACCAAATAAACGGCATTGTTACTATAGAAACCATTTTCATCGGAACAGCCACGGCTTTGGCGATAGCTTCTGGATAGTTCAACCCAATCCTCTTGGGCAATAATTCTCCTAAAACCAAGGAAAAAAATGTCAGCACAACGACTACTATCCCAACAGAAAGCGAATGAGCATAAGGTTTTAAACTAGCAAATCCTTCTACAAACAACTTGACATCTTCGGTGATCTTGTCGCCTGAATAAATACCGGTTAGAATTCCGATTAAGGTAATTCCGATTTGAACTGTAGATAAAAATTTATTGGGCGAATTGGCCAAATCTAAAGCCACTTTCGCATTGGTATTCCCTTTCTTAGCTGCGGTTTCCAAACGGTTTTTACGTGCAGATATCAAAGCGATTTCCGACATCGAAAACACCCCGTTAAGCAGGATTAAAAAAAGAATAATTAGTATTTCCATTTGTTATTGGTTGCGAGTTTTGGGCTGTAAGGTTGCGGGTTTAACTCGACCCGAGCAAAGCGAATTGACAAAGCAAACAAGCACCTCGGAACTTAAAAACTATCAAAAACGTTTGTAAGTCTTTCTGTTACTTCCTCAATAGTCCCAATACCGTTTACCGCGTGAAATTTGCCTTGAGCTTTATAATAATCCATCAAAGGTGCGGTTTTTTCGTTGTATTCTTGGTAGCGATTGCGAATTTTTTCTTCATCTTGATCATCAGGTCGGCCAGAAGTTTTACCTCTTTCCAATAAACGAGCCACTAAAATATTATCGTCGGCCTCTAAAGCAACAGTAGCCGTGATGTTTTGTCCTTTTGCCTCTAAAAATCGGTCCAAAGCTTCTGCCTGTGCGAGCGTTCTTGGAAAACCATCGAATAAAAATCCGGCCGATTGTGGGTTTTTATCCACTTCGCTTTGCAACATTTGAATGGTCACTTCATCCGGAACCAAATCGCCTTTATCCATGTAGGTTTTGGCTAATTGGCCTAACTCGGTGTCATTTTTAATGTTGTATCTGAAAATGTCTCCGGTTGACAAATGTGTCAGGTTGTATTTTTCTTTTAAAAATTCAGCTTGAGTACCTTTTCCGGCACCCGGTTTTCCGAAAAGAACGATGTTGATCATTTTGTAAAGTTATATGTTGTATGTTGTTAGTTAAAATGTTGTCGTTGCAAGTAAATATTCTGTTTGTAAGCTTTTTTGACCTACAACCCAGTACCTAAAACTTACAACCTACTGTGCCAATTGGTAAACATCCGGCAAATTTCTTCCCAATCCGTCGTAGTCTAAGCCATAGCCTACGATAAATTTGTTTGGAATGCGGATACCAACGTAATCAATTTTAATCTCTTTTTTATAAGCTTCCGGTTTGAAAAACAAGGTGGCAATTTTCAAATGTTTTACTTTTTTCTCTTTAAAAATGGCCTTCAATTCTTCCACAGTATTTCCGGTGTCAACGATATCTTCTACAATGACAACCGTTCTGCCTTCTAAATCTTGGTCTAAACCGATTAATTGTTTCACATCTCCTGTACTTTGCGTACCTTCATAGGAAGCCATTCTAACGAAATTCACCTCGCACATCCCGCGGTATTTTTTCATCAAATCACTCAAAACCATAAAGGATCCGTTTAAAACCCCAATAAAAACAGGCACTTCATCAAAAAAATCATCATCCATTTGCTTAGCCATATTGGTAATTGCAAAATCAATTTCTTCAGAAGAAATAAATGGCTCGAAGGATTTATCGTGTAAGTGTATCATGTTGATTTGATTTTGAAATAAGCTGCAAATTTAAAGAAGTCTAAAGTATTACAAACTAAGTATTGACACTTTTTTGCAAAATAGATATATTTACCAAATGGATGCGACTTACTACCAAACCATAGCCAACAGCACAGCCCATCGCAAAAGCCGAGATGACAATAAAGATTTCATCTTTAACCATCCCGACTATTTGCCGTATTTACTGCAAATCAGTTACAACACCAAAGACAAAAACCACCACAAGGCCTGCTGGATCTTAGAATTGATTTTCGAGGAGCAATTGGACCTGATTTTACCGCATTTAACTGATTTTTGCGACAATTTAAAACACTACACTTCGGATTCTGCCGTTCGCTCTTTGTCGAAAATCTGCTTATTTTTGGCCCAAAGCAAGACCATCAAGCTAACCGAAACCCAAGAAGAACAAATCATCGAAGCTTGTTTAGATTGGCTGATCCAAACCGACAAAGCTGCCAATGCCGCTTACAGCATGAGAGCTTTATACTTTTTAGGCAAAAGGCATACTTGGATTAATGAAGAATTGAAACTGCTCTTATCCCGCGAATTCGTAAACCAAACGCCGGGTTATCGCTCAGCCGTTAAAGACCTTTTAAAACGATTGCGATAGTTTTACGGAATACTTATCTTTGCGCAAACACAACTACTACAATGAACTATTTCTCATCCGATTTTAAACTCGGCATCCTTGGCGGAGGTCAATTAGGTAAAATGATTTTGGCCGAAACGCGAAAATTCGACATTCAAACTTATGTACTGGATTCCAGTGATGAAGCGCCAAGCCGATTTGGGAGTCACGCTTTTTACAAAGGCAGTTTGATGGATTTTGATACCGTGTACCAATTTGGCCAACTCGTTGATTTATTGACGATAGAAATTGAAAATGTCAATCTGGATGCTTTGGACCAATTGGAAGCAGAAGGTTTACCGGTTTTCCCATCGCCTAAAACGTTGCGACTCATTCAAAACAAAGGCAAGCAGAAAGACTTTTACGTTGCCAATCATATTCCGACTTCACCACACCAACGATTTGTGGACTTAAAGGCATTAAGAGATGCTGTCACATCGAGCGCAGTCGAGATGCCGTTTGTATGGAAATCGGCTCAATTTGGTTATGACGGCAACGGCGTAAAAATAGTGCGTTCTACCCTTGATTTGATTAACTTACCCGATGTAGAATGTATCGCAGAGGAAATGGTACCGTTTAAAAACGAGTTGGCCGTTATTGTAGCGCGTTCGGTTTCAGGAGAAATCAAAACTTATCCGGTGGTGGAAATGGAATTCCATCCCGAAGCCAACCAAGTAGAATATGTAATCTGTCCGGCACGCATCGACGAGAAGGTCGCCCAAAAAGCCACTGACATTGCCCTGAAAGTTTCGGAAGCCTTCAATCATGTTGGCTTATTAGCGGTGGAAATGTTCCAAACAGCTGACGATGAAATTCTGGTGAATGAAGTCGCCCCAAGACCACACAACTCCGGTCATTACAGCATAGAAGCCAGCTATACTTCGCAGTTTGAAAACCATTTGCGAGCCATATTAAATTTACCTTTAGGCAATACCAATAGCAAAGTGGCCGGAATTATGGTAAATTTGGTGGGCGAAGAAGGCTTTTCGGGTCCGGTAGTTTATGAAAACATCGAAAAAATTATGGCCATTGACGGCGTAACGCCACATATTTACGGCAAAAGAGAAACCCGTCCATTCCGAAAAATGGGACATGTAACCATCGTTAATGAAAACATGACCGAAGCCAGAAAGATTGCGGAAGAAGTGAAAAACAGTATCAGAGTAATTAGTGAAAAATTATTATAAATGATGAATTTTAAATTTTAAATAAAAACGAATCATTTATAATCTAGCATTCAAAATTCAACATAAAACATGAGCAAAGTAGCTATCATTATGGGTTCTAAATCGGATTTACCGGTTATGCAAGAAGCCATCGACATCTTAAACGGATTTGACATCGAAACCGAAGTCGATATCGTATCGGCCCATCGCACGCCAGAAAAATTATTCGAGTTCAGTAAAAATGCTCACCAACGCGGGATTTCGGTCATCATAGCCGGCGCCGGTGGTGCTGCCCATTTGCCGGGAATGGTTGCTTCGATGTCGCCTTTGCCGGTGATTGGCGTTCCTGTAAAATCGAGTAATTCTATCGACGGCTGGGATTCGGTGTTGTCTATTTTGCAAATGCCAGGCGGCGTTCCGGTAGCCACTGTGGCCTTAAACGGTGCTAAAAACGCCGGTATCTTAGCCGCGCAAATTATAGGCAGTCACGACAAATGCGTACTCGACAAAATCATTTTCTACAAAGAAAGCTTGAAAGAAGCGGTCAATAAATCGTCGGACGAACTCAAAAAATAAAATGATTTAGGAGCTGTTTCCCGCTATACGTTGCAATCTTTTTACCGCTTTTGTCACCCTGAACTTATCTTAGGAACTTTCTAAAAAGCGCTAAAAAGGATTTCCACTACTATCGGGGCTAGAAACCATTGATAATAAACACATGAAAATCTTAACCTCAACATTCCAAACCAAACACAATACTGCGCCATTCTCTCAAATCAAAATTGAGGATTACCAACCGGCGTTTGAAGAAAATATTGCCAAAGCACGCGCCGAAATTGACGCTATCATCAACAATCCGGTAGCGCCGACTTTTGAAAACACCATCGAAGCCTTAGATTTTGCCGGACAAGCCTTAGACCGTTTGTCCTCTATATTCTTCAACTTGAATTCGGCCGAAACTTGCGATGAAATGCAAAAAATTGCCCAAGAGGTTTCGCCTTTGCTAACCGCTTTCGGTAACGACATTACCTTAAATGAGGATTTATTTAAAAGAGTTAAAGCCGTTTATGAGCAAAAAGACCAACTGAATTTAACGCCTGAGCAAGCCACTTTGCTCGATAAAAAATACAAAAGCTTTACCCGAAACGGTGCGTTACTTTCCGAAGATAAAAAGGAAGTTTTACGCGAAATCGACAAAACTTTAGCCAAACTTAAACTGACGTTTGGCGAAAATGTATTGGCCGAAACCAACAACTACAAACTGCACATTTCCAACGAAGCCGATTTACAAGGCCTACCCGATGGTGCTAAAGAAATGGCGCGTTCCCTGGCCAAAGCCGACGATTTAGACGGTTGGTTATTTACCTTAGATTTCCCGAGTTATTTGCCGTTTGTAACCTATGTAGACAACCGCGAATTGCGCAAAGAAATGGCCATAGCCGCCGGCAAAAAAGCCTTTCAGGAAAACGATTACGACAATCAGGAAAACGTAAAAAACATCGTGAAATTGCGTCACGAAAGAGCGCAATTGTTAGGCTACGAATCGCATGCGCATTTTGTTTTGGAAGAGCGCATGGCGCAAACTCCGGAAAAAGTACAATCGTTTTTGAATGATTTACTGGCCAAAGCCAAACCGGCTGCACAAAAAGAATTCGCCGAACTAACAGCATTTGCGGCAGCACTCGACGGATTGGAACAGTTGGAAAAATGGGACGGCGCTTACTATTCGGAGAAATTGAAACAAAAATTATTCAGTTTAGATGACGAGATTTTAAAGCCGTATTTCCAATTGGAAAACGTATTGAACGGTGCTTTTACCGTGGCGGAAAAATTATTCGGCATCACGTTTAAAGAAGTGTTTGACATTGATAAATACCACGCCGATGTGCAAACTTTTGAAGTAGTAGACTTTGAAGGCCAATTGGTAGCGATTTTCTACGCCGATTTCTTCCCGAGAAAAGGCAAACGCAACGGTGCTTGGATGACTTCGTTCAAACCGCAATATATCAAAAATGGTGTAAATGAAAGACCACATGTTTCGATTGTGTGTAATTTCACGCCACCAACAGAAACCAAACCTTCACTCCTAACCTTTAATGAGGTAACGACTTTGTTCCATGAATTCGGACACGCGCTACATGGCATGTTGGCCAATACGACTTATCCGAGTTTATCGGGAACATCGGTCTATTGGGATTTTGTGGAATTGCCGAGTCAGATTATGGAAAATTGGTGTTACGAGCCGGAAGCCTTGGCGTTGTTTGCCAAACATTATGAAACCGGCGAAATCATTCCGCAACAATACGTGGACAAAATTAAAGAAAGTGCGAGTTTCTTAGAAGGTATGGCTACATTACGACAATTAAGTTTCGGGATTTTAGACATGGCTTATCACGCCAAAGCGCAAACCATAGACAATGTAAAAGCATTTGAAAAAGCGGCTATGGAAATCGCTTCTTTGTATCCTGATGTAGCCGAAAACTGCATGAGTGTTTCGTTTTCGCATATTTTCCAAGGCGGTTATTCCTCGGGTTATTACAGTTACAAATGGGCGGAAGTATTGGATGCGGATGCTTTTGCGTATTTCCAAGAGCGAGGCATTTTCGATAAGGAAGTCGCTGCTAAATTCAAAGACAATGTGCTTTCCAAAGGCGGTACCGAATTACCGATGGAACTCTACAAACGTTTCCGCGGACAAGAACCCAAACCGGAAGCTTTGTTGAAACGCGCGGGATTGATTTAGACTGCTTAGATCATTAGACTACTTAGATTGTTAGACCGATTAGAATATTAGAAACCGGAGTTAACGCTTCGGTTTTTTTGTGCACTATACCCGCGTTAGGGATGGAAGCAAGTACCGCGTACTGCGGACAGCCCGACCCCGATAGCCAAATATTCGGGTCAAAGCAGATTATGCTTATCGGGGGAACGCCCTACTCCTAAAAACAAAAAAGCCACCTTGCGGTGGCTTTCTTTATAGTGTTAAAGAGGTTTAGTTTTTCACCACTTTGATTGTTCTGGCAGCATTAGCTGTTTGTACTTTTACAAAGTAAGTACCTGCAGCTAAGTTTGACATGTCTACTGTAGTGCTTAAAGCATTTACGTTTTTAGCAGTTACTTTTTGACCTACAATATTGAATACTTCGATAGCCGTGATGGTATCGGTGTAATCTACATTCAACAATGAGTTCACCGGATTAGGGTACAATTTTAAACCGGCTAAATCAAATGAATCGTTTCCTAAAGTTACGGTAACTGTTACGGCAAAGGCTGCACTACGACAACCTTGCGTTGAAGTATTTACAACATAGTAAGTAGTACCGCTTACCAATTGAGTTCCGGTAGCTAAAGGATTTAAATTATCGATGGCATCGTCCTCTGAGGCAAACCACGTTAAATTATCTCCGGTAACCACTAAAGAAGCGATAGTAGCTTCAGCAGGATCGTTAACATTGAAAATTTGAGTTGGGTTTCCGGTTGGAGTGGCAACAGTATTTACCACAACAGCTACAGTAGCTTCACCAAAACATCCTGAGTTAGGGTTTGTTCCTCTTACGGTATATGTAGTATTGGCTGCTGGTGCTACAGCTACTGTTTCTCCTGTTAAAGCACCCGGATTCCATGTCCATGTTAAACCGAATGGCGCAGGCGCAAGTTGTCCGCCGAAAACCACATTCAAACGCTGTGTAGAGGCTGCAGGAACTACAGTACCGGCTGTTACTAAGTTTTGGATTGGGTTAGTAACAAAAGCAGTACTGGTAATAGCCGAAATAGTGGTATTAGCAGTAGTAGCTGTAAAGTAAGTAATTGCATTGTTAGTACTATCGGCACCATTTTGTCTGATATCAACAATAATATTTGAAACACCATCCCAATAGTAAGGAGTTGCAAAAGTAATGGTATTCACCCCAATTTGATGGCTGTAAGTTGACGGACCATAAACGGTAGTCAAACCTGTAGTTTGAAAAGCAGTCAATGCAGTATTTGAAGTTGTTCCTATGCTGATTGAGAAATTAGTAACATTAGACCCTGAACCTAAAGTAGTAATATTATAAGCAATGGAAGTGATATTTCCGGCAGTTAATCCTAAAGCTTGTAATTCGGCTGCAGTGAAAACCGTTTGGTTCCAATATTGCGCCCAACGGTTACAAAAGGCTGTCGGTTGTGTAGTAGCACTTGTTAATGTAGTGGCATTTCCAACGGCCAATGTTCCTGCTACTGAAGCATTCAACTCTGTTGAACTTCCCTCACAAATAGCACTTTCTGCTGCTGAAACGGCAACAACCGGATTCTGATTAATATTTACCGTTACGTTAGCAGTAGTGGTACACAACGCTCCTGAAGATTGAGAAGCCGTCAAAGTGTAGTTGGTTGTAGCAGAAGGATTAAAAACCCATCCGTTAGTAGCATCTCCGGTAACGTTTGTTGGCGGAGACCAAGTGTAAGTATTGTAGTCGGAACCACCGCTTGTAATGGTAACCGGAATTGAAGATTGCCCTTGACAAACTGCAGCTGTATTATCAGCACTTACTGTCAATGCAGGTGGTGCTACTACCGAAGCTACTACTTCTGTTCTCGCTGAGGTACAACCTTGATTGTATTTCAAGTCGTAGAAATAATAATAAGTTCCTGTTGTAGTTCCACCCCATTCTGAAGAGGTAACTGTTACTTTACCATCTGTTCCGACATATGGGAAGGCTAAAGTAGACGAGTCTCTAATTAAGTTAACTCCGGTATAGGCTTTCACCAAGATTCGGTATCCTGTTCCGGCAGGAACTGTAAAGTTAAGAGGAATAACATTTGGAGTGGTTGTTCCTCCGGCAGCAACTGCTACATCACCTGTGGCGTACAATTCGGTCAAAGCAGCATTGGTAACTTTGATATTTACCGTACCAGCTGTGGTGGAATACAACGATACGCTTTGTAAGTTCAAACTCTCGGTTGCATTGAAAACAATACCCCAGTTTGCAAGAGTAGTTCCGGTTGCAGAAGCAGGAGGAGCCGATTTACCGGAAGATTGAGTAACTCCTGTTGATGCTTGAACCCAGAAAGAAGTTGTACTGTTTATACTTGGAGTTGTAAAATTTGCTCCGTTAGCTAAGCTAGCACCACCTGTTTGGGCTGCGTGCCATGTCAATTCTCCTTCATTGGCTGTGGCTGATAAGTTTACGGTACCTTGTCCGCAAACCGAACCCGGTGTAGTTGAAGTGATCACCGGTGGGTTACACAACGTTTTAAAAGTTACCGAAACCAATGTCCAATCACTGTTCCCATTAGCGCCACAATTACTTCTCACCCAAACAAAATAGTCTGTACTTGGAGTCAATCCAGAAACAGTAGCAGTCACTACACCTTGAGCTACACTACCGCTAGGAGTAGTGCCTGAGGTTGGCGCTGTATTAGACGTTGCATAGTAATAATCATAACCACTATTACTAGGTGAAACGGAAGCCGTCCAATTAAAAGTAGCTCCTGTTGCTGTAATAGTTCCTACGGTTAATCCGGTTGGTGCCAAACAACTTGGTTGTGCGATTACAGTAAGTTTGTAATCTTCTGCCTCAGTTCTTGTGTTAGTAGAAGCACAAGCATCCGGTGCAATGGCATTGTAATCAACTCTGATTCTCAATCTGTAATCTCCTAGTGGTGTTCCGTTTGGCACAACAAAACTTCCGACTTGATTACCTCCGTATGCTGTGGTCACGAAAACTCTTTCCGTTGCATTATCAAAAATCAAGTCATTGTTCCAATCTACCCAAATACTGGTTCCTAAAGTTCCGCCAACAATATCAGAAGCAAAGTTGATCGTTCCAGTTGCATATTGACTCACTGCTGCTGTAGCAAAATTATCTTGATAACCCGTTGTCGCATATCCGGAAGCCAAGTTTGAAATATTAGTTGTTCCTCCTGTGGTGGAGAAATTATTAATATAAGTGGCACTCGACGTTGAAGAAGGGACGCAATATCCTGTTAAGAATGTAGCTGATGCCCAAGCACTGTTGTCGCCCGAGCCACAAATAGCTCTTACGTAATATGTGTAAGTTGTATTGGCTGTTAACCCGCTCACAGGCAAACTTAGTCCATTGGTGGTTCCGCTGGTAACTAAACCGGTAGCACCACTACCAACAGTTCCTGAACTTCTCACTTCATACTCATAACCGCCATTAGGAGCTGACACAGATGCAGTCCAAGAAACAGTAGCACTATTAAGCGTAAGATTTCCGGCAGTCAATCCTGTTGGAGCAACACAAGATGGTGGTGTCCAAGTGTAAGTTAAACCGGCACTTGGGATTGTAGTCCCATTGTATGCCATGGTATTAGTGTTAGCAGTACCTGCAGTAGAATTAATCCAATCACCACCACCGGCAGCAATAGTTCTGTTATTGTAAACAGTTGTCGAACCACCACCTAATCCAACTTGCGGATATGTAGTACTTGGTGTAACTCTGTCCACACAAGTTCCGTAAACAATCTTCACCTTACCGGTTGCTGTATCCAAACGAATCTGAAAATTCAAATTTTCAGCAGATGTAGCACCACTGGTTGTATAGCGACATACATTAGCCCACTGCACAACAAACTCGTTGGCTACTTGTTCCCATCTAATTTCAGGAACGCCTGTCCCTGCGCTGGCTGATTTGGCATCAATATCAAGAGCAAAAGCAGCTATTGCATTACGTCCGGCAGAAATCGGAGTGGTTGTTGCAGTAGTACTGCCAAACAAAACATACCCATTTACATTGACATACACTGTATTGTAGGTCACCCCTTGATAAACAAACGGAGTTGGTAGTGTAACCGAAGTTGACTCACTGTCAAAAGCATCGTAACCTGTCCAAAGAACAGTTCCGCCGGATACAGGCGTGTAAGTGCCTGCCGTTTGGGAAAACGAATAAGATGTTACCTGTGCCAATCCCAAATTGCTACAAAAAAGAAATAGCAACATTAAGACTGCATACCAGCTTTTGGATAAAACAGTACATTCCTGTTTTGCCGGTAAAGTAGTTTTTTTCATAAGAATAATTTTTTTAGTTAACAGAGCTAAAATAGGACGTTTCTCAACCATTTCACGTTGGCAAAACCAGTTTAACGCTATTACCTAAATCTTTGTAATAAATTCACAATGTTTATGCTTTTTAAGTCATAAAAACTGTTAAATCAAAATAATCTTTCTTTTGAAAACTCAATTAAAAACATATTCATTAAAAATGTTTCATTTTTTTTTGAAAGTTTAAAAACTTTTATTTACCTTTGGGGTATGACAATGAGCATTTTTAATGCAATTTGCATTTGACCTTTTAAAAATCGACAAAAAAGACAAATGAAATTCAGAGAAGCAAAAAATAAATTCGTTCAAACTTGGGGCGCATTGGGTTCACAATGGGGAATCAACAAAACTATGGCGCAGATTCATGCTTTATTAATGGTGTCGCACGAACCGGTTTCTATGGAAGACATCATGGAGGAATTGCAAATTTCCCGTGGAAATGCCAGCATGAACTTGAGAGCACTTATGGATTGGGGTATTGTATACAAAGAATATAAAACAGGTGAGAGAAGAGAGTATTTTACAGCAGAAAAAGACTTGGATGAATTAGCGGTAAAAATCTCTAAAGAACGCAGCAAACGCGAAATCAAACCGGCTTTAAAAGTATTAAAAGAAGTTTCCTCTATCGAAGCTGACGGAACCACTGAAGAAAAGCACTTTGTAGAGCAAACTACCAAGCTATACGACTTTGTTTTGAAAGCCGACAACGTTCTAGACAAAATGACCGAGTACAAAGACAATTGGCTGGCTCAGATTTTAATAAAATTTATGAAGTAACCCTTTTTTTAATCAAAACTTTCATTTTTTTCTGAAAGTTTAAAATTTACAATAATTATGAAAGCAATCAAACAATTTAATGCCTTTGCCGTTGGACTTCCTTTTGCCATAGCCATTACCTATCCGCTCTTTAAAGAAGGTGCCCTGATGTTAGCTTTACTTTCTACCATGTTGACCGGTTTCATTCAAGTTGTATTGGCTTTATGCCTGTTGTATGATGAGCCAAATGATAAAAAACTTCAAGGCTATATAGCTGCTACAATTGGATTTTTTACGCTGTGGTACATCAATGCGCAAATCAACTATTATGACCCACTAACCCTTACACTGTTTGGGATTCCTGCTGTACTAGCTTTTTACTTGACATATATCATTCACCAAAAAGCAAAACTATGAACCTCAACCTCATTGCCTACGCCATTTACTTATCAATCACAATTGTCATCATTATTAAAGTAGGCCGAATTTGCTACCAAAATGGGAATATATATGTAGCTCAGCTCATTCCAGACCATATGGATTTATGTCATAAAATCAATCAATTACTACTATTAGGGTATTATTTACTCAACATCGGCTACTGCGCTATGACCTTAATCTCTTGGGAAAAGATTACCACACTCAACCAACTCATTGAAATCATCGCGTCCAAATCGGCCATCATCATTGGAACCATCGCCTTGATGCATTACGGCAACATTTACGTTCTCACTAAATACATTCAAAAATTAATTTAAATACTTATTATTATGGAAACTACAAAAATCATAATCGGTTACGCCATCTATTTACCTGTGGCTTTGTTTTTAACTTACTATGTTTCTAAGACGTTGTTCAAAAACAGTAAAATTTATATGTTAGACATTTTTAAAGGAAGAGAAGAAATTGCCAATGCCACCAACAAACTTTTTGAAACGGGATTTTACCTGCTCAATCTTGGCTTTGCTTTGATGATTTTAGAGATGAATCTATACGAAGACAGTTACCAGCGATTGATTGAAGAACTCAGTTATAAAATTGGCGGATTCACCATTTACTTAGGGTTGATGCTTTTCTTAAACTTGTATTTCTTTTTTAGAGGCAAAAGAAAAGCAAGAGAAACACAAACAGAAGAACGCTTAGCTTTCAAAGCCTGACGCAAACTAAAAAGGAGCCGAAGTCAATCTTCGGCTTTTTTATTGAAATAAAACCAGTAAAATCCACCACAAAATGGGAATACTCTCTGCCCAAAAAGCCGAATAATATTTCGAGCGGTTCTCCTGCGCAAAAAGCAGAAAAAACAAAACGCTACCAGCAATGCCCGATTTCAGTATTAATGCTTGCCAATTGAAATCGGCGTACAAAAATTCCAATACAATAAATCCAACCAACAACAAAGCGCCCAAAACTTTGGTTCGACCTAGACCTATTTGTTGCGGCACGGTTTTCAAATGTGGATCGTCATATTGCAAATCGATGATTTCAAAAATCAAAACCAACACGAAAATTAAAATGTAACGCTGAACTGCCACTAAAAAAACAGCTGTAGTCAATGCATGACCGGAATCAAGTATCGGCAAAAACAAAGTCACACCAACCCAACACAAAGCCACTATATAAATCTTCACACCGGCCCAATTGCGTGCATTCTTTCGATTTGGAAAGAAAGGCAGCGTATAAAGTAATGTCAGCAATAAAAAAACAAGCGCTACCATTTTGGTCTGAGAGGCCAATTGGAAAAAGTAAAACCCACAAGCCAAAAACGATAAAAAGCTCAAAACAACTATCGCTTTTAATTGCTTCCGCATTTCTAATTTTTGGGTTCGCGCCAAAGCATCATATTTCACAAAATTATAGCCTACTATCGTTCCGAAAAAAGCAAAAAGAGCCGTGTTTTCAATAGTTGAAATTTGAAACAAAAAACCTGTAATTTTCACCAACGCATAAACCGACAACGCCACGTGTATGCTGCTGTTAAGGTAAAAATCCAAAAGTCGTTTTACAATTTGCATTTTTTAAAGATAAGCAATGTGTTAATAAGAAGCGGTTTTGGTTGAAAAATTCTCAAAATATTAGACTTTGTTTAGCACAAAATTAGAACATTAATAATTACTTTTGTTGGCGTTAAAAAACTTAGTGTTTTGCAACAGACATACACAACTAAATACATTTAGAACCTTACAATTTAATGAAAACAGACGCATTTGCATTACGCCACATCGGTCCGCGTGAAAGCGACCTGAACCACATGTTCAAAACCATCGGAGTCGACAATCTAGATCAGTTAATCTACGAAACCATTCCAAATGATATTCGATTGAAAAACGACTTGAACTTAGAGGCGCCCATGACCGAATATGAGTACTTGTCACACATTCAGGAATTAGGTCAAAAAAACAAATTATTCAAATCTTATATTGGTTTAGGATACCATCCGACTATAGTGCCGGCTGTAATCCAAAGAAATATTTTTGAAAATCCGGGTTGGTACACGGCTTACACGCCATATCAAGCCGAAATTGCACAAGGTCGATTAGAAGCGATTTTGAATTTCCAAACCATGGTAATGGAATTGACCGGAATGGAAATCGCCAACGCTTCTCTATTAGATGAAGGAACCGCTGCCGCGGAAGCCATGGCATTACTTTACGATGTTCGTACTCGTGACCAAAAGAAAAACAATACCTGTAAATTTTTCGTTTCCGAAGAAATTTTACCGCAAACCTTATCAGTGTTGCAAACGCGTTCTACGCCTATCGGTGTGGAATTGGTAGTAGGCAACCACGAAACTTTTGATTTTTCATCCGATTTCTTCGGCGCCATTTTACAATATCCGGGCAAGTTCGGACAAGTTAATGATTATGCTGCCTTTATTGCCAAGGCGAATGAAAACGAAATTAAAGTAGCCGTAGCCGCTGATATTTTATCGTTAGCCAAATTAACTCCTCCGGGAGAAATGGGCGCATCAGTGGTGGTTGGAACGACACAGCGTTTCGGAATCCCGATGGGATTTGGCGGACCACACGCCGCTTACTTTGCGACTAAAGAAGAATACAAACGCTCTATGCCAGGCCGTATCATCGGTGTTTCTATCGATGCCAACGGAAAACGCGCTTTGCGTATGGCATTGGGAACTCGTGAGCAACATATCAAACGTGAAAAAGCGACTTCCAACATCTGTACTGCACAAGTTTTACTAGCGGTAATGGCCGGAATGTACGCGGTTTTTCACGGACCAAAAGGATTAAAATACATTGCCAACAAAGTACATGCTTCCGCAGTAACCTTAGCTGATGCTTTGAATAAATTAGGCGTTTACCAAACCAATACGGCTTTCTTTGATACGATTTCAGTCAAAGCGGATGCCATTAAAGTAAAAGCAATTGCTGAAAAACACGAAGTTAATTTCTTCTATATAGACAATGAAACGATTTCAATTTCCTTAAACGAAACGACTTCGTTAAGCGATTTGAATCAAATCATTGCCATTTTTGCAGAAGCAGCCGGCAAAGAAGCTTTTACCGTTTCAGGTTTAAGTTCGCAAAATAATTTCCCTGCTTCACTTGAAAGAACCTCAACGTTCTTACAACACGAAGTGTTCAACAACCATCATTCTGAATCACAGTTGATGCGTTACATCAAAAAATTAGAGCGCAAAGATTTGTCGTTAAACCACTCCATGATTTCCTTGGGTTCTTGTACGATGAAACTCAATGCCGCTGCTGAAATGTTGCCTTTGTCGATGCCAAATTGGAACAGCATTCACCCTTTTGCACCAGCAGACCAGACAGAAGGCTATCTTACCATGCTGAAAAAACTGGAGCAACAGCTAAATGTAGTAACCGGATTTACCGGAACTACTTTGCAACCGAATTCCGGTGCACAAGGTGAATATGCCGGTTTGATGGCGATTCGTGCTTACCATTTATCTCGCGGTGATGCTCACAGAAATGTGTGTTTGATTCCGTCTTCGGCACACGGTACCAATCCTGCTTCAGCGGCTATGGCCGGTATGCAGATTATCGTAACCAAAACGATGGAAAACGGTAATATCGATGTGGAAGATTTGAGAGCAAAAGCCATTGAGCACAAAGATAATTTGTCGGCCTTAATGGTGACTTACCCGTCAACCCACGGTGTATTTGAGAGTGCTATTTGCGAAATCACTAAAATTATTCACGATAATGGTGGTTTAGTCTACATGGATGGCGCTAACATGAACGCCCAAGTTGGTTTGACTAATCCGGCTACTATTGGTGCCGATGTTTGTCACTTAAACTTACACAAAACATTTGCTATTCCGCATGGCGGTGGCGGTCCTGGTGTTGGTCCGATTTGCGTTAACGAAAAATTGGTACCATTCTTACCTACCAATCCTATTGTAAAAGTTGGCGGCGAACAAGCCATTACAGCCATCTCATCCGCACCATACGGTTCTGCTTTGGTTTGCTTGATTTCTTATGGTTACATCACCATGTTAGGTGCTGAAGGTTTGAAAAAATCAACAGAGCACGCCATTTTGAATGCCAATTATATGAAAGCCCGTTTAGAAGAACATTATCCTGTATTGTATTCAGGTGAAATGGGACGTGCGGCCCACGAAATGATTTTAGATTGTCGTGCTTTCAAACAAAACGGTATCGAAGTAACCGATATTGCCAAACGTTTGATGGATTACGGTTTCCACGCACCAACGGTTTCTTTCCCGGTAGCCGGAACTTTAATGATCGAGCCAACGGAGTCAGAAGACTTAGCAGAATTAGATCGTTTTTGCGACGCTATGATTGCCATCAGAAAAGAAATTGAAGTTGCATCGGCTGATGACCATAATAACGTATTGAAAAATGCACCGCATACTTTGGCAATGCTTACTGCTGATACTTGGAGCTATCCATACACTCGTGAGCAAGCGGCTTATCCTTTAGAGTACATACACGAAAACAAATTCTGGCCAAGTGTTCGCCGAGTAGATGATGCTTACGGAGACAGAAACTTAGTTTGTTCTTGTGCGCCGATTGAAGCGTATATGTAATTTAAAATACGAAGTAATAAGTAAAAGGTTCCAAGTTGTATAATTTGGAACCTTTTTTTCAGAACCGGTTTTTTTACAAATTCAAAAACGACCAATGAACGACATTCAAAACCAAGACGATTTATATTTATTAGTAGATGAATTCTACAAAAAGCTCTTATCCGATGAGTCTATCAGTTATATTTTCACTGATGTAGTAAAAATAAAACTCGAAGAACATTTACCTATTTTGGTTACCTTTTGGTCTCAAGCCATTTTGGGAACCGGTGGATATACCAACAACCTAACGCAGATTCATTTGGATGTCAATGCCAAATCTTACTTGTCACCGGAATTATTTAAAATTTGGCTCAATCATTTTTACAACACGGTCGATGAAAACTTCAAAGGTCAAAAAGCAGAGCAAATCAAAACACAAGCCTTAAGTATCGGAACAATTATGCAAATTAAAATTGCCCAACAACAAGGTGATAAATTATAGCATTCTTATTTTTAACTGAGTTTTGCTAAACAATTCACAATTCTTTTAAAAAAAGAAACCTTCCTTTACCAACTATTGATTTTATTAATAATTTAGTATTGAAATCATTAGCATATGAATATAAAAATAACCGGTTCGGGATGTTACATTCCCACCGAGATCGTGACCAATTCCGATTTTACCAAGCACGTTTTTTTAAACGATGACGGTACGCCTTTCCCCTTACCTAACGAAGTTATTACCGAAAAATTTTACGACATCACCGGCATTGAAGAACGCCGTTATGTTACCGATAATTTACTAACCTCCGACATAGCCGCTATAGCTGCCAAAAAAGCGATTGAAAAGGCCGGAATTGATCCGGAAACATTAGACTATATCATCTTTGCTCATAATTTCGGCAATGTTAAAAAAGGCGCCATTCAAACTGATATATTACCGAGTTTAGCCACCCGAGTTAAATTCGATTTGCGTATCAAAAACCCTAAATGTGTGGCCTATGACATGCTTTTTGGTTGTCCGGGCTGGGTAGAAGGAGTCATTCAGGCACAAGCTTTCATCAAAGCAGGTATGGCCAAAAAATGTTTAGTGATTGGAGCCGAAACCTTATCTCGCGTAGTAGACATGCACGACCGCGACAGTATGATTTACTCTGATGGCGCCGGTGCTACCATTATAGAAGCTACAGAAGAAGAAGGCGGTATTTTAGCCCACGCTTCTGCTACTTTTACGTACGACGAAGCCTATTATTTATTTTTCGGAAACTCGTTTAACAAAGAGCACGATCCCGATGTGCGTTACATCAAAATGCATGGGCGAAAAATTTATGAGTTTGCCTTGAGTCAGGTTCCCAAAGCCATGAAAGAATGTGTTGATGCCAGTGGTATCGATATCAGCAACATCAAAAAAGTACTCATTCACCAAGCCAATGAAAAAATGGATGAAGCCATCATTCAACGCTTCTACAAACTTTACGGGCAAAAAGCACCGGACGGCATTATGCCGATGAGTATTCATAAATTAGGCAATTCAAGTGTAGCTACTGTGCCTACACTTTATGATTTATTGGTTAGAGGCTCCTTAGAAGGACATTCTCTTGCCAAAGGTGATGTAATTTTGTTTGCTTCAGTCGGCGCCGGAATGAACGTGAATGCCATTGTATACAGAATGTAATTTTTTACGGTTTATGGTTTAAGGTTTGTAGTTTATAGTTAATTTTGCTCGACATAAATAACTTCGATCAATGTACGAGAAGACCTATCCAAGTAAACGCTTTAACCTTACTTTACAATTTTTAAAAAAACACGTTTCAACAGCTGAAACCGTCTTAGATTTAGGTGTGCCCAATCCGTTTTCTAAAATTATGGAAGACAATGGTTATACCGTTATCAATACCAAAGGCGAAGATATAGACAACGACCAAACTGCCTTACAGACCGAAAACTATAGCGTTTTTACTGCCTTCGAAATCTTCGAGCACTTGCTTAATCCTTATACTGTGTTACAAAACGTTAAAGCTGATAAAGTTTTAATTTCTATTCCGTTGCGTTTGTGGTTTTCACCAGCTTACCGAAGCAAAACCGATATGTGGGACAGGCATTACCACGAGTTTGAAGATTGGCAACTCGATTGGTTATTAGAAAAAGCAGGCTATAAAATTGTAGACCGCCTGAAATTTACGCATCCGGTAAAAAAGTTAGGGTTCCGTCCTTTATTGCGTTGGATTACACCTCGCTACTACTTGGTGTATGCTGAAAAAGTAAAATAATGAACTACTATATTGTTATACCGGCGCATAACGAAGAAGCCTTTATGGCACTTACGTTACAATCTTTGGCAGACCAAACAGTTTTGCCAACGAAAGCCGTTATTGTGAATGACAATTCTACCGACAAAACGGCTGATATTGTTTTGGCTTTTGCCGAAAAATATCCTTGGATTTCATTGCTCAACGCTACTTCCGATGCGATTCATTTGCCCGGCAGCAAAGTAATTCTGGCCTTTCAAAAGGGATTAGAAACTTTGGATGATCAATACGACATTATGGTCAAGGCCGATGCCGATTTAATTTTCCCTCCAAATTATTTTGAAACCATCATCAATCATTTTCAATCCGATGACAAAATCGGAATGGTTGGCGGATTTGCTTATATTGAAAAAAACGGCGAATGGCTCTTGGAAAACTTAACCGATAAAGATCACATTCGCGGTGCCTTTAAAGCCTATCGAAAAGCAACTTTCCAACAAATAGGCGGATTAAAACCGGCTATGGGTTGGGATACTGTAGACGAATTGCTTTGCAAATTTTACCATTGGAAAGTAGTAACCGATGAATCTTTGAAAGTCAAACACCTTAAACCAACCGGCGCTAATTATAATCAAACAGCGCGTTACAAACAAGGAGAAGCTTTCTACACTTTGGGTTACGGCTTTTTCATCACGGCCATTGCTTCTTTAAAATTGGCCATGCGCAAAGGTAAACCGCTACTTTTTTTAGATTACATCAAAGGGTTTTGGAAAGCGAAATCGGCCAACAAACCATTATTGGTTTCAGAGGAACAAGCTAAATTCATTCGGAATTACCGTTGGAAAAAGATGAAAGAAAAGTTGTTCTGAGAAAGTTGCGTTAGGGATTCCTTCGGCAGACGCTTTGCTTGTGTGTAGTGAAAATCCTTTTTAGGATAGCCCGGTAGCCCAATGAAAGAAAAAATTCAATCCTAAAAAGATTGTAACGAATAGCCCGACCAGAAGGGACACAAGGCTGAAAGCCGACTGCCACAGGAAACGCCCAAAAACTTATAACTTATAACTTATAACTCATAACTTCTGCTTATTTTTGACATTATTTTAAGCCCATGATGCTCGTAAGGTATTTATCGCAAATAGGGAAATATTTCTTGATGTTGAAAGAAGTATTCCGAAATCCTACAAAATGGTCGGCTATGCGACAGTTGATTTTTAAGGAGATTGATGATTTGATCATTGATTCGCTTGGGATTGTTTGCTTTATTTCGTTTTTCGTAGGCGGTGTAGTGTCGATACAAACGGCTTTGAACTTGACCAATCCGTTGATCCCCAAATACCTCATCGGTTTTGCCACGAGACAATCGGTTATTTTGGAGTTTGCGCCAACCTTTATCTCGATCATTATGGCGGGGAAAATGGGCTCATTCATCACTTCAAGTATAGGAACTATGCGGGTTACCGAACAAATTGATGCCTTAGAAGTAATGGGTGTAAATTCGTTAAACTATTTGATTTTCCCGAAAATTATTGCCTTGCTACTCTACCCTTTTGTGATAGGAATCTCAATGTTTTTAGGCGTATTTGGCGGATGGATTGCTTCGGTTTATGGCGGCTTTGCTTCGAGTAACGAATTTATTACCGGAATCCAACAAGAGTTTATTCCTTTTCATATTGCTTATGCCTTTATCAAAACCGTAGTTTTTGCCATGTTGCTGGCTACTATTCCCTCATTTCACGGTTATTATATGAAAGGCGGCGCTTTAGAAGTGGGCAAAGCCAGTACGGTTTCGTTTGTATGGACTTCGGTAACCATCATTTTATCGAATTATATTTTAACGCAATTACTGTTAACCTAATGATAGAAGTTAAAAATGTAGAAAAGTCTTTTGGAGACAGCAAGGTGTTAAAAGGAATTTCAACCGTTTTTGACGCCGGAAAAACCAATTTGATTATTGGGCAAAGTGGTTCGGGAAAAACAGTTTTGCTAAAGAGCTTGTTGGGTATACACTCACCCGACAAAGGTACCATTTCGTTTGATGGGCGTATTTATTCGGAGTTAACACCGGATGAAAAAAGAGCTTTGCGAACTGAAATCGGCATGGTATTTCAGGGCAGTGCGCTTTTTGACAGTATGACAGTGGAAGAAAACGTTGGTTTTCCTTTAAAAATGTTCACCAATAAAACCGATGCCGAAATTAAAGAGCGAGTGAATTTTGTAATCAACCGTGTGAACCTCATCAATGCTAATCATAAAAAGCCTTCCGAAATTTCGGGTGGTATGCAAAAAAGGGTGGCGATTGCACGAGCCATCGTAAACAATCCTAAGTATCTTTTTTGTGACGAACCCAATTCGGGTTTAGATCCCAAAACGGCTATAGTAATTGACAATTTGATTCATGAAATCACGGTAGAATACAATATAACCACCGTAGTTAATACGCACGACATGAACTCGGTTATGGAAATTGGCGATAAAATCATCTTCTTGAAAGAAGGCATTTTGGCTTGGGAAGGCACCAAAAAAGACATCTTCAAAACCGATAACGAAGCGATAACTGATTTTGTATATTCGTCTAATCTGTTCAAAAAAATCAGAAAAGCGCAGAATAAGGAAGACTAATTAGTCGTGTATCAAATACACCCAACCCGATTTTACTTCTCCGGTATCCATAGTGGCTAAATAGTAATAAGTAGCACTGGGTAGAATGTGACCGTACTTGTCTTGGCCTTTCCATTGGTTGACATAATTACCCATTTCGTAAACCAGCATACCGTATCGATTGAAAATTTTTAATCTTTCGACACCAAAGCCTGTTAAATCTAACGAATCATTATCGCCATCATTGTTGGCCGAAACGCCTTTCGGAATCGAACAGATGGTTCGAATTACATTGATGGATTGGGTAACACTACACCCATTTTGATCCGTAATAGTTAAATCATAGTTCCCGGTAGCCGCTTTGGTAATCACAATCGGATTTTGTGAACTGCTAAAACCGTCTGGCCCGTCCCAATCAAACGTAACATTCGAACCCGTAGTAGCTGTAACCACATACTCGTCATTGATACAATCTTGACTCAAACTAACAATCGGCAACTGATTAACAGTAATTTCTACAGTATCTGGTGTCGATTGGCAACCGTCGAGCACTGTATAAACGGAATACGTTCCGCTGTCTGTCAAGGATAACGGATTTAACATTGGATTTTGCTGTTGGGAAGCAAATCCATTTGGTCCGCTCCAAACATAGGTCGCATTCGGTACCGTAGAAGCGTATAAATTCAAGCTTCGGGTATCACAAATGACTGTGTCGGAGGAAGCTATAGGCTGCTGTGGAATTTCTTTTAAGGTAATGTTTACGAAGGCCTCATCAGAAGCATTACAATTGCCAACCACTCGATATTTAAATTGATAGGTACCGAAAGCTACCGCAGCAGAATTCCAAAGATTGTTAGTCAAAGTTCCACTGGAAGTTAGTTCTGACCAAGTTCCATTAGTATCATAACTACCTTGTAAAAGCGCAAACAAATTAATATTGCCTTGACGACCACAATACGAAACCGTGTTGTTATCACCGGCATTAGGTTGGGTATTCGAAACATTAATGGTATAACTCAACACCTGATTCAAACAGGATGCTGTGTTGTTCGTATAAGAAATGCTTACATAATATGTTCCGTTATTATTGGGCACATTAAAAGGTAAAAAATCTAATGAACTTGTTGTACTCAAGATGTTGGCGGTATCGTTTCCTTTCCACCATTGGTACTGGAAAAAAGCAAAATCGGGCACGGACAAAGTCAGGTTTTCACCATTACACAAAATGGTATTGGCGGAGATTTCTAACGGATTTGGACTCACAATTTCAAAAGCGCTGTTTAATAAATTACCACAGGCATCTTCCACTTGAAAGTTGTAAGTAGCCGCTTCCAAACCAGAGAACATATTAGAGTTCCCGTTATCTACTGCAAAGGGCTGTCCGTTTTTAGTAGTAATTCGGTATTGCAGTGGATTTAAGCCTTCTGCCAGTACAATTACTTCAAATGTATTGCCGCAGGAAACAGAATAAACATCAGTAATCTTGGGTAAACCATTAAATTCAAATTCTTGCAGCGTTTCATAACATCTAAACAACACTTCATCTTCAAAAAGATCAAACACTTTCAAGACACGGAAACTTCCTAATGTAGCAAAATTGTAATTGATAGCGTTATTAACCAACGGATAAGAATTTGAATTATTAGGCAGAAAACCTTCCGTATAGCCAATATTAGTTACAGGATGTCCCCAACTGTTAGTAATAGGATTCCATTTTTGCAACCAATAAGTAGTAAAGCCCAAATTGTTTGAACTATGCGCTAACGACAAGTCAAATGAACCGCAATTCGGATTGATGGCAATATCGGTTACCGGTTGATATCCTTGTATAGTAAAAGGCACAATAAAAGGAATACCGCAAACTATAGCTTCAAAAGTGTAATTTCCGGCCGGAAGCATGTCTAAAAAGAAAGCTGTTCCGTTTTGATTAATTCCGTCAGACACATTAAATGGCAGTGTTTGTTGATAGGAAGGCGGCGCTGTAAGTATAGTCACCGAGGACAATTCGGCTGTAAAATAAACAGCACCATATCCGGGTGAACAACCTATTCCTAAAATAGGTGCCGGAGGTCCGGGTGCCGGAATTAGATCAACTATAATTTCAATCGGGTCAGTACCTCCACATAATCCTATTGCGTTAAACACATAAGTTCCAACCGGCAAAACCAATCCAATATAATTGGCTGAATTAATTTGGGAAGTATAATTATAGGGAAGCGGTAAAGTATATGCCGGCGGTGCCGAAATCAGGAACAACTCTTGTATGTTATAAATCAAAACTGAACCGAAGTTACAGCCTACATTGTAAACCAGATCAAAAGGCGGACTCTCAGTAAAAATAACTTCAACAACAATGGTAAACGATTCGTTACAAGGACTAACAGCTTTAAAGGTGTAAGTACCGGCTATCATATCCGGAACAGCAACAGAATTATTGACTATTTGGGAAGTGAAATTATGTGGTACGGACAAACTATAGCCTGATGGTGCTGACAATAGGTTTAATGCTATTACATTGAAAAAAACAGCCGTTTTATGAGAACAATCTATAGGAACCAACGAATAATAAGGGTCTTTGTTCAAATTAGAGATCAAACCATTTATAATGTAGGTTGTTCCACAGCGATCAACAACCGTAAAAGTATAGCTGTAAGCTTCATCATAAACAGGTATATTTTGTAAAAAAGACAATCCTGAAGACACAGTTTGAGTATAAACCAAATTGGGTCCGCTTGGCGGAGTTACGGTAGTAGTTACGGTTAATGGGTAAGCAATAACGCCATTAGGAATTGACGTTTCAAATAGGGCTCTAACATCAACACTGCAATTATTCAGTTGTGGCGCAAGCAATTCAAATTCCAAATCCGTATTGGCTTTTTCAACAGTATAGGTTTGTGTAACGGCTTCACCACAATTGTCTCGAACCCGAACTTGGTAGGTTCCTGTGGTTAAGTTTGGAAATGTATTAGAAGTTTGTATCGGCCTTACTACTGGTCCGGAAAAAATTTCGTAATTAACCGCCGTACCCGTAAGTGTGGTGATGATTATGGAACCGTCAAAACTACAAATCTCGTCGTTCCCTGTAACTTGATAGGTCAAGGTATTAACTTCGTCATCAATAGTAACATCTTGTTGTTGACTTCCACTCTGACTTCCTAAAGATTGCGTAGCGATAACACGGTAATCTCCGGCAATTAATCCGGTTAAGCTCGTTGCGGATTGCACAGAAATAGGTGTAGTAACATTTGGCAAGCGGTAAACAGAATACAGCATAGTTGCTCCTGCTGTGGTATTTGAAACTGAAAATTGTAACTCTCCGTTAGCCGTACAAGTTTCATCTACTTTTGTTACTGCAAGGGTAAAATTGGACAATTGCCCAAAAGCCAATTGAGTCAGAAAAAACAAAATCACTCCAATTTGCCAACGCATATCTTTCATGGTAGTAGAATTTTAACTCTTGAAAGATACGATAAATCCTATTTGGATGCGTAAATTCTTAGTATTTGACACAAAAAAAAGAGCAAATGCTCTTTTTGAATTATAATTTGTCGGCCATAGCGGTGATTCGCTTGATGTCTTGTTCTTTACTTTTCGGATAAATCATCAGCACACTATCGTTGTCTACTATAATGTAATCATCTAAGCCATCAATAACGACTAACTTTTGAGCATTAGAACGAATGATATTATTAGAGGCATTTTCTAAAATAACAGTGGCATTTACTACGGCATTATTTTGATGGTCTTTATCGAGTTTTTCGTGTAACGAACCCCAAGTTCCCAAATCATTCCAATCGAAAGTGGCTGGCAATACATAAACATTATTGGCCTTTTCCATTACGGCATAATCAATGGAAATATTTTCAGCGTTTGGATAATTATCGAGTATAAATTGCTTTTCGTCAGTCGTGTTGTAACTGTCAAATCCATTTTGAAACAAAGCGTTCATTTGAGGTTGAAATTTTTCAAAAGCCTCTGTAATGGATTGAGCACTCCAAATAAAAATACCGCCGTTCCACAAAAAATTACCGGCTTCCAAAAACGACTTGGCCGTTTCGTAATCTGGTTTTTCTCGGAATTGGTTAACTTTCTTAATCGGATTAGCATCAACTTTATCAAATTCTATATACCCAAATCCGGTGTTTGGGAAAGTAGGCTGAATCCCTAAAGTCATTAAGGCTTTTTCCTTTTCACAAAAATCAAAACACTGTTGCAAATCGTGTGCAAAAGCAGCTTCATCTTCAATCCAATGATCGCTGGGCGCCACTACCATTACTGCATTGGGATTTTGTTTTTTTATTTTTAACGATGCATATAAAATACAAGGTGCCGTATTTCGCATGGCAGGTTCCAACAAAACTTGTTCCGGCGTAACCATTGGCAACTGTTGTAAGACCAAGTCATTATAACGTTCGTTGGTTAAAATTAGAATATTCTCAGCCGGAATTAATCTAGACAAACGGCTAAAAGTTTTTTGAATCAAAGTTTCGCCCGAACCCAACATATCGTGGAATTGCTTAGGAAAGTCGGTTGTACTTACCGGCCAAAATCGAGAACCGACACCGCCGGCCATTAGTATTGCGTAATAATTGTTGTTCATTTTTTTTTGGAGTAACTGAGTTGCTAAGGTACTAAGTTGCTTTGTGTTTTTTGCGAATTTATCCCGGAATTATTTCAACTTCTGCATTGGCGTTAAACAAATACAAGCGTCCGGTTTTGATTTCAAGGCATTCGTAACGCTTCACTCGAAGTCCTTTCTTTTGAAAAATTCTGCCGTTTTTGATGCGGAACAAACTGCCACTTGGGACTTCGTGCACAAAATGAATATCGGGTTTTCGCTCGTCAAACTGCTTTAAGGCGAAAGCCAATCGAGCATCTGTATCGCTACTTGCCGTGGGATTTCGGAAATGATTCGCCACCAAAGGCAACACCGAATGCGGAAAAATCTCCGGTCGGATAAATGGCACCATTAACCGCTGAAACGTATGCTTCCATTCGTTGCCATGTGGTTTTATCAAACGACCGAATTTTTCATAAGCCACTAAATGGGCAATTTCATGAATCAAAGTGATCAAAAATCGGTATTTGTTCAAATTCGCATTCACCGTAATCTCGTGCTTTCCTCCTACCGCTCTGCGATAATCTCCATGGCGTGTTTGGCGCTCGTTGACTATCTTCAAATGCACATTGTTGCTCTTGATTAATTCAAAGCAAGGCAATACGGCGTGTTCGGGCAGGTATTTTTGAAGGACTTCGCTCAAAAGGTTGTGGGTTCTAGGTTGTAGGTTCTGAGTTAAAAACTATGGCGTTGATGAACTTACTTGAATCACTTTCCCATTGTGGTATTGATTACCGGTTAAGGCAAAATGAGCAATATAATCGGCCATTTCAGCTGCGGAAATTGGGGCTTCATAACCGGGAAAGGCTTCCTGTAACATTTCGGTATTTACGGCTCCGAGTGCTAAAACATTAAAGGCAATGCCTTGTTCTTTGTACTCTTCCGCCAACAACTCCGATAGCGTAATCACAGCACCTTTACTCGAACTGTAAGCCGCTAATCCGGCAAACTTCATGCTGCCTTGAATGCCGCCCATCGAACTGATAGTAACCACGTGACTTCCTTTTTTAAGATAAGGTAAGCACACGCGAGTGAGATTGGCTACTCCAAAAACATTCACTCGATAGACATTTTCAAAGTCTTCTTGTGTCGTTTGCGAAAATGGTCGGTTTAGCAAACTACCGGCATTGTGAATGATGACATCCACTTTCTCCCAAGCATGAGCAAGAAACTTATCGACCTCGATTAACTCTTCTTCTTTCCCTAAATCTACCGACAAACAAGTAATGTTTTCATTTTCGATTAGTGCTTGCGGTGTTTTACGAGAAATGGCTAACACTTGGTATCCTGCTTTAGCCAATTGCAAAGCCAATTCGTAGCCAATGCCGCGTGAGGTTCCGGTAATGATAATATTTTTCTTCATAGCTTTCTTTTCTAGGGTAAATATAGCAAAAGAAAAGAAAAGAAATCAAGCGAAGTATTTACGGAAAAATTGGAATGACTTAAAAATCCCTAAACACAAAAAGACCAAGGGAATAATCAGCTGCATCAAATACTTTGACAGGAAATCGATGTTAGAAGCAAAATAATGAAGTGCTAAAATCAATGTTAACATGCCGCAAAATGTTCCGGCTATAGTTCCTAAAACATAAACATACTTTCTGCCACCGGAAACTTCAATATACTGACCATTTAACAGCCATAAATTCCAACCGGTCCAAAACGGAATTTGGATAAAATTGAGGCTGCTCAAAACAATTCCTAAAATCGGTGGCGCATAATTGAATGTTGTTGAAAAATTCTCTTTTGAATGAGCGCTTGAGTAAAAACCGTAGGCTAAAAGAAACATGAATACTATCGAAAATCCTTGGATAAACTTTTTTAGCTTTAGGTTCTCAGCTAATGTTTTGGCAAAAATTAAGGTGAAATAAATCACAAACATCTCAATCAAAACCACACCGAGCAAATAATATACTGTTGCCAACAACCCATTTTGTGTGTAAATATCAAACCCAATCACATTCAAATATCCCAATGGAATTGAACCAATAAAACTTACTCCAAAACCCACGGCTATGTTTTTTAAGTGTGTCATTAAAAGTTGACTATTTTTTGGGATTGTTTACGATGTAAACGGTATTGTTCCATCCCTATTTTGTGCGGTAAATAGGTATACCCTTGTTTCTGATTTTCTACACCGATTTCAAACATATAAGTAATATGTCGAGCCAATTCTTTCCAAGCAAAAAAGAGGGAATGCTTAGGATCATAAATGTGTGTTGGTTCACTAGCTGCGCCGTTTAGTTCGACTATAGCGAAGTTCTTGCCCTGCAGTAATTCTTCCCACGAACTATACATTACATCCATTCTGCCGAAATAAAAGCCATCAATTTGTAAACACATATCGTCAATTACCTTGGTCAATTCGGGTGAAATTAAATGACTGTAATCCAAAAATTTTGCGCCTCTGGCATGATTCCCGTAAGGCACTAAGTTGCGTTTTTCCCCTTTTGGTAAGATAGATGTTAATTGGTTGCCGTATTCCTTCCGCAAGGCTTTCATCTGTAATGCAAAGCGCGGATTAGCCTTTATCAACGTTTCAATCGAAGCAATACCATCACCCTCTACCGTGAGGAATTCTTTAGCCACTATACCTGTGATTCTTCCGTTTTTTTCTTGCGGGTATCGCACATAAAAAATACCGACTTCATTTTGATAAGGAATCAAATCTTGAAGTAAAAAATCAAAATCAGCTTTGCTGTGATAACTTTGTAAATCAGCTAAATTATCTATTTTCTTAACTGCCGAGCCACGCAATCCAATATCGGGTTTTGCAATAAAAGGAAAGTTGATTTCGGACTGAAAAAGTATTTTTTTAACTTCATCAAAAGTTAGATTTTCTTTGATAAATTGAGTTTTCGGGTAAAACTGTTTCGGGATCAAATTGTAGATTTCAATCTTGCTGTCCATAAAAAACCCACCATTCCGCATTGTTGGATTAGACGTGTTAAAAAAGAAAATAGTTTTGGCTTTTATCGCATAATAAGCCCAAAGAAAATAAATCGGAACGTAAACAATTTGGAACGGCCAATATTCCCAATGGAAAATTTTGTGGAAGAAGAGTTTCAAAATAATGATGAATTACGAATTACTAAAGCGATAAAAATACATTGGAAAAATCTTTTTCCGCTATTAAATCATTGTAATGAATACTGACTTTATTCTTTTCAATTACGGTTTGTGTGATGCTTAGTGTTTTTAAAATTTCGTTTCGATTGATGACCAATCCGTGCTCGGTATTGTCGGCTTCGGTATAACGATGAAAGTTAAATAGTTCTTCTTCGCTCACTCCGGGTTTAGTGTCTAAAAAAGTATGGAACCAATGGGCGCGCTTTTCCCGAATATCTTTTGAATATAAAGTTGATGATGACCAAATATAACTTTGGTTTACATCCAAGGCCAAACTGCTTTTGGCGACTTCATTCCAACGCAATTGATAGAGTTTTTGGTTTTCAAATAAAACCAAAGTAAACGGTTCGATATGCTCTAAGTCTATGTTTTGCCAAGCTTCCAGAGGTGAATTACTACCAATCAAATCGAGCACAATCAAACCTCTGCTTTTCCGGTAACCGGCTTTGAGTGTATGTTTTTCTTCAGCACCATTTAGTAGAACCAAAACATTAGAATGTTCATCAATAGCATACCAAGTGCCGCCGGCTTTATTGTCTTTGGGAAAAATAACTTTTTTGTTTTGAATCCAATAAGCCATTGGTTCTATGGCTACAGGACGCAAAACCTTTTCATCACGATTAGAGGTAATGATGATTTTACCGTTGTTATTGACAAAACTTACTGTGCACATTGCTTTCTGTATTCTATGGTAGATCGAGCTACGCCAAAAGTATTTTCAACGCTTATATTCTCTATTTTCATTAATGCTACTTTAATCAATGCCTGATGGTGAATACAGTGTTCAAAATTATAGAGCAGTTCCCGATGGTAGTTGGTTTCTATAGTCAACGATTCTTGGTCAATTGTTTGGAATAACTTTAAAGATTTATTGGGCTTTTCTAAAAGTTCAATTACGGTATTAATCGTGGTTACTGCAAAACTCACATTCGTTTGCAATGAATAATCACGCTTTCGTAGATCATAATTAATTTGCCCCGAATCGTATTGATTTTCCAAACATTGGAAAAGTTCAATGATATGGCGCGTATGTTCTCCTACAGTGGCATTGGAAAGTTCGTAACAAGGTGAACTGTAATTTTCGTCGGAGAGTTGTTTAATAACCTCAGACAATTCAGTAAGAGTTTTACGTATAGATGGAATGAGCATAATATTGACTTTGAAACAGTTTTTTATAAATACGATATTTAAAAGATTACAGATGCTTTAAATATTAAATTTCAATAATTCTGAAATTTTATTACGCTCCGTGTATAACAAAAACAAACAACTTAATAAAGTAATTACCGCTAATACAAATAACGTACCTCCATCGTTTTGTACTTCAACACCTAACACAAATATATGAGAAAAAACAGCTCCCAGCATTGTTCCAGAACCTAATAGTGCTCCTATTAACGTAGTTTTGGGTATTAAAATCAAAATTGAGGCTATCAATTCTATCACACCGGAACCTATCCTTCCATAAGGTTCTACACCTAACGTTTGAAAAATATAGATACTTTCCTGTGCTCCGGAAAACTTAAAAAAAAGTGTCTGTAAAAGGATTATCACTGCGGTAAGCTTCACAATCCAAACAAAAAGCTGGTTTTTCATAATCTATAAATTTTAGTTGATAAACTTTTTCCAATTGGCATCTGCTTTTCGGTTAAGATTAACCTCATCCTTATTCCAAGATTTTAAAGTGTTATTGAAATATGCATTATAAAACAAAAACAGTTTGCCGTTGACAATTTTAAAAGTTCCAGGATCAACTTCTACTTGCTCTCCGTTAGCACCCATAGCATAGGCACACCAACCACCGTATTGCGGTTCATAACCTGATGGATTTTTTTTGAAAATCTCCTTATTCTCGTTGGACGTAAAGTAATAAGTAACACCTTCAAATGTAGTTGCTATCGACGATTTCCCTTTAACAGCTTTTTTTTGGGTAAAATAAGTTACCGGATCATAACCTTGAATGGCAAGGCCTTTTTCGAGATTGAATTCTTTGGTTCTTTTGGTAACTGTTTGTGCTGAAACCTGAGTGGTTACAAATACAACAAATACTAATAAAATTATTTTTTTCATCACTTCTTAATTTTTAATTAGGAGACAAAGGTATTTTAGTCCCAACTACTGTTTTGTCGGCTACTGTACATTAGACGATTATTTATTTTTAACTTTTTTCCAATTTTCATTGGCTTTTACAATTCTTTCCTCACGTTGCTTCATCCACTCAGCTTTTACATCTAGACTATAATTAAGGTATAATTTATCCTCAACAACAGTAAAAGCTTTGGGATCAATGGGCGCTTTGTAACCTTTAGATAAGCCAAAAGCACAATATCCACCATATTGTGGAACAAACTTTTCAGGATTTTTAACAAATTGCTCTTTGTTGGCTTCAGTGGCAAAATAGTAGGTGGCGATATCGTATTGCACCTTGACTTCTTTCAAGCCCAAAACAGCTTTTCCTTCTACAAAATAGGCTACCGGGTCATATCCCTGAATGGCAACTCCGTCTTTTAGATTGTTTTGAGCACTGATACTCATGGTTATCAAAACCAAACATAATTGTATTATTTTTTTCATGATTGTTATGTTTAAACTTAAAATGAATACTGATATTGTAGCCCGGCTACAAAACTTCTAGTTAAACCATCAGGCCTAATGGTTCTTACCTCAAAAGGGGCGGCTAAGGAAAGTTCAATTTGACTTTGACCGGTTAGTTTGTAAGAAGCCAAGAAATTCCCATTGATGGTCAATCCGTCTGACCCTTTGATTTGCTCCCGTTGACCAAAAATATTTTCAAAACTATCTTCCCCTAAGTGATAGATGAATAAGAGGTTGGGTTTGAATGAAATTCTTTTATTTACCGTTTGAATCGTATAAGTGGCTCTGATCAGCGCATCGGGTTGTCTTTGAAATAAATTGGTCGAAGGAAAATCATCAGTACCGGCATATTCGCTGAAATACGAATTTTTATTCAAATTGATGACCGGTAGTTGAAGTGCCAAGTTAAAATTCCATTTTTTATACTGATAATTTGTGCCGACAAATACATCAATGGTTCCCAAACTCGATTGATAATCTAACGGTAATGAGTACCCGTTGATTTTTAGATTTGAGGCAGTGAAAGGAAATTTAAATCCTAACAAAGCACTCCATTGCCGATTGTTGTTTTCTTTAAAGACATAGTTTCCAAGCAAGAAAGCATCGCCAAACTGACTGCGGGTTCCAAAGCTGCCCGAAGCTGAAGAAAAAGTTACTTTCGCAGTAAACGAATACCGTTTGTTAAATCGTTTGGTATAGGAAACATAAGGCGAAACATAAACCAAATCAGCTTCTCCCAAGCTGTAAATGGCCGAAATTTCCAAATTGTTTTTAAAAGTAATTTCTCCTTGTTGAAATCCTTTGTTGATGGTACAAATTCCGGCATCGCTGCATCCTTGCGAATACGCAAAATTTATCAAGAGTAACCAAACTATTATCAAAACTTTTCTTTTCATGGCTGTTAGTTTTGTTGTAGTTCGGCTATGGCAAACAAATGATTGTATTGTTGACAATGGATTAAAACATGTGAATACTCCTCAATCTGTACTCCTACAGGTATCGGATAAACTGTTTGATGGGTTAAATTTCCGAGGTTTACAAATTGCGTTGGCGCATCAGATTTAGACAAATAGACTTTCAAATCAGGACCATCAGAAATAGAAAACCCTTCTAAACTAACAGTATGTTGATTTTGATCCCAGTATAATTTGGCTAATCCACTTACTGTAATCCCGCTTGTGGGTTCAAATAGCCCTGAATATTTTAATTGAGCGGAGGGTGAAAGTGTTGTAATTTCTCTTTGTTGTGTTAAAATGCCTTCCTCCTGACAGGAAACAAAAATTAAAAAAAAGATGGATAAAAAGTTTGCTTTCATAGTTGTTATTTTTCAACAAAACTATGAGGTGTGCTAAACTTAAATTGTCGGATAGTTTACATTAGAGGTGAAAAAATTATAATTTCGAAATATCTTCTATAATAATTTCTTTCCTACCATAATGTAAAAGACCGCTTTCCTCCAATTCATTGAGTAAGAGTGTAGCTGTTTGACGAGATGTACATATGATTTGTGCAATATCGTTTTGAGTAAGATAGTTTTCGATGACAGTTCTGTTGTGCTGAACTTTTCCCTCGCGCTGTGCCCAATCTTTGATAAAAGTAAGCAAACGAGTCTTAGCATCTTTAGACATCAAATTGGCGTAATTGTTTTTAATCCGTTTCATTTTGAGGCCAACAAACTTGGTATAGGAAAGCGCTAAGTTGGGATGTTGCAAAAGTAAATTTTCAAAATCTGAGAGCAAGAAACTGCAGATAGCAACTTCATCAGTTAAAGCTTTAGCGTACTCATTTGAATTGTGATCATTATCCAGTTCTAACTCGCCGAACAAATCTCCTTTTTGAATAATATCTTTGATGGTTTCGTTTCCTTCTTCATCAATAGAAACAATTTTAATACTTCCTTTTTTGAGCAAAAAAACACGTGGTACATCAGAGGATGAAAAATAAATGATATCTCCTTTCTTGGCCTTCTTAAAACCGGTGATAATACACAACTGCTTAATTTGAGACATGCTTAATGTCCAAAACAATTTGTGATCACGGAGGTACCAATATTTTAATTCTTCATACATAGCATAAAAATATAAATTTTTTGCAATAAAAAACCCTTTCAATAATTATACTGAAAGGGTTATCAATTTATTTAATTTTTACTTACGAAACCAATCCTCTCGAAATAACAATTCTTTGAATCTCTGATGTACCTTCGTAAATCTGTGTGATTTTAGAATCGCGCATCATTCGTTCTACGTGGTATTCGGCTACATAACCGTTTCCACCGTGAATTTGAACCGCTTCATTAGCCACTTCCAAAGCAATTTCGGATGCGTACAACTTGGCCATAGCACCAGAGTGCGCAATGTCTTTGCCTTCATCTTTTTCAGCAGCTGCTTTCATGATTAACAATTTGGCTGCTGTAATTTTAACATACATATCCGCCAATTTGAAAGCAATGGCTTGGTGTTTGAAAATTTCTTTCCCGAACGCTTTTCTTTCGTTGGCATACTTTAAAGCCAATTCGTAAGCACCGGTAGCAATACCTAAGGCTTGAGACGCAATTCCGATACGACCGCCGTTCAATACATTCATGGCAAAGTTGAATCCGAAACCATCTGCTCCGATACGATTTTCCTTTGGTACTTTTACATCGGTAAACATTAACGAATGCGTGTCGCTGCCGCGGATTCCCATTTTCTTTTCTTTCGGACCGATTTCAAAACCTTCCCATCCTTTTTCTACAATGAATGCGTTAATTCCTTTGTGCCCTTTTTCCACATCGGTTTGCGCCATTACTAAATAGGTTGAAGCGGTTCCTCCGTTGGTAATCCAGTTTTTGGTTCCGTTTAACAAGTAGTAATCGCCCATATCTTTGGCGGTTGTTTTTTGAGATGAAGCATCACTTCCGGCTTCCGGCTCCGACAAACAGAACGCGCCGATTACTTCTCCTTTGGCCAAGGGCACTAAGTATTTCATTTTTTGTTCTTCCGAACAATATTTTTCCATTCCGGCACACACCAAAGAGTTGTTCACCGACATGATTACCGCTGCGGAAGCATCTACTTTGGCAATTTCTGTCATCGCCAACACATAAGAAACGCTATCCAAACCGGCACCACCATACTTCGGATCTACCATCATTCCCATAAACCCTAACTCTGCCATCATCTTCACTTGTGCTGTAGGGAATTTAGAGTGCTCGTCTCTTTCTATTACACCCGGCAACAATTCGGCTTGCGCAAAATCGCGTGCCGCTTGTTGAATCATTAACTGCTCTTCGGTTAAATTAAAATCCATATACTGTAACGGTTATTGTTTGTTGTTTCTTTACTTTTGGTGCGCAAAAATAGGATTTAAAAGTTAGAATTTCAAACGTTTTCGTAATTTTAGCCAATGTTGAAAGAAAGTTATATAGTTATAGGCGTCATGTCGGGTACTTCGCTCGATGGCGTCGATTTGGCGCACATTCATTTCTCGGTTATTAAGGGAAAATGGAGCTACAAAATTTTGGAAAGCGAAACTATCCCATACACCGAAGATTGGTTAAACAAATTGCGAACGGCTGTTGATTTTTCTCAGAAAGAATTACAACAACTGAACCTTGATTATACCGCACTTTTGGGCAACATTATCAAAGACTTTATCCTTCGGAACAAAATCAAAAATCTCGATGCCGTTTGCAGTCACGGCCACACGATTTTGCACCAACCCCAAAACGGTTTCACTTTGCAGATAGGCAACTTAAAAGAAATTGCTGAAATAGTTGGTCAAACAGTAGTTTGTGATTTTCGGGTACAAGATGTCAAGCTTGGCGGACAAGGTGCGCCTTTGGTACCGATTGGCGACCGAATTTTATTTGCTGAATACGACTATTGTTTGAACCTAGGCGGATTTTCCAACATCTCTTTTGAACAAGACGGAAAACGCATAGCATTTGACATTTCACCTGTGAATACCGTATTGAACTTTTACGCGAATCAACTCGGCTTACCTTATGACGACAAAGGGGAAATAGCCCGCAGTGGTGAAACCGATATGACCTTGTTGGAAGAATTAGACAACTTATCTTACTACCAAAAAACGTATCCGAAATCGTTGGGTTTTGAATTTGTCAAAACCATCGTGTTGCCTTTGATGGAAAGTTACGACCTTCCTATTGAAGACAAAATGCACACATTTATCAAACATATAGCGAAACAAACCGCTTATGCGTTACCGGAAAGAAAAGGCAAAATGCTCGTAACCGGCGGCGGCGCTTACAATACTTTTTTGTTGGAATGTATGCAAAATTACTTGACTGAAATGACCATAGTGGTACCCGATGCCAAGACCTTAGAATACAAAGAAGCACTGATTTTCGGACTCCTAGGCGTTTTAAAATTACGCAAAGAAATTAATGTTTTGAGTAGTGTTACAGGGGCGCAGAAAGACCATAGTAGCGGAAAGTGCTACAAGCAAAATTAAATTCAGGAAGTTTCCAACCTTTTTCTTTTTTTTCTACTCTATTTCCTTGTACAAGGTAAGCAACTGTAATTTATTGTCTTAACACATAATAAATTAACAATTTTTTTCGTTTTAACTTAAAACCCGAAATTATGAAAAAGGCACTTTTAGCACTATTCTGTATTTTTATGTTTGGTGAAATTTTTAGTCAAACTGAGTTTGAAACTCATAAAAACGGACTAATTTATCCTGATGCCACTATGAGTAAATTGGGAAAAATTGTTGACTCATTAAATTTAAAATTCAAGACCTGTGAACTAAACAAAGTTTTTTATGCCAACAGTCAAACGATTGGACATATAATAACGCTCGAAAACACCGATTGCAAAGAGGCGCGCAAAGATTTAGACAACAACATTTCGTTTGAGGATTTTATAAAAAAATATCCTGCTGCAAAGGTTAAAAAAGAGGTATTGTTACTAAAATTCAAGTTTGAGGATTATAACGAAAAGGAAATCATATCGTTTAGCGAAATTGAGTTAAATGATGGATATGGACTCAAAATCCAAAGACCTTACAAAGACAATCTGTACAACAAAGCGGTCAAAAATACCTGGCTATATGATTATTATAAAAAAACCAGCTATTCGAAAGAAAGTGTAACGGCATTTTATTTTCCGGAAAATTTCTCTTCCATACCCATTCACGATAACTATGCTAAACTGATAGGCTATGCCGATTGTTTGATTGACACTACGTCGACCAAACTGTTAAAAGAGGCTAAACAAGGATGGTTTAAAACTCCCGAAAATTGGCAAAACCTTAGTGATAAGAAAAAAGCAAACCTACTAAAGGAATTGCGTTCTAAAATAGTTATAGGAGGTTGCAGCATGGATGATTCTCCAAGAATTCACGCCATGTATATCGCACTTCTCTCTGCCGAGACAACCAATTGGGAAGTTTTCTTAAAATCACATCTTGACATCATGAATGATCGATTTGAAAGGGTATCTGATGGAAGCTATGCTTATGGCAGAAGAAGAACCTACATCAAGGAGCTTGAAGAATTAAATATTAATGTAGTGAATCTTTTATTAGGCATTTCATTGCGAATGGAAAACCCAACCAAAAATCATTACTACGGCAATATCAGCCGATTGGGTAGAGCAATAACTGAGTCCAAAGACAAGAAAGTTTTTGAAGAAGCAATATTAGCAATGATTGAAGACAACAATCTAGATGACTACAACAGAGTATCAGCTTATTTTCTGTACCTAAGCTATAACAACCACTTAGAAGATCAGACAGAACAACAAAACAACTTAGATAAAGTAAGTAAAGCAGTTGCAAAACTCCCAGATTATCTAAAAACCAAAATTAAAATCAAGGATATCAAAACCCGATAACTCGGCTATACAACTTATTCAAATAAAGCCTGACGGATTTTAATAACTGTCAGGCTTAGCTATTTGTACAAATCCCAACGCGCAACGCGCAACTCCTAACTCATAATTCCTATATTTGCACCACTAACAAACTAAACTAATGAAAGATTTACTTAAAAAATTCGAAAACAAACAACCTGAAATAGTATTCCATTGGAAAGATAACGAAACCGATGCCGAAGGATGGACAGTAATTAATTCCCTGCGCGGTGGTGCAGCCGGTGGCGGAACCCGTATGCGCAAAGGACTAGACATGAATGAAGTGTTGTCGTTGGCCAAAACCATGGAAGTGAAATTCTCAGTGTCAGGTCCGGCGATTGGCGGTGCTAAATCGGGAATTAATTTCGACCCGAATGATCCGCGTAAAAAAGGGGTTTTGCAACGTTGGTATAAAGCGGTTTCTCCGCTATTGAAAAGCTACTACGGTACGGGCGGCGACTTGAATGTAGACGAAATCCACGAAGTTATTCCGATGACCGAAGAATGTGGTGTATGGCATCCGCAGGAAGGTGTTTTTAACGGACACTTCAAACCTACCGAAGCCGATAAAATTAACCGTATCGGGCAATTGCGTCAAGGCGTAATTAAAGTAATCGAAAACCCGAAATTTTCTCCTGATGTATTGCGTAAATATACAGTAGCCGACATGATTACCGGTTATGGCGTGGCCGAAGCCGTTCGTCATTATTACGACATTTACGGTGGCGATGTGAAAGGCAAAAAAGCCATCGTACAAGGTTTCGGAAACGTAGGTTCGGCAGCCGCTTTTTATTTGGCCGATATGGGTGCTAAAGTGGTTGGTATTATTGACCGCGACGGAGGTGTGATTAAAGAAGAAGGCTTTTCGTTTGAAGAAATCAAAAGGTTGTTCTTGAACAAAGACGGCAACAAATTGGTGGCTCAAAACATGATTCCGTTTGCGGAAATTAACGACAGCATTTGGAAATTGGGTGCCGAAATTTTCGCCCCTTGTGCAGCCTCTCGTTTGGTAACTAAAGACCAAGTAGATACTATGATTGCTTCCGGATTGGAAGTGATTTCTTGTGGCGCGAATGTACCGTTTGCCGATAAAGAAATTTTCTTTGGTCCGATTATGGAAGAAACCGACAGCAAAGTGAGTTTGATACCGGATTTCATTTCCAATTGTGGTATGGCGCGTGTTTTTGCCTACTTTATGGAGAAAAAAGTACAAATGACAGACGAAGCCATTTTCTACGACATCTCGGAAACCATCAAAAAAGCCTTGGAAAAAGCACACGATTTGAATTCGGATAAAAAGCATATCAGCGCTACGGCTTTTGAAAATGCTTTGAAACAGTTGGTGTAATATTTCATTAACTGTACGGATTACACAATATTTAGTACCTTTAAGCGTTATAAAGTAAACTAACACCGGATAAAATGAGTTTTGAAATATCAGATAACGATAAAAAATCCTTGGCCATCACTACGTTAGTGTATGCTGTTTTACTGTTGTTGTTATTCTTTTTGCGCTTTTGGCCTCCAGCTGACATGAAAATCATGGGAGGCGGTGGCGGTGGCGGCATCGAAATGAATTTTGGCGACAGCGATTACGGAATGGGCGACAATTACAAAAGCGAAGTCCTTAACGTTAAAGACCAAGCTAAAGTTACCCCAACAGCAGCCTCGCCTGAAGATGATGTTATTGCTGATGAAAGTGACGACAACGAAACCAATGTAGCCATTCCGAAAAAGGATATTAAAAAAACGCCTACGCCGGTGGTACCGAAAAAAGACATCAAACCTACGCCCGAAAAACCTAAAGTTTCTAAAAATGCGAATGACGCTTTGTCGAGTTTGTTAGGTAACAAAGGTGGCGATGGTAACGATACCAAAAGCGGCAACAAAGGTAATGCCGGCGGCAACTTAAACTCTAACGGTTATTACGGTAACGGCAGCGGTACAGGTTCCGGTGGCGGAAACGGCAGTGGCAACGGAACCGGAAATGGTTCGGGTAGCGGCTCAGGAAGCGGAAGCGGAAGCGGTGGCGGAAACGGCAGTGGCTCAGGTTATTCGTTAGGCAACAGAAAAGCATTAAGTAAACCGCAACCGGATTATACTTGCCAAGAACAAGGCAGAGTAGCTGTACAAGTAACAGTAGACAGGAATGGCAATACAGTTAGTGTAATTGCCGGTGTACAAGGCACGACCAATACTGCTAAATGTTTGCTTGACCAAGCGCGCATAGCCGCTCAAAACACCAAGTGGCAAGCCGACGGTAATGCTCCTGAAAAACAAGTTGGAAAAATTATCTATACTTTTAGTCTGAATTAAAGGTAAAACGTGAACTATAGCCCTGATAGTAGTGGCATCCTTTTAAAAAAAAATCTCCACCCGAAAAGGTGGAGATTTTTTTTAAAAGATAGAACGGATAGCAGGACGACTGTGGTAAGAAAGATAATGGTCCCGCTCCTTATTCTTAGACTATTTCGGACTCGTAGCGATAACGAATTTCAATTTGTTTCTCACGCCTATTTGCAGCACGTCTACTAAATCTTGTACTTGCAAATTGAACGGAATTCTAATCACAACGGTTTGTTGCTTAGAAGGGTCGATTTTAGACAACAAGGTGGTTTCCAATTGCTCGAAAGCGACTTGTTCTTTGTCGATAAAAAACTCTTTCTGTTCAGTAACAGAGAGTGTAATCAATTGCTTGTTGGTTTTTTCGTTAGTTTGCGACTTAGGCAAGGTCATTCGAATCACATTGGGATTGGCCAAGGTGGAAATGATGAGAAAAAACAACAACAAGAAAAACATAATGTCGCTCAAGGACGAGGTGGCGACTTCTGCGTGAAATCGTTTATTTCGCTTTATGGCCATTGGGTCTTTGGATTATGTTGACAAATTCTAATACTTGTTTTTGAATAGACAACGAGAAGCTGTCGATGCGACCGTTAAATAAGTGGTATGCAGCATAAGCGATGATACCAACGATTAAACCGGCACCACTACTGATCATTTTTTCGTATAAACCGCCGGAGATATTTCCGATACTGATGTCTTCGGTAACTGAAATACTATAGAAAATTTTGATTACCCCGGAAATGGTTCCGATAAACCCTAACGTAGGCGCAATACCGGCGATTAACCCGAGTTGGCCTAGGCGTTTTTCCATGTAGCCGATTTCGATATTGGCTGCGCGTTCCATATTGGATTCGATTTCATTGATATGACGACCGATGGTAAGCACACCTTCTTTGATCACATTGCCTTGTGCATTGCCGCTTCTTTCGGCTGCGTTTACTGCCAATTCGATGTTGGCATTATTCAAATGATTGCGGATATCGGCCATCAAATGATTGTCGATTTTAGCCGCTTTTTGGATGTACATATAACGCTCGAAAATGACATACAAAGTGTAGAAAAGTAAGATGGCGATAGGAATTAAAAAAAGACCACCTTTAAAAAGGAATTCTAAGACCGAAACTTCATTAGTTAAAGCGGGATTGGCAGTATTGGCGGCTGGAATATTCTGAGCTAAACTGTCCACTTGCAACTGTAAAAATGTACTGATCATATTTGTTTAATTTTGGGCTGTTAATTCTGAAAATAGTTTCAAATTTGTATTGACCGTATCGGCATCACAATATACAACGAAAAAAAAATTAAAAAAGTATATCAAAAAAATATTTTCCCGAAATTATGAACTACCAGGAAACCTTGGAATGGATGTTTAACAAACTGCCGATGTACCAAACGCAGGGGGCAACAGCTTATCGAAAAGACATCACCAATACGGTGCTGTTGGCCGAGCATTTAGAGCATCCCGAAAAACAGCTCAAATGTATCCATGTAGGCGGCACTAACGGCAAAGGCTCTACTTCTCACCTATTAGCTTCTATCTTGATGGAAGCCGGGTATAACGTTGGCCTTTACACTTCGCCTCACTTAAAAGATTATCGAGAGCGAATTACCATAAACGGCGAACCAATTTCAGAGGCTTACGTAGTAGAATTCATGGCCAAAAACAAAGGCTTTTTTGAATCGCATCAGTTGAGTTTTTTTGAGATGAGTGTGGGTTTGGCTTTTGAGTATTTTGTGCATGAAAAAATCGATATAGCCATTATTGAAGTAGGCATGGGCGGCCGATTGGATTCGACCAACATCATTACACCATTGATTTCCGTGATTACCAATATTGGTCTAGACCATACCCAATTTTTAGGTGATACTTTAGAAGCGATTGCTTTTGAGAAAGCCGGGATTATCAAAAACAACATTCCTGTGGTAATTGGCGAACACTTACCGGAGACCAAACCTGTATTTACGACTAAAGCGAAAGAAACCCATTCCGAGCTATACTTTGCCTCCGATTTAGTACTAGAAGATTATCCTTGCGGCTTGTTGGGCGACTATCAGTTTTACAATAAAAAGACCGTCATCCAAACTTTGCGGGTTTTACAAGAAAAACAATTGTTACAGATTTCAGAAGACGATATTAAAAACGGTTTCCTGAAGGTGATTGACAACACGCATTTACAAGGGCGATGGCAACAATTGGGCACTAATCCGAAAATTATTTGCGATACGGCACACAATGCTCACGGTTTGACAGTGGTAATAGAACAGCTAAAAAAGGAAAAATACAATCAATTACATTTGGTTTTGGGTGTGGTAAACGACAAAAAACTGGATGATATTTTGATTTTATTGCCCAAAAACGCCCAATATTATTTTTGTAAACCAAATATTTCTCGCGGATTAGAAGCAACCGTTTTACAAGAAAAGGCCGCAACATTCGGACTTAATGGCGCAATATACAATTCTGTTTCAGAAGCTTACGAACACAGTAGAAAAATGGCCGCAGCTGAAGATTTCATTTATGTTGGCGGCAGTACTTTTGTAGTGGCAGAAATTTTGTAATTTTTTTCGATTTTAATTTGCAGAATCAAAAAACTGCCCTATATTTGCACCGCAATCAAGCACAAAACGGGCGATTAGCTCAGCTGGTTCAGAGCATCTCGTTTACACCGAGAGGGTCGGGGGTTCGAATCCCTCATCGCCCACAACCGTTTAAAACCGATTAGTTTCCTAATCGGTTTTTTTGTTTTAGGACATACTGTAACTTTATCGGGGTTCAAATTTTCATCATATTGCTTAAACAGAAAACCGCATTCCAAGTCAAAAAACAAACTAAAGTTTGTATACCTGACTGCCACCGGCAGTCCTCCTCTTAATATCAAATCTCATCGCCCACCACCGTTTTAAAATTCCACTCTATAAGTGGAATTTTTTTTTGCCCCTACCCATCTAAACTTTATGTATAAAAAAACCACTCCGAAGAGTGGTTTAAGATTATATCAGTTCAAGCGTTCTTTCGAGTGCCATACCCCTTGAGCCTTTGATCAAAATGGTTTTGTTTTGCCAATGCAAAGCTGATAAAGCTTTAGCAAAATCCTCAAAGGTTTCATAAAAGGAAAAATTAGTTTTCGGGAGTTGATTGGCATAAAAATCTTTCCCCACGAAATAACAGATCATGGATTCGTTTGTACTTAAAAAATCCACAATACTTTTGTGTTCTGACTTGCTTTCTTGCCCAAGCTCATACATATCGCCTATGACTACAATTTTATTAGGCTTATCCAATTGTATAAAATTCTCTAAAGCAACTCTCATACTGCTTGGATTGGCGTTATAAGCGTCCAAAATAATCTCATTCGTATGCTTAACCATCAACTGGGAGCGATTGTTGTTGGGCACATAGGATTCGATAGCCGTCTTGATATCCTCAATCGGCACCTTGAAGTAATGTCCGATAGTAATAGCCATACAAATATTAGCCGCATTATATAGTCCAATTAAATGTGAAGTAATATCAGTACCAAGCGCTTTGACTTTTACAAAAGGATTGGCAGCAACTGACTCGATAAAAACAGTCGCATCAGGATTAGTTTGGCTGAAAGTAATTCTGTTGAAATGCTCCGTTTTTTCGCTTTGCAAAGTATCGTCTAAATTGACAAAAGTGGTTTTATTGTCCTTGGCTAAAAAAGCATACATTTCGCTTTTCCCTTTAATCACTCCTTCTACACCTCCAAATCCTTCCAGATGCGCTTTCCCGAAATTGGTGATAAAACCATAATCCGGTCTCGCGATGTCGCACAAAAACTCAATTTCTTTTTGATGATTAGCGCCCATCTCTACAATTCCGATTTGGGTGGATTGGTCAAACGACAACAAAGTGAGTGGCACCCCAATATGATTGTTCAAGTTGCCAACAGTGGCCTTAACTTGATACTTTTTGGCTAAAACTACATTAACCAATTCTTTGGTGGTCGTTTTACCGTTACTTCCGGTCAAAGCAATAATAGGCAGCTTTAAATATAGTCGATGGTAAGTTGCCAACTCCTGTAAAGCTGTTAAACTGTCAGGAACCAATATTGTTCTGTGGTCGATATGATACGCTTCGTTGTCAATTAAAACATACTTAGCGCCTTTTTGCAAAGCTTCTGCGGCAAAGGTGTTAGCATCAAAACGATCTCCTTTAATGGCTACAAAAAATGAATCCTGAGTAATCTTTCTAGTATCGATAGCAATCCCGGAGGTTTGCAAAAAAAGGGAGTGAATTTCTTGAATGGTCATGGGAAATATATTAAAACAAAAAAGCCCTTAAAAATAGGGCTTTTTTGGTATTGTTACGAACTATAATTAGTTTCTTGGTCTTTTCTTTTTATCGGCTTTTGGACCTACTCTTGACATAGCACAACGGAATCCGATGTAATCTGTCGCGATATCTTGCGGGAAGTATCTTCTTTGCGCCGGATCTAACCAGTAAGCTCTGTCTCTCCAAGAACCTCCTTTATAAACTCTTACATCATCGTTTACTAAAGTCGTTCTCTTGTTTGACTTATCATACTTTTTAATCATATTCCCTAAACTGTCGGTATCAACATTATGTTTAGGAGAATCATACATTCTTTGGTCGTCTCTTAACTTACCTTTGTCGTCTCCTTCTTCAGAACCGAATTTGAAGTATCTTGAAGATTGTCTGTCACCATCACGATAGTTACGGTTGTCAGATTTGTCAAAGTTTTGTCTTAAGTAAGTTTCTTTATCGTCAACAGGAACTTGTGCAATTTGACCAGGGAAGTTTCTTGAAACAATTTTACCGTTTGACAACGTATCGAATTGTTGTGACTCGGCTGTAACCAATTCCACTTTTCCGTCTTCACCAATCTTGTTTTTCATGTAAACGTTACCTCTGTAGTAGTTGAAGTCATTCGCTTCGTCATCTACGATAGGTCTGTAAACGTCCGCAACCCATTCAGCTACGTTACCGGCCATATCATACAAACCAAAGTCGTTTGGAGGATACGATTTAACTTTATTAGTGATATCAGCGCCGTCATCAGACCAACCTGCAATTCCACCGTAATCACCTTTTCCTTGTTTGAAATTAGCCAATTGATCACCTCTAACTTGTCTTTTTCCTGAACGAGTGTAAGCACCAGACCAAGGATATTTCTTCTGACCTTTATATGTATTGTATTCTCTTTGTCCTACATCAGCTGCAGCAGCATATTCCCACTCAGCCTCGGTTGGCAATCTGTACTCCGGCAAAATCAAACCGGAAGATCTTTGTGCATATACGTTTTTAGGACTGTTACCTTGTGTATTGGTAGCACCGGCAGCAGGAGCAGCACTCCCTTTTTTACCTGAAGCGGCTTTCTGACCTCTTTTCAATACGATTTTATCGTCACCGCCCATAGCTGTTGAAGGCGAAGCCAAATAAGCTTCAGTACTGAATACTTTGTCAGCTGACGCATCAGTTACCTTAGCATCTTTTTTCAAGTATCTTTGCTCTTCTAAGATTTTCTCGTTAACACGGTCTGTTCTCCATTTAGCAAATTCAGTCGCCTGAATCCAGTTCACCCCTACTACAGGATATTCAGCATAAGCCGGATGTCTTAAGTAGTTGTTAGTCATCGTTTCGTTGTATCCCAAACGATTTCTCCAAACTAGAGTATCAGGAGAAGCTCCTTCATATATGTTTTTGTAATTTTCTTGATCCGGAGGGAATACTCTTTTTAACCAATCAAGGTACTCCATATACATCATGTTGGTTACCTCAGTTTCATCCATGTAGAATGACATTACGTGCTGTTGATTTGGAGTGTTATTCCAATCGTGCATCACGTCGTCCTGAACCTTACCCATAGTAAATGTTCCACCTTCCACTAAAACCAAACCCGGTCCGGTAGCTTGCTTCTTGAATTTAGAAGCATACTGAAAACCACCTTTCTTATCGTTGATTTTCCAACCGGTAGCTTTTGAGCCACCTTTAGAGTCAGATTTCTTACTACAACTGGTAAAACCAATCATTACCACTAGGGATAGTAATAATTTTACAGCAATAATTTTGTTTACTTTCATATTTTTAGTAGGTAAATTTTAGTGGCGCAATATAAGAATTAACCTTTATACTGCAACAACTTTTTTAAATTAATACTAAAACACGCCCATTACTGCGAGTTTCATATACAACGCAAAAATAATAGTTTTATTGTATTTTGACTGAAAAAAAATATTTTTTTCCTTTTTAATACAATTTTGCTGAAATTTGCGTTTATTGTATACTATGAAAAAGATTATTACCGTACTACTTTTGTTAACTGCTTATCTAGGCAACTCTCAAGAGCAGGGAAATATCGTGTTGAACTGGACTGAAAAAAGAGCTTTCTCCTACGGAGATTACAACTTCACTATACCACAATTTAACCCAGACAATTTTGTCTACGACAACTACAACCAAACCTTAGTTTTTAATTTTAGAGTAAAAGTCGGCTATACCGTTTCAGAAAATAGTTTACAACTCAATAACCTCATTTTCGAACCTGTAAGCGAATCACAATTAGGAGATTTAAATACCAAAAACATACCTAACAGCTTCAAATACACGATTAAAAACAGTAAAGCACGCGACATCAACTTTGCTCAAATCAGCATCTCTCCTATAGTAAAAGAAGGTAACTCTTATAAAAAATTAATTTCTTTTAACTACACTTTACAAAACAACAGTACCAATCGCAACGCCGCAATCTTTAATAATGTTAACAGCATTGACAATTCGGTTTTAGGAACAGGAAATTGGTATCGTTTTTACATTCAGAAATCCGGGGTTTACAAAATCAGCAAAAGCTTTCTTCAAAGTCTGGGCATGGAAACCAACGTTGACCCTAGGAGGATTAAAATTTACGGTCATGGCGGCAGAATGGCTCCACTTTTAAACGGCACTGCTTATCCGATGGACATTGAAGAGAATGCGATTCATTTTGCAGGAGAAAGTGATGGCTCATTTGATAGCCAAGACTACATCCTTTTTTATGCCGAAGGATTAGACAATTGGAATGAAGAAAACAAAACCCATCTGAATTTGTACGCCAACAGAGCCTATTATTATGTAACTGCCTCTGGTGATACTGGGAAAAGAATAACCGATTTCGTTCAGCCAACAGCAAATGCCAATACTGTAATTACCAATTTTGACGACTATCAATTTCATGAAATTGACGATGTAAACATTGCTAAATTAGGAAGAGTTTGGTTTGGAGAACAATTCGGCATCGACAACGAACAAGAATTCGACTTTACATTTCCAAATCTGGTAACAAGCAGCCCAATTGCAGTTAAAACGCACGTAGCCGCTTCCGCTTTCAACCAAACGAGTTTCAAAATCGAAGCCAATAACCAATTGGTAGGCAATATGGGGATTAACGCGTTAAGTACTAATAGTGGTTGGGAAGCTTACGATAACACTTTAGAAAACAACGTTAATGTAACCGGCGAAGATGTCACTATTAAAGTCACTTATGATAATGGTGGTGTTCCCAGCGCCAAAGGTTATTTGGACTATATCGCCATAAAAGCCAAAAGAAACCTCTCCGGCATCGGAAAGCAATTTCGTTTCCAATTGGATCAAGCACCATTTTTATCCGGTGTAGGCGAATACCAAATCAGCAATGCCGCCAACATTATTCAGGTTTGGGACATTACCGATATTTACAATGTAACTAAGTTAAACAATGACAATCAGAGCGTTTTATCATTCAAAGCCAATTTAGGCGAAACGCGAAAATACATAGCAGTTGACAATTCCGATTTCTTATCGCCTATGAAAGAATCGAAGTCGAAAGTAGACAACCAAAACTTAAAAGGAACTATTTTTACTAATGCGCAAGGGCAATTTCAAGATATTGATTATCTGATTATCACCCCGAAATTCCTGAATACCCAAGCCGAAAAACTGGCCAACTTCCACAGAAATTACGCTAACTTAAACGTGAAAGTAGTCAACCTGGAAAACATTTACCAAGAATTTTCTTCCGGCAAACAAGACATAGCCGCGATTAGAAATTTTGTCAAATATGTTTACTTCAACGCCTCCGATGCAAGCAAAAGAGTAAAATACCTCAATATTTTCGGCGATGGTTCTTACGATTTCAAAGACCGAGTAGCCAACAACACCAATATTGTCCCTATTTACCATGCGCTAAACAGTTACACCGAAACGGAATCTTCTTTTTCCTCTGACGATTTTTATGTTTGTATGGATGCCGATGAAGGCAACACCAACTTTTTCTTTGACGGAATGGACATAGCCGTAGGAAGAATGATTGTAAGCACGACTCAACAAGCCGAAGAAATGGTCAATAAAGTAATAGAATACCACGACATCCAATCCTACGGCAGTTGGCGTAACAATTATGTAGCCATAGCCGACGACTCCGACAAAACAGCGGACATTACGTTACAAACCAAACAAAACAATTTGACCGACGCTATTGTTACTGAAAAACCTTTTATCAACTTTAAGAAAATTTTACTCGACTCCTACCAACAAGAAACTTCTGCCGGAGGAAAACGCTATCCAAAAGCCAGAGAGGAAATTTTTGCTGCTTTTGAAAAAGGCGCTTTGGTCTTCAATTACCTCGGTCACGGTGGTGAAGACGGTCTTTCCGGCGAGAGAATTTGGGAAAAATCAGATGGCGAAAACCTGCTGAATCGATACAAATACCCTTTATTTATTACGATTACCTGTGATTTTTCTCGTTTCGACAATCCGTACCGACCAACCGCAGGCGAATACACTTATTGGAATCCTCGCGGCGGTGCAATTTCCATGATTACAACGGTACGCTCTATTGGCCAAATCCCGGCTGAAATTTTCAACGACCGAATCGCGAAATACCTCTTTGCTTACGGCAGCAACGAATATACTTCCATCGCCGAAGCCCTGAGATTGGCGAAAAACGAAAATCCGAACACCGCAACCAATGTCGTCTTCTATTTAGGCGATCCGGCTTTGATGCTCGCGATACCGAAACCAAAAGTAGTATTAACCAAAGTAAACGATATGCCGATTACCGGTCCGATAGATGATTTTCAATCGTTAGCTTATGTTAAAATTGCCGGAGAAGTTTTGGATGAGAATAACAATTTACTACCAACATATAGCGGCGAATTATCGGTGAATATTTTCGACAAAAATGTAACCCGAGCCACCTTAAATAACGATGGAAATAGTCCGCCAATCAATTTTACCAACTTGGGAGAAACCATCTTCAGAGGCAATGCTTCTGTTGCCGGTGGTCGATTCGAATTTGGCTTTGTGGTTCCGAGAGACATCAGAATACCTGTCGGCAATGGTAAAATCAGTTTTTACACCAAGCGAAATCAAATTTTATTGGACAAAACGGGTTACAACACCGACATCAAAATTGGCGGAATCAATCCGAATGCCACGGCCGACAATGTTGGTCCAAGAGTACGTTTGTATATGAATGACGAAACTTTTGTCAATGGCGGCATCACCAATGAATCTCCTTTCTTATTGGCTTTATTAGAAGATGAAAACGGAATCAACACAGCGAGCGGCATCGGCCATGACATCATTGGGATTTTAGACGGAGACGAAAGCAAACCGTACATCATGAACGATTATTACGAAACCGAACTCGACGATTATACCAAAGGAAGAGTTTATTTTCCGTATAGAAACTTAGCCCCCGGATTACACACCATCACTTTTAAAGCTTGGGACGTATACAACAACCCTATCTCTGCCGAAATTCAGTTTGTGGTTATGGGAGACGAAACCATAACACTGGACAATGTTTTGAATTATCCTAACCCGTTTGTAAATTACACCGAATTTTGGTTTTCACACAACAGACCATTCGAACCTTTGGAAGTACAAGTTCAAGTGATGACCATAACCGGTAAAATTGTATGGACCAAAAACCAAACCGTAACCACTGATGGCTTTTTATCTCGTGAAATTACTTGGGATGGCAAAGACGACTTTGGTGACCGAATAGGAAAGGGCGTTTACATCTACAAGCTCACTGTAAAATCCACTTTAACGAATAAAAAAGCAGAAAAGATAGAAAAACTTGTAATCCTTTAGGAAAATATTATATTTGTTAACTTTTATTATACCGAAGATGAAAAAAATTGCGCTACTACTTTTATTCTCAACCACTATATCTTTTGTAAATGCCCAACAAGAAAGTCGTGTTATCACCACCGGAGTTCCTTTTCTTTTAGTTGCTGCCGATGCACGTGCTGCCGGTTTAGCCGATCAAGGCGTAGCCACTTCATCTGATGCTTTTTCACAACAATGGAATCCGGCTAAATATGCTTTCGCCACAGACGGACAAGGATTTACCGCAAGTTACACTCCTTACCTGACAGATTTAGTAAATGACATCTCTTTAGGCCAAGCTACTTATTACAAACGTTTCGGAGCTGATGGCCGTAGTGCCTTTGCGGTGAGTTTGCGTTATTTTGGATTGGGGGAAATAGAACTCAGACAAAACGCAGATGATCCGGCTCAAATTGTAAAACCCAATGAGTTGGCCTTGGATGGTTCTTACTCCCTAAAATTGAGTGAAAAATTCTCAATGGCCGTTGCCGGTAGATACATTCGTTCAGCCTTAAGAATACCAACCGGAGAAGGCGACGCCAAACCGGCCAGCACTTTTGCTGTAGATATTGCAGGTTTTTACCAAGGTGAAGAAACCGCTTTAGCCGATTTTAATGGTAGATTACGTTTAGGATTCAACTTCCAAAACTTAGGCCCGAAAATCAACTACGATGCGGGAGCATCCGACGATAACAGTGCTAACTTCTTACCGGCCAACATGAGATTAGGTGGTGGATACGATTTCATATTCGACGATTACAATAAAGTATCCGTAAGTGTTGAATTGGCAAAACTTTTGGTACCAACACCACAAAGTGCCGACTTAGATGGAGACGGTCTAATCACCACTCAAGAAGAAATCGATTTAAGAGACGCTAACAATGCAGCCTATAATAAAGTAAACTGGGTTTCCGGTATTTTCAAATCGTTCAACGATGCACCGGGCGGATTCAGTGAAGAATTAAAAGAGTTCACTTATTCGGTTGGAGCGGAATATTTATATCAAGATTCCTTTGCCATGCGTTTAGGCTACTTTAATGAAAGTCCGGAAAAAGGAGCCAGAAGATTTTTCTCTTTAGGCGCAGGATTCAAATACAACGTAGTTAAAGTAGATGTTTCATACTTGTTCTCTGCTTCAAAAGTTAAAAACCCGTTAGAAAACACCCTTCGTTTCTCGTTAACGTTTAACTTTGGTGATAAATACGAAGAATATTAGTAGAAAAACAATCATAAATACAACATCCAAATTTCAATTGAAATTTGGATTTTTTTTCCTCAATAGTGAAATAAATTCTTTAGAATGCAACAAATAAACATCAACACCTCCTTCACGGTTTTCGAATCAGTAAATGAATTACCGCAAGACATTCAAGCGTTAATGGAACAAGCCGTAGCCATCCGAAAAAAAGCCTATGCGCCTTATTCTAAATTCAGAGTTGGCGCCGCTTTACTCTTAGATAACGGTCAAATTGTTTTAGGTTCCAACCAAGAAAACGCGGCCTATCCTTCCGGACTCTGTGCTGAGAGGGTTGCCATATTCCAATCGGGGGCCATTTATCCAGAAGCTAAAATTTTAAAAATGGCCATCTCGGCTGCTTCTGATACCAATGAAACTAAATCACCCATTCCACCTTGCGGCGCTTGCAGACAATCCATTTATGAGTACGAGTTCAAGCAAGATACCGATATTGAGATTTACTTTATGGGAGAAAGCGGAACCATTTACAAATCGGATTCGATTAAAAATTTACTACCCTTAAGTTTCGATAAAAACTTCTTGTAACAAACAAAAATTACTGCTTTTAAATTTTACTTCTTACGGGGAATGTTTTACTTTTGCCTTTCGCAAATTTGTGTGTGAGTGAACTATTTTGCGTTGAATAAAATAAAAACTTAAATAACACTTTAGAAAAGTAAAAATGAAAGAAGTAACCAGAGAAGTTTATTTAAAATGGTATGAAGACATGCTGTTTTGGAGAAAGTTTGAAGACAAACTTGCCGCACTATATATTCAACAAAAAGTTAGAGGATTTCTTCACTTATATAACGGACAAGAAGCCGTATTAGCAGGTGCACTCCATGCAATGGATTTATCCAAAGACAAAATGATTACCGCTTATCGTAATCACGTTCAACCTATCGGAATGGGTGTTGATCCCAAAAAAGTAATGGCTGAACTTTTAGGAAAAGTGACCGGAACATCCAAAGGAATGGGTGGTTCTATGCACATCTTTTCTAAAGAACACGGATTTTACGGAGGTCATGGTATCGTAGGAGCACAAATTCCTGTAGGTGCCGGAATGGCTTTTGCCGACAAATACTTCAACACCGGTGGTGTTACCCTAACCTATTTCGGTGACGGTGCTGCGCGTCAAGGTTCATTACACGAAGCTTTCAACATGGCCATGTTATGGAAATTACCGGTTGTTTTCATCTGTGAAAATAACGGATACGCCATGGGAACTTCAGTAGAAAGAACAGCCAATCATACCGATGTTTGGAAATTAGGTTTAGGCTATGAAATGCCATGCGGACCGGTTGATGGTATGAACCCAATCAAAGTAGCCGAAGCCATGCACGAAGCTATCGAAAGAGCTCGTCGCGGAGACGGACCAACTTTCTTGGAAATGAAAACGTACCGTTACAGAGGTCACTCAATGTCGGATGCGCAATTGTACCGCTCTAAAGAAGAGGTAGAAGAATACAAAAAAATCGACCCTATCACTCAAGTGTTAGACATCATCAAAGAGAAAAAATACGCTACTGATGAAGAAATTGAGGTGATTGATGAAAGAGTAAAAGATTTAGTAGAAGAGTGTGCCACATTCGCCGAAGAATCTCCTTTCCCGGATGCACAACAATTGTATGACGTAGTATACGAACAAGAAAATTATCCTTTCATTCCTCACAGACTATAATTATGGCAACAAAAATCACTATGCCGCGTCTAAGCGACACGATGACGGAAGGAACCGTAGCTACTTGGTTAAAAAAAGTGGGCGACAAAGTTTCTGAAGGAGACATTTTAGCAGAAATTGAAACTGACAAAGCCACAATGGAGTTTGAAGCTTTTACAGCAGGAACTCTTTTACATATCGGAATTAATGAAGGAGAAACAGCTCCGGTAGATTCGCTTCTGGCCATCATTGGTAAGGAAGGCGAAGACATTTCGGGCTTACTTTCCGGCGATAATGCACCAGCGGTAGTTGCTGAAACAAAAGCTGAAACTCCGACCCAAGCTGAAACCCAACCAACAACTACTTTACCGAAAGGTGTTACTGTAGTAACCATGCCACGATTGAGTGATACTATGACCGAAGGAACGGTAGCCACTTGGTTGAAAAAAATTGGCGATAATATTAAAGAAGGTGATATACTGGCTGAAATCGAAACAGACAAAGCTACTATGGAGTTCGAATCTTTCAACGCCGGAACGTTGTTGTTTATTGGTATTCAAGAAGGACAATCTGCTCCCGTTGACAGCGTTTTAGCGATCATTGGCCCTGCGGGGACTGATATTACGGGTGTTGCTGAAAACTTTACAAAAGGTGGCTCTTCAGCAGCTCCAGTTGTTACAGAAGCAACTCCTGCTTCTGCTCCCGCTACTGCAACTCCTCCTGTATTTGAAACAACAACAAGTGGAAGAATATTTGCTTCGCCTTTGGCCAAACAAATCGCAAAAGACAAAGGCATTAACTTAGCTCATGTAAAAGGCACCGGAGAAAACGGTCGTATTACCAAAAGCGATGTTGAGAATTTCAACCCATCAGCAACTTCAATGCCAGTATCCGCTTCTGCTCCTGCAGCAAGTGCCTCAGAAACTGTTTCAGCTCCTGTTGTAAAACCATTTGTTCCTGCCGGTGAAAAATTCAGCGAAGAAATCAAGAATTCGCAAATGCGTAAAACCATTGCACGTCGTTTGGCTGAATCAAAATTCACTGCGCCTCATTACTACTTAACTATTGAAGTAAGCATGGATGAAGCGATGAAATCACGTGCGGTTATCAATACAGTTCCGGATACTAAAGTATCTTTTAACGATATGGTAGTAAAAGCTTGTGCTATGGCCTTGAAAAAGCACCCACAAGTAAATTCGCAATGGAGAGAAGATGCCATGATCATTAATCACCATGTAAATATTGGTGTAGCCGTAGCCGTTGAAGATGGTTTAGTGGTACCGGTATTGAACTTCACCGACCAAATGAGTCTATCTCAAATTGGTGCTGTAGTGAAAGATTTAGCAGGGAAAGCCAAAAACAAAAAACTGACACCGGCCGAAATGGAAGGCAGTACTTTCACTGTTTCTAACCTGGGAATGTTTGGCATCCAATCTTTTACTTCTATTATCAACCAACCGAATTCCGCTATTTTATCAGTAGGTGCTATCGAAGAAAAACCGGTTGTTAAAAACGGTCAAATCGTAGTAGGCAATACCATGACTCTTACACTAGCCTGTGACCACAGAACCGTTGACGGAGCTACAGGAGCACAATTCTTGCAAACATTGAGAATTTATTTGGAAAATCCGGTGACGATGTTAGCTTAAAATAAAAAGCCTTTATAAATAAAAAAACCCGCTCCTTGGAGTGGGTTTTTTTATTGGGGCGTGTCCTCGTCTCACCTTTCAGGACGATACGAGAGCGGGCTATACGCTAACACGAACGAAGTGACTGCCGAAGGAATCTTTTGATGGTTAACACTATTTTTGCGGAAAAACTTTTATCAAACTATCAAAAGGATATCGCTCCTATCCCTCACGCGAAGTATTGCTTTTACAACAAACCTTTATCTATGAGGGTTTGATGTTAAGAGGAGAAAAACCAGTAGGTTTGAGGTACGCGAACTTTTACTTCGTC
>Ga0208888_100070_pt1 | contig 79957 bp, 76 predicted proteins | sample LakWasM115_HOW13_2_FD_183929 | JGI IMG/M metagenome (GOLD analysis project Ga0208888, IMG submission 183929) | Freshwater sediment methanotrophic microbial communities from Lake Washington under simulated oxygen tension - Sediment Metagenome... | ecosystem: Environmental > Aquatic > Freshwater >...
AAGTGGGACTTGAACCCACGACCCCAGGATTATGAATCCTGTGCTCTAACCAGCTGAGCTACATCACCTTTAAACCGTTTTGCTAAATTTAAGCAAGGGCGCAATTCTAGTGGTTTAGGCGCAAATTGTCAAAATTAGTTTGAGATTTATGCATTAAATAGTTTGAAGCTAAACATTAAACCTAAAGTGCATCACATCGCCATCTTGCACAATGTATTCTTTGCCTTCTAAGCGCATTTTTCCAGCTTCTTTACTGCCTTGTTCGCCTTTGTTTTTTACATATTCTTCGTATTGAATGACTTCTGCGCGAATGAAGCCGCGTTCAAAGTCAGTGTGAATAACACCTGCTGCTTGTGGGGCGGTAGCGCCTTTTTTTACTGTCCAAGCGCGTACTTCTTGCACGCCAGCGGTAAAATAGGTTTGCAGGCCTAGCAAGTCGTATGCGGCGCGAATCACACGGTTAAGGCCTGGTTCATCTTGACCGAGTTCAGACAAGAATAATAATTTATCTTCTTCGTCTAACTCAGAAATTTCGCCTTCAATTTTTGCGCAAATACACACAACTGGTGCATTTTCTGCTTTGCCTAGTGCAACAACTTTGTCTAATAGTGGGTTATTTTCAAAGCCAGATTCATCTACGTTGGCTAAGTACATCACTGGTTTTACGGTAATGAGGCAAAGCGGTTTAAGTAGTTGTAGTTCGTCGGCGTCCAGATTTAGCGTGCGTACAGCTTTGGCTTGGTCTAAACATGGCACCACTTTTTCTAGCACTTTTAAAAGGGCAATTGCGTCTTTATCACCACTTTTAGCTTTTTTGCTTTCGCGCTGCATGGTTTTTTCTACCGTTTCCATGTCGGCGAGTGCAAGTTCGGTGTTAATTACTTCAATGTCTGAAAGTGGGTCAATTTTATTTGAAACGTGAATGACGTTTGCATCTTCAAAACAGCGTACTACGTGTGCAATAGCGTCTGTTTCGCGGATATTAGCTAAGAACTTGTTGCCTAAGCCTTCACCTTTTGATGCGCCTGCTACTAAGCCAGCAATATCAACAAACTCAACAATCGCAGGCTGTACTTTTTGCGGTTTAACAATGTCGATTAGCGCTTGCATGCGTGTGTCTGGCACTTCTACAATGCCTACGTTTGGCTCAATCGTGCAGAAAGGGTAGTTCTCTGCCGCAATACCAGCCTTGGTAATAGCGTTGAATAGTGTGGACTTGCCCACATTTGGTAAACCAACAATTCCGCATTTCATCTAAATTCCAATCATCTTTCACGCAATCTCTGCGTTGTTTTCATTTTTCGGCAACTTCGCCGTACTGTTTGTACTGTCTCATCACCTCAAAACTCAACGCCTTGACCTTGCGTAAAATCTGAATGGACTTGCAGTGGCTACGCTTACTTTATTTTTTAGTATGCAATTTTAACATTGCGCTTTCAAACTCGCCGGCAAGCAATAAATCTATTAGCTTGGTGCTTTCATACACTTTTTCGTCTATAGATGTTTGCTCATCTTTTGTTGGTGCTTTAAGAACAAAATTAACCACTTCGTTGCGATCGCCTGGGTGACCAATGCCTAATCGCAAGCGCCAGAAGTCTTTTGTGCCTAGTGCAGCTTCAATATCTTTTAAGCCGTTGTGGCCACCGTGACCGCCACCAATTTTTAGTTTTAATCCACCTGCGGGTAAATCAAGCTCATCATGAATCACCAATATTTCAGCGGGTGTAACTTTATAATAATTTGCCAAAGCTGCTACAGACTTACCACTGGCATTCATAAACGTAGTTGGTTTAAGCAGCCAAGTGTCTGTTTTAGAGTTGAGTTTGCCAGCCACTCCGAAAAACTTGGCATCTAAAGCTAATTTACTATTAGTTTGTGCGGCAACTTCATCTATCCACCAAAAGCCCGCATTGTGTCGGGTTGCGGTGTATTTTTCGCCAGGATTGCCTAGGCCAACAAAGAGTTTTATTCCAGTCATCATGCTATAAACCCAATTTTCGTCGCCACACTGCGTTGCTCACAAAAAATTACTCCTTACATATCAAATATATGCGGCGTCGCAATTTTTTGCTCGCGCCTTGTTTGGCATAGAAACTTGAATTTATACTCCTGATATAGTACCAATAAAAAACGCGCACTTCATAGTAAAGTGCGCGTTAGTTAGCATACTTGTAAATTAAGCTGCTGGTGTTTCTTCAGCAGCGTCTGCAACGCCGCCACGTGTTTTTGCAATAGCTGCAACAGCTGCATCGTTACCGTGCGCTAATTGTACAAACTCAACGCCTTTTGCCAATTTGATTTGTGACAAGTGAACTGAGTGACCCATTTCTAGACCAGCTAAGTCAACTTCAAGGAACTCTGGCAAATCTTTAGCTAAGCAGCTTACGTCAGCTTCAGTCAAAATGTGTGCAACGATACCGCCGCCTGTTTTCACGCCTGGCGCGATGTCAGCATTGATAAAGTGGAATGGCACTTTAACGTGGATTTTTTCAGTAGCACTTACACGTTGAAAGTCAATGTGTTGAATAGTATTGCGAACTGGGTGCATTTGGAAATCACGTAACAATACGCTTTCTTTTTTGCCTTCTAAGTTCAATGTTAATACTGAAGCATGGAATGCTTCATGACGGAACTCTAAGAATAATTCTTTAGCGTTAATTTCAAGTGTTACGGCTTCTTTACCTGCACCGTAAACAACACCTGGAACTGTGCCTGCGCGACGAAGACGGCGGCTCGCACCCGTACCTTTTACATCACGCTTTACTGCGTTAATTTCGATAGACATTTTACTACTCCTAATTTGATACTACTTTTACTGCTAGGCTTTTGATGGCCTTACTACACAAAAACTGCATACCGCGACCAGTATGCAGGGTTAAAAACTTTTAATCCATAAACAGTGAGCTTACAGAATCTTCACTACTAATTCTGCGAATTGTTTCGGCTAATAATTCTGCTGTGCTTAATTGGCGAATTTTTTTGCAGTTAGCTGATTCAGCACCAAGCGCAATGGTATTGGTAACTACTAACTCATCTAATTCAGAGCTCATAATGCGATCAGCTGCACCGCCAGATAATACTGGGTGTGTGGCGTATGCGATTACTTTTTTAGCGCCAAATTTCTTAAGTGCTGCAGCTGCTTCACAAAGCGTATTTGCCGTATCAACCATGTCATCCATAATCACGCAGGTACGGCCTGTCACATCACCAATAATGTTCATCACTTTAGCGACGTTTGGTTTTGGGCGACGCTTATCGATAATCGCTAAATCAGAGTTTAATTGTTTAGCGGCAGCACGCGCACGTACAACACCACCAACATCAGGTGAAACCACCATTAAATTATCGTGATTTTGTTTTAATAAATCAGCAAGCAAAATCGGCGTAGCGTAAATATTATCAACAGGAATATCAAAGAAACCTTGAATTTGATCTGAGTGCAAATCCATAGTCAACAAACGATTCACACCAACGCCTGTGAGCATATTCGCAACAACTTTCGCAGTAATTGCTACGCGGGCAGAGCGTGGACGGCGATCTTGACGTGAATAACCGAAGTAGGGGATTGCAGCAGTGATACGACCAGCAGAAGAGCGACGAAGCGCATCAATCATAACCATAACTTCCATTAGGCTGTCATTGGTTGGGTGGCTGGTAGATTGCAACACGAATACATCTTTACCACGCACGTTTTCAAGTAGCTCAACAGTGGTTTCGCCATCACTAAATGTACCAACGTGCGCTTGACCAAGCTGAATGCCTAAGTGCTTAGCTACTTCTTGCGCTAGCACTGGGTTAGCCGTGCCAGTAAAGACCATTAAGTTGCCGTTAGACATCTGTTGATTTCCTATTAAACCGTGCTTGTAAACACTGTGCTTAAAGCCTCAGCGTCAAACTATCAATAAAAACTTTGCTCACAAAAACTTACAAAAAATAAAAGCGCGTAAATCAAAAATCTACACGCTTTGTATTCTAAGAAAAAGCAGCTTTATTTCTGCTTTCTAAATTTGGCTGAGGAGGAAGGACTCGAACCTTCGGATGCTGGGATCAAAACCCAGTGCCTTAACCAACTTGGCGACTCCCCAATATTTTAATCAGTCTATCTAATCAACCATAAGGTTCATTAGCGGGTGCTGATTCAACCCTTTTGCAACAAATCCCTGAACACTTTTAGGTTTTTGATTGCATATATCTACTGCAGTTTTCTCATCCACTACTTCTAAAAAGACCGAAGCACCAGAACCACTAATTCTTGCATCGCCAAATTGACTGAGCCAACTTAAACAATCTAAAACAGCGGGGTATTCACTGCAGACTATTTTTTCTAGGTCATTTATAAACTCAGCACTTAAATTACTTGCTGTTAATTTAGCCGTCCCAGAAAAGTCCGACATTGTCTTAGGATTCGTGTTTTTTGTCAATTGCTTATTGGCAAATATTTGCGCTGTTGATACATGTATATTCGGATTCAGCACAACATAGTACGAATCGTGCAGATTAATTTCTGATAATTGCTCGCCTATGCCTTCTGCCCAAGCGTTTTTTCCAAAAATAAAGAAAGGCACATCGGCACCCAACTTCAAGCCTAGCGACATGAGCTCATTGCGGCTTAAGTTAAGCTGCCACAAACTATTTAAAGCTATTAGCACGGTTGCCGCATCTGAACTGCCGCCACCTAAGCCGCCACCCATAGGGATGCGCTTTTCAACTAAAATGTCTACACCAAGCGGGCATTGCGTATGTTGCTGTAACAATTTAGCCGCACGAACACATAAATCTTGCTCTGCAAGTACGCCATCCACATCATTCACGCGTTTTACAACGCCGTCTTTAGTAGGCTTGAGTTTTATGGTGTCATATAAATCAAGTAGACGAAAAACGGTTTGCAGCAAATGGTAGCCATCTGCTCGCTGACCTGTGATGTGCAGAAATAAATTGATTTTTGCAGGTGCTAAAAATGATTGGAAATCTTGCATAGGCTAGTATTTTAGCGCATCTAGCCTGTCGTTAGATTGACGAATCTAATTTTAATTAGCGGTTCTAAGGTTTATGCAAGATGGTCGTTTCTGCGCTACTCAATAATCACCCGGCCATTCAAAGCCTGCACAGGGCGGTTGTTGCTATGATGCACCGCTTTCTTAAAAGCATCTATTTGTTCTTTTGAGGCTGTGATAGGGTTTTTCATTAATAGCCAGCGTACGCCTTCGCTGCAAGGTGGTGTGGTCAGTGAGCCACTGAAGCGATAATAGGTTTTATTATCTGGCATGAATTCACTGGGCATGACGCGATTTTTTAATGTGATTGGCTGGCTTTCTTCTTCGGGTAACTGCTCCCAAAGTTTGGCTAAGGCTGGGTTGGCTTTGCCTTCGGTGAACATGACGCCTATCACCGCCAAATTGCCTTTAGCATCAGCATGCACAAAGTGCGCTTCCAGCGGAAAAGACTTGCCATGTATAGTGTTTTCGCTAGGTGCATGGAAATGTACTTGCTTCATTTGAAAGGCGCCGTTATCAAGTGCAAGCATATTGCCTTCTTTAAAGTTAATTTGCACGGTATGGCCATTGTTGAAAATATCTTTCGCTGGAAATTTCTGTATCGCCTTTAAAGCTTTAATTGCGGCATGAATGCTACCTTCAACGTTGATTGGCGATTGATTGCGACCAGCATCGCAGGTCGCAAATTCAGGGCTGAGTTTTGCCCAGTTGTCAGGGCCTTCTTTGCCTTCGTATGCCCAGTGTGGTTTGTGGCCGCCTTTCTTGGCGTCGGCAGGTTTCATTGCTGTTGATTTGGCTGTAACAGTTGCTACTTTGATCTCGGTGGGGGTTTCTGCTGCGGGTTTAGCTGGCGCTTCAAGCTTTGTTGCTGAGGTTTTTTGCGTTTCCACGATTTTAGCTGTCGCAGGTTTTTCTGCTTGGCACACATAGCGCATGGCTATATCCATGTCTGTTTCTGGCACGGGCTCAATAAACTCTGCACTTTTAGCGTCGATGCCTGCTGAGTAAACTAGCTCGCTATTTAAATATTGAAAAACTTGAGAGGTGGCAGATTTCTGTGCTGAACAATCAAAAAACCAGAGTAATTTTGATAAGTTATATTGTTTGTCGATAGTTTCTGGGTTTTTTTGCGGGGTTTTGTATTCAACCTTCACCCAAGCTCTTTTGTATTTATCTTGTTGTAAGATAGATTGCTTATCCAGCATTATTTTTTCAATATTGTTGTCACTGAGTTTCACCCATTGCGCCGCCTGACTATTGTTGCATATAGCAAAACAGAGTATGAATAATGTGGTTAGTTTTTTCATTGTATCTACGTTCATACTATTGGAGCCTTCAACAAATTTATTTCAGCCTAAATTATGCTGAAATAATCATGATTTTTAATGATGAAGTACGGCTGGATTTAGACCTTAATTCCTAGGTTTGGAATATTTGGCTTGAAGTTTTGTGTTTAAAGGCTAGCGTGAGGTTGAATCAATTGCTTTGAGTCAATTGGAGGTGTTTGAGTTTGTAATGCTGGAATTTGTAATGTTAGACCAGCTTTCAACCAATAACTTCAAATACACTTTGTCATTTCTAAGTAAGATTTTACTTGGTAAAAAGTGACCATTTTGATCGGCATAGTTTTCGTATTGAATATCCCAACCATCTTGCTTTAAGGTGCTCAAATGACCTAACTCATCCCATGTGCTAGCCTGAATAGCGCTGCTACTAGGGCGTCCTAGCGACCAATCTGCAAGGCCTGTCAACGGCAATTGCCATCCCAGCGTTTTTTGAGTGAGTGTTTCAGCGTCCGTAGCGGTAATGCTATTGCCTTTAGCATCTTCTAAGGTAACGTTTCCAGCTGTTTTTTTAATGCTTGCCAGTTGTCCACCAAGCGGGGAATATAGTGCGATGTCATCATTTATTTTGCTATGTTGCCAAGCAAGACTGCCAGAGAAGCCCTTACCTTCTGCCTGCACGCCAATACGACCTTTAATGCTGAATTGGTCTATACCTGCAATATCCTGCAAATGCGCTTGGTGAAGAGCTTGTGATGCTGAGTTAGGACTAATTTCAGGCTTAGGTAAAGTGGTGCAACTCGCTGCCACAGCAACAAAGCTAAGAGTGAAAAATAAACGAACGAGCTGCATTTAAAAATTTGGCTTAATCTGTAAATCTTAAGTGAAAAGAATTACGATTTGAATTTATTGGCTGTTGTAATCAATACTTCATTATCTGGATTTTTGCTAAGTGCATCTGTCCAGAGTTTTTTAGCTTCATCATGTTTACCTTTTTGCCATAAAACCTCACCTAAATGTGCAGCTATTTCAGGGTCTTGATTCACTTGGTAAGCTTGTTCCAGATAAGTAATTGCCTTGTCTAGCTTGCCTTTTCTGTAATATGCCCAACCAAGGCTATCTAACATGTAATGATCATTTGGGCTGATGCTTAGCGCTTTTTCTATCAGCGTGACTGCCTCATCTAGCTTGATATTACGATCGGCAAATGAGTAGCCCAGCGCATTGTATGCGGCAGCAAAATCAGGCCTCGCGGCGATGGTTTTGCGTAATTCGCTTTCCATAATATCTAGTTTGTTAACTCGTTCAGCAGCTAGTGCGTAGTCGTAAACCAACTCAGGAGTATTGGGGAGGTTTTTAACGGCTTTATCCAGTAAATCAAATGCATCTTTATCGCGCTTAGCTTTTGCTAGCAACGAAGCCTCTGTTTGAATAACGATGATTTGCTGTTCAGTTGTTAACTCTTCCAGAGCATCAAGCTTTTCAATGGCTTTATCTACCGATTGGGTGCGTGCAATTATGTTCGTCAAACCAATTTGAGCTTCTAAGAAGCGTGGTCCCGGCTGCACTTTGCTATACCAAGCCATTGCATCCGTATCGCGATTTTGTTTTTCAGTGACTTGTGCCAAGTAAATGTATAGTTGGTCTGTATCTTTAAAATCCTGTGTTAGAGATTGCTGAAAATAAGCTTCAGCTGCTGCAAAGTCACCAGCTTGAAACGATAGTAAGCCAACAACTGCAGTCACTTCTGGACTGTTTTTGCCGTATTGCAATATGGTTGGATACTGTTTCTTTGCTGCATCATATTGCTTTTGATTCACCATGATTTTAGCCATGTTGACGCGAACTTCATTTGAATCAGGGTATTGTTCCAAGAACGATTGATAAAAATCTATGCCTGATTGCGGCGTTTGATTAAATAAGATTTGTCCTTTGAGTAGTGCTGCCACGTTCCAGCCTGGTTTAAGAGCCTCGGCCTTATCTAGCGCTTGTAGCGCCACAGTGTTTTGGTTCGCTGCATAGGCAGACTGTGCGATTGCGAATTGCGCTTCAGCTAAATCTGGGTAGGGTGCGGCAAGTGACTGAGCCAAGTTCAGCACGCCAGCTTTGTTTTTGCTGCGGCTAAGCAGGTTGTTCAGGTACAAAAAGCCACCAGCACGCGTTTCTTCTTTATCAAAAAGTTTAGCTAAGTAGGGCTTGGCTGCATCTAATTGTTCTGTTCCGACAAGCATTTCTATCATAGCTTGTTGCGCTTCGTTAGAAGTCGGATCAAGTTCAGACCAAAGTTTTATTGCAGGAACAGTCATGCCAGGCACATTGCCGTAAGCCGCAACTTTGGCGGCACGCTCTGCCAAGCTGGCATCTTGGGAAGTTTTTGCTAGCTCATAAAAAACTTTGCTTGAAGTTGCTAAATCACCGCGTTGCCCCGCAACTTCAGCCACTAGATATTTAAAAACAAAATCAGCTTCAGCATTGAACTGATTGGCTTGTGCCGATTTATTACCTGATCCACCTGTAACTGTCGCACAACCACTCACGCACAAGGCGCTAGCTATTATGCTTGTACCGATTATGCTTTTAATCTTGAACAAAGTTTTGTTTGAATGGAATTTAGTTTCAGATAGATGAGGCATTGGGCGCATAAGTTATTTTGTAATTATTAAAAATGAGTGGAAATAAGCTTTAAAAATAAGGTTTAATAATCGCGGCAAATTAATATGTAAGATAATAAGCCATTACTACAGTATTGTACTGTTCTATTTCTTAGTCCGTGACAGGTGCTGCAAGTTCCTCCATAATTATGGATTGACTGCAATGAATGTCAATAGAACTTTCCTATATTGCACTTCTCAAACGCAGAAGTAATTTTTGGCGCTGACAGGTTGTGGTTTTTAAAGATAACTGATTGATTTTTAGTCACAATAACCTGTATTTTTGTAATGACAAATAGAGTAACTATGAATAATTTTACAGTAGAGGCAAACGAGCTCACACGGCTATACGGTGGTAGAGAAGCCGTCAGCAATGTGAGTTTTACTTTAAGCAAAGGTCAAGTTCTAGGCTTTTTAGGCCCAAACGGTGCAGGTAAATCGACCACTATGAAGATGCTGACAGGTAATCTTGCGCCAAGTAATGGCTCAGTCAAGATTTGCGGTATTGATATGATGGAGAGCCCAAAAGAAGCCAAAGCGCTTATTGGTTACTTGCCTGAAATGCGCCCTCTATATAAAGAGTTGACGGTAGATGAGTATTTAACCATTGCAGCTAGGTTGCATAGGGTGAGTTCTGGCAGTATCAAAAAAGCGGTGGAAGTGGCTAAAGAGCGCTGCGGTTTAGGTCACATGAGTAAGCGCCTGATTGAAAACCTATCAAATGGTTATCAACAACGTGTTGGTATTGCCCAAGCCATTATTCATAACCCAATGGTGGTCATTCTAGATGAACCAACGGTGGGTTTAGACCCCATTCAAATTCGTGATATTCGTGCCTTGATTCGTGAAGTGGGTGCTGAACGTAGCGTGATTATCTCTACTCATATTTTGCCAGAAGTTGAAATGGTGTGTGACCATGTGCAAATTATTGATAAAGGTAAGTTAGTGTTTAACGGCGCAATTGATGTGCTTAAAAAGCATCGTATCGGCAATAAGCTGTTAATCGGTATGCACAACGCTCCTTCAACAGATGAAATGCTGAAAATTGCTGGTGTTATTGAAGCTGAAAATGTTTCTGCGGGTTTAATCCGTGTTCGTTTTGCTGATGATGCAGCGCCTGCGGAATCTATCGTGCAGACCGCGGTTAAAAATGGTTGGGGCTTGTATCAAATTGCACCTGATCAAACTAGTCTGGAAGATGTATTCGTGCAACTCACCTATCAAGAACAGCCTGTTGCTGAACAGACTGCCGCGTAAACTTAAGGTCTCATCATGATTATCAACGTAGCAAGAAAAGAACTTAAAAGTATGTTTGCCTCGCCTATGGGTTGGGTGATTTTATCTCTATTGATGTTTTCATTCGGTACATACTACTTAAACGGTGTGAATGATTACTTTGCGGTGATGTCTGGCGCAATGCGCCCTGCAGAGCGCACAGGGGTGACACAGTTCGTCGGGCAAATGGTGTACGGGTTTGCGTCCTTTATGGTGTTATTTGCCGTGCCATTACTGTCAATGCGATTGATTTCTGAAGAGCGTCGCAGCCAAACACTTCCATTCTTATTCAGTGCGCCAATTTCACTCACAGAAATCGTAATGGGTAAATTTCTAGGTTTAGTAGCATTTTTAAGTATCTTGGTCGTATTCATTGCGCTAATGTTATCTACGCTTAACATTTGGGCGGACATCGATTTTGGCTTCATTATTGCCAACTCAATCGGTTTGTTGCTGATGATCGCTAGCTTCTCTGCGTTAGGTTTGTATTTCTCAAGCATGACGCAGCAACCTGTGATTGCTGCAATCTTAACGTTTATCGCTTTATTCGCTTTAATGTTTTTGGATCGCTTTTTTGCAGGCGATCCAAGCAATATGCTAGCGAGTTTGTCGCTTACACGACACTTTCAATCGTTCTCAGGTGGTTTAATCGACTCGGGTGATATTGCCTACTTTTTGTTGTTTATCATCACATTTTTAACGTTAACTGTACGTCGTTTAGATGCCGACCGCTTACGCGGCTAATTGAACTTAGTTTCATATTTCACCCAGCAGAATATTAGGTCTTGTAAAATGAATATCAATCGTAAATTACGTTTTCAACTGTTAGTGCAAAACGGCTTTTTTGTTGTACTGTTTTTATTGCTGGTGATATTGCTTGGCTATTTAGCGAGTCAATATCGTGTTGCAAAAGACATCACACAAGCTAACCGTAACATTCTTACGCAGGGCAGTGTTAACGTGCTTAAACAAATGAATGCACCGATAAACATTACGGTTTTTGCGACTAAAGATGATGCGTCGGGTGGCGACAACTTCCGTAAAGGGATGATTGATTTTGTGGCGCGCTATCAACGTGAAAAGAAGAACGTCAACCTCACTTTTGTAAATCCTTCAATCGAGCCTAAACTGGCACAAGATGCTGGTGTTAAAGAAGATGGTGAAGTGATTGTTGAGTACAACAAACGTATCGAACATATTATTCCACCAATTGCTGAACAGGAAATGACTAACTTATTGGTGCGTTTATCTCGTACTAATCAGCAAGCTGTGATGTATTTAGATGGTCATGGTGAACGCAATTTAATAGGCGTAAAGAATTTTGACTTGGGCGAGTTTGGTAAACAATTAGAGAAAAAAGGCTTTAAATTTGCCAACCCAGATTTAACCATTGCGCAAAGCGTACCAAGTAACGGGGCAATGCTGGTGATTGCTAGTCCTCAAGTTGATGTTAGTGAAGTTGAAGCGAAGAAAATCAAAGCCTATCTTGAAGCAGGCGGTAACTTATTTTGGTTGCTTGATGACGATAATTATCGTGGCATGAAAGAAGTTGCAGATTACCTAGGCTTGCATGTTTCTCCTGGCATCGCCTTGGATATGGCTTCAGCACAATATGGGGCAGATGCACGTGTTTCATTTGCGAGTTTGTATGGCGAGCATGCGATTACCACTAACTTTATGTTGCGTACTTTATTCCCAGAAGCACATGAAGTCAGCGCGCAAGGTACAGACGAGAATGGCTGGAAAGTCAGTAATCTAGTTGAAGTCGCACCAAATGGGTGGTTAGCATCAGAAAAATTAGCTAAAGATGCTAAGCCTACATTTAACGAGAAAAAAGACAAACGTGGCCCAATCAACATTGGCGTAGCTTTAGAGCGTACCTATGGCAAAAAAGGTCAGCGCGTAGTGGTGATGGGTAACGGTAACTTCTTATCTAATACCTTTATTACTAACGGTGGAAACCTAGACTTAGGCGTCAATATGGTGAATTGGCTTGCGGGTGACGATAAACTCATCACGATACAACCTATGCCACTTAAAGATATTAACGTGACTATTCCAGATACAGATACAGGTCGCATGATTGCTTGGACTGTGTTTCACGGCTTTCAATATTTTATCCCGTTTGGCATGATGATTGCGGGCTTCTACTTCTGGTGGAAGCGCAGAAAAGCTTAAGTTAGGAAGTATTAAGTACGTGAGTTTTAAGTTTAAATTGAGATAAATTAAGGTATACATGAAAAAACGCTGGTTACTTAATTTGGTGATGTTGTGCGTAGTGGCAAGCTTGGTCGCATTTTTATATTTGCGTCCCAAACAAACTGCAGAACAAGAGGCCAACTATGATATCTCTGCTTATAAGCTAGCTGAATTTAATGCAATTAGCGTGGAATTTCCAGCTAAAGCGGCAGTTAAATTGGATAAAGTGAATGGTTTTTGGCGTTTAAGTGCGCCAATTAACATGCGTGCTGACCAAGCATCAGTGCAACGTATTTTGTCTATTATTGCTGCAAGATCAAAAGATAAAATTACCAATCCTGATTTAGAAAAATTCGGTCTAAACAACCCAGCGCTTAAGCTCAAGCTTATTAGAGACAAAAACAGCCAAGATAAAGATAGTGTGGAAGAATTCACATTCGGCACACACAATCCTGTGACTGATGAGCAATACGTTGCCCACAGAAATGCAGTGTATTTGGTGTCTAACAACTATGCTGAAGCGGCTTCTACACAGGTTATTGAGTTGATTGATAAGTCACCACTAAAACCAACTGAGAAAATAGCTGGTTTTGATTTTAGTCACCTAGAGCAATGGTCAGACACAAGATTGAATGTTGATTTGGCTGATGGAAAATGGAATGTTTCAATCGCAGCAGCCAAGCCACAACAGAACGAAATGAACGAGTGGTTAGACTTTTCATGGGTGCATAATCCAGCAAAATCTGTCGAAATGTATACGCCAGATCGTAAAATTACTTACCCATATGTGTTGATTAAATTAGCCGATGGTAGCAAAGTGCGTTTTGATAAGATTCAAGAATCACCTGATTTGTTGCTAGCACGTCCAGACGAAGGTTTAATCTACAACTTTCCATCAGATGCTGGCTTCACGATGTTAAACCCACCCATTAACATCCCCAGTAAGTAATTCCATTTTTTTATTAACACTGCCGTTGTTGCCTTCACCTTGTCGTGCTATAGCACTGTATTCGTCTTGCCGCCTAGACATTATTGATAAAGAAATGGAATAAAGCATATGCCAGAACTCCCTGAGGTAGAAACCACCCGACGTGGGCTTTTGCCTCTAGTAGGCAAGGTCGTTAAATCTGTCACTATTCGCCATCCTACGCTACGTTGGCCTATTCCTCAGTCTCTGCTTCAAACATTACCCGATCAAACGCTACGCGGCCTCACCCGGCGTGCAAAGTACATTTTGTGTGAGTACGATACTGGCACGTTGTTGTTGCACCTTGGCATGTCTGGCCGAGTTCAATTGCTTGATACTAATTATCCAGCAGAAAAGCATGACCATTTCGATATCGAGTTTACAGATGGTCAAGTGTTGCGGCTGCGCGATCCTCGTCGCTTTGGCGCAGTATTATGGATAGATAACAAAGATAATCGCCATGTGTTGTTAGACAGCCTAGGTCCAGAGCCGTTAGAAGTAGGCTTTAGCGCAAAGTATTTACATGCAACTCTTAGCAATAAAACACTCGCCATCAAAAACGCCATTATGGATGGCCATGTGGTGGTTGGAGTAGGTAATATCTATGCCTCTGAATCGTTGTTTAGAGCACGTATACATCCAGAAACAGCTGCTAATAAAGTTACTTTGAAGCAGTGTGAAAAGTTGGTGGCAGAAATCAAAAGTACTTTGAATGATGCTTTGTCTGCTGGCGGGAGTAGTCTGCGAGATTTTTTTGGTGTAGATGGCAATATTGGCTATTTTCAGCAAGAGTACTTTGTTTATGGGCGTACGAACGAACCCTGTAAAATTTGTACAAAACCGATTAAATGTATACGTTTAGGTCAACGCTCTACGTTTTATTGCGAGAAGTGTCAGAAGCGATATATTAAGTTAATTTATTAATTATAGAGTTAAGCCTTCCTTAATCTAAAAGCACCAAAATATCAATAATCCCGCTACTTGCAGTAATACAAGCAGACTTACAGCCAGTGTTAATCTTTTTTGCCAACGCGCCTGACTCTCTTGAGTTTTAATTAATGCATCAATCGCCAGTCTTATAGGAGCATCTTGTTCGGCACGTGTTTGCTGCGTTAAAAACTGATGAACTAAGCGCGGCATTTGCGGCAGATTCTTTGCAATATATGGCAGCTCTTTTTTCATTGTTTTTACAATGCTTCGCCAACCTATTTGTTCGCTCATCCAGCGTTTTAAGAATGGTTTAGCTGTTTGCCACAAGTCGATATCAGGGTCTAGATCACGGCCTAAGCCTTCAATGTTCAACAGGGTTTTTTGTAGCATGACCAACTGTGGCTGAATAATCACACCGAACTTACGCGACATTTGAAATAAGCTTAATAGCGTGCGGCCAAATGAAATATCTTTTAGTGGCTTATCAAATATAGGTTCGCATATTGCACGCACGGCGGTCTCTAACGCTTCAACGTTGGTGTCCTTGGGTACCCAGCCAGATTCGATATGCGCCACAGCCACATCGCGATAGTCGCCGTTGAAAAAAGCTAAGAAATTACGTGCGAGATAATACTTATCGTTATCTGTAAGCGTGCCCATGATGCCGAAATCCAGTGCGATGTAACGACCATCATCAGCAACTTGAATATTGCCAGGATGCATGTCAGCATGAAAGAAGCCATCGCGAAATACTTGCGTGAAGAATATTTCTACACCATCGTGCGCAAGTTTTGGAATATCTATGCCTTTAGCGCGTAACACGTCAACTTTACTAATTGGCGTGCCAACCATACGCTGCATCACCATGACTTGTTGGCGGCACCAGTCCCAATATACATGCGGTACTAACAAGCGTTTATCCGGGAAGTTGCTAGAAAGTCGCGTGCAGTTGGCGGCTTCTAATGTTAAGTCTAATTCGCTATGCGTATGCTCCGCAAACTCTGCAACGACTTCACGCGGTTTTAAGCGTTTAACTTCGGCAGATATGCCTTGCAATAACCATGCGGCGGTATCTAATAGTTCTAAATCATGATTAATGACTTTTGCAATACCTGGGCGCAATACCTTTACGGCAACTGGTGTGCCGTCTAGTAAGTAAGCAAAATGCACTTGTGCGACGGATGCGCTGGCAATTGCTGTTTCTTCAAAACTTGAAAATACTTGGTCTAGCGGAAGGCTGAACGCTTCATGTATGACTGATTCAATTTCAGCGAACGCAACAGGGGGTACTTGGTCTTGTAGTTTTGCAAGTTCATCAGCAATATCTAGCGGGATTAAGTCGCGCCGAGTTGATAACATTTGTCCAAACTTAACAAAAATAGGACCTAATGCCTCGAGTGCTAACCGTAGCCGTTCGCCGCGCGGTTTGCTTTTATCACGCCAAAACAGTAAAACATTAATGATGCTCTGTAATGGCTTTAATTTGGTATGGCTTAAAATGAATTCATCTAAGCCAAAACGTAGTGCAATATAAATAATATAAAAAAGCCGGAAAATGCGCATAAGTTTAGTCGTTGCTATCTACAGCATTGCTGTTTTTGTTTAGTTTTTTAATAGACCGTTGTCTAAGTTTGCTTTGATGCTCTTAGTCAGCTTGGCTAGCTTTTTTTCAAAGCGTGCGACATCCGCACCTAAGGTATCAACTTCCGCATTGAACTGCTCAACATGACGTTTTTTTGCTATAAGTGGCATTTCTTCTTGCCAATACTCGCTCAACATTTCTGCCAGATTGACGCTGGTCTCTTTTACTGAGTTTGCTGCATCGCGTGCATATGTACCGATTTTATTCGCAGGGACATCGCCAATTATATTGCTTAGATCATCTTCGTAATCCCAACGCATATTCGAGAATACTTTAGCCAACTCTGCGACTAGCTGAGTATCACCTTCAATGTTAATTTGTCTGTTTGCGGCTTCGTCTTTAGCTAGTAAGCGTAAAAGCAAGCTGGGCGGAATCGTCACTTTGGCATCGGCTACGTTAGTTTCGCCTGCCATAGCTAAATTACCATTCTCTAAAATCACCAAGCTAGCCGAGATAAAGCTCACATTAATTTGTAGGGACTTACCTGCATGGGGTTGTAGCAGATTACTCGCCCAACTATTTTGCGAGATTAGATGTTGCAATAAACGCGTTGACAGTGCTTTGAGCATATTAAGTTTTATAACCTTTATGCAAAGCCACTACTCCTGCGGCAAGATTGTAGTAATCGACTTTGCTCAAGCCTGCATCAGTCATCATTTGCTTGAGCGTTTCTTGGTCTGGATGCATGCGGATAGATTCAGCCAAATATTGATAACTCTCAGCATCTTTAGCGAGAATTTTGCCCATAAAGGGTAATAGTTTGAATGAATAGACATCGTAAATTTTAGAAAGCGGCTGCCATACTTTTGAAAATTCCAGTACCAGCAATCTACCGCCCACTTTAAGCACGCGCTGCATTTCCGCTAAGGCTTTATCTTTGTGTGTCATGTTGCGCAAACCAAACGCGACGATTACGCAATCAAAGTGGTTGTCGGGGAAAGGTAGTTTTTCGGCATCGCATTGTAGCGCTGGCACACTTAATCCTGCATCCAACATGCGGTCACGACCAACAGCTAACATAGAGGCGTTAATGTCAGTCAGTATTACTTGGCCATCAGCACCAACTTTTTTTGCGAATAATTTGGATAAATCGCCACTACCGCCCGCAATATCTAGAACTTTATCACCTGCTTTTATACCACTTATTTCTATGGCAAAGCGCTTCCACCCTCTATGTAAGCCTGCTGACATGACATCGTTCATCAGGTCATATTTGCTTGCTACAGAATGGAAAACCTCACCTACTTTTTTTGCTTTTTCATTTTCAGCAACGGTTTTAAAGCCAAAGTGTGTGTTTTGATTGCCGTCTTGGTTTGGGTTGTGTTCAGTCGTCATTTAACGTTATCCGTATTAACTTTCTTTGCGTTTAATGCCAGCAGCACTTAATCGACCTAAATATTCTAGCCAAAGCGCCTCATAATCTCGGCCCAAGTCATATAAGTAGTCCCATGAATATAAGCCTGTATTGTGACCATCCGAGAATGTAAGCTTGACCGCATAATTACCAACTGGTTCGATCGCCGTGATATTCACATCTTCTTTACCAACTTGTAATACTTCTTGCCCAGGACCATGTCCTTTTACCTCAGCCGAGGGCGAGTAAACGCGTAAGAATTCGCAAGATAACTGGCATTCCATGTTGTTATCAAATTTGATTTCTAACAGACGCGAAGCTTGGTGCAATCGAATGTCAATGGGACGAGGAGTGTTGTTAGTTAAGCCGCTCATGATGTATCTTTTAGGTAAAATAAGATGATAACAGAATGGCATGGCTTGATGATGATGCATCAGTGCGCCGTTCGTCATCAAATTTAAGCCGTCTATCTAAATTTTATTTTAAATGTAAATAATAGTTAATTGATTTGGTTGATTATATTAAAAATAATGATAGAGTTCTATTAAGTAAAAATAGGTTAGGATTGACATGGCTGAAGAAAAATCTAATAGCAAGTTGGCAAATCAATTTGCAGCATATACCGAATGGCGCAAAGCCTTAGTTGATACTATCTCTGACTACAGAAGCTGGTTAAATGAGCAAGAGCTCAATGACGGTCAGGTTGATCAACGTATACAGCATCTATTAGATAGACTTCGTGAAGATAAATTGAACGTTGCATTTGTTGCAGAATTTTCTCGTGGTAAATCTGAGCTCATTAATGCAATCTTCTTTGCAGGCTATGGTACAAGGTTATTGCCTTCAAGCGCTGGCCGGACCACCATGTGCCCTACAGAGTTGCTGTACGATAAAACCAAGCCAAGTTCAATTATGTTGTTGCCAATTGAAACGCGCCTATCTGACGCTACCACCACAGAGTACAAACGTTATCCAGAAGAGTGGAAAACAGTCACCTTTGACATTGAGTCTAACGAAAGCATGGTCAGCGCTTTTAAAGAAGTGAGCAATACTAAAGCAGTTTCAGTGCTAGAAGCTGAAAAATATGGTTTGTTTGATCCAAACAGTGCGGATGACGCGCTAAGCGTTAATAAAGACGGCACTATTGATGTTCCAAGTTGGCGCTATGCAATGATTAACTTCCCGCATCCGTTACTTGAGCAAGGTTTAGTTATTTTAGACACGCCTGGTTTGAATGCGATTGGTACCGAGCCTGAATTAACCTTGAATATGTTGCCAAATGCGCACGCAGTGTTGTTTATATTGGCGGCTGATACTGGCGTGACTAAATCGGAAATTGACGTGTGGCGCCAATACATTAGTGGCACACGCTGGAAGCAAAAAGGCCGTTTAGCTGTACTCAATAAAATTGATGGTCTTTGGGATGAGCTAAAAGACGAAGAAGAAATTCAAAAAGAACTGACTAAACAAATCAAATCTAGTGCAGATTTATTGGGCTTAGAAACAAACCAAATATTTCCTATTTCAGCCCAAAAAGGTCTGCTAGCCAAGGTTAATAACGATCCAGAGTTGCTCGAAAAGAGCCGTATTCTGGAGCTGGAACGTGCCTTGTCTGACGAATTGATTCCATCTAAAAAAGAAATTGTTCGTGATAACACACAAAACGAAATCGAAGATTTGATTGCCAGCTCTCACTTGATTTTAGATGCGCGTATTTCAGGTATCAATGATCAGTTGCTTGAATTGCGTGGTTTACGTGGCAAGAATGAAGATGTTGTTGAGCACATGATGAACAAGGTTAAGGTTGATAAAGAAAACTTCGAAAAAGGCTTACAACGTTTCCAAGCCTTACGTAGTATTTTCTCTCAACATACCAACCGTTTGTTCACACTGTTGGGTATGGAAGCACTTAAAACGCATGTGCACTCCACTCGCGAAACTATGCAAGGTGCTAGCTTTACTAAAACTATTCGTGATGCTATGGATAACTTCTTCAAAGAATTAAAAACACGCTTGGTTTCATCGGATGCTCAAATAGATGAAATTAAAAAAATGATGGATGTGATGTATGAGAAGTTTTCTAAAGAGCATGGTCTGCGCAAGTCTGACCCTCCTGCTTTCTCAACATTGCGCTATCAAAAAGAACTTGCTAAATTAGAGCGAGCATATAAAGAGCAATTTAACACTGCATTTAATATGATTGCTAATGAGAAAATGACGCTCACCACCAAATTCTTTGAAACGTTGGCTAGCCGCGTGATTCATGTATATGAAGTGGCAAATCGTGATATTGAGAATTGGCTGAAAGCTGTGATTTCGCCAATGGAATCACAAGTGCGTGAACATCAATTGCAATTGCGCCGCCGTTTAGAAAGTATTAAACGTATTTATAAAGCGACTGACACTTTGGAAGACCGCATTTTAGAGCTGGAAGCAATTGAGAAAAGTATACAAGCGCAGTTAGATGATCTGAAAGTATTGCGCATGCATATGAAGAATGCGTTGGCGTTTGAACCAGTTGAAAGTGAAATGGCTGCGTAGTTTAACCGTGTTTCGTTAATAGAAATAAAAAAGGCTGCAATGCAGCCTTTTTTATTTGATACTCACTACAATCCAAATCTTAACGACTTGCTAACATCAAGCTCTTCATTTTCTGCATAGCTTTTTGTTCAATTTGGCGAATACGCTCAGCAGAAACACCAAACTCATCAGCTAGCTCATGTAATGTTTTGCCGCCTTTATCTTGCAACCAGCGTGCTTCAACTACCCGACGGCTTCTGTCATCTAAATTCTGAAGGGCGTTAGCTAAGCCTGTGGTTTCAGCTATTTCAATTTGCTTAGACTGCAAAGCCTCTAGTGGCTCTAAACCTTCATCTGGCAGATATGCAATTGGGCTGTATTGCTCATCGCCATCATCATCAATATTTGCTTCAAGTGAAATCTCATGACCATTTAAGCGAGCTTCCATTTCCAGCACTTCTTCAGGCTTAACATTCAACTCTTTAGCAATATGCGCTACTTCAGCAGGTTGCAAGCTATTTAAGCCAGTTTTCATGCTACGTAAATTAAAGAACAGTTTACGTTGTGCTTTGGTCGTCGCAATTTTAACCATACGCCAATTGCGCACAATATATTCGTGCATTTCAGCTTTAATCCAGTGCATCGCAAAAGACACCAAACGTACACCGCGCTCTGGGTCAAAGCGTTTTACTGCCTTCATCAGGCCGATATTACCTTCTTGAATTAAGTCTGATTGAGGCAAGCCGTAGCCGTTGTAGCCACGCGCGATGCTAGCGACTAAGCGCAAATGCGACACGATTAATTGACGAGCTGCTTCTAAATCATTGTCCGCTCTAAATTTTACAGCAAGCGAATACTCCTCTTCTGCGGACAGAACAGGGTACGCCTTAATCACCCTAGAGTAATGCTCTAGGCTGTCAGATGCGGTTAATACTGGTAATGTTAATGCGTTACTCATTGAACTTATTTCCTCCAATAGTTAATATACTAGCACTCTTGCTGTTAGAGTGCTAGTGGCTAAATGGTTCAATTAACAGTGAAATATGTTTTTGGACAATAAAGTCGTTTACAGCAATTTTATAAAGCAACATAGCACGGCAGAAAATTTAAATTAATAGATATTTTAAAATTTATTTAATCTACAAATCATAAGTTAAAGATTACTAGCTTTTAAATATTGATAATCTGTACGCTAACTAACATACAAATGTCAGAAAAGTTTTAGATTAGTACTTATAGTCAAGTTTCTTAAATCTTTACTAACTCTCATCTTACAAATAGGATGAGAATTACTCTTGTATGCGATTCAAACCTTATAACCACTGTTCAGATCAAAATATATTTTTAATATCCCACAATATTCTGGTCGATGATTCGTCTTCACTGGTATGGATACACTAATGACCATGCAAAACCAGTCTGTGACTGAAACAATAACGCGCGAGCGAGCGCGGCTGGGTAACTTCATCCGTCGGCGCGTAGCCGATTCTGGCGAGGCTGAAGACATCTTACAAGATGTCTTCTTTGAGTTGATTGAGGCTTATCGCTTGCCTGAACCCATCGAGCAAGTCGGTGCTTGGTTATTCCGCGTAGCACGTAATCGCATCATTGACCGCTTTCGTAAAAAACGCGAGTTGCGTATATCAAACATATTTGAAAGCACGGATGATGAACCCGATTATTGGCTTGAGCAGGCGCTACCAGACCCCGGTAGCGGACCTGAAGCAGCTTATGCACGCGCCATGCTGCTGGAGGCAATCACTATTGCATTAGATGAGTTGCCTGCTGGGCAACGCAATGTATTCATTGCCCATGAACTCGATGGGCAGAGTTTCAAAGAAATGGCGGCACAAAGCGGAGAGAACATCAACACCTTGCTGGGATGGAAACGGCTGGCTGTATTGCATCTGCGTTCGCGGTTACAAACACTGTATAACGAATTTTATCAATAAAGGAAACAAAATGAGTACGAACTGTTCAAGTGACAAATCGAGATGTAAAGCCAAGTGTTTAAAAATGGCAGTGTTGATCGCCGTGGGTGTTGCCGCCTTGGGCTGGCTAGTCATGCTGTTGTGGAATTGGTTAATGCCAAGCTTGTTTATGGGCGCACAGCAAGTTGACTTTTGCCAAGCCTTAGGGATTTTATTACTAAGTAAAATCCTATTTGGTAGCTGCTATGGCCACGGTCGTTGTCATGGGCGACATAAGCAATGGGAAAACATGAGTCCAGAAGAGCGCGAGCAAATGAAAGGTCATTTTAAGAGCCGCTGGAGTAAATGGTGTAGTGCGGATAAGGCTAAAGACAATAGCAACGTCAATGTAGAGAGTGGCGCTGCCTCGCATGGCGATTAGTGAGTTAATATAAGTTTATTAAAATAGATACTGAGAATAAAGTTGTAGTTATCCTCGTTTCAGACGACTGAAGCGCCATGAAAAGGCGCTCTATTACAGAGTGCCTTTTTACTTAATGCTATGAAATCATTACTTATGGGTTCATATTTAGATCAACTAGTCACTGAGTGTTATTGGTTGGTTGCTTTGTGGCAAGCTAATTTGACACAGCTCCTACGGGATATGCCATACGCTTATTGCAATTGCCTGGCGCTTGGAGTGGCTTTTCAGAAAATGGTAAAGGCGATGCTTCTTGTTTAGGTCCATTAGCTGGCCTTGAAAAGCAGCGCGAACAATATAAAGCTGCAGTGAATGCTCTTGCTGATGGTTAACGTACACGATTAATACTAGTGGCACGTACGCACAATCCACATTGCGTGAAGTAGCGCGTACCCATGAAGAGCTTGCTGGCATTGGTTTAAAGCAACAATATATAGTGATAAATGGTATTTTGCCAAAAGCAGAGGCTGAGAATGATAACTTAGCGCTGCAATCTATAACCGTGAGCAGGCCGCTATCATGTCATTCCAAAATATTGAAATCACTACTGCAATATAATGTAGTGCTTTAACCATTCGATTTAGTCGCATTGATCCACATGAAGAAACTGAACGTTATCGTCAGTACGTATTAGATACAAAAGACTCAAAGCTTGATGCCCAAGGCCTTGGTTTGTTAGATGCGGACTTGTGCTCACCTTGTACGGAAGAGATTGCGCTATTCCAAGCACGCTCCCGTATCATTCGTTAAGCTGGTAAGAAATTTGTCGTGATAGATACCGCACCTACTGGGCATGCCTCGTTATTGTTAGATGCAACAGGTGCCTATCATCGTGAACTCGCACACCAAATGGATAAATCCAATTTGCACTTCACAACGCCAATGATGCAATTACAATGCATAAAACAAACCAAAATCCTTATCGTCACCCTCGCGGAGAGGACTCCGGTATTAGAAGCTGCAAACCTCCAAACTGACCTAAGACGCTCAGGTATTGATCCTTGGGTATGGGTGATTAATAACAGTGTTACTGCAACTTCCACCAACTCACCCTTGCTTAATCAAAGAGCACTTAACGAGTTAGTTGAGATTAACGCAGTAGAGCAGCAATATTCAAAACAGATATTCTGTTGTGCCAATGCTTAAGGATAAACTAATTGGTGTGGCACGATTATTGGAATTAGCTGGAAGCACGAATTAAAACAGCCGACCGTCTGTAATAGGTCGGTTTTCACGATTATCAATGGTGACTCTAGAGTGACGCTACTCTAAACCATGCCAAGGACGGCTATTAGGAAAGTACCGTTCAAAGATGAAGCCACAACATTATCCTACATAGTAATCAAGTGTACAAAGTAGCTATACACGTATTACTTAACTAAATCTACAGAGCCTTGTGGAAAAATAGCTGTTGACAAATAGTTAGCCAGCTAACTATAATAATTTATATGCTTCAATTAAAAGACCTTCCAGACGCAAAAGTCCTCAAAAAGTTCGCCGAGAGGTATGAAGATGTGGACTCACGCTCAGTGACTCACTTTTTGAATATTCTTCGTATAGGTACTGAGCTTGCTGAAGCTTTAGATCGTTTTCTTGCCACGCATGGATTGCTACAAGGCAGATGGTGGGTGCTTATTTTGCTCATGCGTGAAGATGATCTGACTTCCACTCCGTCTGAGCTCGCTGAAAAAGCTGGTGTAAGTAGAGCCACCATGAGTGGGCTAATTAACGGTTTGTTGCGTGATGGCTTAGTTGCTCGTCAGGAAGATAGCCAAGACCGCAGAAGCTACTCAATCCGGCTCACTGCTGCAGGGCAAGGTAAACTGGATGAGGTCATGCCTGATTATTACCCAAGAGTCAAAAGTATGATGAATGCTATTCCAGAGCAACAGAGAGAAGATTTGCTAAAGCAGCTATTACTCTTGAAAGAGCAAAGCAAAGTATTCGATTAACTTTTTTTGACCATATGGTTAGCCGGCTAATTAATTTGAAATTGAGCCGTATTATTTAAAAATTTTTAACACTTAAGGAGATGCAAATGAATAACAGGTTAATCATTGAAGCAGCTAATGCTGAATGGAACAAGATGTTCAATAGTGGTAACGTTAAAGGCTTGGCCGCACTTTACGCAGAAAATGCCATCCTCTCCCCAGGAAATGGAAATGCTCTAGTAGGTCGTGCTGAAATTGAAAACCTATTTAAAAGCTTTGTTGATGGCGGAGTCCACAACCACACGTTAGAGATTGTCGAAGTGGGCGGTACCGATAAAATGATTTATCAGATTACTAGATGGGGCGCTGAAGGCGCAGAAGCCAACGGTGAAACCTCATCATTTGGCGGCATCACCACAAGCGTACTTGAGCAAAGCGCAGATGGCAATTGGCTAGCTCGTACACATGTTTGGAACGCAAACCAATAGGAGAAGAATCATGCCTCTCGTGAACATTTCGATACTTAAGGGTAAATCGCCTGAATACATTAAGGCGATTGCCGATGGAGTCAACTCAGCGGTGATTGAAACCATGAACTTTCCTGATGATGACCGTTATCAGATTATCCATCAACTCGATCCAGAATGCCTGCAGTTGCAGACCTGTGAAGGTGATCGAGTGATGATGCATTTGGTCATGAGAGCTGGCCGCTCAAATAAATCTAAACAGGCTTTTTACAAGAAAGTAACAGAAAATCTAGCAGCAAGCCCTGGCATTCCTGCTACCAATGTGTTGATTACCATCACTGAAAACCACGACATTGACTGGTCATTTAGCGGCGGTATTGCACAATTTGTCGTTTGAAATAGGGAATGACTATTTTAGATAAAGATCTCATAAAACGACTAGTTGTGGGTTGGATTGCTTTATATCCAACCCTACTAGTCATACTATTTTTATTGAGCGGCATTTATCAATGCCAATAGCTACGTTAGTAGAAGTGATTGTGATTGTTCCTGTGGCTCAATTGATTGCGTATCCAATCGCAGGGAAAGTATTTGCAAAGTGGTTGTCTAGCTAAAAATTGGTTGGGTGACTATAGTGAATTGCCAGCCCTTACTTTGGATGGCAGTCAACAAAAAGTATAAGTCTTAAAGTGGTCTAAAAGGAAATGCTCTACTTAAATACTCACTAGATTTGTTTGATTTAATTCAGATTAAAGCGCACATATATTTTTTCAACAACTTGCTTCAAGCAAAGCAGTTCATCCGTATAATCAGCTCTTTTTTTTGAGCATCCTTCCCAATGTGGTTTAAAAACACCTTTATCTTTCGCCTTGTTTCAGAAGGCACTATTTCAGCTGATGCTCTTAATGAGAAGCTTGCATCAAGGCCATTATTGCCTTGTAGCGGTCTAGATAAACAAAGCCGTGGCTGGGTTCCTTGTCATAGCGAGAAGTTAGTTCATAGTGTTAATAAGCAAATACTTTTTGCTTTAGGAGTCGAACAAAAATTACTGCCAACCACTATCATCAATCGCTTCGCCAAAGAACGCGCAGCGGAGATTGAAGCGCAACAAGGTTACAAAGTTGGTCGTAAAGAGATGAAGGAGCTTAAAGAGTCCATTACTGAGGAATTGCTGCCAAGAGCATTCTCACTTCAGCGCACCACTTACGCATGGTTAGATACAGTCAATGGCTATCTGGTGATAGACGCAGCCTCATCAGCTAGAGCAGAAGAGCTGTTAGAGTTGATGAATAAATCGCTAGATAATTTACCGTTCAAACAATTGCACACTGCAATTTCACCAGTGGCGGCGATGACAGATTGGTTAGCTGGAAATAATGCACCAGCAGGTTTCACCATTGATCGTGAATTAGAACTTCGTGCCACAGGTGAAAGCAAAGCGACTATTCGTTATGCGAATCATGAATTAGAAGGTGAAGAGATTCTTAAACATATTGCTTCAGGTAAGCGTGTCACTAGGTTAGGCATGACTTGGAACGACAGAATTTCATTTGTGTTGACTGAGAAAATGCAAATCAAACGAATTGAGTTCTTAGATATTATCAAAAACGAATCTACTGAAATAGCCGAAAATGCTGATGAGCTATTCGAACTGGACTTTACGCTAATGACAGGCGAGCTTGCTAAGATGCTTGCTGATCTAACTAATGCGCTAGGTGGCGAAGGTAGAGTTTCTTAAGTGAGTCACTCATGAAGTAATGCCCAAATAACGCTCGCAATTTTTTCACAAATGATGAGGGTTACGAAAAAGTTAACAATAATCATCAATACGAGATGATTAATCCATATTGCAAAGGCACCTAATGACGCTGTGGCGGAATAACAAAAATCAAAATATCTACAAAGTGATTCATCATGCAACGGATTGTACAAACAGTCGTGATGGAACAAAGATGTTCGTGTATTGCCCTGTAGACCGACCAGAGCAAACTTTTGTAAGAGATGAGGCTGAGTTTATTGTGAAGTTTACAAAAATCGATTAGTAGCTGTTGATTAGTCTTAATAATCGAGAGGTCGTTTTGTGAAATCATGTTTTCTTCCCTTTGTAGCTATGAGAGTTTTAGCTGCCCATACTCCATTGGCACGAGCCGCACTTCACGGCTGAACCGCTCAAAGAAGATAGATGATCCAAAGTGCCAAGCTGCCCTAATTAAAGTTTGTGGATAAATTCATAGCTTGCCTAGCTTTAAACTCAACTTCCATCACTGTTAATTCTGCAAGTACATGTACATGGCGATGCCCATGTAAAACGTAATTGCCCTTTCTAAATTAAAGTTAATAACTTTAATTGTTTAGAGCATGAAGCTAGCTTAATTAATTTTAATTGAGACTATGGAGCGCGAAACCGCGAGATATGATCCAAGCCAGCCAATGAATATGGCGAAGCCGATGATGCTGATGAAAAGTTTACCATTGAGTAAAGGTAAGCTAAAGTCGCTGCTGTAAAGGCTGGATAGTTGTTGCACAGATAGATTGAACACCTTAACCGCTAAAATCAGCATGATGATTGCCAGTAGCCCTCCAAATAAGCCATACAGAATACCCGCATATAAAAATGGAATGCGAATAAAGCTGTTGGTTGCACCTATCAGTTTACTTACTATTACTTCATCTTTTTGCGTGAGAATTTGCATGCGTATGGTGTTGCCGATTATGACCAACAAAGCGATAGCAAGTAAGGCGGTTACAAATAATATAATCTTTTTGCCTAGTGCTAATAGCGCTGATAGTCGCTTTGCCCAATCAGTGTTCAACAGCACATGCTCAGCACCAGGAATGCTTTGAAGCGTTTGCTTTAGTGCTTCTAGCGCCTCTGGTTCAGTAGACTTGGCTTGAATAAAGAATGCATCGGGTAGCGGATTTTTTTCTAAATCAGCAATTTTACTGTCTGTTTCATTATTAGCTTCGGTCTTATTTTTAAGTGCTTGCCAAGCATTTTCTTTGGTGACTAAGTGAAAGTTTTTAATAGAATCATTTTTTGCTAAAACCTCGCCGATTTCAGTCACGGCATCTTTATCTGCATCAAGCTTTAGAAAAAGACTAATCTCTGTTTCATCTTGCATGTGATTGGTAAATTTAGATAAATGATCTACGCCTAAATAAAATAGCCCAGGCACGCACAGCGCGACGGCAATCACTAGACTGATCATAAATGTCGATAATGCATTATTTTGCATGCGACCAAGCACCAATTTAATGGTTTGTATATGCTGGTTAATCCAGTTATTCATGATGAACTCCATCAAGCCCAGATTGAGTATGCGTCAGTTGACCTTGATTAAGATGTAGCACACGATTTTGAACAGCGCTCATACCGAGTGCATCGTGTGTAGCTACGATTACCGTGACGCCAACTTGGTGGAATGCATGGAAAATCGCCATAATATCTGCCGCGTAACTCGCATCTAAATTACCTGTTGGTTCATCTGCTATCAATATAGAAGGGCGACTTACCACTGCGCGTGCAATGGCTAAGCGCTGTTGTTCGCCACCAGATAGCGTAATCGGCATGGCTTTTTCTTTTTGCAATAAGCCTACTTTATCTAAAGCGGCACGCACACGTTTTGCGGCTTCATTGCCAGTGATGCCGTTGATGTGCAACGGTAGAATCACATTTTCAAAGCAATTGCGGTCGTATAGTAATTTATGGTCTTGAAAAATTAAACCAAACTTGCGACGCATAAATGGAATGGCGGAAGGTTTAAGTTTGCTAATGTTTTGGTTAGCAATCAGTACCGTGCCGCTAGTTGGTTTTTCAGTCGCTGCAATCAGCTTGAGTAGCGTGCTTTTACCTGCACCAGAATGACCGGTGACAAATACTAATTCACCTGCTTCAATCGTAAAGCTGGCATTTTTTAAGGCTTCGTCGCTACCGGGGTAGCGCTTGGTGACTTGGTCAAATTTAATCATTGAAGAGATTATATCGTTAAATGATGAATGAATTTATTAATCAATCATTGCATCAATAAAATCAGCAGCAACAAACGGTCGTAAATCCTCTATGCCTTCGCCGATACCAATGTAGCGAATGGGGATAGGGCGCGCTTCGGCGATCGCAGCGATCACGCCGCCTTTAGCTGTGCCATCTAACTTGCTGAGTACCAGTCCAGTGACACCTAGTGCATCGTCAAAGGTTTTTACTTGCGTCACAGCGTTCTGGCCAGTGTTAGCGTCTAACACCAACAGCACTTCATGTGGTGCGCCTGACAATGCTTTATCCATCACTCGTTTAACTTTGGCAATTTCATCCATTAAGTGCATTTGCGTGGGCAAACGGCCTGCGGTGTCCGCTAGTACGATATCGATATTTTTAGCTTTTGCCGAGTTGATGGCATCAAACATCACGGCAGCTGCGTCACCACTGGTTTGCGAAACGACGTGTACGTTATTGCGCTCCCCCCAAATTTGCAATTGCTCGCGTGCGGCAGCTCTAAATGTGTCACCTGCGGCAATGAGTACAGACTTACCTTCTGCTTGAAATGCATGAGCAAGCTTGCCAATGGAAGTGGTTTTACCTGCGCCATTCACTCCAGCAAGCATAATCACAAAAGGCTTATGACCGCTGGTATCTAGAGGCTTTTGTAATGGTGTGAGTAAGTCAGACATGGCTTCTTTTAGCGCAGCTTTAAGCTGAACCGTATCGTCTAGGCTTTGTACTTTTACACGGTTTTTGATGTCGGCAAGCAGGTTTTTAGTAGCATTCACGCCTACATCTGATGTGATTAAAATGGTTTCTAGTTCTTCATAAACTTCTGCGTCGATTTTTCCGCCACCAAACAAGCTGGCGAGTTGGTTACCAAGTTGCTTACGTGTTTTGCTGAGGCTTTGTTTTAGGCGCTCACTCCAGCTTTGAGTTTTTTCTACTACAGGGGCTTCGACTGTAGAGACTTGTAACTCATCTACTTGCTCAGTAGTTTCTTCGTGCTCAGGCGGGGATGGTTTTTTTTTGAAAAAATCGAACATAGCTACTCAATAATTTGGCTGATTTGATAAGTGCTATTTTATCTTAATTTTCAGGTCATGCTGTGAAGTTACTTTTAATCGTTAGTTGTGAGTTGTTACTTACGACGACTTTCAATAAGTTCTAAGATGCCCATGCCAACTAACATCGAAATTAGAAACACAATGCCTTTGATGCTACCTGTGCCTAGCAACACAAATGCAGGTGCAGGGCAGATGCCAATTAAACCCCAGCCAATGCCGAATACGAGAGCGCCAATTACTAAGCGCTTATCAATCACTCGCGAAGTAGGAGTATTCATAGGTAAGTCTAAAAAGCTGTTTGTACGGTTACCTGCAATTTTAAACGCCACGAAACCAACGGCTATTGCACCGCCCATCACGAACGCTAAAGAAGGGTCCCATAGCGTAGTAATATCTAAAAAAGCTAATACTTTTGCGGGGTTCGCCATCCCCGCTAGAATAAGTCCAAAGCCAAATATAAGGCCAGAGAGCAATGCGGTAATAACACTCAAATGCTTTTTCATTTTGACAATCAACCCAGTAAGTGGCGTACAATAAATACGGTTAAGAAGCCAGTACCCATAAAGGCGAGCGTAGCGATGATGGAACGTGGAGATAAGCGAGAAATTCCACATACGCCATGGCCGCTGGTGCAGCCCGAGCCTAAGCGCGTACCAAAGCCGACAATTAAGCCAGCAATGATTAAGGGGTTATAACTTGCGTCGATTGTGGTTTCAGGAAGAGGTGCAAGAAATAGCCATAGTATTGGAGCAATAACTAGCCCAAGTGTAAAAGCAATTCGCCAAGCTATATCGCTTTTAATAGGCTTAAATAAGCCGCCGATTATGCCAGTGATACCAGCAACGCGACCATTTACTAATATTAAAAGCGCTACGGAAATACCAATTAGCCCGCCACCAGCTAGTGCAGACCAAGGCGTAAAGTGATTCCAGTCGATTGTCATAAGTGTTTGTTATCATTAAATAAAAATAAGCCGCTCAGATGATGTGCGCGGCTTTGTTACATGAATTGTAACTTAAATTAAAGCTGCCAGCCGTATGCAATACCAAGTGAGTCTTGATACATCTTCAGGTTGGCTTCACCGCCGCCAAAGCCTTGTAGTGAGCCGTTTCCATTGACTTTTTCTTCAAATGCGTGAACGTATGAGAGTGAAACTTCAGATTTGTTGGCCAGTACCCAAGTCGCACCTAATGTGACATGGTCTTGAATCACGCCAGGAGCAAGTATGTTGAACAAGGTATCTGTTTGACGAATGGGTTGTGTTGAGTGATTGTAGCCTGCTCTAAGTGTGAGTGCATCGCTATAAGCATAGTTAGCGCCTAATTTAGTCGCTGTCACGTCGCGCCATCCAAACCCTGCGCCATTATCAGAACCTAAGCCATTTCCAAGGTTTGATAAAGAAGCATTACCAATAGAATCCACGTCACTATAATTGATGCGCTCTACATCTGCCGCTAGGGTAAGCTGTGGCGTTGCTTTAACTGCAATACCAACACCATAAGTCGATGGAATGTCAAAATCCCCTTGCTCGGCAAACAGACCTTTATATTTGTCAAACTTGCTCATATAGGTACGGCTTTGGTAGCTTGCGCCCAAGCTCACTACATCATTGATTTGACCAATCCAACCTAAATGCAGACCAGCTCCGTAAGAGTTGTCGTGACCATTGTTAGTTAGATCGTTTGGCGATGTGCTCGCAGGAGCAAAGCCTTGCAGACCCTTCGCCTCAAAACGTTGGTAGGCTAAATTTATTGAGGCGCCTATAGTTTGAGTGGGGGTGAGTTTCCAAGTAACGGTAGGCGCAACAAATACCTGTATCAAATCAACACCTGCGCTTCCAGTACTGCCAAATAAAGGAATACCATTCTTATAATCGGTATTCATCCCACCGTTACCATAAACGCTCACGCCCAATGTTAAATTGGGATTGATTTGACGGTTGTAGCCGAATTCTGGAATGATAAAATTTTCAGTATCGTTAGCGTCATAGGTGCCATCAAAAAAATTCGAACCGCCCGCCGTGTTAACCAGTTCAGATTCACGTTGCGGCCTAAACCAAGTCACGCCGAAGTCAACACGGTCACCAATTAAACCCATCCCAGCTGGGTTTGCGGCTGCAGCAAGTGCATCTTGTGGCAGTGCAATGCCGACACCACCCATTCCTTGAGATTTAACGCCATAACCATGCGCAAAGTAACCATCTGTGGCATTTGCCTCGGCAGATGCTGCAATAATAATGAGGGGGAGTAGTTTTAGTGTAAGTTTCATTGCTTGCCTTTGTTGCAGTGATTAGTTGTATGTCGCTAACTCTATCCACTAATTTAAATAAGAGAAAATACTTTATTAAGATATGTATATAATTATTTAGAATAATATGAATTGCATTTTAACTTGGCATTTTTATGTTATGAACTAACGCGTAACTGTTCATGTCACACAGCTGGTTTAGAATGATGGCGACTTAAAAACCTTAGCCAAGCTATAATCAGACAAGATTTATTTAGAAGGCAGTCATTAACAAGAATTTGGAGAAGTACAAGGTGCGTATCAAAAGCTTATTGATTTTAATATTAGCAATGCCAATTACCGTTTTTGCAGAAAGTTCGATACAGGAGTTCAAACTTGATAATGGTTTAAAACTGGTGGTGCAAGAAGACCATCGCTCGCCAGTAGTGGTTTCGCAGGTGTGGTATCGCGCAGGCAGTATGGATGAAGTGAATGGTAAAACTGGCGTAGCGCACGTGCTAGAACACATGATGTTTAAAGGCACGAAAAAAGTAAAAGCGGGGCAGTTTTCACGCTTAATCGCAGCTGCAGGCGGTAAGGAGAATGCCTTTACTAGCGCTGATTACACTTGTTATTTCCAGCAACTTGAGAAATCACAATTGCCGCTATCTTTTGAGCTAGAAGCTGACCGTATGGCGAATCTACAACTGACTAAAGAAGAGTTTGATAAAGAAATTAAAGTGGTGATGGAAGAACGCCGTTGGCGCACCGATGATAAGCCACAAGCCATGGTGAATGAGGCTTTTCAGGGCACGGTTTATCGCGCACACCCATACGCACGACCTGTAGTTGGTTTTATGAACGATCTGGAAAACATGACTTATGAAGATGCGCGTGAGTGGTATCACAACTGGTATGCCCCTAATAATGCCACGCTAGTAGTTGTAGGTGATGTAAAAGCAGGTGATGTTTACAAGCTCGCCCAACAGTATTTTGGCAAACTAACACCAAAAGTATTGCCTGCACGTAAGCCACAAGTTGAGCCCCCACAAATTGGCGAGCGCCGCATTATAGTCAAAGCGCCAGCTAAACAGCCTTATATTCTCATGGGTTACCATGTGCCTGCGTTGAATGACCCAGATAAAGATTGGGAGCCGTATGCGTTAGAAGTATTGGCTGGTGTGTTAAGTGGCAATCCAGCCGCGCGACTTAATCAAAGCTTGGTGCGAGATACGCAGTTAGCTGTTGATGTAAGTGCTGGCTATGACCTTTTAGAACGCGGACGTTTGAGCTTGTTTGAGTTAGACGGTACGCCAAGCGAAGGCAAAACCGTCAATGAAGTAGAGGCGGCTTTGCTGCAACAAATAGAAAAAATCAAAACATCAGGCGTAACCACCGAGGAGCTTGATCGCGTTAAAGCTGGTGTGATTGCCTCAGACGTTTATCAGCGTGACTCAATGTTTTACCAGGCTATGCAGATAGGCACGGTTGAGACGATAGGCTTCTCTTGGAAGATTTTAGATGGCTACCAAGCAAAATTGCGCGCGGTGACGTCAGAACAAGTGCAAGCGGTCGCTAAGAAATATCTGGTTAAAGATAATTTAACCATAGCGACTTTAGATCCGCAGCCGATAGATCCGAATGCGAAGCCCCAAGGCAAACCCCATGTGCATTAAATTCCAAATTGCGTCGCGATACGTTGTTGCGTCACACCTCGTGTACTGAATGTACACGTCGGCATGACGCGCCTAGTCTCGCTTAGCACTTTGAAATTTATTAGGGAAGTTCGTTTTTTAAGTTCGTCATTCTCGCGTAGGCGGGAATCTAGTTAGGGTAATAAAATGAAAATAATTCAAATTTTAACAATTGTAGTGAGTAGTCTAGTTGCACTTAACAGTAATGCAGCAGTCAAAATCCAGCAATGGCAAACCAGCACTGGCTCTGAAGTTTATTTTGTAGAAAATCATGATCTACCGATTGTCGATTTAAGTGTCAATTTTGCTGCGGGTAGCGCGCATGATACTGCTGAGAAATCAGGCGTAGCTGGTATTACTAAATACATGATGACATTGGGTGCGGATGGCATGACTGATGAAGTCATCGCCAATAAAATGGCGGATATTGGTGCTATTTTGAGCGGGGATTTTGATGCTGATCGCGCAGGGTTCAAATTACGTACATTAAGCAGTACTCGTGAACAAACGCTTGCGTTAGAGGTATTTACCAAAGTTCTACAAAAACCAGACTTTCCAGAAGCGGTATTAGCGCGTGAAAAAGCACGAATTATTTCTGGCTTGCAAGAAGCTGAAACGCAGCCAGAAAGTATTTCAAACAAGGCTTTTATGAAAGCGATGTATGGCACCCACCCGTATAGCTTGGATGAAAGTGGTGAAGTGGATACGGTGGCTAAAATTAAACGTGAAGATCTACAAAACTTTTACAGCCAATATTACGGTGCAAAGGGCGCAGTGATTGCCATGATTGGCGACTTAACACGCGAGCAAGCGAATAAGATTGCTGAAAATATATCGAGTGGCATGCCTAAGTCTGTGGCGATTGCGCCGATTCCACCTGTGGCTTATCCAACTAAAGCGATAGAGCAACGTATTGTGCATCCTGCATCACAATCACATATTTTATTAGGTTACCCAGGCATTAAACGTGGCGATCCAGATTTATTTCCTTTGTATGTGGGTAATTACATTTTGGGTGGAGGTGGTTTTGTGTCACGCTTAACTGAAGAGGTGCGTGAAAAACGTGGTTTGGTGTACAGCGTGTACAGCTATTTTATGCCGATGGCAGAATTAGGTCCATTCCAAATTGGCTTGCAAACCAAAAAAGACCAAGCAGACGATGCGTTGAAATTAGTGCGTGAAACTTTAGATAAATTTCTCAAAGATGGCGTTACGGAATCTGAGTTAAAAGCCGCAAAAGCCAATATCATTGGCGGCTTTCCTATGCGTATCGATAGCAATGGCAAGATTTTGGACTATCTAGCCGTGATAGGTTTTTACAAACTGCCGCTTAGCTATCTAGATGATTACAACGCAAAAGTAGCCAGTGTCACTACCGCGCAAATTAAAGAAGCATTTAATCGCAGACTTAAAGCTGATAATTTTGTAACAATTATTGTCGGTGATGCGGTAAAGTAGGCTTTTGAAGTAGCTACATAAATTTGCCAGGTCTTTAGTAGTAAAATGCTGGTTTTATATCTAGTAAAGCCAGCATATCCAGATGGCAACACAAAAACTAAATACCGTACGTATTAACGCTGGCGAGTGGCGAAGTCGCTTAATCAAGTTCCCTGATGCGACAGGCTTGCGCCCTACACCTGAGCGCGTGCGGCAAACGGTATTTAACTGGCTAGGGCAAGAGCTCACAGGTCAAACTTGTTTGGACTTATTTGCAGGGACAGGCGTGATGGGTTTTGAGGCTTTATCTCGTGGTGCAAGCTCTGTCACCTTGGTAGAAAAATCCATGCCCGCCTATAAAGCCATGCTTGAGAATAAGCAGCTATTAAAAGCCGAACAAGCGCAGGTTTTGCATCAAGATGCCATGCTCTTTCTGAATGCTAATCAACAAAGTTTCAACCTGATTTTTTTAGACCCACCTTACAATCAACAATGGCTTCCAAAAGTATTGCCTTTGCTATTGCAGCATTTAAAGCCTGATGGATTTGTGTACGTAGAAGCAGAATATGCATTAGATGAGAATGCCGAGTTTTCAGTAGGCTGGCAAGTAGTCAAGCAAAGCAAAGCGGGTAATGTGTTTTATCATCTGTTAAAATCAACCCATACTAACGACTAAGTGACGAATATGAGTAAAAATCGTATCGCAGTTTACCCTGGCACTTTTGACCCGATTACCTTGGGGCACGAGGATATTGTGCGTCGTGCGGCGGATTTGTTTGATGAAGTGATTGTGGCTGTTGCTGGCAGCACAAACAAAAAAACGCTATTTAGCTTAGATGAACGCGTAGTGTTGGCTAAAAGTGTCTTTGAACATGCCGATAATATTAAAGTGGTCGGCTTTAGCGGCTTGCTGATGCAGTTTGTGCAAGACCAAGGCGCAAAAATGGTAATCCGTGGCTTGCGCGCAGCCTCTGATTTTGAGTATGAGTTTCAATTAGCAGGTATGAACCGTAAACTTTATCCGCAATTTGAAACCTTATTTCTAACGCCATCAGAACAATTTATGTTCATTTCTTCAAGCTTAGTGCGCGAAGTGGCCGTGTTGGGCGGCAATGTACATGCTTTCGTATCGCCCATGGTGGAAGATGCGATTAATGAAAAATTAGGCAGCAAATAATGGCCTTAATGATTACCGATGATTGCATCAATTGCGACGTTTGCGAGCCAGAATGTCCTAATGGCGCTATTTATCAGGGTGAAGAGATTTATGAAATCGACCCCAATAAATGTACCGAGTGCGTAGGGCATTACGACAAACCGCAATGCCAAATCGTGTGCCCAATTGACTGCATTCCATTCAATCCTAACGTGGTTGAATCTAAAGACCAACTGATGCAAAAATACTATCAACTTACCGCTGTTAAATAATAGTTACACAATAACGAAAAAAGGAATTTATATGCGCATGCTACACACCATGCTCCGCGTTGGTAATCTGGAGCGTTCAATCAAGTTTTATACTGAAGTGTTAGGCATGAAGGTACTACGCCATAACGATTTTCCAGATGGCAAGTTCACTTTGGCCTTCGTGGGCTATGGCGCAGAAAGTGACCATACAGTGCTTGAGCTTACTTATAACTATGGCGTAGAAAGCTACGATATGGGCAAAGCTTATGGACATATCGCATTAGAAGTTGATGATGCGTATAAAGCTTGTGAGGCTGTACGAAATGCAGGTGGAAAAGTCGTGCGTGAAGCAGGACCAATGATGCACGGCACCACAGTAATTGCTTTTGTTGAGGACCCAGATGGCTATAAAGTTGAATTCATCCAAGCTGGAACTTATTAAGTTAAATTGTTTGTAAATTAGTCGCTTAAACCTCATGACTACCTCTTGGTTTTTATACCTGCTGGAATGCAATAACGGCGCTTATTACGCAGGTATTACCAATGATGTAGAAGCGCGCTTCTCCACCCACTTATCAGGTAAAGGTGCGCGATACACTCGCGCCAACCCGCCAATCAAAATCATTGCCTCAAAACCATATCCTGATAGATCTAGCGCCAGTGTGGCAGAGGCGCAGTTGAAGAGTCTGCCAAGAAATAAAAAGCTGCAATATTTTAATGAATAACACCGAGTTGAATGTAGCGGAACTAAAAGTCGCCGTGCAAGCTGCGCTCGATGGTGATTGGGACGCTGCACATAACATCGCGCAAGACTATAAAGATACCTCTGCCAATTGGTTGCATGCCGTATTGCACAAAATTGAAGGTGATGAGTGGAACAGTAAATATTGGTATGCTAAAACAGCAGGTAAAAAGTTTGAAGATTTTAGTGACGCTAGAGATGAGTTATTAGAAATGCAGAACTACTTGGCTTTACATGGTCTTTGACAAGTAAGGCCAAAATGTAGCTCCACCCAAAAGGGCTGCACCTATTGCGCATATCAGTACGGCACCTGCAGCAATGTCTTTAGCCTTTTTCACTGAATGATGTAGCTCTGGTGATACTACATCACATACAAACTCAAATGCGGTATTGATGGTTTCTGCAAACCATACCAAGGCCATCGCGGTGATAATCCATCGCCAATCATTCAGATTGATCCCCAAGCTAAACGCGACTGTAACCACTGCTATTGAAATCGCTAAGTGTAACCATGCATTATGTTGAGTTCTAAGCATGAAGCTGATGCCATGGATGGCGTAATGAAAACTTTTTAAGCGCTTTGTAAATGTGAAATTATTGTTATTATTCATAGGGTTTTCTATATTGTTAAGTACGCTTGTTTTGTGGGCGCCACTGGATTGCCTGATTGCTAGGTTTGCCAATTAACCATGCCTTTGCAGCGACAACGACGCTAAAAATAATTGAAATTAAAATGCAGCAAGCCATTAGTAGTGCTCTTGTTTGGCTGCATATACCTGAATTTCTGTTCTGCCATCGACAAAAATATTTATAACGGCATTACCTTTAGCATCTGCAATGACTAGTTTATTTGTAGTGCTTTCGCAAAAGTAGCTAACGTGAGGTGTTAAATTAGCAATACCAATTTTTTGTAAACCAGCCTGTGTGCCATTATAAAAAACAGCCTTTAGCACACCTTCTTGATATGAGGCGTGAGCTACTAATACGTCTGGGTAGCTTACCTCACTGATGAAGGGGTGGAGTCTCGGTTTATGAGCATTCTCAATGATGTGACGAAAGCCATTTTTAATGCAACTACGTGCTAAAAACTCTAAAGCATGTGCCCATACCGAGGCTTTTGGTCTATGTGTTGAGCCATTGATCTCAATAATGGGATGCTCATTCTCAAGGGATTTTAAACATAGCTCAGCAATTTCATTATCACCTAACTCAGCCGCTGCAACTGCCACGCCCGCGTAAGCAGCAGCACGAGAAAAGCCATAGTTGCCCGTATCAATTGGCCAAAACTCTTTGCGGTTTAATGTGCCATTTTTAATGAGACTACGATGCAACAGCATCCATTGTCGCAGTGCGATATCGGGCATAGTTGCATTTTGAAAAAAACATGGTAACGCTTGTGGCAGTGCGCCCCCAATGTTGGGGAATGCGATTCCCGTATAGTTTGAACGACATGGAATAAGGCGACCAGAGTAGTCGATAAATTCATGCTCAAGGTGGTAGGTAAAATTTTCTTGATGTTGTAACCATAAATTAGCATCATGGAATTTCACTGCGGCTGCGCCAATTGTGTTGCATAAGGGGTATACCCAGTTTGGCTCGCAGGCCATTAAGTGATAATCAGATCTATTAAACTCACTATCTAACTTTTTAACAAGTGACTCTAAATTGTATGAGTAACAGTTATTAGAAGCATCAGTAAGCAAAAAGCTGTTTGTATGTAAAAAGAAATCACATCCAGATACAGCATGAAACATGGAAATTTGTGTAGCACAAAAACCTGTATACATAATGTTGTCATGCGCGATGGGGTCTGCGCTCAGGCGAAAGTTACCCCATAAGTTTTCTAACCGCCAATATCGCCAAATACGATGGTCAGTTTGCTTAGTGATTAAGTTGCGTTGCGCATCATCCAAATATCCGCCAAACGCCGAAAGATGCGTGGCTTGTGCCATTGAGAGCGCGTAACCTAAGAAATTGAGCTGGTAGCGCACGGCCGCAGTTTGAAATTGATCTATCCATTCAAAGCCATCAAAACTATCAATGGGTTGTAATGCGCGATCCAGTAAAAATCGCATTAGTTTTAGATCATCTAAACTAAACTCTTTAGTTTCAATAGATCTGGATTTCTCAAACTTATCTGCAATTTCTTGGGCTGTATTTTGTAAGTACTCATTAGCTTGTAGGCGCTGCCGCTTGCCGATAACTTGCCTGAAAACATGCACGCCAAACGCTAACCCAAATGCTATTAATATCGCAATTGGTATTAACCAATGTGTTTGAATTGGAGCGTCGCCACAAATCACTATGTTTGGTAATGCTTGGTGCCCCATGCACGCGGCAATAATTGCCGATAATAACCACACAAATAATGGTGCAATCGCGTTGCCAGTAGCAAACCATAAAATGAGAGAAGCTAAAAATAGGCACATAGAGGCAGCAATAAAGATAAGGTGTAGTAATCCCTGCCAGCTTACTAAATCGGCATAAACTAAAAATCCTGCGCCAGGTAGCATTAAGCCTAGAGAAAAAGCGTGCCATTGCGCAGCGTTTGTTAGCCATAAAGTGAGCGTAGCTGAAGAAAATATAGCTGCATATACACAGCATAAGCGGACTATTTTCTGTTGAGTGATTGCGCCGTATAAATGAATTTTGTAGGGTAACTGAGCAATTTTTGTCATGATTATCTAGCGAAAAAATTGTTTATATGATTCATAAGATGCTTCTGTCTTATATCTAAAGGATGTTTTATTAATTAAGCAGCGATAAGTTAAATGTTAAGTAAAACAAACTCTGGCCGCATATTAAAGCGGATAGGGAAAATACTTACGCCTAGCCCGCTGGTGACATACATCCAGTTTCTATGGTGTTGAATCCAGCCATAAGCCCAGTTTCTGGGCGCAACGCCAGGCACAATGAGTGCGCCTAACCAAGGTAGGTATACTTGGCCACCATGGGTATGTCCTGCAAAAAATAGAGCATTTTTAGGAGTTATTTCGGCAAAGCTTGCAGGGTCATGCATCATTACAATCGCGGGTGAATTTTTTGGTACTTGGCTAAAGGCTTTGTTCACTTGTGTGTGGTTAGTTGAGTGATCGCCTATGCCAACAAGCCACAAGTTTGATTTTTTTAGAAACTTGGCCTCATTTTCTAATACAGTAATGCTATGTTTCTCAAGCGCAACTTTTATTTTTTTGCCGTCATACCACCAATCATGATTGCCTAGAACGGCATAAACACCTTGAGTTGCTTTTAATTTACCTAATACGGTCGCAATTTCATCTTCAGGAGTGTTTGCTAGTTTGGTTTCTTGGTTTTCTTCGGCAATCAAATCTCCCAAAATTAATATTACATCGGGCTTTGAGTCATTAATTTTATTCACAATTTGTTTAGCATGATTTGGCGTCATGATTCGCCAAAGTGGTCGTTGAGTGAAATGCCAATCAGATACAATAGCGATTTTCAATTTAGCTGATTGTGGCAGTCTTGCGCTGAGATGCCTGACAGCAACCCAGCGCGGCTCAATAAGAACCGACCAAATGATTAGAAATGCTATAACTACAAAAAATAGTCGGTGTATTTTTAGCATGATGCGCTAAACGTTGTTAATTGTAGGTGATTCTTTAGCGCTGATTTGATACCAATCCACTTTACGTGTAATTACCATAGTCACAGCAAGCAGGCCGAACACGAGTAATGATCCCATTAATAATGCGTTATCTTCTGAGGCTAATATGCCATAGAGAGCAACATATAAAGCGGTGAGTAAGCCTGCAAACATAAAGCCGTGGCCTTTGCTTTTTAATACATAGGTGAGGTAGTAACCAAGCAGCACCACGCACGAAATACTCGCGATTAAGTAAGACATGGCAAAGCTAATATGTTCTGAAAGTGAAGTGAGTAGCAAGTAAAACAATGCCATCGCCAATCCAACCAAGGTATATTGCGCAGGGTGAATACGTAGGCGCTTGATAATTTCAAAAATAAAGAAGCCAGCAAAAGTTAGGCCAATGAATAGCAAGCCGTATTTGGTTGCGCGATCAGATTGACTGTAAACATTAATGGGTTCAACAAAGCCGATTGAGAGTGACTCCAAGGAACTGTTTGTGTTTGAATAAGTTGATGCGGTTGCAGCCATTGCTTGTGGAGTTTCTTGTTTTGCTTCGTTCCAGCGCTGTTCTAGCAAGTTCAGCAAAGTGGTCTGGTTACTACTTGATAGTGAGGAAACCGCCCAGTTTGCTTGAAACCCAGCTGGCGTAATTCTTTGGGTAGCGGCATCAGGTAAAAAGCTGCCGTTAAAATGCGGATGTTGCCAGCTTGATTGCAAGGAAATTTTATTGCTATCTGCAATTGGAGTGAAGCTAAAGTTCTCCATACCACGTAGGTCAAGTTTGAATTCAAAAGCTAAATTTTTTGCGGCAATGACGTTGAGTTTGCCTAAATCAGCGTGAATACCATTGCCTAACGCGGCAATATTTGCGCCTTGTTCAAATTGATAGGCTTCACCGTTAAGCGTAAGTTCTGGCTTGCCGTTAATGCCGCGAGTGTCGCTGATGCCCAAGCTAATATAAGCAGGCGAAAAGGTGATTTTCCCACCTTCATGTTGCGGTTTAATTTCATAATCGGCAGGGTACTTGAATGAACCTTTAATGTTGCCACCAAGCTGATACATTAAGGCTTTGTAAATACCTAGTTTTTTATATTCATTGCTAAATCCGCCAGTCAGTTCCAAATCATCGGGTAGCATGTAAGACACATATTCGACTTTACGCTTCTCAATTTTTTCGACTTTGTTATCTGTGACCTTCACGTAATATTCTTCTGTATATGGCACTGCTAACACGGGACCAATGATAGTTTGCGCGCCAGCCGAGCTGCTGGCAATTTGCTGTTTAACTTCATTTTGCCGATTTTGTCGTTCTGAAATTAGCGAGTTGATGTACATCACCGCCCACGACATAACCATAGTGAGAAGAAAAATTCCGATGACTTTAAAAATAAATGCCCGATTCATGATGAACTCCGAATGTGTAATGTGGAGTTAGCAGAATAGTGGGCGTAGGTGAAGTGTTGATGTGCTTGTGTGAAGTGAGTGTGAAGTATTGAGTTATTTTTTTGGTAATGTGATGGTGGCAATTGCGCCACATACCTCGCCATTTTGAAGTGGTCTATTTTCTAACTTGACCGAGCCGCCGTGCAGCTTAACAACTTCTTGTACAAAATTTAGCCCTAGCCCCGTGCTTTTTTGCCCAGCATTGATTGAAAAATCAGGGCGAGGTAAGGAGTAGAATTTATCAAATATCTTATCCAATGCGTAGTCAGGAATGCCGCTTCCCATATCAGATACAGTGAGTTTTATTTGCGTTTGGCTAGTTTCAGTAGCAACGTCAACTTCCCCATTTGGAGGGCTAAAATCAAGCGCGTTCTCCAATAAGTTGTAAATCGCCTGACCGAGTAAAAATGTATCCGCTTGAGTCTCAACCGGGTTAAGTGGTGAAAATTTAAACTGGACATGATTTTGTGCAGCTTTGTTAGTTAAGTGCATAATCTGCGTTTGCACTAAATCGTTTAAATTCACAGTAGCTAAGTGTTGTAATTGTTGTTGGTGTTCTAGCGTGGCTAAGCCCAACATGTTTTGAATAATGGTCTGCACGCGGTTTGATTGCGTTTTAATTTGCGCTAAAAAATGCGCTTGGGTTTCTGGTGGCATGCAGGGTGAAATAAGCTCTAAAGCTGCTTGAATGGCTGTAATTGGACTTTTTAACTCATGTGTTAAGTGCTGAACGGAGTCTTGAATATATTGTTTGCCGTCTAACTCACCACGCATGGTTTGCATGGCTTTGGCGAGTTCAGTGAGTTCGTCATTACTGGATGTAGGCGGCGCAGCTTTTTCACCATTTGTAACTTTTACTGCATAGTCGCGCAATGCGTTAATTTTTCGGGTAAATCGCCAAGTGAACAGCACACCGATAATGAGTGAAAGCCCAAATAATAAGGCGCCCCAACGAATGATTTTATTTTGCGCACGCTCAATAAATGGCAATAGCGTGCGGTTAGCCTTAGCTACCGTGAGTGAGCCGATAATCTTACCCCCGTCTTTAATCGGCGCCGCAATGTACATAATCGTGTCGCTTTCTTCATCGCCAATCACAACCGGGCTGGAGCGCACACCGTACTTACCTTTCAGAGTAAGATAAACATCGTTCCAATTGGAGTAATCTTGACCGAGTGCTAGATTCGCCGAGTCAAAAATGACAATACCATTGGTGTCAGTAATATATACACGATAGTCCGCAGACTGCTTTTTGATACCCCAAATATTCGCTTTGGTGGCGTGTGACTGATATTTAATGAGGCTTTGCGCAAAGTTACCAGTTTGAATCGTATCGGTTTTTACATCGTTTGCTGCAAGTTCAGCCAGTACGTTTGCCGTATCTACCAGCGTATCTTCCATGGCTTGGCGTACGCCAGGTTTAACTTCATCGACAAACACATACAGCACAAACCAAGCCGCAAGGCCGACCAGTAAGAAATAACCTAAGAAAATTTTAAGACTAATTTTCATGATTCATTTTTATGGAAATTTTTTAAGCCTGCAGGCTATAGCCCATACCGCGATGGGTAATAATGGCTTCAGTTTGCGTATCAACCGCGCGTAGTTTCGCACGCAATGTTTTAATATGCGCATCCACAGTGCGCTCCAGCGTATTCTCGGCATTTACCCACACAATATCCATCAATTGATTACGCGAAAATACGCGTTGCGGTTGCTGAATCAAAGTTTTAAGCAGTAAGAATTCATAACGCGTTAAATCTAACAACTGGCCACGGTATTGAATACGATTGGCCAATTCATCCACTATAAATGAATTATTCTTATCAAGAGATTCTTGCTTGAACACTGTACGACGCAGTATTGCGTTTACCCGTGCAACTACCTCGCGAGGGCTAAACGGCTTGGTGACATAGTCATCAGCGCCTATTTCTAAGCCAACAATACGGTCAATTTCATGATTGCGTGCGGTTAAGAATAGTATGGGGATGTTAGATTCAGCACGAATCAGTTTGCATACATCAAAGCCTGTCATGTCTGGTAGGCCAACATCTAATATCACAAAATCAAAAGTCTGCTGTTTAATTTGCGTCATCGCATCGCCACCTAGAAGCTTGTGTGTGGTGGCGATACCTGCTTCTTTAAAAGCATAAATAAGCGTTTCTGCAATGGCAGGTTCGTCTTCAATAATCAGTACATGGAGTGGCATGCCAGTATTTTAGATGAGAAAGGCTTTCAATGTTACGTTTCATTACTTATGTGATGTAAGGCATCGCTGATGGCTTGCTCATTATTCGGGCGTACTAAACGACTAAGTTCGACACCATTTTTAAGAAATACTAATGTGGGCCAAAGTTTGACGGCATATAGACGTCCTAATCTCTGCCCTTTGCCATCTTCAATCTTGATATGTTTCACATTGGGATAATTAAGTAGGGCTTTAGTTATGATTGCTTGAGCAGCTTGGCAGTAAGTACACCAATTGGCGCCAAACTCAATGACAGTAGGGTCATTTAATTGCTCGATATCTGTTTTATTCATTTGAGTATTTTGCATCATGATTATTTAGGTTCATTGCAGGGCTTGCTTAAAATTGGTTCGATTTCTGGATTTCTAGGTATAGCAGTGACTTAGCGCTTATATCCCCATACATCTCACAATGTTATCCACAGAAATTGTGGAGACTCATCATCACCAGAATCCTTGTTGCAGTTATATCGCAAATCTCTGTTAAAGTGAATTTTTAATAGTAACTCGCTCAAAAGTTAATTAGTTCTTTAAAATAGCGCCAAGTCAATTAAACTTCAATAAATTAAGCTGGATTTAATTAGACGTGGAACATCAATTTCAAAGGTTAGGGTAATGGCAGAAAAAGAATACGACGCAGACTCGGTAAAGGTTCTGAGAGGATTAGAACCAGTACGTGCCAGACCCGGCATGTACACACGCACAGAATCTCCTACGCACATTGTGCAAGAGGTGATTGATAACGCGGCCGATGAAGCATTGGGTGGTCATGCGACCACTATTCAAGTCACTATTTTTAAAGATGGTGCAGTTGAGGTCACTGATAACGGTCGTGGTATTCCTGTTGAAATTCCAAAAGGTGAAACACAGCCAGCCGTGGAGCTTGTCTTTGTACAATTACACGCAGGCGGTAAGTTTGATAAAGAAGACGAGAATAGTTCGTATCGCTTTTCAGGCGGTCTGCATGGGGTAGGTGTTTCTGTCACCAATGCCCTATCTACAAGATTAGATGTGACGGTTAAGCGTGACGGCAAAGTGCATAGCCTTTCTTTTGAAAATGGCAACTGCGTTACGCCGTTAACAGAAACAGGCAAGTGCCTTAAAAAAGATACTGGTACCACGGTAAAGTGCTGGCCTGACCCTAAATACTTTGATTCGCCTAAGGTTTCACTTCAGCAGCTAGAGCACCTTATTAAATCAAAGGCCGTGTTGCTGCGTGGTGTAAGTGTGACGTTGTCAATTGAGGGCAGTGATGGCTTCGAAGAGCGCTCTTGGACTTATGTTGACGGCTTGCCACAATATTTAGATGAGTTAATCGGCGAGCGCGAGTACGAGGATGATGAAACGCCGATTCCTATCATTTCAGGTGAGTTTTACCATAATGAGAATACCGATGGCATATCAAAAGGTGAAGGTGCGATTTGGGCGTTATCTTTTGGATCAGGCGGCGGGCGCGGTGAGTCTTATGTGAACCTGATTCCTACGCTCTCTGGCGGCACGCACGAGGCTGGTATGCGTAACGGGGTATTTGAGGCGGTTAAATCGTTTATGGAGCATCACAGCATGATGCAACGCGGCGTTAAAGTTTCATCAGAAGATGTATGGAATAACGTGTGCTATGTATTGGCAGCGAAAGTGTTGGATCCGCAATTTCAAGGCCAAACCAAAGAGAAGCTGACTAATCGCGATGCCATGAAAATGGTAGCTTCTGCCGTGAAGCCTTATATGGAAACATGGTTAAGCCAAAACGTAGACCATGCAAAGCGTATTTCAGACTTGGTGAATCGTTCTGCGGCGGCACGTAATAAATCTACGCAAAAAATTGAAAAGCGCAAATCGAGTGGCATTAATTTGATGCCAGCAAAACTGACTGACTGTGAAGCAGCTGGCACGATGGAAGCCGAGTTGTTCTTAGTGGAAGGTGACTCTGCTGGCGGTAGTGCAAAGATGGGGCGCAACAATGAGTTTCAGTCTTTACTACCCTTACGCGGTAAAGTGCTAAACACTTGGGAAGTCGATGCAGGGCGCATATTCGGCAATTCTGAAGTACATGATATCTTTGTGGCGCTGGGTATTGAGCCGCATACACTTAAAGATAATCCAGACTTTTCGGGTTTGCGTTACGGTAAATTATGCATCTTGTCTGATGCGGACGTTGATGGTTCGCACATACAGGTGCTATTACTCACAATGCTATTGAGGCATGCACCTAAACTCATTGAACGTGGTCATGTGTATATCTCACAACCACCGCTGTACCGCATTGATGTGCCAGCACAGGGCAAAAGCAAGCCTTTACGCAAAATCTATGTGTCAGATGATGCTGAGAAAATGTCTACGATAGAAAAGCTCAAACGCGAAGGTATCGCTGAAGAAAAGCTAGGCATACAGCGCTTTAAAGGTCTTGGTGAAATGAACCCAGAGCAGTTGTGGGAAACTACTTTGTGCCCTGATACGCGCCGTTTGGTTCAGGTACGTTTGCCTGAAGGCGAAGTCGCAGGTGCGCTAAAAATGTTTGATATGTTGATGGCTAAGAATGAATCTGCAGCTAGAAAAGAATGGATAGAACGTCGCGGTAATGATGTGGAGGCGGATGTTTAATGGATACCGGTATGTTAGAAAACAATAATGAAGAAAATGCAGTGCCAATTGGCGAATATGCAGAAGAAGCCTATTTGGCTTATGCCGTTTCCGTAGTGAAAGGTCGTGCTTTGCCATCAGTAGAAGATGGTCAAAAGCCTGTGCAGCGCCGCATTCTGTTTGCCATGAAAGAAATGGGCTTGGTCGCTGGGGTTAAACCAGTCAAATCCGCCCGCGTGGTTGGTAATGTACTTGGTATGTACCATCCGCATGGCGATAGTTCTGCTTATGAGGCTGCGGTTCGCTTAGCGCAAGACTTTACGCTACGTTACCCATTGATTGATGGGCAAGGTAACTTCGGCTCACGTGATGGCGATGGCGCCGCCGCGATGAGATACACCGAAATGCGATTATCGCCGATTGCTGATTTATTACTCTCTGAGATTGACCGCGGCACAGTCGATTTTCAAAGCAATTACGATGGTGCTTTTCAAGAACCAGTGTTGCTGCCAGCTCGTTTGCCGATGATGTTATTAAATGGCGCTTCTGGCATTGCCGTGGGTATGGCGACTGAAATGATTCCGCACAATATGCGCGAAATCGCCAATGCGGTATTGCATGTGATGGATAATCCAGACGCCACCACTGCTGATTTTATGCAGCATGTGCCTGGCCCGGATTTTCCAGGTGGTGGGCAGCTCATTACACAAACTGCAGACATCCTTTCTACCTATGAAACTGGTCGCGGTTCATTGAGGCTACGTGCAAGATGGATAGTCGAACCGATGGCGCGCGGCCAATGGCGCATCATCATTCATGAATTGCCGCATGGGGTTTCTGTGGAAACGATACAGGATGAAATCCTCGCGATTTCGAATCCCAAACCGAGAAAAGACAAAAAAACCATAGATCAAGATCAATTGCTAGTGAAGCAATCCGCTTTGAGCATGATCGATACGGTGAAAAGCGAAGGCAAAAAAGACGTCCGCCTGATTATCGAGCCGAAAACCAGCAAGGTTTCTAGTGATGAACTGATGGCCTTCTTGCTGCTACACACCAGTATGGAAGTCTCATGTCCAGTGAATATGGTCATGATAGGTACCGACGGTCGCCCTGCACAAAAAGGCATGATTGCTATTCTTAAAGAGTGGATTGCCTTCCGCCTGAATGTGGTGCGCAGACGCTGCCAGTTTGATTTGGACAAAATTAATAAACGTATCCATATTCTAGAAGGCCGCATGATCGCCTTCTTGCATATTGATGAAGTGATTCGCGTCATTCGCAATTCAGATGAGCCGAAAACTGATTTGATTGCAGCATTTCAATTAAGCGAAATACAGGCCGAAGATATTCTGGAAATCAGACTACGTCAGTTGGCTAGGTTAGAAGGCTTTAAGATTGAAAAAGAATTAAAAGATTTACGTGAAGAAGCCGATGGTTTGCAGAATATTTTAGGAAGCGATAATAAATTACGCAAACTCGCGGCAAAAGAAATCAAGCAAGATGCGGAAAAGTATGGCGATGACCGCCGAACTTTAATCGAGCCAGTAGAGCGTGCGCAGGGCGGTCAAAAAGCCTTTGTGGTAGATGAGCCTGTGACTATCCTTATCTCTAAAAATGGTTGGATTAGAGCTAGACAAGGCCACGGCGTAGAGCGCGAGTCAATCGCGTGGAAATCAGGCGATGGCGAATTTTCCGTGATTGAAACACGCACGGTGCTACCGATTGTCTTATTGGATACTAATGGTCGATGCTACGCCTTTGATGCTTCTACAGTCCCAGGCGGTAAGGGTGATGGTATTCCGTTAAGCTCAATCATTGAAGTGCAAAATGGAGCTAAATTGGCTCATGCACTTTCAGGTAAAGACGACGACCGGTATTTATTTGCCACATCGAATAGCTACGGATTTGTTGCGCCGTTGAAAGGTTTAGTGGCAAGACCTAAAGCGGGTAAAGCTTTTATGAAGCCAGAAGATGGTGCCTTGATATTGCCACCAATCAAATTGGATGAGCGTACGCACGTTGCGGTGACTTCATCCGAAAATAAATTCTTGGTGTTCCCTATCAGCGAAGTGAACGAGTACCCAAACGGCGGCAAGGGCGTACGTATGATGGATATTCCAGATAAGGCCTCATTGTCTCGTATTGAGCTAAGTGATGGGCTCTCTGCTAATGTCATTATTAGAGGTAAACTGAAAGTACTTGAGGGAGAAGCTTTAAGTAAGTTCCTGCTCAAACGTGCAAGAAAAGGCCATGATGTGAAGGAAACTAAAGCTCCAGTAAAGCGTCAAGTCTCACTTTTTTAATTTAGATGAAATTTTATAAACCAGTAATTCAAATTCCATGAATGAAGTATTATTTCATTGTGAGACGATTATTTAATTTTTATAGTATTTGAGGAATTTATGGAGTTTATATATATTGCTGCGTTAGCTGGATTAGTCATAGTAATTTTCTTTTGGATTGTATTCTTACGTAGAGTTGTACCTACCAACGAAGTACATATTGTGCAATCTGGTAAGCGTTCTATATCGTATGGCGTTGGTATTGAGTCAAATGCTTCAAAAGAGGCTGGAGCAGATTTAAAACTCAAAGGTTTAAATGGCAATACTTACTATGAGTTTCCTTCATGGATTCCTATTATTGGTGTGCTAGTCTCTAAATACCCAGTTTCAGTATTCGCCGAGGAACTCATTGATTATGAGGCTTATGATCAGGGCCGCTTACCATTCGTCATTGATGTGAAAGCGTTTTTCCGTATTAGTGACAGTGAAATTGCTGCGAGAAGGGTGTCTTCATTCAGCGAGATGCGTAGTCAATTAAATGCCATACTTCAAGGTTGTATACGTAGCATTTTGGCGACAAATAGCATTGAGTCAATTATGCAAGACCGTGCAAAATTTGGTGAGGCATTTACACAAGAGGTGGATGATAATCTGAGGGCATGGGGTGTTAGTACGGTTAAAAGTGTTGAGTTAATGGACATTCGCGACTCCGTAGATTCACATGTGATTAAAAATATTATGGATAAAAAGAAATCTCAAATTGAGATGGAAAGCCGAACTGAAGTAGCTCAAAACAATAAAAAAGCACAAATTGCTGAAATTGAAGCGCAGCGAGAAACTGATGTAAAAAAACAAGAGGCTTTACAACAAGTTGGCTTAAGAACTGCTGAAAAAGAGCGTGAAGTAGGTATAGCTAACGAACAAGCAACTCAAGTGATTGCAGAGCAGCAAAAAATAACTAAAGAAAAAGAAATGAGCATTCTTCAAGTCGCTCAGGTAAATCAAGCAGAGATTGATAAGCAAGTAAAAATTGTTGAGGCAGAAAAAGAAAAAGCAACCACTGTCATTAATGCTGAAGCTAAGAAGCAAACGACGGTGATTGATGCTGAGGCGCAGAAGCAATCAGCTTTAATTAGAGCTGAAGGTGAAAAAACTTCCACAGTAATGATTGCAGACGGTAACTTCCAATCGAAGACCTTTGAGTCTAAGGGTATTGAAGCTGAAGGCGCTGCAAAAGCAAATGCGGAAAAACTCATGCAACTGGCATCTGTTGAGGCTGAAATTACTTTAGCTGAAAAAATTGGTAATAACGAATCTTATCAAAAGTATCTTGTGTCATTAAAGCAGGTAGAAGTGATGGGGTCTGTTGGAATAGAGCAGGCTAAAGCGCTTGAAAAAGCAAACGTGAAAATTATTGCCAATGGAGGCAATGTTAGCTCTGGTTTGAATAGCGTGACAGATTTGTTTAGTTCAAATGGAGGTACTCAACTCGGCTCTATGCTAGAAGGGTTGGCTCAAACTGAGGCTGGTAAAGCAATTGTGGATAAAATTACTTCTACTAAAAATAAGAGTGAAAGCTAGTCGTACGTTGATTGATAATTAAAATTAAAAAGCCTGCAACTGCAGGCTTTTTAATTTTTAGCACGACATGACAATATTTTAAGATTAAGTTAACCAAAAAAATCTTTTGCTTTATCTACCCAGCTTTTATTTTTGGGGCTGTGTTTACCTGAGTCAGCTTGAGTGCTGGTTTCAAACTCACGAAGTAAATCTTTTTGTTTTTCCGTTAATTTGACTGGCGTTTCAACAACTACGTGCACCATCAAATCACCGCTTTCAGATTGGCGTAGCGGTTTAATGCCTTTACCACGTAATCTGAATACGCCACCGGTTTGCGTTTCTGCTGGAATTTTCATTTTGGCAGAGCCACCTAGGGTTGGCACTTCAATTTCGCCTCCCAATGCTGCAGTGCTAAAGCTAATTGGCATTTCGCAGTGTAAATTTCCACCTTCGCGTTGGAAAATATTGTGCTCTTTTAAATGAATCACAACGTATAAATCACCAGTAGGGCCGCCATTCACGCCGCCTTCACCTTCGCCGCTTAAACGAATTCTATCGCCTTCATCTACACCAGCTGGAATTTTAACTGAGAGTGTTTTGTTCTGTTTGGTTCTACCCGCGCCGCTACAAGTTGGGCAAGGATCTTTGACCATTTTGCCGTTACCGTGACATTTTGGGCAGGTTTGTTGTACTGAAAAAAAGCCTTGCTGCATACGCACCTGGCCGTGACCAGCACAGGTTGTACACGTTACAGGTTGCGTACCAGGGCGTGCGCCCGAGCCCTTACAGGTTTCACAAGTAGATTGCACAGGAATACGAATTTTAGATTCAGTACCTTTTGCCGCATCTTCAAGTGAGATTTCCATGTTGTAGCGTAAGTCAGCGCCGCGGTAAACGTTATTGCGTTGTCCACCAGCACGACCACCACCAAAGATATCGCCAAAAATATCACCAAATGCATCACCGAAACCAGCGCCACCAAAGCCGCCTGCACCGCCACCTTGCTCTACACCTGCATGGCCGTATTGGTCGTAAGCTGCACGCTTTTGGTCATCAGACAGCATTTCATAAGCTTCCTTAGCTTCTTTGAACTGTTCTTCTGCTTTAGGATTGTCGGGATTACGATCTGGGTGATGTTTCATCGCAAGCTTGCGATAAGACTTCTTGATCTCTTCTTCTGAAGCGTCTTTATTAACGCCCAATATTTCGTAATAGTCTCTTTTAGTTGCCATAATTCAGTCAGTATTTAGTTGTTGTTAGCGGGGTGTTGATAGCGAAAAGTCGTTAGCATCATTGTGTGATGCTAACGACTATAAGCTAAAGACTAAAAATTGTGAAATTAGTCTTTTTTCACTTCTTCAAACTCAGCATCTACAACGTCGCCATCAACTGTTTTTTCAGTTTCTTGGCTAGGTTGAGCACTTTGTGTGTTGGCTTCGGCTTGCTCAGCAGCATAGACTTTTTCACCTAGTTTTTGTGATGCTTCAGTCAATACTGTTGTTTTAGCTTCAATCGCGTCTTTATCGTCTGATTGCAACACTTCTTCAACACCTTTAATCGCAGCTTCAATCGCTTCTTTTTCAGCAGCATCTAATTTATCACCATGCTCAGATAATGATTTTTTCACGCTATGTACCATGCCATCCGCAGCATTACGTGCATCAACTAATTCACGGTATTTCTTATCTTCATCTGCATATTTAATGGCATCTTCTTCCATTTGCTGAATTTCAGCTTCTGACAAGCCGCTATTTGCCTTGATGGTAATTTTATTTTCTTTACCAGTGGCTTTATCTTTAGCAGAAACATGCAAAATACCGTTCGCATCAATATCGAATGTCACTTCAATTTGTGGCATACCACGTGGTGCTGGTGGAATATCGCTTAAGTTAAATTGACCAAGCGATTTATTCGCAGCCGCTTTTTCACGCTCACCTTGCAACACTTGAATCGTCACAGCATTTTGGTTGTCATCAGCTGTTGAGAATGTTTGAGATGCTTTGGTTGGAATCGTTGTGTTTTTCTTAATCACTTTAGTCATCACACCACCAAGTGTTTCGATACCTAACGATAATGGTGTTACATCAAGCAATAACACATCTTTAACATCACCTTTTAACACGCCACCTTGAATCGCAGCACCAACAGCTACTGCCTCATCTGGGTTAACGTCTTTACGAGGCTCTTTACCAAAAATCTCTTTTACTTTCTCTTGCACTTTAGGCATACGGCTTTGACCACCAACTAAAATTACATCGGTAATGTCATCAATTGAAACGCCAGCATCTTTAATCGCTACGCGGCATGGTGCCATTGTGCGCTCAATCAAATCTTCAACTAAGCTTTCTAATTTTGCACGAGTGATTTTTACCACCAAGTGTTTTGGGCCTGTTGCATCTGCAGTAATGTATGGCAAGTTCACTTCAGTTTGCGTAGCGCCAGAAAGCTCAATTTTTGCTTTCTCAGCCGCTTCTTTCAAACGTTGTTTTGCCAATAAATCGTTACGTAGATCTAAACCGCCATTTTCTTTTTTGAACTCATCCGCTAAAAAGTCGATTAAACGGTTATCAAAGTCTTCACCACCTAGGAAAGTATCACCATTGGTTGAAAGTACTTCAAATTGATGTTCGCCATCAATGCTTGAGATTTCAATGATAGAAACGTCAAATGTACCGCCACCCAAGTCATACACAGCAATTTTACGATCGCCTTCTTGTTTGTCTAAACCAAAAGCTAATGCCGCTGCAGTTGGCTCGTTGATGATACGTTTAACATCTAAACCAGCAATACGGCCTGCATCTTTAGTCGCTTGACGTTGGCTATCGTTAAAGTAAGCAGGCACAGTAATCACCGCTTCTGTCACTTCTTCGCCTAAATAGTCTTCAGCAGTTTTTTTCATTTTGCGTAACACTTCAGCAGAAATTTGCGGTGGTGCCATTTTTACGCCACGAACTTCAACCCAAGCATCGCCGTTATCAGCTTTTGCAATGGTGTACGGCATTAAACCGATGTCTTTTTGTACTTCTTTTTCGTCAAAACGACGACCAATCAAACGCTTAACTGCGTATAGCGTATTTTTAGGGTTAGTCACCGCTTGGCGCTTTGCTGGAGCGCCAGCCAAAATTTCACCATCTTCTTGGTACGCAATAATAGAAGGCGTAGTACGTGTACCTTCAGCATTTTCAATAACGCGAGGTTTTCCGCCTTCCATCACAGCTACGCAAGAGTTCGTTGTGCCTAAGTCAATACCAATAATTTTTCCCATAATTCCTATTCCTTATTTTTTACTAATTAATTTGCTGCATTACTTTGTGGTAAAAGCAGTGTTAAATTTTTACCTTGAAGCTATTGTGGAGATTGTTTTTATTATTTCAAGTGTCTGAGATTGTTAAATTTAATTAAAATCTTGATTTAATTGAAAATCTAGCTTAATTTTTCAATCGATTACTTAGCCACCATCACTAAAGCAGGGCGTAGTACGCGATCATTTAGCGTGTAACCCTTTTGCAATACAGATGTCACTGTATTAGGCTCGCCACTATTTTCCAACATGCTGATGGCTTGATGTTTATTAGGGTCAAACTTTTCACCTAATGGATTAATTTCAGCAATATTGAATTTATCAAATACAGAAGCTAATTGATTGGTAGTAATTTGCACGCCATCTTTATAGCTTTGCACGTCAGCGGCTTCAATCAGTAAGGCAGCATCTAAGCTATCTTTTACTGCGAGTAATTCATTAGAGAATTTTTCTAAGGCAAATTTGCGTGCTTTTTCAATATCATCCATCGCGCGGCGACGAATGTTTTCACCATCAGCTTTTACATATAAAACTGCAGCTTGTGCTTCTTTAAGTTGAGCTTCTAGCTCGCCAATACGATCATCTAATGAGCCAGCAGCGCCACTTTGTTGAAAATTATCATCAGCTTGTATCGCTTCATTTTCTGGATTCTGGTTGTCTTGTTGCATGAATTTCCCCACTTTAGTTTTCAGATTGAATAACAATGTTTTGAAAGTGGGGTTGTCTGAGCCAATTTCAAGAGCAAAAAGTAAAATTATTCCTTACTTGTGATGCGCTTTAGTTTGCTTTTGTAATATTTAAAAATGCGTCAAACACTTCAGATACATCAGGAGTTTGATCAATATTACCTAAGTTAATTGCTGCGGCATGAGCACCTGCGAACACGCCAGTTAATTCAGGATTCGTGTCAGTATAGATGGCGATGGTGGGGATATTAAGGGCAGCAGCTAAGTGCGATAAGCCTGTATCTACGCCTATAGCTGCTTGCGCGTTGCTAATCACAGAGGCTACTTGTGTAATAGTTAACTTAGGCAAGACGGTTACATTTCTTAATGCCGCAGAGATTTGCTGTGCGCGTTTATGCTCAGCTTCACTCGCCCAAGGCAAGACCAAGTTTATTTGCCGTTCAGCCAGCTGACTCCCTAACGCTATCCAATAATCAGTTGGCCATAACTTAGACTCGCGACTCGTGCCGTGTAGCCCAATGACATATGGTTCATTGATGACCGTGTGAGTATTAACCGAAGCTTTGATGCCGTAGTCTGGTGCATTATTGGGCACTGCATAGTTAAGACTCAGCGCTGTAAGAGTTCTATTGCGGATGACAGCTTGCTGCTGAAAGCTGATGTGATGCTTTTGGTGATAACACCAAGTAGCAGATGCTTCACGTATCGACTCTTTGTCGTAGCCATGTTTAACGCCATTTGTGAGACTTGTGATGATGCTGCTTTTAATAAGACCTTGGCTATCAATCACTACATCGTATTTATTAGCTGAAAGCGTTTTAATGACACTGGAGATTTCACACAAGGTATTGAGACTTAATAAATGCTTACGCCAGCGTCGCATGGCAATGGTAATGACTTGTCCCACTTTGGGATGTAGGCGTGGAATGTCAGCAAAACTTTCCTCCACAACCCAATCAATTTGTGCATCTGGAAAGTGTTGCAAAATATCATTAACCACGGGTAAGTTGTGTATCACATCGCCCAATGAAGAGGTTTTAACCAGCAAAATTCGTTTCATACCATTATTTTCGCATACAATCTTATTTTTACATCTCTAAACCTCCAATTTGAGACCCCCTCAATTGAAATTCGCTTTTCTAATTTTTAAATACTTCCCCTATGGTGGCATGCAACGTGACATGTGGCGCACTGCCAATGAGCTTGTAAAACGTGGGCATGAGGTTGAGGTTTTTACGATGCGTTGGGATGCTGAGTTACCGAATCAAACCTCGCAGGCTGCAGTCAAAGTGCATGTTTTCCCTCAAAAAGGATTATTTAACTATCAGCGTTACCAGAAGTTTATTGATATTGCTTTTGTTGAAATAAAAGCGAATAAGTTTGATTATGTATTTGGGTATAACCGTATGGCTGGCCTAGATGCACATTTTGCGGCAGACCCTTGTTTTATTGAGCGAGCGCATAAACAACGCAGCTTTTTTTATCGGCTTTTACCCAGATATAAATGGTTTGCAGCCTGTGAGAAGGCGATATTTTCAAAGACTGAAAAAACAGAAGTATTAGCAGTTTCTCTTACTGAGAAAGCGCATTTTCAACAATGGTACGGTATTCAAGATGAACGGTATCATTACATACCGCCATTTTTGTCGCCAGAACGTTTCTTATTAAATGATAAGCAGGCAATGCGCGCTCATTTGCGTGAGACTTTTGGCTTTGGCGCAAATGATTTTGTCTATTTGCTGACTGGCTCAGGCTTCGCCATGAAAGGCTTAGATCGGGCTATTCTTGCCTTAGCAGCACTACCAGATGATATACGTGTGACTACGAGATTAGTCGCGGTAGGGCAGGATAACCCAAAAACTTTCAACAAAATGGCGAAGAAGCTAGGGTTGGAAAATAATGTGTTTATTTCTAAAGGTAGACCTGATATTCCTCAGCTCATGCAAGGCGCGGATGTTTGCGTGCATCCTGCATATCGAGAGAATACTGGCTTAGTGATTTTAGAAGCGATGGCTAGTGGAGCGCCAGTGTTGGTGACAGCCAGTTGTGGCTATGCGCACCATGTGGAAGATGCTAACGCAGGCATTGTGAATGCTATGCCGTTTGATCAGCAGCAGTTTAATCAACAGTTTTTAGAAATGCGGATAACGGATAAAAAGCAATTGTGGTCTATGCATGGATTAAGTTATGTGAAAAATATCATGCAGGCAAATGATGGCGGCGCAGAAGCTAATATTTTGATTGATCTTGCCACACGTAAAAAAATAGCAATTGAGCAGGCTGTCCAATGATTAAAAACTTACTTGTTGTGCCTAATGAAATTAAACAGACTCTCAAAGATGGCGATACTTTTTCTGCAATGATGCAATTGTCTGGAAAGGCTTTTCGCGATGTGCGTGGTCGTAAAACCATGCAGCTTAACTTACGCGGAAAAAGCTATTTTATTAAGCAGCATTTTGGTGTTGGCTGGCATGAAATAATTAAAAACTTAATAAGCTTTAAGCTACCAATTTTAGGTGCTATGACTGAAGTAAACGCTATTCAAAAGTTAAATAAAATCGATATTCCCACAACACCACTCGTTGCTTATGGTCAGCGAGGGAACAATCCAGCAAATATACAATCATTTGTTTTAACTGAAGATTTGGGCAACATCATCTCCCTAGAAGATTTATGTGCAGATTGGAAAAGTAATCCACCTGCGGAGAAGTTTAAGAGAAGGCTTATTATTGAAGTGGCAAACATTGCACGCAAGTTGCATGAAAATGGCATTAACCACCGAGATTTTTACTTATGCCACCTGTGCTTAGACGCTGACTTGCTCGCAAAAAATGAAATTAAATTCTATTTGATTGATTTGCATCGGGTGTTGATACACAAAACAATATCAACGAATGACAATATGAAAGATATTGCGGCGCTTTACTTTTCTAGTATGGGTATTGGGCTGACAGCACGCGATTTGTTGCGCTTCAAGATGCATTATTTACCTGAAAATTTATTAGAAAATGGCTTCTGGCAAGCGGTTGAGAGCAGAGCCAACAAGCTCTACAAGAAGTTCCACAGCGATAAATTCCAACAAAGATTGGCTGCTGAAAAGTCTGCGATACTCTAACTGTTTGTAGTTCCTTCGGTAGTCGTATTGTTATCTAGTGCGTGCCTTCTGACTTTGTAACGCGGATAGTTCCACAAGTATTGAGCTGGATTCTGTAGAATTTGCTGCTCAATCGCTTTGTTTAACAATGCTGGCGTTGCAATTGCACCATCTTCTAGGCGTTTGCAGCGCAGAATGAAGCCTTCACCCTGTGGCAACCGCTCTCCAAACACTATAATCACCGCCGCACCCGTTTTATTGGCTAATTTGCTAGCTAAAGTCATTGTGTAGGCTGGTTTGCCAAAGAATGGTGCCCATTCACCTTCACCAGCAGATGGTATTTGGTCAGGCAGAATGCCAATTGCTTCACCTTTTTTTAAAGCTTGCATGAGTTTGCGTACACCGCTGGTGTTGGCTTCGGCTAAGGTTACGCCAGTCCGAGCACGACCTTTTTCAATGAAAGGTAATATCCATTTCATCTTAGGCGCGCGGAATAGCACTGTGATTGGATGAAGGGAGCCATAATAAATTGATGTAATTTCAAAGCAGCCCAAATGAGGAGTTAAAAATATAATCCCTTTGCCAGCTTGAACTGCCGCTTCTATATCCTCCCAGCCTTGGGTATCTTTGAGCAACGTTAAAACCTCTTGCTCACTTTTTTGCCAAATTGCAAAAGTTTCTAAAATGGATTTGCCTGACTCGACGATATTCAATTGAACGGCTTGCTTTAAAGTCTGTTCATCCTTGAAAAGCTGACTTTGAGTTAAATTATCAACGATGAGTTGCTTGGATTGCGGCATGAAAAGAAACATTAAGCGGCCCAACAAAGAACCAATGCGATGTATCGTTGGTAATGACATTGAAGAGAGTGGTTTTAATAAAAGGCTAAGCATGCATAAAATCATAACATAGCAATGCCAATACACTTAAGCATTGCCAATACACATAGCCACTATCATGGGCTTGACTGATATAATTAGTCGCATTGTATTTAAATAAAATGATTAGCGAAGAATTTTAAAAGATAGATTGCCTTGTAAGCATAATTAAAAAATGACCAAACAATTTTCCGCACCTCAACACCTCGCGTTACTTAATCAAAATCAGCTTGGAGATTTTGACCATATTTGGGCATATCAAGGTGCATGGTTTGAACCGCCAAATCGCGAGCGTGGTGGTTGGAGTGGCGTGAATTTTCTGACTTTAAAAACTACAGCAGGTCATCAACAAGAGGTCTATCTCAAGCGACAACAGGGTTTTACCCGTCGTACTTGGATGCATCCTATAGTGGGCGAGCCAACTTTTTTGCGTGAATATCATGTGATGCAACACCTTCAGCCATATGAAGTAAGCACGCCACAAACAGTCTTTTTTGCGGCAAAGCAGCAAGAGGCTATACTGATGACTGAAGCATTGGCAGGCTATGTGGCTTGGGATTCGTGGCGCAGTGCGCATGTGGAAGCGCCTAACTCGCGTAAAAAAATGGTAATCGCAGCTATTGCACAGATGGTTAGAAAAATGCATCAGGCTGGTGTGCAGCATCGTTCCTTATATCCTAAGCATCTGTTTATTAAAGAAAGTAACGCTGATGGCGAATTGGGCGTAATGGTAGCAATCATAGATTTTGAGAAATCACGTATTACACCGTGGATTACTTTTTTGAAAATATCAGATTTAATTACGCTGAATTACCGAACGCTCAATGTCAGTCGAACACAGCGGTTGTATTTTTTGAAGCAATATTTGGGTGTAGCGCGCTTAACACCTTGGCAGAGAATACTTTGTCGCTATATCTTTAAGCGGTCTTTGATAAAATCAACACCTCGATTATAAATAGTCGTCACTCATTCACTCAGGTCGAAAAATGGACATCACCAATCAAACATTACCCGTTAATTTAAGTAGCGGTATTGCTTTAGATGCAAATCAAGCTAAAAATTATGGTGCGGCTTTAAACGCCACTTATACTTCTGCACAACCTTTTCCACATATTGTGATTGATAATTTTTTACCTGAAGACTTGATGAATGAAGTACTTGCACACTTTCCGCAAGAAGCTACTGGTTCAGAAGTGCATTATGAAAAAGGCTATAAAGGCCTGCACAAAAGGCAAATCAGCCCGAATGAGTGTGATCAATATTTAAAAAACCTGTTTGCCTTTTTTAACTCAGCACCCATGTTGCAGTTTTTCGAAAGTTTGACTTCGATTGACGGGTTGATTCCTGACCCGTATTTTACGGGTGGCGGTTTGCATGAAACTAAAACAGGTGGTTTGTTAGGGGTGCATGCGGATTTTAGAGTGAATAAAAAACTACATGTAGAGCGCAGGATTAATGCGATTATTTACCTCAATAAAGACTGGAAAAAGGAATACGGCGGCAATTTAGAGCTTTGGGATAAGAAAATGACCCAATGCTTAAAACAAGTTGAGCCTATTTTTAATCGCTGTGTGGTATTTAATACAGATCATGATAGTAATCACGGCCACCCTGAGCCATTGAATACGCCAGAAAATATATCTCGTAAGTCGATTGCTTTGTACTACTACACGGCTTCAATGAAGGTTTATGATGAATATTCTGAACATCGAACCTTGTATAAACCGCGGCCCAAAGATAAAAGTGTGCTTAAAACTATAATGAAGTTGCTTGGGAAAAGATAAGTTATGTCAGCATCAACATCTCCAACTAAGCCTAGTTTTAGCATTGCACTGGTCAACTATAAAACGCCAGAAGTCACCGCTATTTGCTTAGATTTGTTAAAAAAAGCAGTGGACGTGGCAGAAGTGCCAGTTTTTGTCGTGGATAATAATTCTGCAGACGAAAGCTTGGTTTATTTAAAGTCGCTGGATTGGATTCATCTGATAGAGCGCAAAGCCGCCGCACCAGAGGTAGGTTTTATGGCGCACGGCAGGGCTTTGGATATGGCATTAGCGCAGGTCACCACAGATTACCTACTGCTTTTGCATACTGACACTTTAATTTACGATCCAAAAATTATTGAGATTTTGTTAGACAAAATTAGTGTGAGTAGTCAGATTGCGGCAGTCGGCTGCTTGGAGCAAGTTAAACGTCCTGCAATAGCGACAGCATGGCGCTTATTCATACGCGGCCTGAAATATTACGCTAGAAAAGCCAAAGAAGTTTTAGGTATTAAAACTCGCGAACCACGTTTGTTTTATGAGATTTATCTGAAGAGTTTTTGTACGCTTTGGAATGCGAATATTATTAAACAGAACAATATGAGTTTCGCCATGGTAGAGCGCATTCCAGGCTACGAAATGCAAGACCAATTGCCAAAATTAGGTTATCAGTTTGTGACGATCCCGCCACGTGAAATGTTTAAGTATTTAGACCATATCGAAGCTGGTACAGTCTCTATGGTCAACGCTTTAGGTAGCAACCACAAGCGTGTGAAAAACTATCAAGCCATTCTTAAAAAAGTGAAAAGTGGTTGATTCAACAAACATGATGGGCAATATTCCACTTGGTCAACAAGTAATATTGGCTGACGCTTCCGTATTGACGATTTCCGAGGTGAAGCGTTACTTACCTAATCGCCGCGTAGTGTGTAAGGGTATCTGGCATAATCAAAGCGTCTTCGCCAAATTATTTATTGGCAAAGGCGCAGCAAAATATGCAAAGCGTGACAAAACTGGTGTGCTGGCTTTATCTCAATCGTCTATTAATACTCCTGCATTACTTCAAGAAATCGCTATTGCAGACAATCAAGGCCTAGCTTTGATTTTTAAGGTTATTGAACCGGCTCCGAATGCAGAAGAGCTTTGGCAAGTGCTAAATCCAGCATCACGTTTAGCTTTGATGCGGCAGTTGGTTGAAGCTGTCGCGCAACATCATCAAGCGGGCCTGATACAAACGGATTTATATCTCAAAAACTTTCTTGTTCAAGATGCGACTATTTATACGCTTGATGGCGATGGTATTCGTTCATTATCGCCATTTTTTAAGAAGCGCCAGCAGTTGCGCAATCTTGCCACTTTGTTTTCTAAAATGGATGCATTAGATGATGAATGGATTCAGGATTTGTATGAAACTTACTGCAAAAAAATAGGCACAATATTTTCTATAGCGGATGCAGCAGACGTGTGGGCTTTGACCCAAAACATTCGTGCGGAAGTGAGTAGTGAGTATGCTGATAAAAAAGTGTTTAGAACTTGCACTGATGTGAAAGTCACTCAAGATTTTAAAGGTTTCACGGCTTTAGCAACTGATTTTCATGTGGATAAGAGTACCTTGCATACGTTGGATCGCTTTTTGGCCAATCCATCAAACAATATAAAAAATGGTAATACCTGCACAATAGCAAAAGCGCAACTAGCCAATCAAGAAGTGGTGGTGAAACGCTACAATATTAAAAGCTTTGTGCATGGATTTAGCAGAGCCTTTCGGCAGACTCGCGCTGCAAAATCTTGGGCTAATGCTCACCGATTGATGATTTCAAGGATTGCAACACCGAAGCCGCTGGCGTTGGTTGAAGAGCGTTTAGGTTGTTTGCGTCGACGTGCTTATTTTTTGAGTGAGTATGTCGATGCGCCCGATGCACTTCAGTATTTTGCGCAGGCAAATGATAAAGAAGCTGTTGCCGATCACTTGGCAATGCTGTTTTATAAACTATATTTATTAAAATTCTCACACGGTGATTGCAAAGCCACCAATATCAAAATAGTGAGTGATAAGCCTATGTTAATTGACTTGGATGGCATGAAAGCACACTCATTCAATTGGCTAGCCAGCGCGTGGTTTAACCGACAGCACGTGAAAGATCTAAAGCGATTTATGGCAAACTGGAGTGCTGATGCTGAAGTTACTACACTACTCAAACGCGCATTTGTTCAAAAATATAATGAACAATATCCATTTGAAAATGATCCGATTTTGCAGCGTGCGGGTATCGCTTGAGATGTAATTTGTATCAAAATCGCTATTGAAGCCTCGCTTTAAGTTAAAATGCTAAAAATTCATTTGAAAGTATTCGCATGATTGTATTAGGTTTATCTGGTGCTTTAGGGCATGACGCTTCAGCTGCGATATTGGTTGATGGCAAAATTATTGCTGCGGCGGAAGAAGAGCGCTTCATTCGTGATAAGCATGCTAAAAATAAGTTTCCATATGAAGCCGCCAAATTTTGTTTAGCGCAAGCGGGCGTTAAGCCAGAAGACGTCGATATCGTTGCATTTCCATATGCTGAAATCCCATTAAGCACCAGTGCGCGCTGGCACTATGCAATGCGTCATTGGTATGCGCCAGATCGGGCTTTAGATGCAATATTTAATGGAAATCGTCGCTTCCGTCGCAATCGCGATAAATCACTTAAATTGATGGCTGATTTAGGGTTAACTAAAGCCAAATTTGTCCCAGTAGAACATCATTTGGCACATGCTTCTAGCGCTTATCATTTAAGTGGTTTTAAAGAAAAAACAGCGATTGTTGGCATTGATGGTAAAGGTGAGTATGCCACGACGTTTTTTGGTTATGGCGAAAATGGCGTTATTCACAAAATCAAAGAATTTTACGACCCTGATTCGCTTGGCGGCATGTATGGCGCGATTACGGAGTATCTTGGTTTTGATATGTTGGATGGTGAGTTTAAGGTCATGGGCATGGCGCCATATGGTGATGCCAGCAAATATGACTTATCAAAATTAGTCACTTTTGAAGATGGTGAATTGCGCATTAATACCGAATACGTGAATGTCGTTGGTTTACGCCGCTTTAAAGAAAATGGTCGTGGACATTATTTCTCACCTAAATTGATTGAATGGCTGGGTCCTAAGCGTCATGGCGATGAGATTGATGACCCTTATATTCATTACGCTGCATCAGTGCAAGCATTGCTAGAGGAGATTGCGCTGAAGATGATCGATTATTATCTTGGCGATATTATTAAAGAAACTGGTCGAATTGCCATGGCTGGTGGCGTTGCGCTGAATGTAAAGTTGAACCAGCGCATTATTGCGATGCCACACGTTAAAGAGCTTTTTGTACAACCAGCTTCAGGTGACAATGGTACTTCATTAGGCGCGGCCACTTATGCGGCACACTTGGCTGGTGAAGTCATACAGCCTATGCAACATGCTTATTTAGGACCTTCTTATACCAGCGAAGAGTGTATAGCCGCTTGTGAGGCACATCCCTCTAAACCAAAGTTCACTCGCGTCGAAAATGCTGCACAAAAAGGTGCTGAGTTGCTTGCAACGGGTAATCCGCTGGCTTGGTTGCAGGGCCGCATGGAATTCGGACCACGTTCATTAGGCTGCCGCAGTATCTTGGGTGATCCGAGTTATCCTGGTGTGGCAGATCGCATCAATGCGCAAATTAAATATCGTGAGCGCTGGCGTCCATTCTGTCCAAGTATTTTGGATCGTGTTGCGACTGATATTTTACAAACCAATCACCCCGCGCCATATATGACGTTTACGTTTGATGTGGCTGAGCATTGGAAGTCGCGCATCCCAGAAGTCGTGCATGAAGATGGTACTGCCCGTGCACAGGTGGTTTCGCATGATACCAACCCACGTTATTACGAGCTGATTGAACATTTAGAAAAGTTACGTGGCATACCAGTGGTGTTGAATACTTCGCTAAACCGTAGAGGTGAGCCTATGATTTGCTCACCGACTGATGCGCTCAATATGTTTTTTGGTTGCGACCTAGAGTATTTAATGCTGGAAGATATTTTGGTAACAAAGAAATGACTTATTGTGCATTAAACATATAGTTAGTTTGCCCAACATCTATCTAATTAGCTAAACAAGCCGCTTAAAACAGCGGCTTTTGTTTGACGATTAGGCTGAGTTTAGCGATAATCGGGGTTAGTATTTTTTCTTAACTTAGTAGGTTGATTACTGAGTTCCGCAAGTTAGTTATCTGAGTAGAGTGTCTAAATTATGAAACAATCCCATTTAGAAGTTACCGAACGTATCATTGAGAAAAGCCGCCCAACACGCACGGCTTATTTAAATCGTTTAGATGATATTGTGAATCGCCAACGCGGTGCAGACCGTCTAGGTTGCGCTAACGTAGCGCATGCATTTGCTGCTATGCCCGCCAACGACAAATTCAAAGTAGTGGTCGAAAAAGCGCCGAATATCGGCATTGTGACTGCTTATAATGAAATGCTTTCAGCGCATCAGCCTTATGTAAATTATCCAGAAATTATTCGTGATGAAGCACACAAGTATGGTGCAACAGTGCAGGTGGCTGGTGGTGTGCCTGCAATGTGTGATGGTATTACCCAAGGCGAGCCGGGTATGGAGCTATCACTATTCAGTCGCGATACTATTGCGATGAGTACTGCAATTGCACTTTCACATGATGTGTTTGATGCGGCTTTACTACTTGGCGTGTGCGATAAGATCGTTCCAGGTCTGTTGATTGGCGCCTTACAGTTTGGTCATTTGCCATGCGTATTTGTACCAGCTGGGCCAATGAGCACTGGTATTGATAACACTACAAAATCTAAGGTACGTGAGCAGTACGCGCAGGGTAAAGTGGATCGCCAAGAGTTGTTGGCATCAGAATCTGCTGCTTATCATGGTGCGGGTACTTGTACATTTTACGGTACAGCAAATAGCAACCAAATGTTGATGGAAGCCATGGGCTTGCATGTGCCAGGCGCGGCATTTATTCATCCACATGATGGTATGCGTGAGTTGTTAACTCGCGAAGCTGTAAAAATGGTGTTGGAAAACACCAAGAAAAGCCAGTTCACCCCTATCGGACGATTAGTTGATGAGTATGTAATTGTGAATGCAATGGTCGCTCTATTAGCTACTGGCGGTTCAACCAATCACTTAATCCATTGGGTTGCTGTGGCACGCGCTGCGGGCATTATGATCGACTGGACTGACTTCTACCATCTAGCTAAAACTACACCGCTATTAGCGAGTGTTTATCCAAATGGTAAAGCCGATGTGAATGAGTTCCAAGCAGCTGGTGGCCCCGCATTTGTGATTCGTGAGTTGATTGATGCTGGTTATATGTTCCCAGATGTATTCACTGTGTCTTATGGTGGTTTGCGTGATTATGGCAAGTTGCCAGTAAAAGAAAATGACAAACTAACTTGGAAAGATCTGCCAAAAGAAAGTACAGATGAAACTATCGTGCGCACGGCAGCGTTCCCTTTCAATGAATCAGGCGGCTTACGTTTGCTCAAAGGCAATTTGGGTCGTAGTGTCATTAAAATTTCAGCTGTGCCAGAAGATCGTCACATCATTGAGGCTCCAGCTATTGTGTTTGATGCACAAGAAGAGTTGTTAGCTGCGTTTGATCGTGGTGAACTAGAGAAAGACTTTATTGCAGTGGTGCGTTTCCAAGGCCCTAAAGCCAACGGTATGCCAGAGTTGCATAAACTGACCCCTCCATTAGCCGTGTTGCAAAACAAAGGCTTCAGAGTAGCAATTGTGACTGATGGCCGTATGAGTGGTGCATCAGGAAAAATCCCTGCTGCCATTCATTTAAGCCCTGAAGCATCAGCTGGTGGTCCATTAGCAAAAGTGCGTGATGGCGATATTATTCGTTTAAATGCAACTGTTGGTATGGTTAACGTATTGGTAGATGAAGATGAATGGGCGGAGCGTGAAGTTGCTGAACTGTCAGATACCAAACGTCACCAAAATGCACATGGCTTCGGACGTGAGCTCTTTGGCGGTATGCGCAGAAATGTGTTGTCAGCCGAAGAAGGTGCAATTACTTGGTTGTAGCAGTTTGAGCATAAAATAAATTAGAGTTAACTTAAAATTAGGTAGAAAAGTATGAATACATTAGATTTAGCCAATTACGGCCCAGTTATTCCAGTTATCGTTATCAATCGCGTTGAAGATGCCGTTCCTATGGCTGCAGCTTTGTTAGAAGGCGGTATTCGAGTGTTGGAAATCACACTACGCACTTCGTGCGCACTCGCCGGTATGGAAGCTATTGCCAAAGCATTGCCAGAAGCGATTATGGGTTCAGGTACTGTACGTAATCTTAAAGATGCTCAAGCTTCAAAAGATGCAGGTTGTCAATTTGCAGTTAGCCCAGGCTACACCAGTGAGTTAGGTCAATTTACACGTAAAATTGGTTTACCATTATTACCAGGCGTTTCAACAGGCTCAGAAATTATGATGGCAAACGCTGATGACTATTATTTCTTAAAGTTATTTCCAGCAGTTGCGGTGGGCGGCATTAATTTACTTAAAGGCTTTTCAGGCCCGTTCTGCGATGTGAAGTTCTGCCCTACAGGCGGCGTAACAGTTGAATCTGCACCACAATTCTTATCATTACCAAACGTTGTAGTTTGTGGCGGTACATGGCTTACACCAGCTGATGCAGTGGCACGTGGTGATTGGGCACATATTACTAAGTTAGCCAAAGAAGCGAGCGCGATTAAAGCGGCTTAATTAGGCCGACTATAAAAGCTTGAAAATATAATCAGGGTTTTGACCTTAGTGATTTCTAAGGTTAAAGCCCTTTTTTATTACATTGACTTTCATAGTAATACCGTAAAAATCCATTTTGGAATTGATAGTGAATAGAAAAATACAAGAATATAAATCGATCGTGTTCGACTGCGATGGCGTCATCCTAGATTCTAATGTTGTGAAAACTGAAGCTTACTTTCGCACCGCTAAAAACCTAGGTGCAACCGACGAGCAAGCTCAAGCGCTCGTGGATTACCACGTGAAACTTGGCGGAATTTCACGTTATCACAAGTTTGATTATTACCTACGTGAGATTTTAAACCAGCCAGCTACTGCAGAAGCGATTCAAGTGTTGCTAGATGAATTCGCACGTGAGTTAGAGATTGAATTGATGGAATGTGAGATTGCCTCAGGGCTGCAAGCCTTACGTAACGCTACGCCTAATGCTAAATGGTCTATACTCTCAGGCGGAGATCAGCAAGAAATTCGCACCTTATTCGCTAAACGTCACTTAGCAGATTTCTTTAATGGCGGATTGTTCGGCAGTCCAGATAATAAAGATGAAGTGCTGGCTCGCGAAAAAGCTAACGGTAATTTGCAGTTTCCAGCCTTGTTTGTTGGTGATAGTAAATATGACTATGAAGCGGCAAATCGTGCTGGATTAGATTTTATTTTTGTGTCGGATTGGACTGAAGTGGCTGACTGGCAGGAGTATTGCAGTCAGTACGATTTAACAACGATGCCTAATATCTCAGCATTACTAGCAAACTAGACATATTAAATTCAATTGAGATCAATTAAGGTTTAAATTTGAGAGTTTTACAAATTTGTCATAGTTATTATGCGCCATTTTTAGACTGTGCCAGGCAGTATGCTGCACTCTTTAAGGACACACAATATAAAGTACTTACTGTTTACTTAACAGGAGATGCGAACGAGCAAGTAGCCGCTGATACAGCTTGTGATGAGGTGATATTTTTAGGCTATAAGAGTGCGCAAGTGAGAGGTTTGAAATTAAATGCAATCTCTAAAATAAGGAAAATTGTAGCTAAAGAAAACTTTGCATTTTGCATAGCACACAGAGCAAAACCAACTTATGTTGCGCTATTAGCGACTAAACTCCCAGTGATCAGTATTCATCATAACTATAACGACTTTGGTCGTATGTCGCGTCGGTTAATGGTCAATATTTTTAAAAGCCGATTACTATTGTTAGGCGTCTCTGATTCTGTACGGGATGATATGCGACGACAGCTCAAAAGTTGGCCTCAAGAAAAGATACAGACACTTTATAATCATATTGACGTAGAGGTAATGCAATCAAGTTTGCTCAATAGGGTAGAGGCAAGGCGGTTTTTAAATATATCTGATAATGCATGGGTATTTAGCAATGTCGGTAGGCTACATCACGATAAAGACCAAGCTAACTTGATTAGAGGATTTCATTTAGCAGCACCGAACTTGCCGGTAAACAGCATTTTAATGATTATAGGATCTGGACCACTAGAGACAAGTTTGAAGGCGTTGGTTAAGAAATTGCATCTAGAAGACAAAGTAATATTTACAGGTAAAGTTCTGGATGCTAAGAGGTATTTTAAAGCGTTTGACGTATTTGTTTTAACTTCTGATCATGAACCTTTCGGTATGGTTTTATTAGAGGCCATGTCAGCTGGCTTGCCATTAATTTGCTCTGATTGCGGCGGAGGTGCTGAAGTTGTTAAAAATGTGGGTGCTTTGTTTAAGCAAGGTGACGATGAAAGTTTATCAAAAGCTCTCATTGAGATGTGCCGCCAAGATCAAACTAATTTAACTGTACGTTTAAATGATGAGCTCAATGAAAGATTTTCTGATGAGGCCGTTAAATCAATATTTTGGGACTTCAGTTTTGTGAACGATTCAATAACAGCCACTCACCAAAACTAAAGTAAAATATGTGATTAGAAGTGTTTCAACACCTCTATTATCTGGTCTCTTGACCATAGATACATTAATCTTGGATTTTCTGGAGGTAGCCAGTCTTCAATCTCATAGAAAGTATTTCTAGGGAAGTTATATGGAGTAGAAAAAAGATCAATCATGCGAAAATGACCAGTGATGATGTTTTTATTGATGAAAGAATTTTTGTTTAAGTATGATGTAGTCAACAAATAAGGTGTATTTGACTCTACATAATTTTTTAATATTAATCGCGTATCTTCGTAAGACAAATGAAATAAACAATCACGGCAGATCATTAGATCTGTTTTTGGTAGTTTATCCTTAGTTAAATCAATTTTCTTAAATTGGATTTTATTATTTGCAAACCTGAGTTGGTTTGACTCTATAAGTGGTAGAACAATGTCTCCTCCAATATAGTTAACATTCGCTTTTTCTACAACTAAGCGCATCCAATTAAAGTCACCACAAGGACCATCAAAAATAGAGTTGATTGAGAATTTGTTGAATAGCTCAGGGAGTTTATGCCTAATATTTTTTGTCAGCTCTAAAGTTGAGCCTTGTCCACTCGCACTTTCAGAACTATTCCAATAATTTATTTTATAAATTTGTGTAAATCTGTCTTCCAGACTTAGCTTGGCGAGTATTTTCCTAAATTGTTTTTTATTCTTTTTAGATAAATCAGATTTAACAAAAATATTTTTTTTAATAGAATCTACTAAACAGCCAATTCTTGAGGTTAAAAAGCTAAGCATTTGAATTGATGATCTCAGTTAATTGATTCTGGTGATTTAGATTGTATTTGAAATGAAAAAGCTAAGTATCTTTTCTTTTATATATGACCATAATTTTTCTGTTTCTAGGATCGCCGAAACGTTTTACTTCACTAAATTGTGGTATTTTATTCATTAGTATTTGCTCTCGTTCAGGATGCTTACTGGAGTAGCTGATAACTAGAAATTTATATTGTTTTAAGTCATCCCGGTTGATAGCCGAGTTTACGACAGCCCAGTTGTCATCCCAAGTGCCGATAAAAGGTGCGTTCGCATAAAATCTAGCACGTGAGTCATCATAAAAAACAGTTTGTTTTGATGGGTTGTTTTGCATTAACCAAGTTACTGTTTGCTGTATGTAATTGTAACCATCTTTCTTAGGGAGCATATTGCTGACTAAACTGGTGAGCATTAAAGCTAATAAACTTATGATTAGCCATTTCTTTTTATTGTTAGTTTGTGTTTTATTGCGAATGAATTTAAAAATGTAGCCTAAATAAAAAGAGGAGAAAATCATCAAGATTAAGGACAGCGCTAAAATATAGCGGCTAGATAATACAAATACTTTCGTAATAATTAGCGCCATATTGGTAATCGCAATAATTGCTGCTGCAATTAATACTTCTTTTGCGTCCTTATTGAGTGTAATTTCCTTAGATTTTAAGGCCATAATGGCAAACAATGAATTGAAAATGCCTGTAGCAAAGATTGTTTTTGTTAGCATCACATATACAAAAGTTAGTAATATTGCTTCTGTGCCATATTCGTTAAGATAGCGTCCTAACACTTCTGAGTTCATTATGGCTGACTTTACAAATAAGTTATGTGTGAATTGGTCATAAAGCTGAACTGTGAATATTTCATTTAGACGACCTAAATTTTCAATGGGTATTACTTTAAATACAACAACTAAAAATATAAGAGTTAAGACCGCAAAGATATTAATGCAATTACATTTGATAAATTTTGATAAAGAGCTCGTAAATTTGTGGTCGTTATTAATTAATAAGATTAATGGTAGTGTGATTAAATAAGTGATGCCTTCAATACGAAACAGCGTTGCAATAACCATGCTAATTTGCCAAAAAATAGCGTCTTTATAAGTATATGTTTTGTAAAATCGAATAAAAAATACTATCCCTGTCAAAAAGAATGCCCAAAAACCTTGGTCTCGTAATAGCATGGCTAATATGTCACCAACCAAATAACTGGCACTAAACAATGTTAGTGCGCCAGCAATTAATGCTTTTTTATCTCCGCCTGCTAGCTCAATAATTTTTAGAAAACTTGCCGTTGTAATGCAAAAGAAGATAACACTTAAACACTGCGCAGAATGATGAATGCTCAGCGTTGTAACTTTGTGTGTCACAGCAATTAAAATAGAGTAAGCTGGCCATTGGAATACATTAAAACCTTCATGCCATCTTCCTATTGCAAATAACTTAGCCGACTCAAAGTAAAGCACTGAGTCAGGGTTAATCCATCCATGCTGAATGTATTGAATTTGAATGGCGATAAGCATCGCTATCAACACTAATATTAGCTTTAGTTGAAAGTCTGATAGTTTATTTATTTTGGTGAGAGGATTTATAGTCATAGGGTGGTTAATGATTTAGTCGCGTAATAATGACTTCTGGCTTAATGTTTTTTAAGCACTTTAAATTCTCATCAGCAGCTTTTAATGGGCACTCTCTTTTGAAACATGGACTGCAATCAACGGCTAAGTACTCAACAATGGCTTTATCACTCATTGGCGGTGTATGGTGAGGGTTAGATGAGCCGTATATCGCGACCAATTTTTTGTCTAATGCAGCAGCAACATGCATGAGTCCAGAGTCGTTACTGATGAAGTTGTCGCAAAGTGACATTAAATCTATCGCCTCACTTAAATTTGTTTTTCCGCCCAAATCTACGCATAAATTGTTTGCTAGAGTATTGATGGCAGTGGTGACTGGAATATCTTTTTCAGAACCAAATAGCCAGACTAACCAGCCTTTACTGAGTGCTTCGCGTGCAACTTCAGCATAATATTCGGCAGGCCAGCGTTTTGCTTCTCCATATTCTGCACCTGGGCATAGTCCCAATATTTTACTGTTTGGCGATGGGATGCCTAGTTTGTGTAAAGTGGCTAGTGCATTGTCTTTGTTGGCGATGAGCGATGGATTGGGGATGTTGTCAGGTAATGGAGTGTTCTTTTCCAAGCCCAAGGTAACAAATCTATCTACTGTGCGTGGTAGCTTGATTTTATCGAGTTTTCGCACATCATTGACCAAACCGTAACGCAACTCACCTAAAAAGCTGGTGCGTTGTGGAATATTTGCAGCAAAAGGCAATATGGCAGATTTGAGTGAGTTGGTCAGAATGATTGCTTGGGTATAGGCCTCATTACGCAGGCTTTTGCCAAATTTAATACGTTCAAACAGTGCAAATTGACCGTGTTTGAAGGGTAGGGCGATGCCTTTATTCACTTCTGGCATGCGATCTATAAGTGGCAATGTCCATGCGGGAGCAGCAACGTCAATGATGCAGTTAGGATCATTTAATTTCAGCGTTTTGAACAGGCTTTGAGCAAGCACCATATCGCCGACCCATGATGGGCCGAGTACCAAAATTTTGGATTGAGTTGATTGCAGCTTTGCCACTACGCGCCTAGTTTTTTGATGATGTTGCTAGTGCTGCGACCTTGCACCAATGGAATTAATTTGACGCTACCGCCCCACGATTTAACCTCAGTGCCGCCTACTACTTGTTCTTCTGTGTAATCGTCACCTTTTACAATGACATCTGGACGTATAGCGTCGATTAATTGTAAAGGCGTATCTTCGTCAAATAAAATCACCGCATCTACTGAAGCCAATGCGGCTAATACACGCGCTCTATCACCTTCATGCACCACTGGGCGTGTTGGGCCTTTCAAGGCGCTTACAGAGCGATCTGTATTTAACCCTAAAATCAGTTTATCGCCAGTTTTTTTTGCGGCTTCTAAATAGGTCACATGGCCTGCGTGTAGTAAATCAAAGCAGCCATTGGTAAAGACTATTTTTTGTTGATTGGCTTTCCAGCGGTTTACAAGTTCAGCCAGTTGCACGGCATCACAAATTTTGTCGGCCTGCGATTGGCCGTCTTCGCTTACCAGTGCTTTTAATAGTTCGGCTTTCGTAACTGGAACAGTACCCACTTTGCCGACTACAATACCGGCTGCAATATTCGCTAGTTGTAAAGCATCGTGCGGGTTTAAGCCATGTGCCAAACCTGCCGCCAATGTGGCAATCACTGTGTCACCAGCGCCTGAAACATCGAATACTTTTTTTGCAGTAGCTGGAATATGTTGTATCTGTTTATCGACAATAAGCGAAATACCTTCTTCACCACGAGTGACGGCAAGAAAATCTAAATTCAATTGATTTTTCAGCTCCTCAGCGGCATGTAGTAAAGCTTCTGTTTCGTTAATATCTACGCCACAAGCCTCGGCTGTTTCTTTTTTGTTTGGGGTGAGCGTGCTGGCGCCTTTATATTTGCTGTAATCACGGCCTTTAGGGTCAGCAATCACGGGTATATTTAGCTGCTTGCAATGCTCGATAATGGCTTTACACGTGTTGTCACTTAATACGCCTTTAGCATAATCAGACAAAATGACCATGGCAGGTTTATTGTTTAGCGCCTGAGCCACATTGATGAGTAGCTGCTGGTTTTCTTCAGCACTAAAAGCCGCAGCACTTTCATCATCAATACGCACAATTTGTTGATTACCACTCATCACTCTAGTTTTTGAGACAGTTGGGCGCAACTTAGAAGTCATGATATTGGTGACCACTATGCCAGAGTCTGCAATCATTTGCGTGAGAATTTTGCCTGTTACATCGTCACCGATACAGCCAATGATTTCGGTGTGTAACCCTAAGCCAGATAAGTTTGCGGCTACGTTAGCTGCGCCTCCAGCTCGGTCTTCAGATTGTTTAAGCAGCACAACTGGCACAGGCGCCTCAGGTGAAATGCGATTCACATTGCCCATCAAGTAGCGATCTAACATGACGTCGCCAATGACCAATATGGATTTTTTGCTGCCTGTGAATTGACGTACAGTCTCGATTAATTGCGAATTCATATGGGTAATTTACTTTAACTTAGCAATAAGCATCATCATGCATTAAATAATTCTGTACGTAATCTTGTACACCTTCTTCTAAGCTGCAGAAGGGCTGTGGGTAACCTGCTGCGCGAAGTTTAGCTGCGGTAGCTTCAGTAAAATATTGGTATTTACCTTGCAGGTCTTCAGGCATATCAATGTAGGTAATGTTGGGAGATTTGCCCATGCTCGTCATCACGCTGGCGGCTAAATCTTTAAAGGCACGCGCTTTGCCCGTACCAATGTTGTAGATGCCATTGGCGCATGCTTTGCCGCTCAAGGCTGCGGTTAGAAAGTGAACAACGGCTGCTGCTGCATCTTTAACATACACAAAGTCGCGTAATTGCATGCCATCTGAATAACCGTCTTTGTGGCTTTTGAAAAGCTTAACGGTGCCAGTTGCTTTAAACTGATTAAAGCTGTGAAATGCCACGCTGGCCATGCGCTCTTTATGATATTCGTTTGGGCCATAAACATTAAAGAATTTGAAACCAGCCCATGCTGATGGTGTTGCCAAGCCCTTGTTTACCTGTTGTAAGGCCCATTGATCGAAGAAGTGTTTGGAGTAACCATAGCCATTGAGTGGGCGAAGATTTTCGATGGAAACATCGTCATAACCATGCTCACCATCGCCATAAGTTGCGGCTGAGCTTGCATAGAAAAAAGCTGCGTTATTGTTGGCGCACCATGTCCAAAGATTTTGTGAGTAATGAATATTGGCTTCAACGAGTTTGTTAAAGTCGCGCTCGGTTGTTGCGCTGATAGCACCCATGTGGATGATTGCTTCAATATCTTGGCGACCTTCCAACCATGGCATAAGTTGGTCTTTATCCAAATATTGCACATACTGGCGTTTAACCAAATTCTGCCATTGGTTTTCATGCGTGATGCGGTCAACAATTACCATATCATCACGTTGAAGTTTTGTATTCAGATGCCAAGCGATGATAGAGCCTATCATCCCCGCGCCGCCAGTAATTACTATCATAATTGTATTGTAAGCAGGTAAAACAGAAGTATAACGCTTATTTTAAGCTATCCACAGTGAACTTAATCTTAGCCGCCTTTTAAGCCATCTTTTAAGCTATCTTTTATCTTGGCTTGTTTTGAGCTAGGTATCAATCTAGCAAAAAACTGCTGTACATCGTCAATCAACGTAAACGCAACAGGAATCACTAAAAGACTAAGCAAGGTTGAAGTGAGCAAGCCGCCAATCACGGATACCGCCATTGGGCTACGGAAGGATCCGTCACCTGCACCTAGCGACATAGCAACGGGCAACATGCCTGCGGTCATGGCAATAGTCGTCATGATAATAGGGCGAGCACGCTTGTGGCACGCGTCTAAAATTGCTTCTAGCCGTGACATGTGGTGATCGCGTCTAGCGACGATGGCGTATTCTACAAGTAGGATTGAGTTCTTGGTCGCGATGCCCATGAGCATCACCAAGCCTATCATAGAAGGCATAGAAAGCGCTTTACCTGCTACCAGTAAACCTAAGAAGGCGCCGCCTAGCGATAACGGTAACGCGACCAAAATTGTAATTGGCTGTAAAAAGTCTTTGAAAAGCAGCACTAATACAAAGTAAATACAAATCACACCTGTGAGCATGGCAATACCAAAGCTGGCAAATAGCTCACCCATCATTTCAGCATCGCCTAGCTCGGCTTGAGTCACACCTGCAGGCAAGTGCTGAATACTGGGCAGATTCTTCACGGCGGTCACAGCGTCGCCAATCGGCAAGCCAGAAAGCTCAATGTTGAATTGCACGTTACGCGCACGGTCGTACCGCGAAATCACCGCAGGTCCGCTAGACATTTGCAGGCTGGCGACTTGTTCTAAGGGCACACTACCATTAGCGCTTGGTACGGCAAGCTTGCCTAATGTGCTAAGATCTTGCCTTGCAGCATTATTAATTTTGACGACAATGGGTACTTGGCGTTGATCTAAATTAAGTTTAGGCAACAGTTGTTCGTAATCACCTACCGTGGCAATACGCAAGGTATCGCCAATGGCGCTACTGGTGACACCTAAATCAGCCGCTGCAGCGAAATCTGGCTTAACAATTACTTCTGGTCTGACTAAAGCCGCAGTTGAGGCAATATTGCCTAAACCTTTTATGGTGCGTAAATCTTTCTCTACAGCACTCGCCGCAGAGGCAAGTGCACTGGAATCTTCACTAGTCAGCGCAACTACGTATTTTTCACCCGAGCCTTCAAGACCTACGCCCAAACGTACGCCAGGCAAGGCTTGCAACTTCTCGCGCATCTCAGTTTCAATCACTTGTTTCTTGGGTCTACTGCCGCGCGGATCTAATTGTATGGTGAGTGTTGATTTACGTGCTTCTGTGCTACCACCGCCTGCAAATGGGTCACTGCCTGCTGCGCCGCCACCTACGGTCGTGTAAACACTGTTGACGTGTTTGATATTTTTAAGAATCAGGCGCGCTTGTTCGCTAATTGCAATGGTTTGTGCCAAAGTTGCACCCGGTGCTAATTCAATGCGCACCTGTGTTTGAGAATTATCATCAGCTGGTACAAAGCCTTTTGGCAAAAATTGAATTAACCAAATTGAACCTATAAAGAACGCAATAGCTGCCAAAGAGGTGAGCAAACGATGCCCTACGCACCAGCGTGCAAGGCGCATATAGAGGCGCATGACAAAACCATCATCTGTTGCTTCATGTTGACTTGGGCGCATGATATAAGCCGCCATCATCGGAGTCAGTAGGCGAGCTACCAATAGTGATGCGAATATGGCGATGGCTGCAGTCCAACCAAACTGTTTGAAAAACTTGCCTGGAATACCATCCATAAAAGCAGTAGGTAAAAACACTGCGATTAAAGTAAAAGTCGTCGCGACCACGGCCAAGCCAATTTCTTCTGTCGCTTCCATTGCTGCTTCAAAAGGCGATTTACCCATGCGCGAATGACGCACGATGTTTTCTACTTCCACAATGGCATCGTCGACGAGCACCCCAACGACTAGTGAAAGTGCCAGCAGGGTGACAATGTTGATAGAAAACCCTAAGTAATTCATGCCGATAAATGTAGGGATAATGGATAAAGGCAATGCCACAGCAGAAACGAATGTCGCTCTGAAGTCGTGTAAAAATAGCCAGACGACCAATACCGCCAAAAGCGCGCCTTCATATAACATTGCCATAGAAGCATCGAATTCTTCTTGCACAGGTTTAACAAAGTTAAAGGCTTCGGTGACTTCAATATCTGGGTGCGCAAGCTTAATGGCATCTAAGACTTTATTAACCCCAGCACCTACTTCAAGCTCACTTGCACCTTTGCTACGGCTTACTTCAAAGCCAATCACGCTAGTACCATCTAAAAATGCCGCAGATTTAGGCTCTGCAATGGTATCGATAACATTCGCTACCTGATTCAAACGTATTTTTCTGCCATCGCTAAGCGCGATTTCTAAGTTAGCGAGTTCATCAGCAGACTTTACATTTGCCAATGTGCGTATAGGTTGCTCGCTACCGCTAAGCTTAGTCACGCCGCCTGCGACTTCAAGCTGAATTAAGCTAAGTTGGCGAGAAATATCGGCTGCTGTTGCGTTGAGTGATTGCAATTTTTCCGTTTCTAACTCTACCCAAATCTGCCGACTGACACCGCCTACACGTGCAACACCGCCTACACCCTTAACGCCGAGCAATTGCTTGGTGAGCGCATCGTCTACAAACCATGAAAGCGCTTCAGCATCCATGCGCTTAGAATGCAAAGTGAAGGCTAAGATAGGCGAACCAGCTACATTAAGTTTGCTTACAATTGGCTCACGCAAATCTGTAGGTAAATCAGCACGAACCTCAGAAATGGCTGAACGGGTATCATCCACAGCTTCTTGTACAGGTTTTTCTAGACGGAACTCTGCGGTAATACTGACATTGCCATCTTGAATAGTCGTGTGGATGTGGCGCAGACCTTGCAGTTTTGCTATAGAGTTTTCTAATTTTCGAGCAACTTGATTCTCTAACTGTGCTGGTGATGCGCCTGGTAAAGACGCGTTGACATTAACGGTAGGTAAATCCAAGTCTGGGAAGTTTTGAATCTTCATCGCTTTGAAGCTCATACTGCCCGCAAGTGTGAGCAGTATGAACAAAATCAGCGCGGGAACTGGATTTTTAATGGACCAGCTGGAAATGTTCATTCTGCGGCTTTCTGTACGACTTTAACACTGTCACCATCCGCCAAAAATGCGCCGCCACTTTCAACAATATCAGCCTCTGGCGCATCGAAACTGAGCAACTCAACGCGCTCTCCCGTGCGCTGCCCGAGTTGGACTTTTGTTTGTTTAATCTTATTGCCTTCTACTTGCATCACATAAGCAAAGCCATCGCGCATCACTATAGCGTCGTTAGGCAATGTCAGGCTTTGTTTTTCGCCTAGTACAAAATTACCACGAGCGAACATCCCCGTTTTTGCGCTACCTGCGGGAATGTCAACGAATACAACGGCATTACGTGTTTTAGTGTCAACAATAGGCGAGGCTGAGCGTACTGTGCCATTTGCGGTGCCGCCATCGGGCAATGTGATTTGCACTTTCATGCCTGCTTTAATCTGCGAAACATCTGCAGAAGTTAAATCAGCGTGCCACTCAATGCGAGCTTTGCGGATCAGGCGAAAGAGCTCTTGTCCAGGCGTATACACCGTGCCTACTGTAGCGGGTGCGAGTGAAATAAGGCCATCATCAGGCGCAATAACAGTTGCTTGTTTAAGTTTAATACTTTGCATGCGCATAGTAGCTTGCGCTGCATTGAGGCGCGCTTTTGCGCTGGCCTCTGACGTCAAATATTGTTCAATTTGCTGCTTGCTTAACGCGCCTGAGTCTTGAATGCTGCGTGCGCGGTTGGCGTTACTTTCAGCCTCTAACAATGTGGCATTGGCTTCAGCAACATTGGCTTGCATTTGCGCCACATCGGCTTCTATGCTGGATGCTGCAAATTTTGCCAGTACTTGACCGCGTTTTACATGGTCACCCAAGTTCACTAATACTTCACTCAAAAGTAACCCGTTTACTTCGCTGCTGACGCTTGATTCTTGCCATGCCGCAATATTGCCGTTGGCGCTTAGCAACTTATTTAACGTAGTTTGTTCTGGTTTTACGGTGGTAACAGTTAGGCTGGCTTTTGGCGTATTTGCTGCGCTGTTAGCGTTTTCTGTGACTTTATCGGTGACGTCATTTTTGTGGCTGATTTTGTAATAAACCAATCCAGCAACTATCAAAAGCCCAATAATAATTAAACTGATTTTTTTAATTTTTTGTTTTTGAGTATTCATTTTTCACTTCCAATCGAAGGTGCTTCTTCATGCTGCCAACCGCCGCCTGCTGCACGATACAGACTTATCCAAGCTTGCGTACGTTGTTTTAGATTATTGAGCGCAGTCGTTTCAGTGACTAAGACTGTTCTGCGCTGCTCTTCCAGTTCGATTAAATTAGCGAAACCTGCTTTCACTTTGGTTTCCGTCGCGACAAATGAAGCGCGATAACCTTTTGCTGCCTCGGCAATATCGGCTTGACGTATGTTCGCACTATGCAAATTTACTAATGCTTCTTCTACCTCTTTTACCGCATACCGCACTTTGCTTCGGTAATTGGCCGCTTTATTCTCATAATTAGCTTCAGTGCTTGCCAGCCCAGCTTTTTGAACATTGCCATGATAAATAGGAAATGTGATTGAAATTGGACCTAAAGACCACGTTTTACCGTTAGTGCTAAACCCCGTGCCTGAAAG
>Ga0208888_100071_pt1 | contig 79449 bp, 73 predicted proteins | sample LakWasM115_HOW13_2_FD_183929 | JGI IMG/M metagenome (GOLD analysis project Ga0208888, IMG submission 183929) | Freshwater sediment methanotrophic microbial communities from Lake Washington under simulated oxygen tension - Sediment Metagenome... | ecosystem: Environmental > Aquatic > Freshwater >...
CAAACAATATGATAAACAACCTTATAAATCCTATGCTAAAAAAGCAGCTTAAAACCTATCAATTATTTCTGTAAATTTGATTCAATTAATAACCTAAAACGGTCAACGTATTTTAGGACATGACAAAAATCTATCCAAATGAGAACATTATCAATTATATTAATCTTTTGCTTTTGCATATCTTGTAATAAGAATGATTCGAAAACAGTTGAAAAATTGAATAGTTCTGAAAAGATTGACAAAACAGGTAATAACAATAAAATTAAAGATGATAGTCCGGAAATAAAAATTGATCAAAATGAAGTAATGAAAGAAGAAGACATTCTTTTTAATGGTAAGTTTAAAAGATATTTCTCTTTAACCGAATTTGTAAACGTATTTGGGAAAGCTGACAGTATTAAATTAATGTCGGAATTAGAACCATGTTCATATATTTTTGAAAATGAAGATGGAAGTAAAGATATAGACGATAAGTATCTTTACAAAGATGGTTCGCGATATGAAAACAACAAAGAAAAAGTTGCTGTTGATGAATTCAGATTCACCAAAAATAATTTCATTACTTACAGAGGAAAGAAGCTAAATTCATCTACAACCATAAATGATCTAAAAAAACTCTTCCCAAACGCAATTAAGAACATCAAAACTATTGATGTTCATGGAGAAGAAAATCTCCAAGTGATTCAGTTGAGAGAAGATGAAAACAATGTTTCTGATGGGCATATAAATATGTTTATGAGAAGTGGGAAACTATATTTTATACATTGGTGGTTTCCTTGTTAAAACACCGAACAAATAACAGTGATCATACGCTATAGCTGGTTTTTCTTGAGCTTTACTTCTATTTTCACGTAAAAATTTTATCTTAACAAACAGTACGCAGTTCGTTGGCTTCGCAAATGCCACTAGCCGCGAAACGTTAAATGCTATAGGCTATAGGCTTAGTTAACGTTGATAAAACCTTTAACCCTTTTTGACTCACAATTCTTTTCATAATTAATGTGATGATTTATAAATGGTTTATTCTTTCTTTCGTAATATTTTTTTTCGACCTTTACAGAGTTAACTTTTAATACATTGATTATGAGAATTTTTATACCAATTATAATGACACTGATTTTCGTGTTTTATGTATTTTACTTAGCGCTAATAAAAAAAGAATTTAAAAGTAAGTTGAAGACTGAAGTTTTGCCCGGAACACTTTTCATTTTAATTTGGGGCTTGTGCTATTTTGCATTTTTTATGTGATTTAGTCTTAAGTAAAATCAATCTACAGCATATAACAGCTGTTCGTCGCTATGGTTGGTTTTCTTGAGTTGTACTTCTTTTTTCACGTAAAACTTTATCCCAGCAAACAGTACTAAGTTCGTTGGCTTAGCAAATGCCACTAGCCGCGAAACGTTAGGCGTCATATTAGAAAACCTCGTAATGAACAAAAAAATAAAATTGATTTACTTACTATTTATATTGACTTTTAACTTTTCTTGCGTTGAAAAGAAATCAACCGAAAAAGAAGTATATAAGTCTGAATCAAAAAAGACTTCAGAAACCGATACCTTAAAATTCACTTCAGGAATTCGTGCTGTCTTTCAGGACAGTAAAGGCAATTATTGGTTTGGAAGTCTTCAAGAGGGAGTAGCTGTTTACAATGGCAAATCATTCAAATACTTCACTGTCAATGATGGACTAACTGACAACCAAATCCATTCTATTCAAGAGGATAATGAAGGCCTTATTTGGTTCAACACACAAACCGGGGTTAGCAGTTACGATGGTTCAAGAATTACAAACCACACCAAATCAAGCAAAGAAAATTATCCAAATGTTTTACCAAATCAAGACAATGAGTCTATGACAAATAAATGGATGAAATCTGACACAGACTTGTGGTTTGAAGCCGGAAATAAAGCCGGAGTGTACAGATACGATGGACAACGATTACATTATTTAGATTTTCCGCCCCAAAAACTGCTCAACCCCTATGATAATTTATTTGCTGTAACTGATATTTCAATAGGCAAAAATAACAGGATATGGTTTGGCACCTACGCAGGTGTCTTCGGCTATAACGGGAGTAATTTTACGATTATAAATGATGAAACATTGGGTTATGACAGAAAAATTGAACCTTTACACATACGAAGTATTTTAGAAGATTCTAAAGGCAGACTTTGGATTGGAAATAACGGAATTGGCGTATTGCTTAAGGAAGGTGATTCAATTATAAACTTTTCAAATAAGCATCATCTGATTCATCCCAACAGTAAACGAAATGGAGAAAAATCTCCAAAAGGTACATTGGAACATGTTTTTACCATTGCTGAAGACAAAAAAGGAAACATTTGGTTTGGAGACAGGGATGCCGGAATTTGGAAATATGATGGTCATGATTTAGAAAATTACACTATAAAAGACGGATTGACTAATGATTTCGTTCTTTCAATTTATCAAGATAAAAACAGTGAATTATGGTTCGGCATGGCAGATGGAAGTATCTACAGGTTTAACGGAAATGCTTTTGAAAAGCAATTTTAAACTACCAATACGCAAACAGTAGGTATGGAATAACACGTTAGAAATTTTAATCAAAAACTCATTTTTAATAAGACATCAATGATGAAAAAATGCTATCTGCTAATGGTTCTGTTGGCCTTAATCTCATGTCAAGAATCTCAAAAAGAAATAAATGGTTTTGGTGGATTTGACATCGGATCTGATTTATCGTCACATGAAAAATTCGCTGCCTTGAGAAATACAATGCCGGATGAATACTATTGCAACTCCATAAAACTCTCAGAGGCTATCGGAGAGGTTTCCAACTTAAGCATAACCACTGAAAACGGAAAAATCATTGAAGTTAAATTCTCATCCAATGAAAATACAAATATTGACAACATTCAAAAACAACTTGAAAAACTTAAAAAAGCAGGGAAAGAGGTAAATTTTAACAATGAATTGAATTTCAAAAGTTACACAACCATTGATAAAAAAATTCTTTTTATGGCTATGGAAAACAAAAATGAATTATTGAAAAACGGAAAACCCAAACAAGAATTCATTTATTCAAACAAAAAAACGGTTGATGATGGCCACTAGCTGATAAAATCAACGAACAACAAAGTACCAACGGTAAAAAGTCATTAACAGGAATTGTTCCATTGATTCTCTTCTAACCTTCTAATCACTTTTCTCAAAAAATACTACCTTAGCAATATGTTTGTTGTAGTAACAAAACAAAAAAAAAGCGATTAATCAGGCTAGCAGTAACAATCATCAAAGAAAATCGAAAAAGTCTAAAACAAGTTTTTACAGTCTAAATACATAGAAAATGAAACGGAACGAAACCCTTGCCGACCGACTCAGAGAAGTTTTACTGGATGGCCATTGGATTGCCAATACCAATTACAAAAAACAAATCCAAAGTATTACTTGGGAAGAAGCTACTCAGAAAATCGGAACTCTGAATACTATAGCAGCACTCACCTTTCATATTAATTATTATTTGGCCGGACTTCTAAGTGCATTCGAAAAAGGAAAATTGGAAATCAGCGACAAGTACAGCTTCGACTTACCACCCATACAATCAGCCTCAGAATGGGACCAAATGGTAACCGAATTTTTAACCAATGCTGAAAAATTTGTTGCAACAGTAGCACAAATGAATGATGCGCATTTCGACGAACCGTTTATTGATGAAAAATACGGAACTTTACTCCGAAATATTGAAGGCGTAATAGAACACAGCTATTATCATTTGGGACAAGTTTCTCTAATTAATAAAATGATACAAGAATCAAAAATTTAAATCTCTTACAACCTACTGTACAATAACAGCAGGATTACTAAAAAATCAAATTATGGCACTCATCAATCCACACATCAACTTTAACGGAAACGCAGAAGAAGCCTTTCTTTTTTACCAATCAGTCTTTGGAGGGAATTTTACGAAACTTATGCGCTTTAAAGACTTGTCGAGTCCGGAATTTCCCATACCGGAACACGAAGCAGAGAAAATAATGCTCATCGCCTTACCTATTGGACCTAACGAATTATTGGCCAATGATGTTCCTGAGATTTTAGGCAAAACAAACGAAAATGAAAACAGAAGCAAAATTTCAGTCAGCGCCCAAAGCAAAGCAGAAGCCGAAAAACTATTTTATGGTCTCTCCGAAGGAGGTCAAGTTGAGATGCCTATCGCTGATAGCCCATGGGGAACGTACTTCGGCATGTTCCGCGACAAATACGGCATAGAATGGATGATAGAATTCAATAGCGCTAACCTCTAAAAAATGTTATTATTTATGAAAAGAAGCTGGATAATTGTATTCCTGATTTTATGCTGCTTTCACAACGCAAACGCACAAAAAAGCAACGCTGAAAAAATAATCGGTTGTTGGACCTTTAAAACATTTGAATTTGTCAACCCGGATGAATTTTCGAAAGAGATTATCAAAGAAGCGCAAAATACCGAAGTTTGTTTTGACACTAACGGCAAATTTACCTCAACTAAATCCGGTGCAAATGCCTTTACTATTACCGGCGTTTACAGCCTTTCTGAAGACGGAAAAACACTTTCTCAAAAAAGAGATATTGCGACCGATGGCATTGATGAAGATGCTGAAATTGTTGTACTCGACGCGGAAAATCTGACTTTCAAACTCGAGTTCGGAACGATGCTGTTACAACGAAAAAAATAACACCAACCTCATTAATGAATGCTAATCTCAAGTTGATACACTACAAAAACAAACCTAAATTGACATAACAATAGTATCTAATGAAAATGAATTGCCAAACTAGAATTAATTAACTACACGTTGAAAGCCAAATTACTTAATACTCTTTTACTGCTAACCTCGTTCATTGGGTACTTGGAATGGGGGAAAGATCAAAATGTATTTTTAGCAGTTGCAGAATGGGATATTTTTAAAAAAATAGTAACAACACCACAATCTGTTGTACATCCCTTAATTATCATCCCTATGATATCACAGCTTTTATTATTCCTTACCTTGTTTCAGAAAAAACCAAGCAAAGTTCTCACCTATATCGCAATTATAGGTTTAGGTCTTTTATTTGCATTTATTACTTTGGCTGGATTGCTAAGCCTAAATGTAAAAATTGTCGGTTCTACTCTTCCTTTTTTAATAATAGTAATTGTTACGATTAAATACTATCGAAAGATTAATAGACAACCGACTAATTAAGCTGCTCTTGAAAAATTTCCAATAAAAATTCAGCCGATATCATTTTGGTCGGTGAAACTTCCATCGCTTTCAACACCCGCTTTATGGCATGCGGATTCAATCCCATATTGATACCGATTTCATGAATCTTGATTTGCTCTCTTTCGTGCAAAACGCCGTCGCAGTGCATCAATAAAGCCAAACGATAAAATTGCTGAATCCGTTCAAACTCCGATTTGATTACTTTGGGATAATTTTCCTCGTGAAATAAACCTTTAAAGTCATCTTGGCTGATTTGCAACTCTTCCGCTATCATTGATAAGAATAAATACTCTCTTTCATGCAAACGACCGTCCACCACGGAAAAAGAAATCATTTCGGCTAATAGGGCTAATTTTTCTTCATATTTGTTCATGTTCCGGATAAGTTTTTGGCTAAAATAAAAATTTTTATAAAACCTTAGTAATTTATTGTGATGCAGGACGACTTAGTTTTTGTTACTTTTACACTTTAAAATAAAAATCATGAAATACCTTAAAATACTGATTATATTGTTTTTATTGGCGTCGGTGAATACTTTTGGCCAATATTATAATGGTCTTGACCGAAGAATAGGTGCCACACCAACCAACCAACAAGGACCAAAACAACCCACTCCCAAAGAAATTGAAGATAGCAGAAACCAACAAATCGAAAAACAAATGCTTCGTTTAAAAGAAGATTTGAAATTAGACGATCTGCAATACATTGCCATCAAAAACGAAATCCTGAAAAGCTACAAAGAAGTTGATATTTTACTCAAAAAAGAGTTTAGTGACGAAGACAAAAACAATCAAATGAAAGCCATACAGGAAAACACAGAAAAAACGGTTTTGAGCTATCTCAATGCCGATCAAAAAGAAAAGTACATGGCTTTGAAAACAGAAAAGCCAAAGAAAAAAGACGATAAAAAGAAAAAGAAAGAAACTGAAAAAGCCACTGAATCTAACAATTAATCTCTTGAAAACATTTGTATTATTGTTATGCTGCTTGATTCAAAGCTTCATATTCGGTCAAGAAAGTACGGCCGGTAAAAATGTTTCCACTTTTTCTATTGCATCACCTGAACTTAAAACCACCAAAAAAATTTGGGTTTACCTGCCAAAGGGTTACGAAACGTCTGCTCAAAAATACCCGGTCATTTACATGCATGATGCCCAAAACTTATTTGACAGCCAAACTTCTTATGTGGGTGAATGGAATGTAGATGAAACGCTGGACAGTTTAAATGCCAAAGTCATCGTTATCGGAATTGAACACGGTGGTGAAAAACGCATAGACGAACTAACGCCCTTTAAACACGAAAAATACGGTGGTGGCCAAGCCAATGCTTACTTGGACTTTATTGTCAACACCCTAAAACCAAAGATCGATGCTACTTATCGCACCAAAACCAACGCGAAAAACACCGCTATGATTGGAAGCTCTTTGGGTGGTTTGGTAAGCTTTTACGCCGCTGTTAAATACCCTGAGGTATTCGGTAAAATCGGTTGTTTCTCACCTGCTTTCTGGTTTGGCCGAAAAGAAATGAACGAGCTTTTAAATCAAACCGAAAAGTTTGACACTAAAGTTTATTTTCTGTGTGGAGACAACGAAGGCGATACCGATGTAATTACCGATCTGGAAAAAATAGAATATTGGGTAAACACCAAACGTTGTGAGTGCAAAAAAAAGAACAAGAAAGTAATTGTCAAAGGTGGACAACACAACGAAAAATTATGGCGTGAAAGTTTTAAAAAGGCGTACCTTTGGCTCTTCTAATAAACCGAGTAAGCGAACGCCTATTCACAATAAAAAACCATTAAAAACTTAGTCACTTAGCTACTCAGTGACTCAGCCATTAAAAAAAAATGAACAACAACGATATTTTCAAAAAACTCCGTGTCGCTTTACAATTGCGAGACGACCAAATAGAAGACATTTTAAAGTTAGTCGATTTTCGCATGTCGAAAGGTGAAATCGGTAACTTTTTCAGAAACGCCGACCATCCCAAATACGTGGAATGCGGCGATCAAGTATTGCGAAATTTTTTAAACGGCTTAGTCATTCACCTACGCGGTACCAAAGAAAACCCGAAAAACGCTATGGAAGTCATAAAGCAAAACCAAGCGGAAATTAAAGTAAAACCAAACTTAAAGCCTAAATCAACTTCCGATAAAACGACTCAACCTCAAAAGGAAAATCAAAGCACCCCTAAGAAAAAATTCAACCCTAAAAAAAACACGCCTAAAGTTGTAGTCGTTGAAAAGGTGAAATTTAAAAATGGTAAAAAATAATTTTTTAAGTTAGGGTAAATGATATATTTGTTTGTTATATACCGTTAAACCAATCAAATATAATATGAAAACAATTACTCGTTTACTGTTGTTAGGCATTGCTTTCCACTTTGTTTCTTGTGATAAAGACACGGTTACAGAGGACAATACCAACAGCAAATCGGCTACGGTTGCCACATTAGCTACTACACCCAAGAAATTTTTATTTGATGCTACTAAAGCTGAAACTGCAGGAAATGCTGACTGGGTTTTAGATGCTGATACTAACCCACAACGCTTCCCGACGCCGGCGCAATCAAACATTACGGCTACCACTTCTGAAAACTTTTGGAGAGGCGGATTGTCTGCTTGGGGTGTTGCCTTAGTTAAATTAGGTCATACTGTTGAAACACTACCGGCAGGAACAGCAATCACCTATGGTGGAACAGGTGCCCAAGACCTAAAAAACTACGATGTTTATGTAGTGACTGAACCGAATATCCGATTCACAAGTGCTGAGAAAGCAGCCATTCTTAACTTCGTTAAAAACGGAGGTGGATTATTCATGATTGCCAATCACAATGGCTCAGACAGAAATAACGACGGATACGACTCCGCCAAAGTTTGGAACGATTTGATGTCGACCAACACTGTTAAAACCAATCCGTTTGGAATTTCAATCACTTTAAACAGTATTTCTGAAACCACTTCAAACCGATTGAGTGCTACAACTGATCCAATCTTAAACGGTTCTCAGGGAACAGTAACCCAATTAAAATATTCTGCCGGCGCTACGATGTCGATTAACAAAACCGCCAATACAACTGTTAAAGGTTTAATTTGGAGAGGAAGTTCTACACAGGGCACTTCTAACATCATGTGTGCCTCTGCTACTTACGGCACCGGTAGAGTTGTTGCCATAGGCGATAGTTCTCCGGCTGACGACGGAACTGGTGCTACTGGAGACACTTTATATCCTGGTTGGACTGAATTAACTTCACACTCCATCTTGCATTTGAATGCATCACTTTGGTTAGCCAAATTATAATAACAAAAAAATCCTGAGCTTACACTCAGGATTTTTTTTATTCTAACAGTAAACGTTTTTGTTCTCTGGCCAATAAGGTGTTTTTTAATAGCATGGCAATGGTCATTGGACCCACGCCGCCGGGAACCGGTGTGATAAAAGACGCTTTCTTAGACACATTTTCAAAGTCAACATCACCGGTAATTTTGTAACCTCTGGGATCAGTCTCATCCGGAACGCGGGTAATACCCACATCAATAACCACCGCATCGTCTTTAATCATCTCTGCTTTTAAATAATTGGGAACCCCCAAGGCCGTAATGATGATATCGGCTTGCGTTGTGATTTGCGCTATGTTTTTGGTGTAACTATGGGTCAAGGTAACGGTAGAATTCCCGGGAAATCCTTTTCTGCCCATCAAAATACTCATTGGGCGACCAACAATATGACTTCTACCGATAACCACAGTGTGTTTTCCTTTGGTCTCAACATTATAACGTTCGAGCAATTCTAAAATTCCAAACGGTGTAGCCGGAATAAATGTACTCATATCTAAAGCCATTTTACCGAAATTCTCCGGATGGAAACCATCTACATCTTTACTGGGATCGATAGCCATTAACACTCTTTGCGTATCAATTTGTTTAGGTAACGGCAACTGCACAATAAAGCCATCTATGTCATCATTTTCATTGAGTTCGATAATTTTCTTTAGCAATTCGGTTTCCGATGTAGTGCTTGGCATTTTGATTAAAGTCGACTCAAATCCCACCAATTCACAGGCCTTTACTTTACTGCCAACATAAGTCAAACTCGCACCATCATTCCCTACAATAATGGCCGCCAAATGAGGAACTTTCTCTTTGTTGGCTTTCATCTTGTTGACTTCAGCGGTGATTTCCGCTTTGATGTCGGCTGCTGTTTTTTTTCCGTCTAATAATTCCATAGTTGTTGTTTCGGGTTAAAGTTTCGGGTTTAAAGTTGTTTAAACCTAAAACATAGTAGTTAGTTGTAATCTATTAAAAAATTAAGGTTCAAAATTTCACACTCGAAATTTTAAACCTTAACTGATTTATCTCATTCCTTTCATGCCGCCCATCATGCGCATCAAGTTTTTCCCGCCACCGCCTTGCATCATTTTCATCATTTTGCTCATTTGGTCAAACTGCTTCAGCAATTGGTTCACTTGCTCGACTTTCGTCCCCGATCCTTTAGCAATACGGGTTTTGCGTTTCATATCAATAATGGCTGGTTTGGTTCTTTCTTGTGGTGTCATCGAATGGATGATGGCTTCTATGTGTTTGAAAGCATCGTCTTCTATTTCCACATCTTTCAATGCTTTTCCTGCACCGGGGATCATACCAACCAAGTCTTTCATGTTACCCATTTTTTTCACTTGTTGGATTTGCATCAAGAAATCGTCAAATCCAAATTCGTTCTTGGCAATTTTCTTTTGCAATTTTCGGGCTTCTTCTTCATCGTATTGCTCTTGCGCTCTTTCTACCAAGGAAACCACGTCTCCCATTCCCAAAATACGATCGGCCATACGGGAAGGATAGAAAACATCGATGGCTTCCATCTTTTCACCAGTACCGATGAACTTAATCGGTTTATTCACCACCGATTTAATAGAAATGGCAGCACCACCACGCGTATCACCGTCTAATTTGGTTAAAATAACACCGTCAAAATCCAAACGATCGTTGAAGGCTTTAGCCGTATTAACAGCATCTTGACCGGTCATGGAATCGACCACAAACAAAGTTTCGTGAGGTTTGATGGCCGAATGCACATTGGCAATTTCGTTCATCATTTCTTCATCTATAGCCAAACGTCCGGCAGTATCAACTATCACTACATTGTAGCCTTTAGATTTCGCGTACTGCAACGCATTTTGCGCAATTTGAACGGCATTTTTATTTTCAGGTTCGGAATAAACTTCCACCCCGATTTGGTCACCAACCACGTGCAACTGATTGATAGCGGCCGGTCGGTAAATATCACAAGCCACTAAAAGCGGTTTCTTTCCTTTTTTGGTTTTCAGATAATTGGCTAATTTTCCGGAGAAAGTGGTTTTACCCGAACCTTGTAAACCCGACATCAAGATTACTGAAGGCGTTCCGGATAAGTTGATACCGGTAGCATCGCCGCCCATTAATTCGGTCAACTCGTCTTTAACGATTTTCACCATTAATTGGCCCGGCTGTAAAGTTGTCAATACGTTTTCGCCTATGGCTTTGTCTTTAACTTTAGTGGTAAAATCTTTGGCAATTTTAAAATTCACGTCGGCATCCAACAAGGCGCGACGTACTTCTTTAAGGGTTTCCGCTACATTGACTTCCGTAATCTTCCCATGCCCTTTGAGGATGTGTAATGCTTTATCTAATTTATCACTTAAATTATTGAACATAATGTGGGTTTGTTTTTATGAAGTGCAAATTTAAGAATTTGATTTCGAACTTTCAGCACAGTAGAAATAAAAAAACCATCCTTTTTGAGGATGGCTTCTGTAGTATTTAAATAAAATCGAAGTTTAATTTTTGGTAAAGACTAAAGTGTCTGTTCCACCATTACCACCACTAATATCTATTAAAGAAATAGTTGTATCGGAATAGGTTACGATATCCCAGTCGTCGGTCAAGTCGGCAAAATTAGCCGGAGCCGTGAAACCGATATTGAAATCCAAATCGTTACTCGGGCTATCGTCGTTACTATCATCGTTCAAAACAGACCATGTCCCGGTAACCGTATTTGATCCATTAGTAGCGGTTAAAACACCTCCGTTGCTAAAAGTAAAGTTATAACCGGTGAAGTGATTGGTTTCATCTGTTCCGGAATCAACATAACTGGTTACTCTCCAAGTACCCTGTGTTGCCGCATTAATTACCGGTGTAGGATCTTGAGAGGAAGACGAATTATCGTCTGAGCTGCACATTGATGCTACATTAAGCATAAATAGGCAAAATAACATTGGGATTAAAATTACTTTTTTCATGTTCTTTTTTTAGTTAAAGTTAGTATTCCATTTTAAAAATTGTACCATAAAAAAGATGACTGAAAAAATGAGTATCCATATTATCAATTGATTGATAATATAATTGGGTTTAATTTTTTCTTGTGGTACTAGCGGGTTATTGATTTGTGGGGCGTTTTCTAAAAATTTTCTGTGAAATATTTTCATATAAAACTTAATTAACGCTTAATTTTTCTTGAAGGTCAGATAATCGGTTCTGTCGCTATGTTGTTTTTTTAAACGAATAATAGTGGTGTTAAATTCGATTACTTTCCATCCGGTTTCGATGTATTCTAATTCAGAGCCATCAAAATGCAAGTCCAACTTTTGGTAAGTTGCTTCTGTTTGCAAATCCCAATCTCCGTCGATGGTTTGATTATTTCTAACAGCCGTTACCGTTTCATCGGTATTAAAGTCGAAATCAAAACCTTCGTAATGGTAGGTTTCATCTTCTTCATCATAATAACAATATTGAATAAACCAACTGCCCGAAGTTAAAATGGAAGCCAAAGTAGAACTTCCGGAACCACCTGAATTGTCGTCATCACAATCGTCTATGGCTTCGTCTAAAAAATTTTCCAATTCGCTATTGGAATTAATTGTCACAGTTTGCCCGTAAGAATCAACAGCCGAAATAGGATAATTAATGGCTACGTAAGTATTGCTGCTAAGGTTATTCAAGAAATTAAACAAACCGCTGTTACTGGTTATGGTAACAGTATTGGCCAATTGATTATTACTGTCGTAAATATTAATCTGAATAGGATAAACCAAACTGATACAATCAATTTCATCAAAACCATCATCATCGCCACACGAATCCAAAACATCCTCCAAATCATCAGCGTCTGTTAACACTTGCGTTTGAAAATTTTGAAAACGAATCGTAATCGGATACACAAAATTGACCAAATCATCATCATTGGAGTAAGCGTCAATGGCATCTTGAACCAATTGGTAATCGGACGCATCAGCAACCGTGATTTGATTCCCGTTCACTATTACAGTTACCGGTAACTGCACACTAAAACAACTGCTGCTGTCTAGAACATTGTCTAAAGAAGTCGGATTTTGCGACGTTCTGATAAGCAATCCTGCAATAGGAGCGCTTCTTTCAAAACTTTGTGTGGTATCCTGTACTACCGTTTCTTCTTCTTTCTGACAACTGCCGAAAAAGAGAATTGAAATAATAAGGATGGATCTCAAAAAAACGTTCATAATTGTTGTGAATTAATCTGACTTTGAAAGTAAAACATTAGATTTCAAAAATACCCTACTTTAGTCAAAAAAAATAATTATTTTTACCCGAGTTCAAGTTTAAGCCCAAATATGTCAACAGAGGAAATTTCAGGTATTTGCAAAGAAGCCGTTTTTTCGACCTTTTTTAAAAGCCATGCCAAAGCGCTGAGAAATTATTTATTCTATAAGTTTGGTAATGAAGACCAAGCTGAAGACATTACGCAAGATGCCTTTATTAAGTTATGGCAAAATTGTGCCGATGTTCCTGTGGAAAAAGCAAAGTCTTACGTTTATACAATTGCCAATAACGCTTCGTTGAATGTAATTGCCCACCAAAAAGTAGTGTTGAATTACGCTAAAAACTCGGGTAAAAGTGAATTGACAAATGAGAATCCCGAATTTATACTCGAAGAAAATCAATTTAAAACCAAATTAAACAACGCCATTCAAAACCTAAACGAAACACAACGAGTGGCCTTTTTGATGCACCGCATAGACGGAAAAAAATATGCAGAAATTGCAGCAGAACTCGAAATTTCGGTGAAAGCTGTTGAAAAAAGGATCCACTTGGCTTTGGTAGAATTGCGAAAAGAATTCGACCACTTTAAGTAGGGTTTGGTAAAATCAATATGTTTTAGTATCGAAATGCTATAAAATCATGGAAGAAAATTACCCATTAGCAAAATGGCTCAGCGGAGAAATGACCGAGGCGGAATTGAAAGAATTCCAAGCCCAACCTGACTATGCGTTGTACGAAAAAATCAAAAAACACTCTTCATCGTTAGAAGCACCTGCCTTTGACGAAGCTGCAATATTGACTACAGTTTTAAACAGTCCGAAGAAAGAAGTAAAAACAATTTCATTCACCCAACACTGGCTGTTTAGAGTAGCTGCGGTATTGGTAATTAGTTTAGGATTATTTTTTACCTACAATAACTTCTCCGCTGCTACAGAATTTGCCGAAAATGGAAATCAGAAAAACTTCTTTTTACCTGACAATTCTGAAGTAGTATTAAATTCCGGTTCTGAGATTCAGTACAAAAAATGGAATTGGGAGAGCAACAGAACACTGGATTTGGAAGGAGAAGCTTATTTCAAAGTAGCCAAAGGAAAAAAATTCGAAGTGAATACTGCTTTAGGAAAAGTAACGGTTTTAGGAACACAGTTCAACGTAAAACAACGCGACAATCGTTTTGATGTTACTTGTTACGAAGGAAGAGTTAAAGTAAATTATAACCAAACTGAAATTGTCATCACCAAAGGAATGAGCGTGTCTTTTGAAGACGGCAAGATGATGCAATTACCCGAGATCACAACACACAATCCGGAGTGGCTTTCACATGAATTGGCCTTCTATCAAGAAGATTTAAAAGCGATTGTAGGTGAAATAGAAAGACATTTTAATGTTACATTAGAGCTCAAAGCAGCCAATAACAATCAACTGTTTACCGGGATTATTCCGGCGAAAGATATTAATATTTCTTTGGAGATATTAGCCACAACTTACCATTTAAAACCTATTAAAGTCGATAGCAATAAATACATTTTAGAAAGCTTGGATGCTCTATAAAAGATGCATTTTTTTACTCTTTTTTTGCCTCTTTTCTTTGTTGGGTATCGCTCAAAAAGACAGGAAAGAGATTCCATTGAAAAATATTTTGGGTCTGATTAGCAAAGACCACCAAGTTCGTTTCAGCTACATTGAAGACGAAATTGTGGTATATGCCTTAACACCGCCGGATAAAAATTGGTCTTTAGAAGAAAAAATAAACTACCTCAAACGCATCACGCGACTACAATTTAAGCGCATCAGCGAAAAATACTTCACCATTTATGATGATAAGAAAGTCGACAAACCCTTGTGCGGATTCCTGATTGATGCCGTTTCAGGAAAAGGAATTGAAAATGCACTAATCAAGATAGAAAAAACAGACTTTACCACATTTACCGAGGCTAATGGTCATTTTACGATTCCGAAAATATCTTCAGAAAAAATCCAAATCCAACACCAAGGCTACCAAACCTTCTCCATTTCACCGGAAGAATTGAATGTTCCTGATTGTCCGAAATTCCGACTGCAGCCTATCTTGCAAAGTCTAGACGAAGTAATAACACATCGCTATTTAACTACTGGAATCAGCAAAAAAAATGACGGCACTATAGTCATCAAACCCAAGAAATTCGGATTGTTACCGGGCTTAATCGAGCCTGATGTATTGCAAACCATGCAACAAATTCCGGGCATCATCAGCATTGATGAAACCATCTCCAACATCAATGTTCGCGGCGGTACTCACGATCAGAATTTATTTTTATGGAATGGCATTCGCATGTTTCAAACCGGGCATTTTTTCGGATTGATTTCGGCTTTTAATCCGTCGCTAGCCCAAAATATTACAATCAGTAAGAACGGAAGTTCTGCTTTTTTTGGCGAAAGCGTATCGAGTTTGATCGACATTTCATCACAAGCCGGCAATACTGAAAACACCAATGCCAGTTTGAGTTCTAATATGATTAGCGCTGAATTTTATTCAAAAATTAAAATCTCAGACAACTCCAATTTTACATTCTCAGCCAGACGATCACTAACCGATATATTTCAATCGCCTACCTATCGCAGCTATAGTAACCGCATCTTTCAAAACACGGTAATCACCGATTTAACAACCAATGCTATCGTGGGTTACAAAAGTAATGTCGACTTTTACTTTTACGATATTACCGCTCAATTTGAACAAAAAATCGGTACTAAACACCAATTCAACATCGATGTAATAGCCATTGAAAACACATTGAAATTCGACCAATCAACCGCTACTTTAAGTAAAAACAGCGCGTTAGAACAAGAAAGTTTTGGCGGAAGTTTGCAATGGAAAACCAATTGGAATGTGAATCACAGCACGGAGTTTAAAGCTTATTTTTCGGCTTACGACTTAAATTCGACGAACCAAACCTTGGAGAGCAATCAAATTTTAGCGCAAAAAAATAAAGTAATGGATTATGGGTTTCAAATTAGAAACACCAACCGAATAAACGATCAGTTCACCATCAATACAGGATACCAACTCAATGAGATAGGCGTAACCAATTTTGACGAGATCAATTTACCGCTCTTCTCTCGAACCATAACTAATGTCCTTATTTCGCACGCCGGAATTGCCGAAGGTGTGTATGAAACCGAAAGTAAAAAAACCTTCATTCGAGGCGGACTTAGAGCCAATTATTTTGATAAATTCGGACTGTTTTTGGCCGAACCGAGATTGCAGTTCAGTCAGGCGTTGGGAAACCATTGGCGCTTGGAAATCTTGGGAGAGCAAAAAAGCCAAACATTGTCACAAATAATAGATTTACAACAGGACTTTTTAGGAGTTGAAAAACGACGCTGGACACTAGCCAACGACCAAAGTATCCCGGTTCAAAAGAGCAATCAGTTGTCGGTTGGCCTCAGCTTTAAAAAGAACAATTGGTTGATTACTATAGATAATTTTTATAAAAAAATTACTGGAATCACCAGCAGTAGTCAAGGTTTTATGAATCAATTTGAGTTGGAAAGAGCCATCGGCGATTACCAAGTTTTAGGAAGTGAATTTTTAATTCAAAAATCATTCAACCGTTTTTATACTTGGTTGAGTTATGCTTATAACGACAACAAATACGATTTTAAAACACTCAACAGCACTTCTTTCCCCAACAACTTCGAAGTGACACATGCCGTTTCTTGGGCCGCAATGTATGAGTGGAAAAAGGTCAAACTGGCATTAGGCGCCAAATGGCATACCGGAAGGCCAATCACCACGCCTACCACTTTTACCGTTACAGAAGCCAATCCGACTATTGTTTACAATGCGCCAAACAACGAAAAATTAAAAGACTATTTTCAGGTTAATTTTTCAGCTTCAAAAGAATGGCGTTTGGGCGCTACAACCCGTTTACAAACATCGGCTTCGATTATGAACTTATTAAATACTCGAAACAGTATTAACCGATTTTACAGAGTCAATACTACGGACAATTCGGTAGAAAGTGTAGACACCTACTCGCTTGAGATGACGCCAAACTTCAACATCAAGTTCAGTTTTTAGCCAAAAAAAGGTTGATTACTCAACCTTTTTATTTTATTCTATTCATTACATTCGCTCCGGAACTTCAATCCCTAAAAGCTTGAAAGCCGATTTAATGGTTTGTCCCACTTTTTGAGAAAGTTGCACTCGGAATACTTTAGTAAGCAAATCTGTTTCGCCTAAAATAGATACCGATTGGTAAAACGAATTGTATTCCTTAACCAAGTCGTAAGTGTAATTAGCAATTAAAGCCGGACTGTGGTTATGAGCCGCATTTTGGATAACTTCGGGGAATAGCTCCAATTGTTTGAGCAATTCCTTTTCTTTTTCGTGCAACACTATATTGGTGACATCTTGTTCCAAACTGAAATCACTTTTTCTCAGTATCGATTGGATACGAGCATAAGTATATTGAATGAACGGACCGGTATTTCCGGCAAAATCAACCGATTCTTCCGGATTGAAAAGGATTTGTTTTTTCGGGTCAACTTTTAAAATGTAATATTTCAAAGCGCCCAAACCGATCGTTTTGAAAAGTTGGGCTTTTTCGGTCTCGCTATAACCGTCTAACTTACCCAGTTCTGTGGCAATTTTTCCAGCTGTTTCGGTCATTTCAGTCATCAAATCATCGGCATCTACAACCGTTCCTTCGCGAGATTTCATCTTCCCCGATGGCAATTCTACCATACCGTAGGACAAATGGTATAAGTTTTCGGCCCAGTCAAAACCGAGTTTTTTCAGAATCAAAAACAACACTTTAAAGTGGTAATCTTGCTCATTTCCAACCGTGTAAACCATACCGCCAACATTAGGGAAATCTTTAACGCGTTGGATGGCTGTACCAATATCTTGTGTCATATAAACGGCTGTACCGTCGGAACGCAATACAATTTTTCGGTCTAAGCCATCTGCTGTTAAATCAATCCAAACCGAACCGTCGGGATCTTTCTCGAATATGCCTTTTTCCAAACCGAATTGCACAACTTCTTTGCCCAACAAATACGTATTGCTTTCGTAATAGTAACTGTCGAAATCGACACCTAAATTGGTATAGGTTTCGGCAAAACCGTCGTAAACCCATTGGTTCATTTTTTTCCATAGGGCTACTACTTCAGCGTCACCGGCTTCCCATTTGCGGAGCATTTCCTGAGCTTCTAGGATAATCGACGCTTGTTTTTTGGCATCCTCTTCTGAAAACCCTTTAGCGGTTAATTCATGGATTTGAGCTTTGTATTCTTGATCGAATTTTACATAAAAATTCCCAACCAACTTATCGCCTTTTAATTGGGTAGTTTCAGGCGTTTGCCCTTCGCCGAATTTTTGCCAAGCCAACATCGATTTACAAATATGAATACCTCTATCGTTGATGATTTGAGTTTTGTAAACTTTTTTTCCTGAAGCTTTAATGATTTCGGCAACTGAGTAACCCAATAAATTATTTCTCACGTGTCCGAGATGCAATGGTTTGTTGGTATTAGGTGAAGAATACTCCACCATTACAGCTTTTTCAGTAGCAGTAGGCGTGACAAAACCAAAAGTATTGTTGCTTTTAATTTGGTTGAAAAAAGACAAATAATAGTTATCAGATACAACTAAGTTTAAGAAACCCGAAACTACATTAAAACGCACCACTTCCGGAGCATTAGCAACCAAGTAATCCCCGATTTTTGTGCCCATTTCTGCCGGATTGCCTTTGATTTGTTTCAACAGCGGAAACAACACCATGGTGATATCTCCCTCAAACTCTTTCCTTGTCAATTGAAATTCTACCCTTTCGATGGCAATTCCGAAAAGTTGTTGTACAGCAGTTTCAATGTGATTGGTTAAAATTTGAGTAAGCTTCATAATATTTCATTTTAGGTTGGCAAAGATAAACATTAGAAAATAATTTCTGAGGCAATGATTTAAATATAAAAAGTAGATTAAAAAAGATATTTTTGTAAGTATAATTACTTATTATTAATTTAATTTGTGCATTTCATCGATTTTTTTTGCATTTAAACGATAATATATTTCATATTTGTTGTGTCAAAATCCCCAAGTCATGAAAAAACTAATACTATTAATCGGAATCTTATTCACAGCCATTGGGTTTTCACAACCTATCAATGTGAATTCTACCAACTACACTGTGCCACAATTGGTGAATGATGTTCTAATCAACACCTCTTGTGTTAATGCTACCAATGTTACCTGGAGTACAGGTACTAATTTTGGTTCAACAAACGGAATTGGATTTTTCCAAAATACCAATCCGAATTTCCCAATGCAAAGCGGAGTGATTTTAAGTACCGGAAACGTTGCCAACGCACCCGGACCAAATAACACTTTGTTAAGTGATGGTAACCCTGCTTGGCCCGGCGATACAGATTTAGAAAACACTTTGGCTGCGGCTGGCGTTAGTTTGGTATCTAAAAATGCCACTGTATTGGAATTTGATTTCGTTCCGAATTCTTCTTACTTTAGTTTTGATTTTATATTTGCTTCAGAAGAGTATGGAAACTTTCAATGTCAGTTCTCTGATGCTTTTGCCTTTTTGTTAACCAATACCGCAACAGGAACTACTACTAATTTAGCTTTGGTACCGAATACCAATTTACCTATTTCTGTGGTAACGATTAGAGATTATTTATACAACTCTTCTTGTCCTTCAGCAAACGCTCAGTTTTTTGGATCGTACAATGGAGGTTCTCAAGCTGCTACATCGGCAACAAACTTTAACGGACAAACTACAGTTATGACCGCTGCGTCAACTTTAACGCCGGGAGTACAATATCACATCAAATTGGTTATCGCTGATCGTTTAGATCCGCAATCTGATTCCGCTATATTTATTTCTGCTAACAGTTTGAACATCGGTCAAGATGTTTTAGGACAAGATTTAACCGTAGCCAACAACACGGCTCTATGTCACGGTACTACTCATACCATCAATACCGGATTGAATCCTTCCAACTTTACTTTCCAATGGAAAAAAAACAATGTGGTTTTAACTAACGAAACCGGACCTAGTTTGGTAGTCAATCAACCGGGAACTTACACCGTAATCTACACTAATATTTTGAGTCCTTGCTCACCAACAACCAATAATGTTGTTATTGAATATTTTCCTCAAATTAATGCACAAAATCCTATCAACCTTTACAAATGTGATAATGGTAGTGCTACTTATTCATACAATTTAGATTTAAACACTCCTATAGTTAAAACAGGACTAAACCCTAATACTTTAGTAACATACCATGCTACTCAAGCTGATGCAGATAACAATGTCAATGCATTGCCTTTGAACTATACTGCTGCACCAGGGCAAACTGTTTATGTTAGAGTGCAAATGCCAAATACACCTTGTTATGTAACAAGATCGTTTCAACTTTTAGCTACTCCTGCACCGGTGGCCAACCAAGCACCTAACTTGGCAGGCTGTGCAAGAAGTCTAACCTTAAACAATTCCTTTTTTAATCTTAACGATCAAACTCCTATAGTATTAAACGGACAATCTACTAATATCTATTCTGTGTCTTATTACAACTCACTAAACAATGCAAATAGCGGTATCAGTCCAATAACAGGAAACTTAAATACAGTTATTTTATCTAATGGCACCATATATGTTAGAGTTCAAAATAGTACAGACCCAACTTGTTTTTCAATCTCAAGCTTTACTGTTACCGTACTACCCGTTCCAACTGTTGACGTTTTGGAGCCTGTTGTTGTTTGTGACTTTTACGAATTACAACCTTTGAGCAACGGGAACTACTTTACCCAAACAAATGGTGAAGGCACTATGCTTAGCGCCGGAGATATTATTGTAGAAACTACAACGTTGTATATTTTCAACCAACCAAATGGCCCGGGCACTTGTGCTTCAAACAGTCAATTCCGAATTACTATTGTTGACCCAAATACATTGTCACCAAGCAGTGTGACTAGCTGTGGAAGCTATACATTAACTCAGCCACAATTTGGTAAATACTTCTCTCAACCTGGAGGTCAAGGAGTTGAAATTCCTGCTGGTACCGTTATCAATTCGACTCAAACGGTGTACTTCTATTTTACAACGGATATCGAACCATTTTGTGTAGTAGATACAGATTTTACAGTTACGATTATCCCTTCTGTAGAAGTAGGAACAAGAAATGACATCTTCGAATGTACTTCTTATACTTTACCGGAATTAAGTGTTGGAAATTACTACACCCAACCCGGAGGAAACGGCACTCAAATGACTGCGGGAACAGTAATCACATCCAATCAAACAGTTTATGTTTATGCTACTACCGGAGGTACATCACCTTGTACTGATGAAGACAGCTTTGAAGTTTTCATTGGTATCAACCAACCGGCTGATATCAGTCAGTGTAACGGATATACTTTACCTAATTTACCTGTTGGAAACTACTTTACTGCTCCTATGGGTGGCGGACAAATGATTCCGGCCGGAACAGTAATCAACAACAGTACTACTATCTACATATTTGCTCAAGTGAGTAGTGACAGTGCCAACTGTACTGACAACTTATCTTTTAACATCAGTATTGCACAACCTGAGGTTGATGAATTAGAAGATGTAACCGTTTGTGAAACTTACACTTTACCGGAATTGGTTAATGGTGACTACTACACCGGTGCTGACGGAACAGGAACTATGCTTACAACTGGCGATGTAATTACATCATCCCAAACTTTATACATTTTCAAAAGATTGAATGCAACTTGTTTTAATCAGTCAAGTTTTGTAGTTACTATCAATCCGTTACCGGCTATTGATTCAAGATCTGATATCGATATTTGTGACCAATACGTTTTAACTCAGTTACAAAATGGTAACTATTACACTGGCCCAAGCGGAACAGGTACCTTATTACCTGCAGGAAGTGTGATTACTTCTTCACAAAGAATCTACATCTTTGCTATTTCTAACTCAACCCCTGCTTGTACTAACGAAAACAGTTTCCAAGTTAATATTTTCTCTACTACAGCAGACAGCTCAGCTAATATAACCGCTTGTGATGCTTATACTTTACCATCATTATCTGCTGATAATAATTACTACACACTACCAGGAGGTCCTTACGGTAACGGAACTGTAATTAACGCCGGAACTGTAATCACTACTTCTCAAACCATATACATCTATAAAGAATCGTTGATACGTACCTCTTTTTCATGTTCTGACGAGAGTTCATTTACAGTAACCATTAATCAAACTCCGGTTATCCCGGCTGTATTAGATGTTGCCGCTTGCGACTCCTACACATTACGTCCACTAACTGTTGGAAACTACTTTACAGGGCCAAACGGAACCGGAACTATGTTACAAGCCGGAGATGTGGTAACGACTAGTCAAACCATGTACATTTATGCACACACCAACACCACTCCGGACTGTTCAAGCGAAACCAGCTTCGACATCACCATTTTTAATGTTGACAATGTGCCGAACGTAACCATTTGTCATAGCTATACTTTACCGGCATTGACTATTGGAAATTACTTTACAGGACCAAATGGTACCGGAACGCAATTAACTGCCGGTGCTACAATTTTAGCAACACAAACAATTTATGTATATGCTGTCTCTCCATATTTACCAAGATGTGCTGACGAGAGCTCGTTTACAGTAACAATCATAGATACTCCGGTAGCTAATCCAACTCCGGCAGCATTGAGAACCGTTTGTGATGAAGACGGAACCAATGATGGTGTAACCAGCTTTGACTTGACTACATTATCTGCTACTATATTAGGAACACAAACCGGAAATGAATTTACCATTGCCTACTATGAAACTGCAGCAGATGCAGCAAACCAAGTTAATGCAATAACCTCAACTACTTTAACCAATGTATTTGTTCGTGTTACCAATACTTTAACTGATAGCTGTTTTGATATCAAACCAATCACTATCATCGTGAATCGCTTACCGGAACCATCACCGGTTGGAGGCATCATTTGTTTTGATTTAGATACACAAACCTTGCTAAACCCATACACCATGTACAGCGGATTGTCTTCAACAACCCATACTTTTGTTTGGGCTAATGAAGCCGGAGAAACTGTAGGTACTAATGCCAATTACACCGCCATTTTACCGGGAACTTATACCTTAGTGGCTACTAGTAGAGCTACAGGTTGTGCTTCTGAACCGGTGACCGTAGTGGTTACCCCTTCTGAGCCGGCTGAAATTACTTATACAGTAGATGACGAATTCCAAGACTTACAATCCATCACTGTGACTGCTACCGGAGAAGGTGACTACGAATACCAATTGGACAACGGAAACTTCCAAGACAGTCCAACATTTGAAGATGTAACTTCAGGTATGCACTTAATTACCGTAAGAGATAAAAACGGTTGTGGTATAGCTACTTTACCGGCAGTTGTTATCAACTATCCGAAATATTTCACTCCAAATGGAGACGGCTATCACGATAATTGGAACATCAGAGATTTAAGAGACCAACCAAGTGCAGTGGTAACAATTTACGACCGTTACGGAAAAGTACTGACTCAAATCAAACCTAACGGAAACGGTTGGGACGGAACTTACAACGGTAACATGATGCCTTCAGACGATTACTGGTTTAGTGTAACTTATACCGATGAAAATCAAGTAAATCAAGAATTCAGAGCGCACTTCGCCATGAAGCGCTAATCATAAAGCCCCCCTTACCTACTAAAAAACTCTCAAAAGTATTTTGAGAGTTTTTTTTATTTCTATTGTAACAAATCGGTTTTTTAAGAGTCTACTTACTCGAATTAAATTAACAACTGTTGAAGTTTAGGGGAAACAAATTAGCTTCAACAAAAAATCATCAAACAAAAACGAAAATGAGACTTAAATTATTAGTACTGTTATTGGTAAGCAACTGCGCCTTTTTAACCGCGCAAACCAATGGAAATCAGGGCGTAATTAACGGAAAGGTAATCGACAAAAACACCAAACAACCGGTTCCGTATGTGAACGTGGCTGTGATGGAAGACAACAAAATCGTCACCGGAGGCCTTACACAAGAAAACGGAAACTTTACCATCAAAGGATTGGCTTTGAAAAAATATACTATTGAAATTCAATTTATAGGCTATAAAAAAATCACTCAAGAGGTAACACTCTCTGAAAACAATAAAACAGCTAACTTAAATACTATTGCCATCGAAGAAGAGGCGGTTCAATTGGCCGGTGTAGAAATAGTGAAAGAACGTTCGACCATCGAACAAAAAATCGACCGAAAAGTGGTAAACGTGGGCAAAGACCTAATTGCTTCCGGGAACACTGCTTCGGAAATTTTGAATAATGTCCCAACCGTTAGTGTTGATCCACAAACCAAAGAACTGAGTTTAAGAGGCAATTCTAACGTAAGGGTTTTGATCGACGGGAAGCCATCCAACATCGATGCAGCTCAGTTGTTACAACAAATCCCGTCTTCCTCTATCAAACAAATCGAATTGATTACCAATCCTTCTGCCAAATACAATCCGGAAGGCATGAGCGGTATCATCAACATTATTTTACACAAAAACTCGCAAGAAGGTTTCAACGGAAGCATCAATTCGGGTGTTACCTTTGGCATCACTCCGAAAACCAATTCGGCTTTAAACCTGAACTATAAAGTAGGGAAAGTAAATTTCTACACTAACTATGGTTTGAACCACGGTAAAAATGCCAACGAAGGTTACATCAACAGTTACCGCCCTTTGTTTGAGAACAAACAAGAATTTGGTGGCGACAATCTCAACACTTCACACTTGGTAAAATTGGGTATGGATTATTACATCGATGAAAAAAACACCATTTCATTTTACACCAATCAAAACCTGGTAAACGGGAGTGGCGACGGATATACCAATATCAACTACGACAGTCTTTTACTGAGAGATTCTCAACAATTGTCTTATTCTGAAACAGACAATTACACCCAAACTTATGATTTGGCCTATAAACACGACTTTGCCAAAAAAGGCGAAACTCTTGATTTTCAAGCCAACTTTTCTAACACCGACAGTCCGGAAAACTCCGATTATATATTCAATCAAGTCAATCCAAACTCAACGCGAGTGACTACCAATGATATTGAAAGAGATACCGATTACCTTCAAATCAATTTAGATTACGTGAACCCTTTATCGGAAACGGTTAAATTGGAAGTGGGTGCCGAAACCCGTATCCAAAAAATCACCAACAACTTTGACGAAACCATCAGCGAGCCTTCGGAAACCTATAACCGTGTTGGAAATTCTAACTTTGTTTTCACCCGAAACATCCATTCCTTCTATACCAATATCGGTAAGCAATGGAAAAAATGGAGCGTACAAGCCGGCGTTCGTTTAGAACAATATGAAATCGATGGCGATTTCGAAAATGTAGTGACTTCCACTACTCCATCAGAAAACATCAACGATCGAAGTAACATTGAAGATGATATTTTTGCGATTTATCCATCATTGTTTTTCAATTACAAAGCGTCTGACAAAGACTCGTTTAACTTTAACTTTTCGCGTCGTGTTGACCGACCAAGTATCGGACAAATCAGTCCTATCCGCGAATGGACTACACCTTTAGTAGAATCCAGAGGAAATCCGACCTTGGAACCGCAATTCACCAACTCGTTTGAAGTTAACTATACCCGTACCACCAAAATCGGTTCGGTGACGGCCGGTGTATTCTACCGTCAAATCAATGATGAAATCGGAAGAGTGATTTACAAAAATCCGGACAATGTGAACCAAGACATCATTTCTTATGACAACTTCGACGACAACAATACAGTTGGTACCGAAATATCGGCTAATTTAAAACTAGCCACTTGGTGGTCTGTAAATGCAAGCAGCGATGCCTATTTCAGAACCGTGAAAGGAACTGTACAAAATGCCAATACGCAAGCACAAGAAAGAGCGGAAGCCGATGTAGTGGCCTTCAATATTCGTATGAATCACAACTTTGTAGCTACCAAAAAATTACGCTTCAACTTATTTGCCATGTACCGCGGCAGAGATCTAGGCTTACAGTTTGAAAGAGAGCCAATGTACCGCATGGATATCGGTTCTACTTACACCATTTTAAAAGGAAAAGGTAGCATTACAGCGCGTTTTAACGACGTATTTGAAACCATGAACTTCGCCTTCGATGGTAATATTCCGTACCGTCAGACCGGCGCTTTCTATTGGGAAAGTCAAACCTTTTATGTTGGATTCAACTATATGTTTGGCGGCGGCAAAAACAGTGCTATGCAACGCAAACAAAGAGATCAAAATGAAACCCAAGGCAGTGGTGGCCTTTTATAAACACCGCAAATAAATTATAGATTAGTTGTTACAAAAAAAGCCAAACAAAAAATGTTTGGCTTTTTTTATAATTAAACTGAATTTCTTACCATTTAATAATAGCACTTGCCCAAGTAAAACCACTACCGAAAGCCGCTAACACTACCGTATCACCTTCTTTAATTTTACCTTGTTCCCAAGCTTCGGTCAATGCAATCGGAATAGATGCTGCCGTGGTATTCCCATACTTTTGAATATTATTGAAAACCTGATCATCCGTCAATTTAAACTTTTGCTGAATGAACTGTGAGATTCTCAAATTCGCCTGATGCGGAATCAACATATCAATATCTGACACCTGTAAATTATTGGCTTGCAAGCCTTCCATAATCACTTCGCTAAAACGAACAACGGCATTTTTAAACACAAATTGTCCGTTCATGTAAGGGAAATAGCTCTCATCATCCGGATTGTTTTCGGCAATGATATCGGTTACCCAACGCTTGCCCATACCCGGAGCAATCACAGTTAACTCTTCTGCATGTTGCCCTTCTGAATGCAAATGAGTGGATAAAATACCTTTGGTCAAATCTTCCTCTCTGCTCAAAATAGCGGCTCCTGCTCCATCTCCAAAAATCACTGAAACACCTCTACCACGAGTAGTCATATCTAATCCTGTAGAATGCAACTCAGAACCAATAATCAAAATGTTTTTATACATACCGGTTTTAATGTATTGATCAGCCACAGAAAGTGCATATACGAAACCGGAACATTGGTTTCTGATATCCAAAGCTCCAACAGTTCTCAACCCTAAATCGCGTTGCACCAAAACACCGGGACCAGGAAAATAATAATCCGGACTCAAGGTGGCAAAAATGACAAAGTCGATGTCGTTTTTATCAATTTTAGCTCTTTCTATGGCTACTTTGGCAGCTTTAACACCCATTGAAGTGGTGGTATCTTCACCTCTTATAACATGTCTTCTTTCTTGAATGCCGGTTCGCTCCTGAATCCATTCATCATTGGTATCCATTATTTTGGATAAATCATCATTGGTAACAACATTATCCGGAACGTAAAAACCTAAACCTGTGATTTTTGAGTGGTACATATCTTTCGTTATTTAATAAAATCAGAACCGCAAATTTAAGAATCTTATAATTCTAATTACCATTTTTAGATTCTAATTTAGATATCGACAAAAAAACTGTCAATACGAAAAGTTGTCCGTAGCGTTAACTTTAAAAAAATGTTCCTATTTATTGTAACCGAAATACCGTAAATTCGACCTACTTTAAAACAATCATAAACTTTAAGCATATGAAATTACGCTTTACTTTTCTGTTCTTACTCGGATTAGGATTTTCAGCATTAGCCCAAGAGAACCTTACCTTTCAAAAACCATCAGCCGAAATTTTAGCTTTAGCCGATTATGAGCGAGCACCGTCGGTAAGCATGGATTCTAAAAAAGAATACATGTTGCTTAGCTATCGCAATACCTATAAAACGCTGGACGATTTAAGTCAGGAAGAAATGCGTTTGGGCGGTTTGCGGATCAACCCTATTACCAATATTTCGAGTACGGTGACTTACGTTAACAACTTAAAGTTGAGAAAAGTCAGCGATAAAGTCGAAACACAAGTGGCTGGCTTACCGCAAAATGCCCGAATCACTAACATTTCTTGGTCGCAAAACGAGAAGAAAATCGGTTTCACCAATACCACCAATACCGGTGTAGAACTTTGGGTAATTGATGTGGCCACGGCAACTGCTAAAAAAATTACCGAAGCCAACCTCAATGCCAATTTGGGCAGTCCATACAGTTGGATGAAAGACAACGAAACGCTTTTGGTGAAAATGTTACCGAAAAACCGTCCGGCGCTAATAGACAGCAAAAAAGATTTACCGAAAGGACCAACGGTTTCCACCAGCGACGGTTCGAAATCACAAAACAGAACCTATCAGGATTTGTTGAAAAACAAAACCGACGAAGCCAATTTCGATGCCTTAGTAACTTCTGAATTATACAAAGTTTCCTTATCCGGAAAAACCGAATTATTCAAAGAAGCCGACATTTACGCCGGAGAAAGTTTCTCGCCTGACGGGACTTATTTGATGCTAACCACCATCCAAAAACCTTATTCCTACATTGTACCGCTAAGCCGTTTTCCGCAAAAATCAGTAGTTTACGACTTGAACGGAAAAGAAATTAAAGTGGTTAACGAAGTGCCGTTAACAGAAGTAATGCCCAAAGGTTTTTCATCTGTTAGAAAAGGCAAAAGAAGTATGAATTGGAGAGCTGATAAACCGGCAACCCTTACTTATGTAGTAGCCTTAGACGAAGGTGATCAAGCGAAGAAAGTAGATTTTAGAGATGAAGTTTTCACTTGGGATGCGCCATTCAACGCCGAAGCCCAATCGGTTTTAAAAACACAACAACGTTTCAGCGGCATTATGTGGGGCAACGAAACTATCGCTATTGCATACGATGATTGGTACGATACCCGAAACCAAAAAGTGTATTTGTTCAATCCTTCTAATTCGAAACAAGCGCCTAAAGTAATTTGGGACCGAAATTCCCAAGACATTTACAGTGATCCGGGAAATTTTGAAACCAAAAAAAACCAATACAACCGTTATGTTTTGGCCATCGAAAATAACAATGCTTACTTAATTGGTGACGGATTTACCAAAGAAGGTCAGTTTCCTTTTATAGACGAATTCAATTTGACTACACTGAAAACGAAACGATTGTACACGTCTAAAATGAAAGACAAAAAAGAAGATTTACAGTCGATAGAAGATTTCAAAAAAGGCGATGTTTTGGTGCAAATCCAATCGAAAAACGACTTCCCGAATTATTACTTCCGCAACATCAAATCGGGTAAACTGACGCCGATTACAAGTTTCAAAAACCCGTTTGAAAGCATTAAAAACGTCTACAAAGAAGTAATTAAATACAAAAGAAAAGACGGCGTGGAATTGTCAGGAACGCTCTATTTACCTGCCGGTTACGACCGAACAAAAAAAACAGAAAAATTACCATTATTGATCTGGGCTTATCCTGAAGAATTTAAAGACAAAAACAGCGCCGGACAAAGCAATAAAAACCCTAACGAATTTACGTTCCCGAATTACGGATCATTCATTTATTGGGTTACTAAAGGTTATGCCGTATTGGACGATGCATCATTCCCTATCATAGGCGAAGGCAAAACCGAACCTAACGACACCTTTATGCCGCAGCTGATTGCCAATGCGGAAGCGGCGATTGATGCCGTGGATGGCTTAGGTTACATCAATCGTAAAAAAGTGGCGATTGGAGGCCATTCTTATGGCGCTTTTATGACGGCTAATTTATTGACGCATTCCAATTTATTTGCTTGCGGTATCGCCCGAAGCGGTGCTTACAACAGAACTTTAACGCCTTTCGGATTCCAAAGTGAGCAACGCAATTACTGGGATGTTCCTGAAATTTACAACGGTATGTCGCCTTTTATGAACGCCGACAAAATGAAAACGCCTTTATTGTTGGTTCACGGCGATGCCGACAACAACCCTGGAACGTTTACCTTGCAATCGGAGCGCTATTTCCAAGCCTTGAAAAATTTGGGCGCACCGGTGCGATTGGTTTTATTGCCTAAAGAAAGTCACGGCTACGCTGCCAAAGACAACATTTTACACTTGCTTTGGGAACAAGACCAATTCTTAGAAAAATATTTGAAGAATTAAACCATTCATTCCAAAAATACTAAACCTCAAAGTACACGCTTTGAGGTTTTTTTGTGGTTGATGATTTTGTAATTTTTCGAAAAAAAATCATTATTTATTGTTTATCAATAAATTTTTATTATTTTTGACTCGTAATTCAAAATCTAAAAAAATGGAAATCAGAATCACTACTAAAATGATGCTTCAAATTTTACATGTATTGTCATGGATAATTTTTATCGGTTTATGCGTTGAAGCCGGCAGTTTTTTATTCAATGCTATATTCACTGTAGCTTTTAATCCGTTAGCTGCCGATTATTTCAAACTCACGGAACTGTACCAATACGACTACGGTTTTTTCTTAACCCAACTCTGTTTAGGATTTATAGTGGCCGTTTTGAAAGCCTTATTATTCTTCTTAATTGTCAAAATCCTACACGATAAAAAACTGGATTTTTCTAAACCTTTCAGTCAAGCACTTGTTAAGTTTGTTTCTAACTTGGCCTATCTGACAATTTTCATTAGTTTTTTCTCCAATTGGGGCGCTAATTACGCCAAATGGTTAGCCTCTAAAGGCATTAATATGCCGGACATCGCTGATTTAAAATTAGACGGAGCCGATATTTGGCTATTTATGGGTGTGGTACTTTTGGTCATTGCTCAAATCTTTAAAAAAGGTGTTGAAATGCAAACCGAAAACGAACTAACCATCTAAGTTATGCCTATAATTGTTAATGTAGATGTCATGATGGCCAAACGAAAAATGTCGTTGAACGAGCTGTCGGAGAAAGTCGATTTAACCCTATCGAATCTTTCTATTTTAAAAACCGGCAAAGCCAAAGCCATTCGGTTCAGTACGCTCGAAGCCATTTGCAAAGCTTTGGATTGTCAACCGGGCGATATTTTAGAATATGTAGCCGAAGAAAAATAAAAGGTGTTTTAAGAAGTAATGGTCAGATAAACAACAGTTCCCGACGGAAAGAAATCCGTACTATCGAAGAAGATTTTCTGTCCATCGATTTCAGCTTCCACCAAATAATGACTGCCTTTATAGTAGCAATGGGCAACTGTAGCCGGTAAATCCGATTGGGAAACCACTTGCATTTGGTGCGGATAAACATAGCGCTTGCTGCCATTGAATTCAATTTCATTCACATCACCAAAAAGTGAGGCGATGTATTTACTAGTTGGATTTCGATATAAATTTTCAGGCGAATCGGAAGCGATAATCTGCCCGTTCTGCATCACCAAAACTTCATCGGCAAACGATAACACATCAGAACTATCGTGTGTGGCAACTATAGTAGTAATTTGTTTTGCTCTCAGATAAGCAAATAATTTTCGACGCAAACTGTTCTTTCTGAAATTATCAATATGGCTGAACGGTTCGTCTAACAACAATACTTCGGGTTCCAAAGCCAAAACACGAGCCAAAGCCACACGTTGCATTTGACCACCGCTTAAATATTTGGCTTTCGTAGTAGCAAATCCGGTCATTTCGACAATCTCTAACAATTCGGCTATGCGAGCTTGTTTGACATCGGCATAAATGTTCGACAAGTATTTCCCAACGTTTTCTGCTACGGTGATAAAAGGCATTAAATCGAAATCTTGTGCCAAGTATTTCATGTATTCCATCCCCGGAATTAAATGGTATTTTGGTCCGAGCACTTCATTTTCGTTCCAAAATATTCGCCCTTCATCCAAGTCATACAAACCATAAACGAGTTTGAGCAAGGTACTTTTCCCGCAACCGCTTTCGCCTATAATGGCAAGATTTTTACCTTTCTCCAACTGAAAAGAAAGATTGCTGATGGTGGTTTGGTCTAAATAGGCAAAGGAAATGTTTTGGACTTGTAGCATGTTGATTTTCTGAAAGGCAAACTTACGAACTTTATTAAAAAGATAAGAGCGACAAAACTCAAACGTGGAGCGTCGCTCTTATCAACCTAACCAATAAATAAACAATTTTTAATGCGGTAAATATTTTTCAAACGACTTAGTGTCGATGCGTGCTTTTAAATCGTGTAACAAATTGTACAAGCCGAAAAAGGTTCGGTTGATGTACAAGAAATGCTTAGAACCTCTATTGCCGTTCATCTTGCGGAGTTGGGTATCTTTAGAAAACTCTTCTCCCATTTGGGCAATTTTCCCAAAGAAATCCTCGTCCGAGAAATCGAACGCATCTCCGTGAAACGGCTGCGTGAACAAGCTTAATAAGTCGTAGAATATTTTGGTAAAATACTCAATTTCTTTCGGGCTGTCGTCGTGGCGCAATATTTCGAGCTCGTATAATTTTTCATTGAATAACTTCGGATTATTGATGACTTCCGGTTTCGCCAATTCGAAATACGGAACATAAAATTCTTCCGGTACGTGTTTGATGCAACCAAAATCTATCGCCACCAATCGGCCTTCGGCATCAATCAGGAAATTCCCGGGATGCGGATCGGCGTGTACTTGCTTCAAATGGTGCATTTGGTACATGTAAAAATCCCATAACGCTTGCCCGATTTTGTCGCCTTTGGCTCGATCTTCATTATGTGAAGCAAACTCCGACAAATGCTCACCTTGAATCCATTCCATCGTTAAAATCTTCTCCGAAGAATATTCAGGATAGTATTTCGGGAAACGCAAATTATCAATTTGACCACACCATTCGGACACTTCCAGACTTTGCTTTAATTCTAACACATAATCGGTTTCTTCCAATAATTTGTCTTCCACTTCTTTGAAATACTTATCGGAATCTTTCCCTTTGATGTTAAACATTCTGATGGCAAACGGTTTGACCAAAGCCAAATCAGAACTTATACTTTCCGCCACTCCGGGATATTGGATTTTCACAGCAAAATTTTTCCCATCCTTGGTTGCTTTGTGTACCTGACCGATACTCGCGGCGTTCATGGCGTCCGGAGTGAAGGAATCATATAAGTCTTCAGGGTATTTCCCTAAATATTTTTTGAATGTTTTACGAACCAAGGGCGCAGACAAGGGCGGCACCGAAAACTGCGACAATGAAAACTTTTCTACATAAGCCTGTGGCATGATGCTTTTATCCATACTCAGCATTTGAGCCACTTTCAAAGCACTGCCTTTGAGGTTTTTCAAGCCATCGTAAATGTCTTCGGCGTTGTTTTCGTTCAGCTTGTCTCGGGTTAATGACGGATTGACCATTTTTTCGCCATAATAGGCTACGTAATTGGTTCCGACTTTAAGTCCGGTTTTAACTAACTGTCCTGCCCGCTCAATCTTTCCGGTTGGAATTTTATCTAAGGTTTTCATTTATTGCATTTTTTCTTTCCAAAGAAACTTGCCCAAATCGAACAAACTTTCCAAGGGTTTGGTATTTAATAAATCGACTACCGTGTTTACCGATTTTTCAATCAACACATCCGTCTTTTCAAAACCTTTCGATGTATCGTCCATCCAAAATTTCAATAAGAATAAGAACTGTAGCCATGCGCCTTCAGCGTAAACAGGTTCGGTTACTCTCGCCACTTTCCCGAATGACTCTGAAGGCTCTGACTTAACTTTATCTACGATATATTTTGTAAAATGGTTTCGGAATTCCTTCAATTGTTTCAAATTCTTCAACCCTTCATGGTTTTCTTTTAGTGTATACATCACATAACTTCGGTTCAAGGTTAAAATTTCAAAGAGCGTGAAGTATAGAGTGAGTAATTTATTTTTATCTGTGTAGCTTTCAAAAGCTGCTTCTTTTTCAATAGTTGCCACGGCATTCTCAAAAAACTTCACCCAAATGTCCTGCTTAACCGCCTCTAATGAACCGAAGAAAGCATAAAAATCACTTTCCTCTATATTGTTATTCTTGCAGAAGATATAAGCATTTTTTGGTGCTTCATTGTTTTCCAATACTTCATTCATGTACAACGAAATGATGGCATTGTCATCTACTGTATTCTTTTTTGATTTTGTTTTTTTTGCTGTGGCCATGGTATTCATTTTTAGAACAGTGTAAATTTAATAACGTTTAACTATTTTTAAAAATTATTAAACAAAAAGTTTTGTTAAATGTTGTTCAAAAAAATTGAAATCAAAAGAAAAGCGCTCCCTTTTGAGGAACGCTTTTGACTATTCAGAAACTCAGAAAAACTATTTTCCGGCTTCTCTTTGCGCGTCTTGTACCATTTTTTCGTTGGCAGTGATGGCAAATTCCACACGACGGTTTTTGCTTCTACCATCCGGTGTATCGTTAGTAGCAATCGGATCAGCGATTCCTAAACCGGAAGTCACAAATCGTGAACTTGCCAAGCCTTTTCCAACCAAATATGCCTTAACAGAAGCGGCTCTTTGCTCCGACAATGTCAAGTTATACTCCGGAGTTCCGGTGCTATCCGTATAACCGTAAATTTGAATATTAGTATCCGGATACTGATTGAAAACCGGCACCAATTTATCCAAGTTGGCTTTAGCTGCTGCCGTTAAAGTAGACTTGTTCGTATCAAAACGCACCGCATTTTCTCCTAACACCAAACGAATTCCTTCGCCTACTCTTTCTACTTGAGCGCCCGGTAATGCAGTTTCAATTTCACGGGCTTGTTTGTCCATTTTAGTTCCGATTACGCCACCGGCAACACCACCAATAACGCCGCCTAACACAGCACCTAAAGCACCATTTCCGCCTTTACCGATGTTATTCCCTAAAATTCCTCCTAAAACCGCTCCGCCAACGGCACCGATAGCCACGCCGCGTTGTTGGTTACTCGTATTTTTTACAGTTTCACAACCGGTAAAAACCGTTGATACCATCAATACTGTTCCTAAAATAATAGCTGTTATCTTTTTCATTTTTCTTAGTTTATTTTGTCAAATTGATATACTACTGCCGTCATTTTACCGGCCACATTAATTTGGTCTACCAACTGAAATGATTTTTCAGTTTGATTGGCAACTCTTAACACATAACCCGATTTTACGGTTTTGGCTTTGGCTTCGTCCAAAATCTTCAATACAAATTCACCTTCTTTGTTAATGAACCATGTAATTGGCGTTGTATAAGTTGTGCAATTGGGACTATTTAGAGCCAAGCTTCCTTTGTTGCTCATGGAAACAAACTTCCACTTGCTTCCGACAAAACATTTAGAATCCGCCAAATCAAAAGAAGTTACTTTAATAACTTCAGAACCGGGGTAGTTTACGGAGGAGATTACCCATTCACCTTTGATGGCAGTTTGAGACTGAGAATCAATCTTAGTACTCGTAGCAGAATTAGTCGATTTACACGACAAAAAAAAGACCGATAAAAAACTGATTACAATAATTTTTTTCATACCTAACAAGTTAAAATTTGTTGGCTACAAAGATACTGCTCTTTTTGATAGTAAATTACAAATTAATTCTATTTCATTGTAGAATTCTAACTACGTCAATTTGTCATATTCCCACGGAATGGTATTGCTTTTGAGAAACTGAAATACAAAATTGTATAACCTAAAATTTTAAATATGACAACAGGAAAAATTAATGTATCAGTAGAAAACATCTTTCCGCTAATTAAGAAGTTTTTATACAGCGACCACGAAATTTTCTTGCGCGAATTGGTATCCAATGCTACGGATGCTACTTTAAAATTGAAACATTTAACCAGTATCGGCGAAGCCAAAGTAGAATATGGCAACCCGATTATTGAAGTTAAGATTGACAAAGAAGGTAAAAAATTACACCTCATCGACCAAGGTATAGGTATGACCGCCGAGGAAGTGGAAAAATACATCAACCAAGTGGCTTTTTCCGGTGCCGAAGAGTTTTTGGAGAAATACAAAGATTCTGCTAAAGATTCCGGCATCATCGGACATTTCGGATTAGGTTTCTACTCGGCTTTCATGGTAGCTGAAAAAGTGGAAATCATCACCAAATCCTATAAAGACGAACCTGCAGCCCATTGGACTTGCGATGGCAGTCCGGAATTTACCTTAGTACCTCACGACAAAACAGACCGAGGTACAGAAATTATTTTACACATCGCAGAGGATTCGTTGGAATTTTTAGAAGAATTCAAAATCCGCGAATTGTTGACCAAATACAACAAATTTATGCCGGTGCCGATTAAATTCGGAACCCGTAAAGAAGCGTTGCCAAAACCGGAAGATGCGGGTGATGATTACAAAACCGAATATATCGACGTAGACAACATCATCAACAACCCAAGTCCGGCTTGGACGAAGCAACCGGTAGATTTAACGGATGAAGATTACAAAAACTTCTACCGCGAATTGTATCCGATGCAGTTTGACGAACCGTTATTCAACATTCATTTGAATGTAGATTATCCGTTCAACTTAACCGGAATTTTATACTTCCCTAAACTGGATGCCAACTTGCAAGTGCAGAAAGACAAAATCCAGTTGTACCAAAATCAGGTTTTTGTAACCGATAACGTAGAAGGTATAGTACCGGAATTTTTAGTGATGTTACGCGGTGTGATTGACTCACCGGATATTCCGCTAAACGTTTCTCGTTCCTACTTACAAGCCGATGGTAACGTGAAGAAAATTTCGAATTACATTACCCGTAAAGTGGCCGATAAATTGAAATCGCTCTTCAACGAAAACCGCGAAGATTTTGAAAGCAAATGGAACGACATCAAAATTGTGTTGGAATACGGCATGTTGTCGGAACCGAAATTCTATGAAAAAGCGGGCGACTTCGTATTATACCCAACCGTTGACGGTAAGTTTTACACTTTAGCTGAATTGAAAGAAGCCATCTCAGCCAATCAAACCGACAAAAACGGTAAACTGGTAGTGCTTTACGCTTCCAACAAAGACGCACAACACAGTTATATTGAAATCGCCAGAGAAAAAGGCTATGAAGTGTTGCTGTTGGATTCGCCTATCGTGTCGCATTTGATTCAGAAATTAGAAAGCGATAATGAAAACTTGACGTTCACTCGAGTAGATTCTGACCATATCGACAAATTGATTCAGAAAGAAGACACTCAAATTTCGAAACTATCCGAAGAAGAATCAACACAACTGAAAACCGTTTTAGAAGAAATTGTACCGAAAACCAACTATACCGTTCAGTTGGAAGCCATGGACAGCCAAGCGGCACCATTCATGATCACCCAACCGGAATTCATGCGAAGAATGAAAGAAATGAGTCAAACCGGCGGTGGCGGCATGTTTGGTATGGGTAATTTCCCCGAAATGTATAATTTAGTGGTGAATACCAACTCGGATTTGGCCACAACCATCTTGAACACTTCAGACAAATCCGCTCAGGAAAGTTTGGTAAAACAAGCGCTCGACTTAGCGAAAATCTCTCAAGGTTTATTAAAAGGCGAAGAATTGACCGCTTTTGTCAAAAGAAGTTTTGAACTAATCAAGTAAAAAGGAATTAGGGATAAGTAATTAGAAACCTGTTAGTTGAGGCTAGCAGGTTTTTTTATTCAATGTATTTCCCGAACTTCGCAATTCATAATTCGTAATTCGTAATTTTTTATGACACTCTCCATAGAAACCCCGGCCCTGTTATTTTCAGCCACATCATTAATTTTGTTGGCGTATACCAATCGCTTTTTGACCATTGCGCAAATTGTTCGCAGTTTGAAAAAACATTACGACGAAAACCACACGCGAAGCATACTTTTGCAAATCAAAAACTTGAACCTGCGCCTTTCCTTAATTCGCTATATGCAGCTTTTTGGTGTATTGTGTTTGTTCTTGTCGGTATTTGCCATGTTGTGTTTGTTTATCGATTGGCATACAGCAGGCATTTACCTTTTTGCCGCCAGTTTATTGTGTTTACTGACTTCCTTAGCCATATCGTTTTGGGAAATCAGCATTTCAGTGACAGCCTTGCGCTTGCATTTGAGTGATTTGGAAGAGGAAGAAAAGAAAAAGTAAAAACTTACAATGTTTTTTATATCTTTATTGATGTCAAACAGTTAACCAAAACCAATATCAATGAAGATAAAATTACTACTTCTTTTTTTACTGACTTTTGCCACAATCATAGCTAAACCGAAAGAAAAAACTGCTATAAACCCCGCCATTGGTATAATGATGTCCGGCAATAATTTTGGTGGAGGCGTTATATATTCTATAAGTATTAAAAATATAGGCGAAGAAACCTTAACCAACATATTTGTCACTGAAGGACCAACTACTTTTGGAATGACTTTCCAATTTGGAACCATAGCCAGTTTGGCTCCCGGAGAAGAAGTTACCGGTTTAATAGCCCAAAAATACGGCGCTGGTTGTTATGATGAAAGTCAAGTAATCGTTCATGCCACATCTTCTTCGACCAGTGCCGAAATAACCGACCTGTCTTCAGATCCATTTTCATACAACAACTTCGGATTACCGGGTAGCTATTACAATGATTTTCCTACTATAAGATCATCTTTTGTTTACATTAATTGCACTCAGGAAGGAGTTTACCAAGACTTAAACAATAATTCGATAGTCGATGTTGGTGATGTTATCAACTACACCTACAACATTTCCGGAGGATCGTATGGCGGAGAAATTTACGATAGTAATGCTATTGTAGCTAATCCTACTTTTACAAATAATTTCTATTCCACCACTGGAATACACTATATCACTACGGAAGAAGCTGCCTTAGGCTATGTATACAACACTTCCTATATAATAGCATTTGGTCCTTGTGATGTAGGCGGTTACTTCAGTGATCAATCTTATTGTCCTTGTCCAAATCCCAGCAACGCCAATATTATCACTCCGTTAACGAGTTTATTACCTAACACTATATCCGGAAATGTAAAATTCAACACCAATAATGACAATTGCACTACCGGAACAAATTTCAGGAACCGAAGAGTAAGCACTACAGACGGAAATTTAACTTACACCAGCTTTACCAACACCAATGGTGATTACCAAATTTTAATTCCGAATACCGGAAATTATACTACATCGGCATTGACGAATTTGAACGCCAACTTTTCTTCTAATCCTACTACAACAACCACCCAAAGTTTCGGTTCCGGTGTAAATTATACCAATAATGATTTCTGTATCAGTTCGGCAAACAATTACACCGATTTAGGAGTTGTCATGCATTTAATCAATGAGGCTATTCCGGGTAACACAGCCAATTATAGAATTTGGTATACCAACCAAGGAAGCACTAACCTCAGCGGCAGCATAGTTATAACCTACGATAACGGAAAATTGAGTTTTACTACAGCTTCTCCATCCCAAAACAGCACTACTGCGAACACTGTCTCTTGGACATACAGTAATTTACTGCCGTTTGAATCAAGATACATCAACCTCTCTTTTGCAGTAGGTATTCCGCCAACGGTAAACATGAATGATTTACTGTCTTTTACGGCTGTAGCCAATCCGATTTCGGGTGATAACAATACCGCTAACAATATTTTTTCATGGAATCAAATTGTGAGAAGCTCTTACGATCCTAACGATAAAACGGTGATTCAAGGCGCTACCATTACTCCGGCTCAAGGCAACGATTATCTGGTTTATGTTACCCGTTTTCAAAACTCGGGAACGGCAAACGCGACTACAGTAGTTATTAAAGAAACTTTGGATGCTAATTTAGACTGGAATACGTTTGAACCCATAGCGTCCAGTCACACTGCCAACATACAATTGCGTAACGGTAACGATTTGACGTACACATTCTCTAATATCAATTTACCTTATGAAAGTGCCAACGCACAAGCTAGTCAGGGTTGGATGTCTTATAAAATTAAACCTAAAGCTAACTTTGCTGTGGGAGAAATAGCCAGTTCTGAATCAGATATTTATTTCGATTACAATCCGCCTATCATAACCAATACTGTAACGACTGAAATGGTGGCATTGGAAGTTGTGGAAAACATTCGAGACAACTTCAGTATTTTTCCAAATCCGGCTTCCGGAGATTATTTGACTATCAAGACAGAAGTTCCTATGAATGCACTTTATGATATTTATGACATTAACGGAAAATTATTGCTAAAAGGAACTGTTCAAAATTTGGCTCCAATTGACATTCATACATTCCAAACCGGATTTTATTTCGTCACTATCAGCACAAACAGTGGAAAAGTGACTTACAAATTAATCAAAAATTAAATATAAAAAAATCCCGAGTGTACCTCGGGATTTTTTAATTATTTACTCAAGTACATTTTTCTTCTGCTGTACAACTCGTAGAACTGATCATCTTTTAAATCGTCTATAAACAAAATGCTCTCACCGGTGGATTTCATTTCCGGTCCGAGGGCTTTGTTTACATTCGGGAACTTACTGAAGGAGAACACCGGTTGTTTGATGGCATAACCGCTTAGTTTCGGATTGAAGGTGAAATCAGTCACTTTATTTTGACCTAACATGACTTTTGTAGCATAATTTACATACGGTTCGCCATACGCTTTTGCTATAAAAGGTACAGTACGTGACGCTCTCGGATTGGCTTCAATAATATAAACGATATCGTCTTTGATGGCAAACTGGATATTGATTAAACCAACCGTTCTTAAAGCCAAAGCGATTTTCTTCGTATGGTCTTTGATTTGTTGCATCACGAATTCACCCAAATTGAACGGCGGCAAAGTCGCATTCGAATCGCCCGAGTGCACACCACAAGGTTCAATATGCTCCATAATCCCGATGATGTATACGTTTTCGCCGTCGCAAATCGCATCCGCTTCTGCTTCAATGGCACCGTCTAAATAATGGTCGAGCAACAATTTATTCCCCGGTATGTTTTTCAGCAAATCGATTACGTGTTCTTCCAATTCTTGTTTGTTGATGACAATTTTCATGCCTTGACCGCCTAATACATAAGAAGGACGAACCAACAATGGAAAATCCAATACATCGGCTAAAGCTGAGGCTTGGTCCGCGTTTTCGGCTACACCAAATTTAGGGAACGGAATTTTTAGGTCTTCCAACAATTCGGAAAATCTTCCTCGGTCTTCCGCTAAATCCAAGGCATCAAATGAAGTGCCTAATATTTTGATTCCGTAACGATCTAACTTTTCAGCCAGTTTTAACGCGGTTTGTCCGCCCAACTGAACAATCACACCTTCCGGCTTTTCGTGGCGAATGATATCGTAAATGTGTTCCCAAAATACCGGTTCGAAATACAACTTATCGGCCGTATCAAAATCGGTCGACACCGTTTCCGGGTTACAGTTAATCATAATGGTTTCGTAACCGCATTCTTTGGCAGCTAAAACACCGTGTACACAGGAGTAATCAAACTCAATTCCTTGTCCGATACGATTAGGCCCGGAACCTAAAACGATGACTTTCTTTTTATCGGTAACGATACTTTCATTGCTCACCAATTTTTGCCCGTCAGCAGTTTGGATTTCGGCTTCGAAAGTGGAGTAATAATAAGGCGTCATGGCTTTGAATTCGGCCGCACAGGTATCAACCAATTTGTACACGCGATTGATGTTCATTTCTTCGCGCAATTTGTAAACTTGACTTTCCAAACAACCCATCATGTGGGCAATTTGACGGTCGCCGTAGCCTTTTTGTTTGGCTTCGAGGAGTAATTCCTTCGGTAAGGTATCCACTTTGTACTGGGAAATTTCTCTTTCCAACAAGTACAACTCTTCGTATTGTTTTAAGAACCACATATCGATTTTGGTGATTTCGTGGATGCGGCTCAACGGAATGCCCATGGCAATCGCATCGTAAATCACAAACACTCTATCCCAGCTGGCATAAGTCAGTTTTTCGATAATTTGTTCATAGTTTTTGTATCCTTTGCCGTCGGCACCAATTCCGTTTCTTTTGATTTCCAAAGATTGGGTTGCTTTGTGCAAAGCTTCTTGGAACGAACGTCCGATACCCATTACTTCCCCAACGGATTTCATCTGTAGTCCCAAAGTTCTGTCGGAACCTTCAAACTTATCGAAATTCCAACGCGGGATTTTAACGATAACGTAATCCAACGTCGGCTCGAACAAGGCGGAAGTCGACTTGGTGATTTGGTTTTGCAATTCGTCTAAGTGATAACCCAAAGCCAATTTGGTGGCAATTTTGGCAATCGGATAACCGGTTGCTTTAGACGCTAAAGCGGAGGAACGCGATACACGCGGATTGATTTCGATGGCTACGATATCCTCTTTTTCATCCGGCGATACAGCAAATTGTACGTTACAACCTCCGGCAAAATTCCCGATAGAGCGCATCATCAAAATGGCCATATCCCTCATTTTTTGGAACGTCGTGTCGGACAATGTCATAGCCGGTGCTACGGTAATCGAATCTCCGGTGTGGATGCCCATCGGATCCATATTTTCGATGGAACAGATGATGACCACGTTGTCGTTTTTATCACGCAACAATTCCAATTCATATTCTTTCCAACCTAATAAAGCCTTATCAATTAAGACTTCGTGTATAGGTGAAGCTTCTAAACCACGGGTGAGTAAGTCGTCGAAATCTTCTTTTTTGTGAACGAAAGCCGCTCCGGTTCCGCCCAAAGTAAAAGAAGGACGAATCACCAAAGGAAAGCCAAACTCTTGCGCGATTTCTTTTCCTTTTAAGAAAGAAGTCGCGGTTTTGGCCGGCGCGGTAGGTACATTTATTTTTTGCAACAATTGTTTGAATTGCTCGCGGTCTTCAGTAATGTTGATGGCATTAATATCAACCCCAATTAACCTCACGTTGAAATCTTGCCAAATCCCTTTTTCGTCGGCTTCCAAACACAAGTTGAGTGCCGTTTGTCCGCCCATAGTGGGTAACACAGCGTCAATTTGCGGGTGCTCTTTCAGGATTTGGATAATGGATTTGGTGGTTAGTGGTAATAAATAAACGTGATCGGCCATACTGGGATCAGTCATAATCGTGGCCGGATTGGAATTGATTAAGATGACTTCGATTCCTTCTTCTCTAAGTGAGCGAGCAGATTGGGAACCGGCGTAGTCGAATTCGCAGGCTTGTCCGATAACGATGGGTCCGGAACCAATAATTAAAACCGATTTGATGGAGTTGTCTTTAGGCATTGTAGTTAGATTTTTAGACTTCTTAGATTGTTAGATCATTAGACATCTTAGAAAGTTAGTTAGTTGTGTTGTTGTATTTGGTTCTAGCCCCGATGGCAGTGGAAATCCTTTTTATTTGCCATACTGAGCGCAGTCGAAGTATAAAAATAAAAAGATTGTAGCGAACAGCGGGAAATAGCTCCTGAAAATTATCAATATTTATGAACAGGTTTAAAAAAAAGCCGCTACTAATAAAAGTAACGGCTTGATATTGATTGATAAAGAATCATTATTTTTTGTGTCTTGGTTCACAAGATACAGTCAATTTATGTCTTCCTTTAGCTCTACGACGCGCAAGGACTTTTCTTCCATTTGCTGAAGCCATTCTGTCCATAAATCCGTGTTTATTTCTTCTTTTTCTTTTCGATGGTTGAAACGTTCTTTTGCTCATTGCTGTATATCTTTAAAATCGTGTAATATTCTGTTCAGGTTGGTTCTTTCAAAACCGAGTGCAAATATACAAACCTTTTTTTTTCCGACAAGAACTTTTTTAAAAATATTTTTAATTCATTTTACTACCTTTGTGCCACAAAAATTTTAAAGACATGTTTCACAGATTTATTAAATTAATTATAGCGGCTTTATTGGTTGCCACCGCCATTTGGCAATTTACGGAAAGTAATATCGGCAATGGTATTTTCTTGATTTTACTGACTGCCATTCCAATCTTTTTGTACTACAAGAACGAATTTATTTTAATGGCTTTCCTAAAATTGAGAAAACAGGATTTTGCCGGCGCCAAAAATTGGTTGGATAAAATTAAAAATCCGGAAACGGCTTTGGTGAGAAAACAACAAGGCTATTACAACTACTTACACGGTTTAATGACTTCGCAAACCAATTTACACCAATCGGAGAAATACTTCAGAAAAGCGATTGAATTAGGTTTGAGTATGGATATGGATTTAGCGGTTGCCAAACTCAACTTAGCCGGAATTGCCATGTCGAAAAGACGCAAAATGGAAGCTACTACTTTGCTCAATGAAGCTAAGAAACTCGACAAGCAAAATATGCTGAACGATCAGATTAAAATGATGAAAGAACAGTTGAAAAAGATTTAATTAGACTTCTTAGACTGACTTAGACCATTTAGACAATAAAAAACCATCCTGATTATATTAGGATGGTTTTTCATTTTTGTATCTAAGCAGTCTAATTTTCCAAGAATCTAAGAAGTCTCCATTAATAGCCTTCCAGCGGAATTTCAATCTCGTAACGCTTTTTGGTTGGGTTGACCAACTTTTTATCGCGCAACCATGGATTGTGGATTTTCAAGATTTTATAGTTAATCCCTTGTGCAATGGCAAATCCGGTTAAATCGGTGATTGAACTGTCGACCGCTACTTTTTTGGTTGGGATTTGGGTGTACAAATCGCTGGTGTAAATACTAAAACCATATTTAGCCGGTTGGCGCATGATCTCCTTCAGTGCCAATATGCGGAATACGTAACGCGAAGTTTCTTCGGTTAGTGCCAAATCGTAGTAGTTGGTTACTTTTTGTTCGTCTATTCTTTTGGTGATGCCGTTCATACCGCCGTTATAGGAAGCGGCTGCTAAAGTCCATGAACCGAATTTTTCTTTGGCGGCTAATAAATAACGACAAGCCGCTTCGGTAGATTTTTCCAAATGGTATCTTTCATCGACTATGTCGTTTACCTCCATGCCTTTCTCTTTAGCGGTTTCAGGCATAAATTGCCATACACCACGTGCTCCGGCAGAAGAAACAGCATTAACCAAACCACTTTCGATTACAGCTAAATATTTAAAATCATCCGGTACACCGTATTTGGCTAAAATCGGTTCTATAATAGGAAATACGCGATTCGCTCTTTTGATAATAAGAGCCGTTGTGGCATCGAGATTGGCATTAATTAACAATTCTCTGTCCAAGCGCTCGCGAACATCGGAGATTTGTAACGGTGCTTTTTCGCCCGCAAAATCAACTTCGGTCGGGAAGTACATGGCAGAACCTTCGTGTAGTAATTTTTCTTTTTCAGTTCCGGAAATCCCGTAAACCAGAACGCCGGACAATACCCCTATGGCCAGCACGGATACTAAGATTTTATTCGTTTTCATAACCCTAAATTTTTGAATTGCAATGACAATTGCGTTGGAATCGTAAAGCTACAAAAAACGAGCCTAAACGACTACTTCTCTAAGATAATTTTAGGTAAATTTTCGTTCAACCATTTGTACTTGCTTAAAATCATGATGTGCGTTCCGCCTTTTACCGGGATATATTCTTTGATGTATTTGGGTGGAAAAACCTCATCAGCATCGCCGTGGATGTGAATAATTTCTGGGTCGATGTCTTTTCGTTCCCAATGGATGATTTGCTCAATAGCCCAATCCAGATAGTGTTTGTTTCGAACCGACAAAAACTTTTCATACAATGCCAATCGTTGTTTGATGATGGAAGAACCAAAAGAGAACTTCATCAGCGACTCGATATTTTCGAACAATTGCGTAGGTATAAGTTTGTATGCCTTAGTGGTTTTGGCGATTTTAAAACGACGCGGAAATTCGGCATTGGATTTTACACTCGAAATGATGATTACTTTTTTAGGTTGTAAAAAAGATTTCATTTCCTGAACCAAAATACCGCCGAAAGAAACACCAATCAATACCGGATTTTCATGGGTAACTTTTTGAGCCATTCGCTTGGCATAAGCAGTTAAACTCTCGCGTTCCAAAGGGATTTCCCATTCCAACAAATGCATTTCAAAAAGGTCTTTCGGCAGTTGAATGCGCTCAAAAATAGTAGGACTGGCTGCCAAACCCGGCATGAAGTAAACGTGTATTTTAGTCATTATTTAAGCTAAGACTCGTTAATTATTCGTAAATTTGCCTAAAAATAATCCTTTTATTTTACTTGATGATGAACACAACGTTAATTTCAGAAAAAATGGAAATTAAAGATAACACCTTTGCTCGGCAGTTTGAAACACTGGTTGACGGTAAATTAATTTCTGTTGAATATTCGTTTCAAGAGAAAAAAATATTCCTGACCAGAATTAATACTTTTGACGGCTTTAATGATGATGAATTGATTAATGAATTACTGAAAAACATTATGGAAATCGCCTACGAACGCAAATTAAAAGTGGTGCCGATTTTACCTAAAATTGCCCTTTTCTTCAGAAAAAATACAACTTACAGAGATTTGTTACCTCCGGGAATTAAAATCTAATATCAAAGTACTTTTATAGTAAAGTCGCTCTCAAGGCGACTTTTTTTATGGATTTTAGTATTTTTATCCAATGAACACAGCCGACTTCCGACAAGAAATAATTCACTACTTCGAAAACATCGACAAATACTACGGTTCCAAAACCGAAATTACGGAAGGATTGTGCACTGATATACATAATTTAGACGCCAACCACACGACTTGGAATCTCTCCGAATTCGAACTGATTCGTTCCGCCTACCGCAACACCGGTGATAAGTTCATGATGGAAGGCAGCAATATGTATTACGAAATATCAGCCGATAGAATTGTAGCCTTCCAGCAATTGGGCCGACACAAATTTGAATTCATAGAGCAATACAGTGAAACCGTATTCCGCATTACCAAGATTCGTTTTCACTATAAATATTAAAAAGGAACTGAAATGTTTTCGGCTAAAAACCCATAAAAATAGGCACTTTCCACAATCAATAACGCCAATCTTAAGATTGCCTTAATTTTTTGGCATCAATTTTGGATGAGCTGAAAACAAAAATAATTTCCTTGGCAAATCCGGAATGCTGACCATTATTTTTAGTTAAACCATCAGTATTAATTTTTCTAAAAACTTATTCCCATGAAAAAAGTTCATTTTTTTTCAGCAGTCCTTGTCATGCTTATTTTTGCCGGCTGTAAACAAGGCTCCTTGCAATACGAAGCGGCTGCAGACACCACAGCAGTGGAAGCCGCCGACAGCGAAATCCTGCTACCCAATCCTGACGATGCAGTAACCGCCAACGAAAACACCGAAAGCTATGCCGAACTCATAGAAAACCCTTTCGAATCGCCAAAAACTGCTCCTTTATCGACTTTCTCCATCGATGTTGACAATGCGGCTTACACCAATATCCGACGTTTCCTCAACAACGGCCAACCCGTTCCGAAAGATGCGGTACGTGTGGAGGAAATGGTCAACTTTTTCAAATACCAATACCCGCAACCGGTTGATGAACATCCTTTTTCCATTAACACCGAATACAGTCAGAGTCCTTGGAATGCTAAGCACAAATTGTTGCGCATCGGTTTACAAGGCAAAAACATCCCAACTTATAATTTACCGGCGTCCAATTTGGTATTCTTAATAGATGTCTCCGGTTCAATGAGCGACGAGAATAAACTGCCATTACTGAAAGAATCGATGAAAGTCTTGGTAAAAGAATTACGTGCCAAAGACAAAGTTTCAATTGTAGTCTATGCTGGTGCCGCAGGTGTAGTTTTAGAACCTACCTCGGGTGAAGACAAAGAAACTATCATCGAAGCTTTTGACAACTTGAACGCCGGAGGCAGCACAGCCGGAGGCGAAGGCATTGAGTTGGCTTACCAATTGGCCAAGCAAAACTTTATCAAAGACGGCAATAACCGAGTGATTTTGGCCACCGACGGCGATTTTAATGTAGGGAAATCTTCCGACGCCGACATGGAAGACTTGATTGAAGAAAAAAGAAAATCGGGCATCTTCTTAACCGTTTTAGGTTACGGCATGGGCAATTACAAAGACAGTAAAATGGAAATCTTAGCCGACAAAGGCAACGGCAATTATGCTTACATCGACAACATACAAGAAGCCAATCGCTTTTTAGGAAGAGAATTTAAAGGTTCGTTGTTCGCCATTGCCAAAGATGTAAAAATCCAAATCGAATTCAACCCGAAACACGTTCAAGCCTACCGATTGATTGGCTATGAAAACCGAAAACTAAAAGCCGAAGATTTCAAAAATGACGCGGTTGATGCCGGAGAATTGGGCAGCGGACACACCGTTACCGCATTATATGAAATTATTCCGGTTGGAGTAGACAGCGATTTTGTGCCTTCGGATTTGAAATATACGAAAGTTAAAACCGATAGCGAAAGTCAGTATAACGAAGAACTCGCCACTATTAAATTCCGCTACAAAAAACCGGATGGCGAGAAAAGCATCGAAATGATTAAAACCATAGCCGATCAAGCGGTAAGTTTAGAGCAAAGCTCAAGAGATTTCAAGTTCAGCAGCGCAGTGGCTTGGTTCGGACTGAAATTGAGAGATTCCAAATACCTCTCCGAAAAATCAACCGACGCCATCAAACGTTTGGCACAATCCGGTTTGAGTTATGACGAAGATGGTTACAAAGCCGAATTCATACGATTGGTCGAAACCGTCAATTAATCCCAAAAAGAAACCCTGATTTTTACAATCAGGGTTTTGTATTTATACGGTAACGCTGGTAAAAGCCATGCGGACAGCGCCGTCTTCATCGATGTGTGTGAGCTGAATTTCGTGTAAGGTATTAACCAATTCCGGATTCCAAGGCGTTTTTACTTTGACATAGTTTTCGGTAAAACCGTGAATGTAACCCTCTTTGTTTTCGCCTTCAAACAAAACCGTTCTGTGCGTACCAATCTGACTTTCGTAAAAAGCACGGCGTTTTTTCACCGATAAGCCACGAAGCATTTTGCTGCGTTTTGCTCTAACGTTCATCGGCACTACACCGTCCATCAAAACAGCTTCTGTATTGTCTCTCTCCGAATACGTAAACACGTGCAAATACGAAATATCCAACTCGTTTAAAAAGTGATAAGTTTCTAAGAAATGCTCATCCGTTTCGCCCGGAAAGCCCACAATAACATCTACACCGATACAAGCGTGCGGCATTACCTCACGGATTTTATTTACCCTGTCAACATACACTTCGCGCAAATAACGGCGTTTCATTTTCTTTAAAATATCGTTACTGCCGCTTTGCAACGGAATATGGAAATGCGGCACAAAAGTGCGGCTTTGCGACACAAATTCGATGGTTTCGTTTTTCAACAAATTCGGTTCGATTGAAGAAATGCGCAAGCGTTCGATACCTTCCACTTCGTCTAACGCTTTGACCAAATCTAAGAATGTATGTTCGTGTTTTTTGTTGCCGAATTCACCTTTACCGTAATCTCCGATGTTTACGCCGGTTAGCACAATTTCTTTGATGCCCTGTTGGGAAATTTCATAGGCATTTTTCAATACGTTATCCAATGCATCGCTGCGAGAAATACCTCGGGCCAACGGTATGGTACAATAAGTACACTTGTAATCGCAGCCGTCTTGTACTTTTAAAAACGCACGAGTTCTGTCGCCTATAGAGTAACTGCCGACATAAAAATCGGCCTCTTCGATTTCGCACGAATGCACTTCGCCCATTTGGTTTTTGGACAAATCGTTGAGATAATCAGTGATTTTGAATTTTTCGGTAGCACCCAAAACCAAATCGACACCGTCAACAGCGGCCAGTTCTTCCGGTTTTAGCTGGGCATAACAACCAACTGCGGCCACAAAAGCATTATCGTTGAGCTTCAGCGCTTTTTTCACCACTTGTTTGAATTGCTTATCGGCATTATCCGTGACAGAGCAAGTGTTGATGACATAAATATCAGCCACTTCTTCAAAGTCAACGCGTTCAAAACCTTCGTCTTGGAAATTTCTCGCAATAGTAGAGGTTTCAGAGAAATTCAATTTGCACCCTAAAGTATAAAAGGCGACTTTCTTTGCTTCGCCAGTTCGCTGACGCTCGTGTTTATTTTCCATAAGTAAGCTCAATTGATGAAATCGTTGTCAAAAATTGAGGGTACAAATATACTCAGATATTTTATGTTAGTTAAAAAGCAATGTGAAATTTAATTAACTTCATCTGTTGAATTGCCGATATTATCAATGGAATCGATTTCAACTACTTCGGATTTCCATTTTTTATCTAAAATCAAATACAAAATATAACAGGATAAAAGACCTACAGGGATATCCATAAATCGAATCACTGCATTATTTTCAAAATCAATTCCCCAACCAAAAATCTCATTTAAAACACCTAATAGCAAACCAACAAAGAGCGATCCACCAACATAAACCAAGATTCCGAACCAACCATTATGTTTGGATTTATTGTATCCAACAGCGAGTTCTGAAAATTTCTTCCAAATAAAATAAAAAAATAATATACTCAACATAACCTACTCTTTTCTGTATTTCTGTGTTATTTCAAAAACGTGTTGTAAAATGTTTGCATCTTCTTCGGTAAAGGCTACATTGCGACGTGCCATTACAATTTTAGCCGTTTGAAAAGCCTTATTGGTCATATAGGTAGTGAAACCGGATGCGCCGCCCCAAGAGAAACTCGGCACAAAATTGCGCGGAAAACCCGCTCCGAAAATATTGGCAAAAACCCCGACAACCGTTCCGGTGTTGAACATGGTGTTGATACCACATTTGCTGTGATCGCCCATCATTAGACCGCAAAACTGCAAACCGGTTTTGGCAAAACCTTCCGTTTCATAGCTCCACAAACGCACTTCTTCGTAATTATTTTTCAAATTTGAGTTGTTGCTGTCGGCACCAATATTGCACCACTCGCCCAACACGGCATTGCCTAAAAATCCGTCGTGTCCTTTATTGGAATAACCCATCAAAACCGAGTTACTCACTTCGCCGCCGATAACCGAATGCGGACCAACCGTGGTGGCGCCATAGACTTTGGTGGCCAATTTCACCCTACCCGATTCGCACAAAGCAAACGGACCACGAATGACAGAACCTTCCATGATTTCGGCATTCTTACCGATATAAATCGGTCCGGTTGAGGCGTTTAATGTCACAAACTCCAAATTAGCGCCTTCTTCAATAAAAATATTTTCGGGAGCTATTACATTAACGCTTTTAGGAATGGGTTGCGAATGTCTGTCTTCGGTAATGAGTTCGAAATCTTCGCGAAGCGCCGCATCGTTTTTAGCAAAAATATCCCAAGTGTGTTCTATTTTGAGGCCTTCTTCGGTATATTCGATGATTTCATAGGCATCAAAATCGACTTCCTCTTGGGTATCGTTGGTGTAAAAAGCTACTACTTCATCGCCTTGGAAAATGGCTTGGTTTTTTTCCAAACTCTTCACCAATTCAACCAATACTTCATTGGGTAAAAAAGAAGCGTTAACCATCACATTGTCTTCCATTTCTACCATAGGAAATTTTTCCGAAAGGTATTCCTCTGTTAAAGTAGTAGTGGTATACCCAAGGTATTTTTCCCATTTTTCACGTATGGTTAGTATCCCAACGCGAATATCGGCAACCGGTCGGGTAAACGTAAAAGGCAATAAGGCATTGCGTACCGTTCCGTCAAAAAGTATGTAGTTCATTGAAATTGCGAATTAAAAAAGTTGCGAGTTCAAAGTTTGTAAAAAAAATTCGTTCGGCAAGGTCTCGGAGCAAAGTTTATTGCATAAAAAAACCACTCACTTTCGTGAATGGTCTTTCTAAAATTTGAACACTGAAACTACTATTTTGCGTGTTTAGCGTATTTGCTTTTGAATTTATCAATACGTCCAGCTGTATCGATAAGTTTAGATTTACCTGTGTAGAACGGGTGAGAAGTTCTAGAAATCTCCATTTTGTACACTGGGTATTCAACACCTTCGTGAACGATAGTTTCTTTAGTTTCTACTGTAGATTTAGTGATGAACACATCTTCGTTTGACATGTCTTTGAAAGCAACTAATCTGTAATTTTCCGGGTGAATTCCTTTTTTCATGATAAATCTTTTTATGTTTTTGAAGTAGTTCGTTTTGAAGCTTTCTACTCGAAAGGTGTAAACTGGCTACAACTTTTACTAATTTGTTTTTTAATTTGAGTGTGCAAAAATACAATTTTTTTGTAATAATCAAAGACAAGTGTAACTTTTTTTAATTGTTTTCAACTTACTGCTAAGTAATCGCGGAATTACTATATTTGTTAATTAATTTTTTACAATCAATTATGGAAAAAACTTCGTCAAAAAGCCTGATTCTCAGCTACGGATTCTTATTAGGATTAGTAAGTATTTTAATGTCTGTTCTTAAATATGTCCTGTCAAGCAACTATTTGGAGAAAAATTTCTTCGAAACGCTGGCGGGAATTTTGATTACTGTTGCCTTAGTCGTGCTTCCTATTTACTATTACAGAAAAAACAACAACGGTCTTTTGTCGTTGAGTCAGTCCATCAAAATTGGCTTAGGTGTTTCTGCTATTGCCGGAATTATCGGAGCGATTTACTTCTTCGTATTTGCCAATTACATCGAGCCTAATTTTGCAGATAACTTGATGAATGTGCAAATGAAAGAAGCGATGGCCTCTAATCCGAATGTTTCCGAAGCACAAATGCAAGAAGGTATGGAAATGGCCAAAGGTTTTATGATGCCAATGTTTTATGCCATGGTAATCCTTTCAAATTTATTTTTCGGATTAATCATTTCATTAATTGCAGGTCTGGTTTTAAGAAAGGAATAAACTAAATGAATTTATCCATTATCATTCCGCTTTTAAACGAGCAGGAATCTTTACCCGAATTACACCAATGGATTGTCAAAGTAATGACAACCCACAATTATACGTATGAAGTTATCTTTATAGACGACGGAAGTACCGATAACTCTTGGCAAATTATTGCCGATTTATCCAAAAGCAATCCCAATGTAAAGGGCATTCGATTTTTAAGAAACTTCGGAAAATCGCAAGCTTTGCACGCCGGTTTTGCCAAAGCCAGTGGCGACGTGGTGATTACTATGGATGCCGATTTACAAGACAGTCCGGATGAAATTCCGGATTTGTACAATATGATTATGCAGCAAAACTTCGACTTGGTTTCGGGCTGGAAGAAGAAACGCTACGACTCGGTTGTGGCCAAAAATTTACCTTCTAAATTATTTAACTGGGCGGCTCGCAAAACTTCGGGCGTTTATTTGAATGATTTCAATTGCGGATTGAAAGCCTACAAAAACGTAGTCATCAAAAATATAGAAGTTTCCGGTGAAATGCACCGCTACATTCCGGTATTGGCCAAAAATGCCGGTTTCGGAAAAATCGGTGAGAAGGTTGTTATCCATCAAGCCCGAAAATACGGCGAATCCAAATTCGGCATGAGTCGTTTTATCAATGGCTTCTTGGATTTAATTACGATTTGGTTTTTGTCGCGTTACGGCAAAAGACCGATGCACTTGTTTGGAGCTGTTGGTGTATTGATGTTTGTCATCGGATTTTTAGCTACCGGCGCCATCATAACGCTAAAATTAATCAAACTCTATTCAGGCTATCACACCATTTTAGTAACCGACAATCCCCTATTCTACATCGCTTTAACGGCCATGATATTAGGCTCACAATTGTTCCTTGCCGGATTTTTGGGAGAAATCATCCTGAGAACCAAAAACAACGAAGAGCGTTATAAAATTTCGACTGAAGTAAATTTGTAATTTATTTCAAATATAATATCCACAATATGCATATCGATCAATCCATATTAGACAAAGTGAACGAATGGTTGACACCAACCTTCGACAACGATACTCAAAACCAAATCAAAGAAATGATGACCACTTCTCCCAAAAATTTGGAGGAGAGTTTTTATAAAAATTTAGAATTCGGAACCGGCGGTATGCGAGGTATTATGGGCGTTGGCACCAACCGAATCAACAAATACACTTTGGGTAAAAACACCCAAGGCATTTCAGAATACTTAAAAAAATCGTTCCCCGGAGAAGACTTAAAAGTGGTCATTGCCTACGATTGTCGCCACAACAGCGATACTTTAGGAAAAGTAGTAGCCGATGTATTTTCGGCCAATGGCATTAAGGTTTTTCTTTTCTCAGAAATGCGCCCTACTCCGGAACTTTCTTTTGCATTAAAACACTTAAACTGCCATGCCGGAATTGTTTTAACGGCTTCACACAATCCGCCGGAATACAATGGCTACAAAGTATATTGGCAAGACGGTGGGCAATTGGTTCCACCACAAGATGGTGAAATCATTGAAGTAATTGAACGCTTAAAATACAGCGAAATTAATTTTGAAGCCAATGAAAGTTTAATCGAATACATCAGCACAGAAGTAGATGAAGCTTTTGCCGAATCAACAGTGGCCAATGCGAGTTTTAATACCTCGGCTTCTGCTAAGGCGGGATTAAAAATTGTTTACACTTCGCTGCACGGTACATCTATTAAAATGGTGCCGAGTGTTTTAGCCAAAGCCGGTTATACTGATGTGAATATCGTACCGGAACAAGCAGAACCCAATGGGGATTTCCCAACCGTAGTTTCGCCTAACCCGGAAGAACCGGAGGCATTGACTATGGCGTTAGCGTTGGCGGAAAAACTAAATGCGAATATTGTTTTCGGTACCGATCCTGACAGTGACCGATTAGGTGTAGCGGTTCGTGACACACAAAACAATATGCTATTGCTCAACGGAAACCAAACCATGGTTATCATGACGCATTACTTGCTGGAGCAATGGCAAAAAGCCGGCAAAATTAACGGCAAACAATTTATCGGTTCTACTATCGTGTCTACGCCTATGATGTTGGAGTTGGCTTCAGCTTACAACGTAGAATGTAAAGTAGGTTTGACCGGTTTCAAATGGATTGCCAAATTCATCAAAGATTTTCCTGAATTACAATTTATAGGTGGCGGAGAAGAAAGTTTTGGTTTTATGGTAGGCGATGCCGTTCGTGATAAAGATGCCGTAGGTGCTATTTTATTAATGTGTGAAATTGCCGCTCAAGCGAAAGAAAACAACAGCTCGGTTTACGAATACTTGCAACAAATGTATGTGGATTACGGTTTTTACAAAGAACACCTGATTTCACTGACCAAAAAAGGCATTGAAGGTGCCAACGAAATCAAACAAATGATGGTTGACTTGCGTGAAAATCCTTTAGCGGAAATCAACGGGCAAAGAGTTATTATGGTAGAAGATTACCAAAACGCCACGGCTAAAAACTTATTAAGCGGTGAAGTAGAAACGCTAACGGTACCAAAATCCAATGTATTAATTTACTATTTGGAAGATGGCTCGAAAATTTGTGCCAGACCAAGCGGTACGGAACCGAAAATCAAGTTCTATTTCAGTGTCAATTGCGCTATTGAAAGTTTGAGTGACCTACCGGAAGCGGAAAAACAATTAGACCAAAAAATTAAAAACATCATCGCTGAGATGCAGCTGAACTAATGGATGACAATTTAAAAAAGATAATTCCTTTTGCTAAGAAGTATAAGAGTAACGTTGTTTGGAATGTTTTTCACAACATCTTATATGCGCTTTTCGGCACTATAGGAATGGTCATGATTTTTCCGGTATTGAAAGTACTTTTTGGCAATGAAGAAAAAGTAACACAATTACCAACTTATCAAGGAATCGGAAAGTTAGACGACTATCTGAATGATACTTTATTTTACTACGTAAACTACTTTTCAGAAACGCATGGTCCTAATTATGCTTTGCTATTGACCGTTTCGATTGTTGTGGTAACTTTCTTGTTTAAAAACTTGTTTGGTTATTTAGGTCTGCAAAATTTAACCAAATTAAAAACAGGCGTTTTGCGAGATTTGCGCGAAAAAATGTTTAAAAAAATCATTGAATTGCCGGTTCCGTACTATTCAGAAAAAAGAAAAGGCGATGTTATGGCGCGCATGTTGGGTGATATCAACGAAGTGCAAAATTCGTTTTTCATGGTTTTGGAACTCATCATTAAAGAGCCGCTTACTATTGTTTTCTCCTTGATTGCGATGATTAACATCAGTTGGAAGTTGACGTTATTTGTGTTCATTTTCATCCCGGTTTCCGGTTTTATTATTTCTAAAGTTGGAAAATCCCTGAAGTCTAAATCGAAAAGAGCGCAACAGGAAAACGGTCATTTGATTTCGGTGGTAGAAGAAACGCTGTCAGGGCTAAAAGTAGTGAAAAGCTATAATGCAGAAAATTATTTTTCCAATACATTCAACGAATCCATCAATCGTTTGTACAATCTCACCAACAGTATCGGAAAGAAAAACAACTTGGCTTCTCCGTTATCTGAATTTTTGGGAATTGTAGTCATTTCCATATTACTGTTTTACGGTGGTAATTTAGTTTTGGTGGATAAGTCACTGGACGGCTCGCTGTTTATCGCTTACATTGGCTTAGCTTATAACATTTTGACTCCTGCCAAAGCCATTTCCAAAGCCTCTTATCAAGTTAAAAACGGATTGGCTGCAGCCGAACGTGTTTTTGAAGTCTTGGAAGTGGAAAACACCATTACGGACAAAATCGATGCTGTTGCTGTTACGCAATTCAATCATCAAATCGAATTAAAAAATATCACCTTCGCTTATAATGAAGAACCGGTACTGAAAAAATTCTCGCTCACTATACCGAAAGGAAAAACAGTGGCCTTGGTTGGACAATCCGGTTCCGGGAAAAGCACCATTGCCAATTTATTAACTCGTTTTTACGATGTTAACGAAGGTGAAATTCTAATCGACAACCACAACGTGAAAGACGTAACGATGAAGTCGTTGCGCGGGCTAACCGGTTTAGTGACGCAAGACAGCATTATGTTTAACGGTTCTATCAGAGACAATATTCGTTTGGGAAAATTAGATGCCACTGATGCAGAAATCATCGAAGCTCTTAAAATTGCCAATGCCTACGAGTTTGTGAAAGATTTACCGGAAGGCATAGAAACCAATATTGGCGACAGCGGTAATAAACTTTCGGGCGGACAAAAACAACGCTTGTCTATCGCTCGTGCGGTATTGAAAAATCCTCCGATCATGATTTTGGACGAAGCTACTTCCGCTTTGGATACGGAAAGCGAAAAATTTGTACAAGTAGCTTTGGAAAACATGATGCAAAACCGAACTTCCGTGGTGATTGCGCATCGTTTGTCTACCATTCAGAAAGCCGATGTGATTGTAGTAATGCACAAAGGCGAAATAGTTGAACAAGGTACACACGACGAATTATTAGCCAAAAACGGAACCTATTCGAAATTGGTGGCTATGCAGTCGTTTGAATAAACCGCTCACTTTTTTACAGTAAAATGCTAAAATATTTATCCCTTTTGTATGAATATATTTTCTATTTTAGGGCAGTAAAACAGACTCACTATGGAAAATATCCTTTGTAAAAACTGTCAAACTACTACCAGTGGTAACTTCTGTTCCAATTGTGGTCAAAAAGCCAAAACCCTTAGATTGGATTGGCAGTATATTAAAGACGAAGTAAAATATACGATACTTCACGTAAACAAAGGTTTCTTTTTCACTTTAAAAGAATTATACACTCGTCCGGGAGACACCATCAACGAATTTATTCAAGGTAAAAGAATCAACCATTACAAACCTATTCTCCTCTTGTTTGTTTTGGCGGGTATAAGTGGATTTTTATCGCTACAAGTAGACATGAACGCCCTTATGCAAGGCTACAATTCTCAAACTTTAAACTCCAAAGCCATGATGGAATACAACAAGGCGATGACTTGGATGTTTAGCCATTACGCCCTTTTTGAAATTTTAGCCTTGCCCATAGTCTCTTTTTTATCGTGGTTATCCTTTAAAAAATGGGGATACAACTATATAGAAAACATCATTATCAACTGTTTTGCCGGTGGCCAACGATTGGTTTTCAGCATTATCAGTATTTTATTGTATCTAGTGGTTCCAAAAGAAGCTTTGGTAAAGTTTTCTTCTATTACAGCCATAATGACTTTTGGTCTTACAGTTTGGACTTATGCTTCTTTATACAAAGACAAGCCCAGAACGGCATTGATTCTGAGAATTTTATTATTTCTCTTCTTACTTATGCTGGTGTTCTTTATTTTCCTTGTAATCTTCACCATCATCTTTATGGTGTACTTGATTAAAGCCGGTATAGTGCCGATGCCCGGAAAATAAGTTTATTGTAAAGACTTAATCTCAACCACTTTCCACTCTTTCGCCAGTAAATCTAGGTAGAAATAGTGCAAACGGTCTTCTTTATCGAAAGCGCCGTTTTTGTTGGTATCTTCCACCGTTCTAAAGTACAAACGATGGCGACTGTCGATTACATTCCAATCGATTAATTCTTGAAAGTCAACCGAAATTTTGGTGAAGTTTTTCCCTGAAATCTCGCTTAAATACAACGATTTGATGTCGTTGTTATCCAGTTTGCTGTCTTTGTTAGTATCCATATCGGCCACGGTATAAACCATCAGTTGCTTTTTGGTTTTATCGGCAGTCGATTTTAAATAAGTAGCCGTTTCGATTAGTAAATTGGCATCACTTAGGGCATAAATGGTGTCCTTCCCTATTTCCTGAAACTTCAAATTCTTGAGATAGCCCGAAATTTGATACTCGCTGTAATTGGAAACAGTGTAACCTGTATTAGAATCGTAAGAAACTTTGATGCCTTTTTTATCACCGGATACAGTACCAATAGGAAAAATCAAATAATTAGTGCCGTCCATGTTTATTGGTAAATCGGCTATCTCAATTTGCGTGGTATCCTCGGGAACTTCCGTTTTGGTTTTGGTCGTTTCTTGATAAATCACTTTAGGTTTTGGTGCTTCTTCTTTTTTACAACTAACAAACATTACTCCTAAAACCAAAGCTATACAGAAAGGGTACTTTTTCATCTCAATTCAATTAGTCTTTCAAAAATACAGATTTATTTTTAGAGTTTGGCCGTCAATTTCACATTGAAGACACGCGTAGTCATATAATTCGGAATACCATACTGATTTTTGGTATACACATCGCGCACCCAAGTATTGGTAATGGCGTTTTGGTTGTTGAATAAATTGAAGATTTCAAAACCTAATGACAAATCTTGGAATCTTTTAAGCCAATGTCCGTTTGGACGTTCATTATTTCTTTCGGTTAACACATAAGAAAAACCAACATCAGCTCTGCGATAATCGCGCAATCTGCTTTGATACACATAAGCATCTGCATAAGATGGCGAACCTCCGGGCAATCCGGTGTTATAAACCAAATTCAAATACAATTTCATATTGGGTAAATTCGGCATATAATCTTGGAACAAAATCCCAACTTTCAATCGCTGATCGGTTGGACGCGCAATAAAACCTCTGCCGTCTTGATTTTCTTCCGTTCTCATGTATCCCAAACTCAACCAAGATTCGGTTCCCGGTACAAACTCACCGTTCAAACGCATGTCCAATCCATAAGCATAAGCTTCGGCATTATTATTAGCACGATAACGAATACGAACATTTTCCAAAGTATAGGTATTTACATCGGTCATGGACTTATAATAAGCTTCAGTTACCAATTTAAATTGACGTTTACTCATTTTGAAATTGTAATCGTTACTCAACACAAAATGCAGCGATTGTTGGGCTTTAACATTCGGATTCACCACTCCGTTCAAATCTCTCAACTCTCTGTAAAATGGCGGTTGGTGGTATAAACCTGTGGCAAAACGAAATACCATATCGCGATCCCAATTGGGTTTTAAAGTAAATTGGGCTCTCGGACTCACTACAATCTGGCTTTTTGCATTCGAAATTCCGTCACCCGAAACCGTCCAGTTATGGAAGCGCGCTCCGGCAGTAATCCAGAAATCGCTGTTACCTAACTTAGTTTCAGTTCGCCATTGGGCAAAACCGGAAATGCGGTCGATATCAATAAAATTAGTCGCTCTCACATTTTGGTAAGGCACCAATGGTCCGACATATGGATTGTACGGCTGATCGTTCGGAATGTCAATGATAGGCGGATTGATGGAAAATCCGGCAGAATCAATCACTTCCCATTCGACTATACGGTCGCGGAAATTCTCACGCGTGTATTTAATACCCCAATCGATTTGGTGTTTTTTAAGGTTGATAAAATGCGTTCCCTTCACTTCAGCATTTACAATTAAAGCATCCAAATCGTTGCGCGCATGATTCAATTGGGTACCGATGCCTTGGGAAAAAGTCACTTCACCCAGGGTTTCCGAACCAATGTTGGTATCGACTTCGCCTAAAAAATAAGCCGCGAATATATCAAAGTACTCTTGTTCTTGAGTATGGTAAACCGAAGTAATCAAACGGTAATTGTTGTTGTCATTCGGACTAAAAGAAGATTTGAAAGCCCCGAAAAGGGTTTGGTATTTGTCGTTTTCCTGACCTTCGTAAAAAATTTGCAGGGCAATTGGTTCGTCTATGGTTCCGAAGTTGGTTTGACGCGTTAAAGGCTGGTAATTGTATTTATTTTGCGAAGCATTTCCTAAGAAACTAAAGTGCCATTTGTCGTTAGGGGAAAAATTTACATTGGTTTGCACATCTACAAAAGTCGGCCTAAAATTAGTTTGCGTTTCCTGACTGTTCACCAAAAGTGAGTTGTCTCGATAACGAATTCCGGTTATAGCAGACCATTTTTTATTTTTAGAAATGCCTTCTCCGGTTAAACTTCCGCCCAGGAAACTGGCTTCAGCGGTTAGCCCGAATTTGGTTGGTTTTCGGTAAGTAATGTCCAAAACCGAAGACATTTTATCACCGTATTTGGCTTGAAAACCACCGGCGGAAAAGTCAATTTTCTGCACCATATCGGTGTTGGTAAAACTCAACCCCTCTTGTTGACCGGAACGAATTAAAAACGGACGATACACTTCGATTTCGTTCACATACACCAAGTTTTCGTCGTAATTCCCTCCGCGTACGTTGTAGCCTGAACTCAATTCGTTGTTGGCATTCACGCTCGGCAAAGCTTTTAAAACACTCTCCACTCCGGGCATAGCACTCGGATTGGTTTTGATGGTTTCAGGTTCGATAGAAGTTATGCCTTGTACTCTTCTTCGGTTGCTGGTGATGATAACGTCTGAGAGCTGCTCGGCTTTGTCATTCATCATTACGTGGTATTCGAATTCCTCGTTAGGCTTTAATTGCAAAGTTACCGTAATGCTTTTCAGCGAAGTATGGGTAAAAACCAACACTACTTTTTGATTGGCCGGCACCACGATTTGGTAAAAACCGTTTTTATCGGTAGAAGACGTTTTGGTTTGATAGCTGACATTAACATTTTCAACGGGTTGGTTGTTTTCGTCTAAGACAACCCCGGCCACTTTAGCCGTTTGATTTTGGGCCGAAACCACACAACTGAACGCCAAAAAAAGAAGCGTAAAAAGGATTTGATTTGTTTTCAAACTGTGATTTTAAAGTTTTTGACTTCTAAAAAATTGTGTTTCAAAGATAGTAGAATTTCCAACATTATCGGTAATGACGATTTTTAAATCATTTTTGCCTTCCTCCACTATGCCATCGTCAAAATGATGGACCAGCTTTTTGGTTTTCGGCTCATATTCCAATAAAATCCATTGACCATTCAAGTATCCTTCCCAAGTTTTGATGCCGGATAAATCGTCGGAAACCGTAAATCGCAACTCTTTTTGTTGGCTGATCCATTGGCCTCCAATACGTTTATCTGACTTGATTTTGGGTGGCATACTGTCTTTAAACAACTTGTAAGTTCCCAAATATTTGGTGTAAGTAGTAAACGAATTTTTGTGCCGTTTAGTATAATTGTAATAGGTCTTTTTACCATCTACTGTACCGATAAACATACGTTGACGCTCGGATTCAGTGGTTAAACTATCTTCAAAAGTAATGGTCAGGTTGGCAAAAGCCGGTTCCACATCGTCATGTAGGTAAGCAATACCGTTTTTAACCTCAAAATCCATTTTAAAATCCTTCAAAAAAGCTTTAGGCGGAATGGTAACAGTTACATTTTCCAAAGCAAAAACCGATTCCTTATCGGCTTTGACCCAATATTTAGCAGTTACCGGCTCTTCCGTAACTTTAACCGTCATAGGCGAATATTCAATCGGAATAAAAACGCGAGTGATGTTTTGACTGTAATCAGCAATTTCAATCTTGTAATTTTGGGTGATGTTTGATGCTATTTCCAATACACCGTTTTGGGTTCCGGTTTGGATTATACTTAACGGATACGGTTTTTCAGCGAAGAGTTTTTGCACGCGTTGCCCGGTTTTCTTGTACCGACCATAATCGATTAAAGCATTGACATAACGCGTTTCGTCGAAAGAAAAAGTATCAAATTGGTATTGAAAATCGAGTTTGCCGTTTTTAAAAGTTTGGACTTTGTAAATGCCGTTTCCGTTCCACGAAACATCGTCGTAATCAAAGGCTGTGATTCCAAAACCAACAGTGCCGTTTACCAATACTTTTTCGGCTATATAACTGCCGTCGTCTTGTTGCGAAATGGCCACAGCAACCGGTCTTTGTGACTGATTTACCACCGTATTTTTGCCCAAGGGATAAACTATCAAATTACTCAACATCGGCCGTTTTGAATCGGTAATTACGGAATCGAATCCAAAAAACATCGGATTGATAATTTTTTCCGACGCAGTATCGCGAATTTCAAAATGCAAGTGCGGACCGTCAGAACCACCTGTATTTCCGGATAAAGCAATCACATCGCCTTTTTGAACTTGCAATTCATTCGCAGGCAAATACACATCAATTTCATACGATTTGGCTTGGTATTGTTCGGCTTTGATTCGTTTTTCAACAACGCCGACACCCGATTGTAAATGACCGTAAACCGTGGTAAAACCGTTGGGATGCGTTATGTAAATAGCCTTTCCGTAACCGTTAACGGCAATTTTAATGCGTGACACATAACCATCGGCAGCAGCATATACCGCCAATCCTTCTTTTTGTTGGGTTTTAAAATCGAAGCCAGAATGAAAGTGATTCGGGCGCAATTCACCGAAATTTCCGGAAAGCTGTAACGGAATATCCAAAGGCGACCGAAAATAGTCTTTCGGATACTGATTTTGACCAAAAACCAAAGTGCAAAAACACAAAAACAAGCCAATTAATTTCATACAAAAGAAGTTTAGGCTAAGATACTTAAAAGTAAGTTTAAATTTACATAAAAATAAAAATCGATTATAATTCTCTCAAAAACAAGAAATTACAAAGCGGTTAAATTTAGTGAGAAATAATCATCAAAACTATTGTGCAAACAAAATAGAATCCTAACTTTGTAAAGTAAGTAATGAATAAAGAAATTTATGAGTGAAATTGCAGAAATAATTGATTCTGTTGAGAGTAGAATTCAAAAACTTTTTACCAAAATAAACAGTTTAGAGCAGAATGCTGCGGCTTTACGAACAGAATTATTAAAAGCTGCAACTATGATTCAGCAACAAAATGAACAAATCAAGACGTTGCAGTCTGAATGCGAATCACTCAAAATGACCAATTCATTATTAGGCGGTGAAGAAAACAAACGAGATACGAAGCTTAAAATAAATTCATTAATCCGAGAAATAGACTATTGTATTGCGCAACTAGCTGACTAAGATGGAAAATAAGCTTAAAATAAAGTTATCAATTGCCGACAGAGTTTACCCGTTAACGGTTGACCCTTCGCAAGAAGAAGGACTGAGAAGTGCTTCGAAAAAAATTGAGGCTATGATTAAGCAATTTGAGGAAAACTATGCGGTACGTGACAAACAGGATGTATTGGCCATGTGTGCTTTACAGTTTGCCTCACAAGTAGAACAGAAGCATGTTGACAATGCCATAGACGGAAAACAAACGCAGGAAAGACTGCAAAAGCTTAATGATTTATTGCTCGATTATCTCGAAAAAAAATAACGTTCTTAACATAGATTACGACACTGCCTACATTAGATTTTAATTGGTAAACTCAACACTAACAAATTAGAATGAGCAAATCGTCGCTACTAAAGCAAGCCGCTGAAACCGCGGATCCTTGAACAGCGAGTTAGCTCAAAACTTGTCTTTACGAGTTTATGCATTCACCTAATGTGGGCTTTTTTTATAGATAAATACTAACTTAAACATGGAAATTACACTAATAATAATTGCACTAATTGCCGGAATCGGCGGAGGTTTCGGAATTGCCAAATTCCTGGAGAAAAGCAATGTCTCCAACATGATTAAAAACGCCAAAAAAGAAGCGAGCTCTATTTTGAGAGACGCCAATATCGAGGCTGAAAACATCAAAAAAGACAAGCTACTTCAAGCCAAAGAGAAGTTTTTGGAATTGAAATCGGAACACGAAAAAGAGATTTTAAACAAAGACAAGAAAATCGCTGAAGTAGAAAAAAGAACGCGCGACAAAGAATCGCAAGTATCCAGCGAGTTAGCCAAAGCCAAAAAAATCAACGACGATTTTGAAGCCAAAACTAAAGAATACGAAGCCAAAATCGAATTACTTGACAAGAAACACCAAGAACTAGAAAGATTACACAAAAGCCAAGTAGAACAGCTGGAAGTCATTTCCGGCTTGTCTGCTGAAGACGCTCGTGAACAATTGGTAGAAAGTTTAAAAGCGGAAGCCAAAACGAAAGCGATGTCGCATATCCAAGACACTATTGAGGAAGCGAAACTAACTGCGCAACAAGAGGCTAAGAAAGTTATCATCAATACCATCCAACGCGTCGGAACAGAAGAAGCCGTTGAAAACTGTGTATCGGTATTCAACATTGAGTCAGACGATGTAAAAGGTAGAATTATCGGTCGTGAAGGAAGAAACATCCGCGCATTAGAAGCTGCTACCGGTGTGGAAATTATTGTAGATGATACGCCGGAAGCTATTATCTTGTCTTGTTTCGATCCGGTGAGAAGAGAAATCGCTCGTTTATCGTTACACAAATTAGTAACCGATGGTCGAATTCACCCGGCCAGAATTGAAGAAGTAGTTGCTAAAACCACCAAACAAATCGAAGAAGAAATTGCAGAAGTAGGGAAACGTACGGTAATCGACTTAGGTATTCACGGTTTACACCCGGAATTGATTAAAGTAGTTGGCCGTATGAAATACCGTTCGTCTTACGGACAAAACTTATTACAACACTCGCGTGAAGTAGCCAAGTTATGTGGTATTATGGCGGCCGAATTAGGCTTGAATGTAAAACTAGCCAAACGTGCCGGTTTGTTACACGATATCGGAAAAGTGCCTGATACCGAAAGTGATTTACCACATGCTTTGTTAGGAATGCAATGGGCTGAAAAATACGGAGAAAAAGAAGAAGTATGCAACGCCATCGGAGCACACCACGACGAGATTGAAATGAAATATTTAATTTCACCAATCATTCAGGTTTGTGACGCGATTTCCGGAGCCAGACCGGGCGCACGTCGTCAGGTATTGGATTCTTATATCCAACGTTTGAAAGACTTAGAAAACATAGCCTTTGGATTTAACGGTGTGAAAAACGCTTATGCCATCCAAGCCGGACGCGAGCTACGTGTAATTGTAGAAAGCGAAAAAGTAAGCGATGATATGGCAGCCAACTTATCGTTTGAGATTTCTCAGAAAATACAAACCGAAATGACTTATCCAGGTCAAGTTAAAATTACAGTTATCCGCGAAACCCGAGCGGTAAATATTGCAAAATAAACATCAAAAAAGGCGACTTAACAGTCGCCTTTTTTATTGGAATATATCTTTAATGAGTGCTACGGTTACCGGCTTGGTGTAGTATTTATGAATTTCTTCCTTAAACAACTCAGCTTTATTCAAATCTTCCTTATCATCTGAAGAGGTCAGTATGTTAATCACGATGTCTTTGGACAAATTATTTTTGATGGTTTTGTATTCTTCCAAAAACTGCCAGCCATCCAGCACAGGCATATTGATATCTAATAAAATCAAATCGGGAAGCGTTTCACCATTGGTGATAATACTTTTTAAACCATTGATAGCATCAAATCCATTTTCAAAAAAACAGGGATTCACCTCTATTTGATTGTTTTGCAATAGTTTTTTGATCATAAAATGATGAATCTTATCATCATCCACCACAAAAATTTGGTTAAATTTCATTGTAAACAGTTTGGGGTTATTGTTGTTTGACGCGGCAAAAATAACAAAAAATCGACAAACTACACTTTTCTCGGATGAAATGTATGTATTATTTGTGTTAAATGTCTGCGATCCAAATGAACATAAACCTCTGTAGTAGTAATAGACTCGTGCCCTAACATCATTTGAATTGACCTCAAATCGGCACCGTTTTCCAATAAATGGGTCGCAAAAGAATGCCTCAACGTATGGGGACTGATATTCTTTTGCAAATTGATTTTAACAGCCAGCGTTTTAATAATAGTAAAAACCATCGCCCTGGCGAGTTGCTTTCCTCTTCGATTTAAGAACAAGGTATCTTCGTGACCTTTAGCAATGTTGAGATGATTTCGAATGTTATCTTTATAACTCTCGATATATCGCTGGGTACTTTCGGCTATGGGTACAAAGCGCTGCTTATTGCCTTTACCGGTAATTTTTACAAAACCTTCATCGAAAAACAAATCGGATATTTTAAGTGAAACCAACTCCGAAACCCGCAAACCACAACTGTACAGCGTTTCTAAAATAGCACGATTGCGTTCTCCTTCAGGGGTAGATAAATCGACCGCAGCTATTAAATTGTCAATATCTTCCACACTGAGTGTATCGGGTAATTTCCGACCAATTTTAGGGGCTTCAATCAATTCCATCGGACTGTCGGACCGATAATCTTCGAAAATTAAATAAGAAAAAAAACTTTTCAATCCGGAGATAATTCTGGCTTGCGAGCGGGCATTGACTTCTTTTGAAACGGCATAAATGAATTGTTGAATGGTTTCTTCAGCAATTTTTTCCGGAGCCACGCTAATGTTGTTGTCATTTAAAAAAGCGCACAAACGCTCTAAATCGAAGGTGTAATTGGCTATGGTGTTTTTTGATAAACCCCGTTCAATTTTGAGATACGATTGAAAACTCTTGATATAAGGACTCCAGTTCATACCACAAAGAAACGAAAAGTGAAGGTATAAAAAAACCTCTCGAATAGAGAGGTTTTAAAGGAATACCTGATTTTTAAAAAATATACCCTAAAGACAACGAGAAAACGCTGTTCTTCATTTTTGTATTATCGCCGGGTTCTGTATCCGCTATGTTAGACAAACCGAAATTGTATCTGGCACCAACGAGTACATTTTTAGAAAAATTATACCCTAAACCAACATTCATTCCGAAATCAACGGTTTTAAAAAATTCTTTCACATCATCACTACCGGAACCAAAACCGACCACATCAACATCAACTTTGGCAGAGGTTAACAAACCCAATTGCGGTCCTGCCTCAAAATAAAATTGACTTTGCGGATAATATTTAAACATCAACGGAATATTCAAATAGGCAAATTTCAAAGTATTATTAGTATCGTAATTAGTACCCTCAACATTTATAATTTGGCTGTACTTGGCGCCTTGCATAGAGTAAAGCAATTCTGGTTGAAAAGCTACTTTTTTGTTTATTTTAAATTCAGCAAAAGCTCCAATATGGAGATTTACAATTGAATTCATGCTTGGTGATGCTTCCCCGGAAACATTAAGATTAGCAATGTTCAAACCACCTTTCAATCCGTACTTAACATTTTGAGCCTGGAGAGAACCTAAGCCAATGAGCGTTACGATAGCCACAAAAATTTTTTTCATTATCAGTTGTTTTAAGTTTGAGCGTAAAAGTAGTATTTTATCCATACAAAAACTATTAGGCATAAAAAAACCTCTCAAATTGAGAGGTTTTATACTATAATCTTTGGTAAGATTAGAATCTGTATCCTAAACCTACGTTGAAAGAATTAGTTGTAATTTTAGCATCGAATGCAGTATCATTCAAATCAGCTAAACCTAAGTTATATCTAGCGTCAAAGAATAAACCTGATTCTAACTCATAACCAGCACCAATTCCTAAACCATAATCAAATGATTTTAATGAATCTTTAATAGCATCTCCACCAGCTACAAAACCGAATTGTGGACCAGCTTGTAAATTGAAACCTTCAGCTACATAATATTTAGCCATAACTGGGATTCTAACAAAGTTTAATCCAGTTTCATCGTTATCAGCACCTTCCATAGAGTACAATAACTCAGGTTGTACGTGGAATTTCTCTGAAATAGTGAAATCAACTAAACCACCAATGTAGAAGTTTGAAGCAGCATCTGTTTCAGCATCTCCACCAAAGTTAGTGTTAGCATAACCAGCTTTAACACCGAATTTCATGTCGCTAGAACCACCTTTTTTGTCTTGTGCATTTGCGAAAGATACAGCAAATACAGCAGCCATAGTTAAAATAATTTTTTTCATGTTTGTTTAATTTTAAAATTAATTGAGACAAAGTTATAAGTTTAGTCTAATAGGAATAATTAGTGGATTTGGACTTATTAACAAGGTTATTAACAATAAAGAAGCCCAAATCAACTGTTTTACAGCATTTTAAATAAAATAAGCCATAATTAGGTTTTTGTTAACAAATTTAAAAACCCCGCTTTTTATAAGATTTTTTTCAGTAAAGTCTAAAATTTCAACACCAAATAATAAAAGACCATTTGCGCCGTTTATATATAAACTTAAAGCTAGTACACTATGAAAAGAGCAATTGTTTTATTAGTATTATTGAGTAGTATGGCCGGTTTACAGGCGCAAACCTTGAAGTTCGGACTCAAAGCCGGAGCCAATTTTGCCAACTTAGAAGGCAACAATGTGGAAGGTTCAACATACACCAGCTTCCATTTTGGAGCTTTGATGGAAGTAAAAGTATTTGAGAACTTGTCGTTACAACCGGAATTGGTTTACTCCTCGCAAGGGACTAAAGTGGACGAAGCTGCTTTTGACGACATCAATTACAACTACATTACTGTTCCCGTGTTAGCCAAATTCTATCTAACCAAAAACAAGTTGAGTTTTGAAGCCGGACCGCAATTTTCCTTCTTGGTCAATGAAAATGTACCGGATCAGTTTGAAGGCGAAACGTTTGATTTTGGATTAGCCGGTGGTTTGGGTTACAATATCACGGATCATTTCTTACTCCAAGCTCGCTATGTAGCCGGTTTAACAGAGGCCAATAAAAATGCTGAAGTCAAAAACAGAACGATTCAACTTTCGTTAGGTTATCGATTCTGATAAAAAAAGAAAGTTTACCGCTAAACCGTTGTCCGTTCGACAGCGGTTTTTTATTTTTACTTAAAATTCATCCTATGAAAATCATCATCATTAATGGTCCCAACTTAAACTTACTGGGTAAACGCGAACCGGATATTTACGGTGCCGCAACTTTTGAAGACTTCTTTGCCGACTTACAAAACAAATATCCTAACGTGGAGTTGAGTTATTTCCAAAGTAATGTAGAAGGCGAACTCATTACCAAAATTCAGGAAGTCGGATTTTCATACGATGGCATCATTTTAAATGCCGCAGCTTACACCCATACTTCGGTTGGCATAGGCGATGCTGTTAAAGCAATCATAACACCGGTTATTGAAGTACATATTTCTAATACATTTGCTCGTGAGTCTTTCCGCCATCAATCGTTTATCTCACCCAACGCCAAAGGAATTGTAATTGGGTTTGGTTTGAAAAGCTATGAGTTGGCATTGCAATCGTTTTTATAAACCTATTCATTATTTATGTTAAGAAAACTACTTTACGCCATTACTGTATTATTTAGTGTTGTTTCTTTAGCCCAAGTCCGCGGAAAAATCACCGACGAAAAAGGAAATCCGCTACCCTTTGTCAACATCTTTGAAGAAAACACCTATAACGGAACTACGACCAACGAGCAAGGTCGATTTGAAATCAACATAAAAACACCGGGAAATCATACCTTGTTGTTTCAATATTTAGGATACAAAACCGCCAAGCAAGTCGTTACACTCGACAAAACGCCCGTGGAAATAGAAGTGGTTTTAGTAGAAGAAAACATCATCTTGAATGAAGTAGTCATTAATCCTAAAGACAATCCGGCCAACGAAATCATCCGAAACGCCATAAAAAACAAAAAAGATAACTCGGTCAAAACAGCACGTTACACAGCCGATTTTTATTCCCGTGGGATTTTCAGAGTTAAAAATTTACCCAAAACCATACTAGGACAAAAGTTAGATTTTTTTGACGAAATTATCGATTCCACCCGCAGTGGTATATTGTATTTATCTGAAACGGTTTCCAGAATTACGTTCCAAAAGCCGGACAAAATGAAGGAAGAAATTATAGCTTCTAAAGTCAGCGGTCGCGACAACGGTTTTAGCTTTAACAATGCCTCATCGGCTAACTTCGATTTCTACGATAACTATTTGGAGTTTGACGCCAATGTGGTTTCGCCCATAGCCGACAATGCGTTTAACTATTATCGCTATCAGTTTGAAGGTTCCTTCTTTACAGAGAACCGCCAGCAAATCAATAAAATCAAAATCATCCCGCGCCGCGAAACCGAACCGGTGATGTCGGGTTACATCTATATAGTAGACGATACCTATGCGATTTATGCTGTGGACGTGAATTTTACCGGAACCCAAATTCAGAATCCGGCTTTAAATACTTTAGCCTTAAAACAAAACTTCAGTTACAATAGCGCTACTAAAGTTTGGGCCAAAAACACCCAAACCCTAGATTTCGATGCCGGTATGTTTGGCATCAATATGTCGGGGCGATTTACGTATGTGTTTACCAACTTTACGTTTCCGGAAAAGTTTGAAAAGAAAACTTTTACTGCCGAAGTCATCAAATTCGAGGAAAATGCCAACAAAAAAGAGGATAGTTTTTGGAACACCATTCGTCCGGTGCCGCTAACCGGTGAAGAAACGACCGATTACATCAAAAAAGACGCTTTGCAAGAAAAGAAGAAGTCGAAAACCTACTTGGATTCGATTGACGCCAAGAGAAATAAATTCGGTTTTACTGATATTTTAAATGGCTACAGTTATTCTAATTCGTTTAAAAAATGGTCGATTAACTACAACGGACCTTTATTAAACACCTCGTTCAATACAGTTCAGGGCTGGAATACCAATATTGGTTTGTCTTACTTTAAACGAAACGAAGACAAGAACACCTATTACGGATTTGGCTCTTCCCTAGCCTATGGTTTCTCAGACGAGCGATTCCGACCAACTGCTTATTTCTCATCGAAACTCAGCAATAAAAGCAAAACTTATTTATCCGTTTACGGTGGAAACTCGGTGAATCAATTCAACCGAGAAGAACCGATTTCTAAGTTAATCAACTCGGTGAGCAGCTTGTTCTTTAAAAACAATTTTATGAAATTGTACGAGAAAAACTTTATCGCCAGTAACTTTTCCCGAGAAATTTTAAACGGTTTAGACATGAGTTTAGGGTTGGAATATGCCGAAAGAAAACCGTTGTTCAACACTACCGATTATGCCGTTATCAAATCGGAAGACCAATACAGCTCGAACCATCCGTTGTTGCCATTGGATGAAACTGCCGCCATTATCGACCGTCATAATTTGGTGAAAATGAATATTGGGGCAAGAATCAAATTCGGCCAACAGTACATTACTCGTCCGGACGGCAAATACAATTTGGGCAACGACAAATACCCGTCGATTTCCATCAATTACGAAAAAGGTATGGCCGGCAATGAAGACAACTACAACTACGACAAAATTTCGGCGCGCTTGCAGTATTCATTAACTTTAAAAAACAAAGGCGAAATTGACATCAATACCAAAGCCGGGAAGTTTTTCAATGCCGATGGTATTTCATTTGTAGATTTCCAACACTTTAACGGCAACCAAACCCATGTGGTTTTCGGTAGCTCGTACACCAATCAATTTAACTTGTTGCCTTATTATGCAGCCAGTACCAACGACAGTTATTGGGAAACCCACATGGAATACAGCGACAAAGGATTTATCATGAATAAAATTCCGTTACTGAATAAGTTGCAATCGAAATTGGTGTTGGGCTTTAAAAACCTTTCCATTCCTAACCGCAATCCGTACCAGGAATTCTCTGCCGGTTTGAGCAATTTAGGGTTTGGCAAATACCGAATTTTACGTATCGATTATGTGCGCTCTTACCAAAACGGTTATCAAGGTGACGGGATTATGTTTGGCTTGAATTTTTAAGCGAAGAAAACATCATACCCAAAACGCAAGAGCGTAAGGATTACAACAAAAAGGAAAAACTTTCTAATGAAGGTATTTCCTTTTTTTATGGCCAATTTAGCGCCCAACCAGCCACCAAAAGCATTGCAAAATGCCATAGGAATGGCAAAAGCCCAGATGATTTTGCCTTTTATTACAAACAAACAAATCGAACCGAAATTGGTGGCCAAGTTCACCATTTTGGCATTGGCCGAAGCTTGCAAAAAATCGAATCCCAAAATCGACACAAAACCCAAGACCAAAAAACTGCCTGTACCGGGACCAATAAAACCGTCGTAAAAACCCACCAGTATACTGATGACGACAGCGTACACCATTTGGCGTTTAACCGAATGGGATTTTTCTTGTTGCTGCCCGAAGTTTTTCTTCTTAAACGTATAAATCGCCAAGCCTATGAGAATGAAAAACAATAGCGGCTTCATAAAATCGTTACTCACTACTGTTAGTAAAGCCGAACCGCCAAAAGCAGCACCAAAAGCCAGAACCGACATTAATATCAGCAATTTCCAATTCAGCACCACTTGTTTCAAATACTGAAAAGCGGCAAAACTCGTTCCGCTGAAAGCCGGAATTTTAAGCGATCCGATGATACTCGCCACCGACAAATTCGGCATCAATATCATGGCTACCGGAGTCTGGATTAAACCGCCTCCGCCCACGATAGCATCGACAAATCCGGCAAAAAAAGAGGCAATACAAAGTAAAACGATGATGTATGTTTCCATCTGACTAAAAAAACAAAATCCCAAATCTTAATAAGTTTTGGGATTTCACATATACTATTTAATATTTAAAATCTAATATTCTTAAACTCTAACAATATTAGCACCTAAAGCACGCAATCTCTCATCGATTCTTTCATAACCTCGGTCAATTTGCTCGATGTTTTGAATGGTTGACGTTCCTTTAGCAGAAAGTGCCGCAATCAACAACGAAATTCCCGCACGAATATCCGGTGAAGACATCGTAGTGGCTTTTAACTGCGATTGGAAATTGTGTCCCATAACTACAGCTCTGTGCGGATCGCACAACATGATTTTGGCTCCCATATCAATCAATTTGTCCACAAAGAACAAACGGCTTTCAAACATTTTTTGGTGAATCAACACATCGCCGTTGGCTTGCGTAGCTACCACCAAAACGATACTCAACAAATCCGGTGTAAAACCGGGCCAAGGCGCATCGGCTATAGTTAAAATCGAACCGTCGATATCAGTTTTTACGGTGTATCCTTTGGTATGTGCCGGAATGTAAATATCATCGCCTTTTTGCTCTAAGGTAATTCCCAATTTGCGGAACACATTCGGAATGACACCCAAGTTTTCCCAGCTTACATTTTTAATGGTAATCTCACTACGAGTCATAGCAGCCAGACCAATCCACGAACCAATTTCAATCATATCCGGTAGGATTCGGTGTTCGCATCCGCCTAATTTCTCAACGCCTTCAATGGTTAGTAAGTTGGAACCAACTCCGGTGATTTTGGCACCCATCGAGTTCAACATTTTACACAATTGTTGCAAATACGGTTCACAAGCGGCATTGTAAATGGTGGTTGTCCCTTCGGCCAAAACCGCTGCCATTACAATGTTAGCTGTTCCGGTTACCGATGCTTCATCTAACAACATGTAGGCTCCTTTCAAACGGGTTTTGGTTTCTACGCCGTAAAAGTGATCTTCTCTTTCGTAACGGAATTTAGCCCCCAAATTGATAAAACCTTCAAAGTGCGTATCCAATCTTCTTCTTCCGATTTTATCACCGCCGGGTTTCGGAATATAACCGCAACCAAAACGAGCTAATAGCGGACCAACTATCATAATCGAACCTCTCAAACTACCGCCTTCTTTTTTAAAAGCTTCTGTTTTTAAATAATCGATATTCACTTCATCGGCTTGAAAAGTATAATCGCCCGGACCGTTTTTCTGAATTTTAACGCCCAAATTTCCTAACAATACAATCAACTTGTTCACGTCGATAATATCCGGAATATTGGTTACTCTAACTTTCTCCGAGGTTAATAAAGCCGGACATAATACTTGTAACGCTTCGTTCTTAGCCCCTTGCGGTTGTACTTCCCCTTTTAGTTGGATACCGCCTTCTATTTTGAATGTTCCCATATTATAAGTTAATAGGTTGTGTGTTACAAGTTGTAAGTTACATTGGATTAAACATAGAACCCAGAACTTACAACCTACAACTATTTCTGATTGTTATTGTTATTATTTTTCTGAAACGGCTTCTTCCCGTTTTTGTTTTTGTTCTGCTTGTTGTTGTTTTGTTGCGGTTGGTTTTTGTTGGACATTTTTTTATTGGTTCGCATCAAATCATTAGTGTTTAACAACTCTTCACTGCTTTGCAATAAGTTCAATTTCCCACCGGACAATTCATACAAATGCTCAAAAATTACGGTATCGGTCACCGTGTCTTTGTTCCAACTCAAATACGATTTTTTCATGTGATTGGCAATCACTTTGACCAAGGCACTCTTCATTTCACCTTCTTCCCAGCTGTTGGCCACATCAATCATGTTCGTAATGTTGTTGCCGTAAAATCGGTATTTCGGATTTCTTTGCGGATAAGGCAAACGCTCCGGTTTTAAGTTGATGACGTCACGCGTTGGAATAGGATATGGCGAATCAACATCCAAACGAAAATCGGACATGATAAAAATCTGATCCCACAATTTGTGCTGAAAATCGGGTACATCGCGCAAGTGCGGATTCAAGGTACCCATCACTTGTATGATGTATTTAGCGGCTTTGTTGCGCTCTTCCCTATCCGGAATTTCAGTAGCCTGATCGATCAACTTTTGCAAATGACGACCGTATTCCGGTATAATCAAATGCGGTCTTTCGGCATTGTATTCCAAATGACAAACCACATCATTGGCATTCTCTTTTATATATTTTTCTGCCATTACAGTGAAATTATTCCTTCAATAGTTGATACTTCAATATACTTTTCTACCACGCTGTCCGGATTTTCCATCATCACATTCACCGACAAACTGGTGTACTTGCCGTTTTTGGACTGTTGGGTTTGGATTACGGCACCCATATTGTCGAAAGCATTTTCCACTTCCTCAATCTTCTTGGCATCTGTTGGCACTATAAACTTGTATAAGTACTCGTTCGGCCAAGTAGAAGTGTTCGCCAACTCCTCGCGCAATCTGATATAAAATTCTTCTGTCTTCTTGTCCATTACATCAAAAATAAAGGCAAATATACAGTATTGCTTTCAGATTCTATTGCAGAAATCCATCCGTTTTAGTTATTTTTTTGAACGAAAGGTTCGGGCATTATCGGCCTGCCGTATTCCCGCTTTCCATCTCGTCTGACAACGAGACTCCAATCGGGGTTAAGGGAGCCGCTTTTGGCACTTTGGGCAACGTCCGAAATAAAAAACCAAAATACTTTTCAATATCCCATTAGTTTGAATAAATTTGCGCCTTATTTCCAAAAATCTTGAAAAAAGAACTCATTGTCATCACCGGAGGTCCCGGCACCGGTAAAACCACCATCATCGATGCACTCATCGAACAAGGTTATGCGTGTTTTCCCGAAATTTCAAGACAAATAACCCTCGAAGCCAAAAAGCAAGGCATAGAACAATTGTTTTTGGAAAAACCACTGCTTTTCAGCGAATTATTACTCGAAGGCCGCAAAAAGCAACACCAACAAGCCCACGATGATGTATCGGAAATTGTATTTTTAGACCGAGGCATTCCGGATATTTTGGCATACATGCACTACATAGGCGATAGTTATCCGGCGTTTTTTGACCAAGCCAGCCGCGAACATCAGTACTCCAAAGTGTTTGTTTTACCGCCTTGGGAAGAAATTTACGAAAGCGACGAAGCCCGTTACGAGAACTTTGAACAGGCCAAACTTATCTTCGGACACCTTTTGGAAACTTACCAAAAATACGGGTACGAACTCATCGAAGTACCGCGCGGAAGTGTGGAAGAACGCATTCAGTTCATCTTGAACCAGTTGGTTTAGCAGTTTGATGGGTTAAAAGTGTAAGCTGTAGGTCAAAAAAAATAAGTAGTTTTGAGAACATACAACTTACAACATAGAACTTACAACAAACAAAATGTCTAAACCACTCGAAATCCTTAAGCAATACTGGAAGCATACAGCTTTTCGAGAGCCACAAGAAGCCATTATCCAATCGGTATTGACAGGAAACGACACTTTTACCTTGATGCCAACAGGCGGCGGAAAATCGATTTGTTTTCAAGTTCCGGGGATGATGATGGAAGGCATTTGCTTGGTCATTTCGCCTTTGATTGCACTGATGAAAGACCAAGTGCAAAACCTCCAAAGTAAAGGCATCAAAGCCATCGCTTTAACCGGAGGTATTCACCAAGACGACATCATCGATTTGTTAGACAACTGTCAGTACGGCAACTATAAATTCTTGTACCTATCGCCCGAGCGTTTGCAAAGCGACTGGATTTTGGAACGCCTCAAAAATTTACCTATTAACCTCATCACTATTGATGAAGCGCACTGTGTGTCGCAATGGGGACATGATTTTCGACCTGCTTACCTGAAAATTGCCCAACTGAAAGAATACTTCCCGAAAGTGCCTTTTTTAGCACTGACAGCCTCGGCTACACCACGAGTGAAAGAAGATATTGTTACACAGTTACAGCTGAATAATCCTCAAACTTTCTCGAAGTCGTTCTACCGCGAGAACATCGCTTACATGGTGTTTAAAACCGAAGATAAATTGCATTTGTTGCAACAAATACTACAGAAAAACCCACAACCTTCCATAGTGTATGTAGGCAACAGAAAATCTTGTTCAGACATAGCCAAACAACTCGAAAGCTTAGGCTTTACGGCTACCTTTTACCACGGGGGTTTATCGGCTAAAGACAAGGAAAAACAGATGCAACTTTGGATGACAGAAAAGGCCCAAGTTATTGTAGCTACTAACGCCTTCGGTATGGGCATAGATAAGGCAAATGTAAAAACCGTTGTGCACTTGCACTTGCCGCAAAACCTGGAAAATTATTATCAGGAAGCCGGTCGTGCCGGAAGAAACGGCGAGAAAGCATTTGCAGTATTGTTGCAAAACCCTTCCGATATGATACATGCCGAAGCGCAGTTCATCAATGTTTTACCGGACAAGGCTTTTTTGAATACGGTGTTTTCAAAATTATGCAACTATTTTCAAATTGCTTACGGCGAGGGCATCGATGAACAATTTGGTTTCAATTTACATCAGTATTGCAATAAGTATAACTTCCCTACACTAAAAACGTACAATGCTTTGCAGTTTTTAGACCGACAAGGCATCATTACCTTATCACAGGAGTTTTCGGAAAAAATCTGGTTGCAATTCATTATTCCGTCCAAAGAAGTCATTCGCTACATGAGTTTGCATCCCAATGACGAAGCCATACTACTGACCATTTTGCGAAATTATCCCGGGGTTTATGAAATGCAAACCGCTTTAAATGTTTCATTAGTCGCCAAAAAATCCAATCGTACCGAAACCGAAGTCCTTTCGCTCTTGCAAAACTTAAGAGAAAAAAACATCATCGAAATGATGGCTAAGAACAATGATGCTACCATTACTTTTAACGAAGTCCGCGAAGACGAACGTACAATCAATAGGGTTTCCAAATACCTCGAAGCCCAAAACAAATTAAAAACCGAACAGCTTAAAGCCGTCTTAGCGTATTGTGAAGACCAAAAGACTTGTAAAAGCAAATTGCTGATGGCATATTTCGGCGAAGACCAAAAGGGAGATTGTGGCATTTGTTCGTATTGTATCCATAAAAATAAGAAAACAGTAGCGCCGGAAACAGCCGCTGAAAAAATTGTGGACTTGTTAAAGTTACAAGACTTTAATTCGAGAGATATTCAAAAACTCACCAAACTTCCCAAAGACGATGTTATCTTTGCCCTGCAAAAACTGTTGGAAGAAGAAACCATCAGCATTAAACCTAACAATTTGTACTCCTTAAAATAAATCATGGAAAAATTACGCATTGTTTTTATGGGCACGCCCGAGTTTGCCGTTGGCATTTTGGACACCATTATCAAAAACCATTACGAGGTTGTAGGTGTGATTACTGCCGCAGACAAACCGGCCGGTCGCGGTCAGAAATTGAAATATTCAGCCGTTAAAGAATACGCTTTGGATAACAACTTGAAATTGCTGCAACCTACGAACCTCAAAGACGAAACTTTTTTAGCGGAATTGCAAAGCTTGAATGCCAATTTGCAAGTCGTAGTAGCCTTCAGAATGTTGCCTGAAGTGGTTTGGCGTATGCCGAAATTAGGCACTTTTAATTTACACGCTTCGTTATTACCGAATTACCGCGGTGCAGCCCCTATCAATTGGGCGATAATTAACGGTGAAAGTAAAACCGGTGTGACGACTTTCTTTATCGACGATAAAATCGACACCGGCGCTATAATCTTGAGCAAAGAGACAATGATTGGATCTGAAGAATCGGCCGGAGAATTGCACGACCGCTTGATGACTATAGGCAGTGAAGCCGTGATCGCAACTTTAGCCTTGATTGAAAACGGAACTGTTACTACTACTATACAAGTAGATAATGCTGATATCAAAACGGCATACAAACTCAACAAAGACAATTGCAAAGTGGATTGGCACAAATCAGCTGCTGAAATTCACAATTTAATTCGAGGCTTATCACCTTATCCTGCAGCTTGGTGTTTTTTTAAAGACAATGGCGAAGAATGGAACGTTAAACTATATGAAGCCAAGGTCATTTCAGAATCGCATGCCTTGCCAGTAGGTCAACTCATTACTACCAAAAAAGAGATGAAAGTAGTGGTTAAAGATGGTTTTATTCAGATTTTGAGTTTGCAATTGCCCGGAAAGAAAAAAATGGCGGCGCATGAGTTGCTAAACGGCGTATCATTTTCCGAAAGAGCGCAAGCAGAATAAGGTCTAACACCGTTTTCAAAGAAAAAAATCGCCAAAAAGCAACGGTTTATCAACAAAACCCCGAAGTTATCAACAAAACCCTGAAAAAAACGCCAAATCTCTTGTGTGGTAAGGAATTCCTATTAAATTTGTTATCATTAACAGAATGTTTAACCAACAATTAATAACTAACATTATGAACAAATCAGAATTAATCGATGCAATTGCAGCTGACGCTGGAATCACAAAAGCTGCTGCAAAATTAGCTTTAGAATCATTTTTAGGAAATGTAGGTAGTACTTTGAAAAAAGGCGGAAGAGTATCTTTAGTAGGTTTCGGTTCTTGGTCAGTATCTAAAAGAGCTGCCAGAGACGGAAGAAATCCACAAACTGGAAAAACTATCAAAATTTCTGCTAAAAATGTAGTTAAATTCAAAGCTGGTGCTGAATTAGACGGAGCAGTAAACTAATAAATTAGTACTTCTGATATATAAAAACCACCTCAATATATTGAGGTGGTTTTTTTGTTTTTGTTAAAATCATTTGGATTTGTAAAAAAAATTTCCCAACTTTAATAAAATTTTTTGAAGGGAATGATTTCAGAAAAATTACAAAAAGGGCAATTATTAATCGCAGAACCTTCGATTATAGGAGATTTATCTTTTAATCGGTCAGTAATTTTATTAGCCGATCACAACGAAGAAGGATCTGTTGGCTTTATACTGAACAAACCTTTAAAATACACTATCAAAGATGTACTACCGGAAATT
>Ga0208888_100082_pt1 | contig 70392 bp, 55 predicted proteins | sample LakWasM115_HOW13_2_FD_183929 | JGI IMG/M metagenome (GOLD analysis project Ga0208888, IMG submission 183929) | Freshwater sediment methanotrophic microbial communities from Lake Washington under simulated oxygen tension - Sediment Metagenome... | ecosystem: Environmental > Aquatic > Freshwater >...
CGCATGTGGAACGCACCAAGCAGCGGCCTATCGCGGCGGGCAAGGTAAGCCCCAAGGAAGCGCTGACGGTTTTTGTGGTGTTGTGTTTGTGTTCTTTCGGCCTGGTGTTATTGCTGAATATCTACACCATCATGCTGTCGTTTATCGCCGCATTTCTGGCCGCCAGTTATCCGTTTATGAAGCGTTATACCCAGTTGCCCCAAGCCTATTTAGGCAACGCTTTCGGCTGGGCCGTGCCGATGGCTTTTTCCGCGCAGATAAACAGCATTCCGCCCGTGGCCTGGGTGATGTACTTGGCCGTCGTATTATGGGCGCTGGTTTATGACACCATGTATGCGATGGTCGATAAGGATGATGATTTGAAAATAGGCGTTAAATCGACAGCTATTCTTTTCGGCGCTTACGACCGCCAGATTATGGGCGGATTGCAGATTATCATACTCAGTCTGCTGATTGCGGTCGGGCAGATGGCGCACACCGGTTGGTCTTATTACAGCGGCATTTTAGTTGCGGCGGGCTTGTCGGTTTACCAGCAAAAATTGATTTTTCACCGGGAAAAAGCACTTTGCTTTAAGGCGTTTTTGAACAACAACTGGTTCGGTCTGGCCGTATTTGCAGGCTTGGTAGCGGATTATTGGCTTCGTTGAATAAATGCCTTGGCAGGGTTATTGCCTTGTTAACGGCTTACCTATCGTTTTTACATTCAAGTGCGTCAAATTCTTGCAAGAAAGTGATGCTTCCTTTATAAATATAATATTAGGCTGATGCTAATCAGCGTCATAACAGGCTTTAACGCGGACTTCAACCTAAAAGACCGCAAACTGAATTCACCCCGGCCCATGCAAAATACTTTTGTATTTTCTTTAGCATTGTTAGTAATATCACTTACCTTTGTAAGATATTTTGTATCGAAACATTCTAGCTAAGCATTGAGGAATAATCATGACAACCATAGCAGACCCGATCATCGGCAGTTGGTACAAGGACGTCGAAAACAACCTGAAATTTAAAGTCATCGCCATTGACGATAGCGATGACTCCATTGAAGTCCAATACCTTAACGGCGATATTGGCGAATACGACCATGACAGCTGGTATACCTCAACCTTCGACTATATCGAGGATCCTGAAGACTGGACCGCGCCTTTTGACGATCTTGAAACCGATGATCTGGGCTATACCGACCCCGACGAACACAGGCCAAATCCTGAAGACATGGACATCGAAGATTATCTGGATTAATTAGGAAGTATCACATGAAAATGAGTCCTCAGGAATTTCTGGACTGGAAAACAAAACGCATTACCCTGTTGGCTATGTCCGGTGCGGGAAAAACCACGCTGGCCAATAAATTGCCTAAAGCCAATTGGTTTCACTATTCAGGCGATTACCGGATAGGTACAAAATACCTGGAAGAGCCTATCCTGGACAATATTAAGCGCCAGGCCATGCGCGTTCCTTTTTTGCGCGAGTTGCTGCTTTCCGACTCCATCCATATCAGCAATAAAATAACCGTTGATAATCTGGCCCCGGTTTCCAGCTTTCTTGGCAAACTCGGAAATCCTGAGTTGGGCGGACTGTCTTTGCAGGAATTCAAGCGCCGTCAAAGGCTGCATCATCAGGCTGAAATTGCCGCGATGAATGATGTGCCGGACTTTATTGATAAAGCGGTGGATATTTACGGCTATAAGTATTTTGTCAATGATGCGGGCGGCAGCGTTTGCGAGCTGGACAGTCCCGAGGTGTTGGAAACACTGGCACAGAACACGCTGATTGTTTATATCAAAATACCGCCGGCGTTGGAGCAAACCATTATTGAACGCGCCAAATCCGATCCCAAGCCGCTTTATTATCGGGAAGCGTTTCTTGATGAAAAACTTGCTGAATTCATGCAGCTTAAAAATTACGCTTCCACGGATGTTATGCCGCCGGACGAGTTTGTCTCCTGGGTTTTTCCCGAACTATTCAAATCCCGACTGCCCCGCTACCAAGCTATCGCCGATCAATACGGCTATACGGTCGATGCGCATGAGGTGTCCACCGTTAAAGGCGAGGATGACTTTATCCGGCTGATCGCTGATGCGCTGGGTTCCCAGCAATAATATGGACGGAGTCCGGTTATGCCTTTAGTTGCTCATACTGATTTACCCACTTTTCAACGTCTTCGTGAAGAAGGGGAGGAAATACTAGACCCTGATCGCGCCAGTAATCAGGATATACGGGAAATGCATATCGGGCTGCTCAACATGATGCCCGATGCGGCGCTGGAAGCGACAGAACGGCAGTTTTTCCGGCTGGTGGGGGCGTGCAATCAGATTGTTCAATTCCATGTGCATCCTTTTACCATTGAAGGACTGAAAAGAAGTCCGGAAGCGCAAGCCCATATCGCTAAATATTACGAATCCTTTGAGCAAATCAAACGGGACGGGCTGGACGCGCTGATTATCAGCGGCGCTAATGTCACTCACCCGCACTTGCCGGAAGAGGATTTCTGGCAACCGCTGACCGAAGTTTTTTTCTGGGCCAAGGAAAATGTCACCTCGATATTGTGTTCCTGCCTTGCCACCCATGCGCTCATTCAATACTGTTACGGCATTGAGCGCACCCGCTTACCGGCCAAACGCTGGGGTGTGTTTTCACACAAATTAACCAACCGCACCCATCCGTTGGTCGCAGAAATCAACACCCGTTTCGATGTGCCTCATTCCCGGTTTAATGAAATATTCCAAAGCGATATGGAGCAACACGGGATCAAAGTCCTGGCGGTCAGCAAAGAAGCCGGTGTGCATCTTGCAGTTAGTCCGGATGGTTTTCGTATCGTGTATTTTCAGGGGCATCCCGAATATGACGACGTCAGCCTGTTGAAAGAATACAAGCGTGAAGTGCTGCGCTTTTATCGAGCCGAAATAGACGACTACCCGCCGTTCCCGGAAAATTATTTTAATGATGTCGTCCAGCAGATTTTTATCGATTATGAGCAACAGGTCAGATCAGCCAGACAGAACGGGCAAAGGCTGGAAGAATTCCCGGAAAGCCTGATTCTGGAGCATATTGACAATACCTGGAGCGACACCGCAAAAGCGGTCTTCAACAACTGGTTGGGCAAGATATATCAACTGACTCATCAGGAGCGAGGTCTGCCTTTTATGGATGGCGTAGACCCCAACAATCCGTTAGGTTTATAGATGCATAAGGTGTTTTTGCAGCAGGCTGTCGATCTGGCGGCGGAGAACGCCAGGTCAGGGCAGGGCGGCCCTTATGGGGCGATTATCGTAAAAGATAATCAACTTGTTGCCGCGAGCGGCAACAAGGTCACCAGTACTATCGACCCTACCGCTCATGCGGAAGTGATGGCGATACGCTTGGCCTGCAAGAAGCTGAATGACTTCCAGTTGCAGGGCTGCATCCTCTACTCCAGCTGCGAGCCCTGTCCTATGTGCCTCGGTGCAATCTACTGGGCGAGGCTTGCAAAAGTCTATTTTGCCTGTAGTCGGCATGATGCGGCTGCCGCCAATTTTGACGACAGCTTCATTTACGATGAGATTTCTGTTTTGCCGCATGAGCGCCGCATCGCCATGCTGCATTTAAACCTGCCGAGTGCCATGGAGCCCTTTAATATTTGGGCTGAAAAGAGCGATAAGGTACTTTATTAGATAAGCAGGCAAAAGGCAAAGAACGATCCTCTGTAGCGTAGGTTTTTTCGCCTTTCGCCCTTAGTCTTTCACCGCTGTCATTTATCCGCGATTTTAATCAACCAGCCATTTTTATCGTAGCATCCCAACTCGGCTTTGGCCGTGACATTGATCCTGACATATTGACCATTGAAAGCCGCGGGCAACTTTGCCTTAACCCGGTGAAAACTGCTGTTGCTTTCAACGGTAAATTCGAGGTTTTGATTTTTGGCGGTCAATTTGATGGTGTCTGGCTTGGCCCAAGGCGAGACCATGAAAGAAAGCGTTGATTCAGGCGGAACCTCGGTTTTCTCGGGTTCTTGATAGACAGGAAGGTTGAAGTCTCTAAATTGAGGCTTTTTGCAAACCTCTTCAGTCATACCCGGATCATAGGCACTTGCCGTGCCGGTAAATAATACCGCGGCAATAAATAGTAGGGGGCTAAACATTTTTGTTACTTTCATATCCACTCCTCAAAAAAGCGTTGTGTTGCCATTGATAGTTTTAGTCGGATCCACTGTATTTAACAGAGGACGCCACGTTAATTATTCTTTTAATAAAATTCAACTTGCCGCAACATTCATACAAGCGCTACGCGAATACCTGATAAATAAAATACACATTCATATCCTTCAGACAAAACCGGTGATGTCTTGTACAATATCGGAAGTTTAAATTTTAGCAAGAGAACACCACATTGAGCGAACAAAATCAAGAAAGCTTGAATTATAAAAGTGCCGGCGTTGATATTGAGGCCGGTAATGCATTAGTTGAACGCATCAAGCCTATTGCTGCCAGAACACGGACGGCAGGCGTCATGGCAGGTTTAGGCGGTTTCGGTTCGATGTTTGAATTGCCGCTGGATCGTTATCAGCAGCCGATTCTGGTTTCCGGTACCGATGGCGTAGGCACCAAGCTGAAACTGGCCAATGAACTGAATATTCATGACACCATCGGCATTGACCTGGTTGCGATGTGCGTTAATGATATTATCGTTCAAGGCGCTGAGCCTTTGTTTTTTCTTGATTATTTTGCTACCGGCAAGCTGGATGTCGATACTGCCGCAGCGGTTGTAGACGGCATTGGCAAAGGCTGTGAACTCGCAGGCGCGGCGCTGGTCGGCGGCGAAACCGCAGAGATGCCGGGCATGTATGCGGACGGCGAGTATGATCTGGCGGGTTTTTGCGTCGGTATCGTGGAAAAGAGCAAAGTGCTCGACGGCAGTAAAGTCAAAGTGGGCGACAAGCTGATTGGTATCGCATCATCCGGTCCGCATTCCAACGGCTATTCATTAATCAGGAAGATCATTACCCACAGTAATGCAGCGCTCACCGATAGCTTCAACGGCAAAACCTTGGGCGCGGCCTTACTGGAACCGACCCGAATCTACGTTAAGTCGTTGTTGGCGTTGCTGGATAAAGTGCCGGTACACGCGTTTGCGCATATTACCGGCGGCGGCTTGACCGAGAATCTGCCGCGCGTACTTCCGCAAGGCGCCAACGCCCATATCGACCTTGCTTCCTGGGAGTTTCCCGAGATCTTCAAGTGGTTGCAGGAAAAGGGTAATGTCTCTCAAGCAGATATGCTGATCACCTTTAATTGCGGCATCGGCATGATAGTTTGTGTTGCCGCCGAAGATGAGCGTGCGACGCTGCAAGCCCTCAGCCAACTGGGCGAGAAGGCTTTTACTATCGGCGAACTGGTTAAGTCTGAAGGCAAGCCCGAAGTTATTTATCTGTAACTTGGCAGCACCACACACGAGAGAAATAGAACGCTGATGACGCTGATATTCATGATTGATAAGATTTCTTGAATAATTAGCCATGTAGGCCGGAATAAGCCGGTTCGAGCGATAGCGAGAACGGGTGTTTCCGGCACATCATCTAAATCGCCGGAAACGCCACCTCGCGCTACGCGCTTGGATGGTCTTATTCCGGCCTACACCTAGGGTTTGCTCCTAATGGGATTTAGCTTTTTAAATAATCCGTTTAATCAGTGTTATCCGCGTTCATCATAATCATCTGCGTTCCATTGTCTTTGAGTTACTCAAATCCTTGCTCCCGTAACAACAGGGCAAACGCTTTTGCCGGTACCGGCGGGCTTTTGATGTAACCTTGGTACGAATCGCACTTTTTTTCCCGCAAGAACGCCAGTTGCTCAGGTGTTTCAACACCTTCAGCCAGTACTTTAAACCCCAGAATATGCCCCATGGCGATAATAGTCGCGGCAATTTCCATATCGTCTTGCAAGTTAGGTATATCATCGATAAAACTTTTGTCGATTTTTAGCACATCCAGCGGAAAGTGCTTGAGATAAGCCAGCGACGAAAAGCCGGTGCCGAAGTCGTCAATGGCAAGTCGGATGCCCTGAGAACGGAGCTTGTTCAGAAGCGCCATTACATTATCCTGATTTTCCAGCAGTCCGCTTTCAGTCATTTCCAGCTCCAGGTATTCGGCCGGAAAGCCTGTTTCATTCAACGCCGTAGCCACTAACGCGCTGATATCGCCGCGACGGAACTGTTGTGGGGAAACATTGACCGCCAAGGTGAGCGGAGGCAAGCCCGCATCCAGCCAAAGACGGCCTTGTCGGCAGGTTTCCCGCAATACCCATGCGCCAATTTCCAGGATCAGTCCCGTTTCTTCGGCGATGGGGATAAACCGTAGCGGTGGAATCAATCCTTCTATCGGGTCTTGCCAGCGTACCAACGCTTCGGCGCCGACTATGCGGCCACTTTCAATATCCACCTGCGGCTGGTAGAAAACACGCAGCTCCCCTTGCTCGATCGCCCGGCGCAGCCGCGTTTCCAATGCAATCCGCTCGCGGGCGGCAAGCGTCTGGTCTTCGGAAAAATAGGCATAACAGCCGCGTCCTTGATCCTTGGCTTGATACAGTGCGGCATCGGCATGATCCATGAGCATTTCATAGCTCGCGCCGTGTTCAGGATACAGGCTGATGCCGATGCTGGCGCCAATCTGTACATCGTTGCTTTGGGCTAGCTGAAAAGGTTTGCCTAACACGAAGATGATTTCTGCCGCCACCCGTGCGGCATCTTCGGCATGGGCAATATCTTCCAGCAACACGACAAACTCATCGCCGCCCAGACGCGCCACCATGTCTACGTCACGCAACCTGGCCGAGATGCGCACAGCGACCTGTTGCAGCAACTCGTCACCCGCTAAATGCCCCAAGCTGTCGTTGACCGCTTTAAAGCGATCAAGATCAAGCATCAGTAATGCCAGGCGCTTGCCATCGCGTCGTTCCACGTCGATGCTGTGTTTAAGCCGTTCCTGCAACAGCCGACGATTGGGCAGTTGGGTGAGCGGGTCATAAAAGGCCAGTTGCTTGATCTCCTCTTCGGCGGCCTTGCGCGAGGTAATATCGGAGAAGGATGCAACATAATTATTGACGTGTTCATTCTTTTCGTCAGGCTCCTTCACCGCTGTGATAATGAGCCATTCGGGGAACATCTCGCCGTTTTTGCGCCGATTCCATATTTCGCCCTGCCAGGCGTCGGTGCGATTGATGCTCTCCCACATTGAACTATAAAAAGTTTTGTCATGCTGTCCCGAGCTGAGTAAATTGGGCGTTTTACCAATGACTTCCTCGGCGCTGTAGCCGGTGATCCGGGTAAATGCCTGATTGACTTTGAGGATGACATTATTGGCATCGGTGACCAGCATGGCGTCTTGTAATTCAAAAGCGGTGGCGGCGATACGCAGTTCTACTTCAGTCTGCTTGTGCTTGGTAATGTCGGTAATGAAGCCGTGCCAAAGTACGGAACCGTCCGCCTGCCGCTGCGGTAACGCATTGCCGAACAGCCAACAGACGGGGGCATCGTCAAACTTCAAGCGATATTCCTGGCGCCAGGGTGTTAAGTCCCGCGCCGATACCTTAAAGGAAGTCTTGAAGTTTTCCAGGTCATCAGGATGCAAGGCTGCAAGTACCTTGGTCGCGTCTTCGCTGACCTCCTCCGGGCTAACCCGATAGATGGCGCGGATGGCTTCGTTGGCGTAAGGAATGCGGGAGCTGCCGTCAGGAAACAGCTGAAACTGGAACACCAGCCCAGGTACCTGGCTGGCGATTTTCTGGAGGCGGTCCAAGGCATCCTGGCTGGCCTGCTCGGCCTTCTGGCGTTCAACAACCTCCTTGGCCAGCTGCATGGTGCGCGAAGAGAGCGCATCGAACATGGACAGCATGGTTTCGATCAGCACCTTCATCGCCCCGCTCATTTCCTGGTCGGCTTGCTCCTTGGCTTGGTTTAACGGTACGCCCGACTGTACGGCCAGCACGACCTTGGCCATGCGCATATCGGTATCCAGAATATGAAAGGCCAGCCATTGAGTCAGAAAGGTGAGAATCTCCTCAATCACTTCATCCAGCGGCCTGGCTGTTTTTCCAGCCATTATCCTGTTGACTGTAGTCAGAAAGCGCCTGTGATCATCTTTATGCTTTGTTTCCCAGGCATCTTCCGGGAAGAATGAATGCCATATACGTTCTTCCGCCTGAAAATGGTAAATAGCGTATTCCGCCAAGTCATTGAAAACATTGTTCAAGGTGGGTATGTCGGATTGATAGGCCAGATGTCCGGCCAGTACATTCAACAGTTCGACCAGCTTTTGGTGCTGTTCGTCAATCAGCGGCACTCCAACTTCGAAATTTTTATTCCATGGAAAAACTTCAACTGAATACATAGTGCTCTCGTCCAACCTAAAGATTTGGTTGGGGATTTGGTGATAAGGATTAGAAATATTGTACGCTTATAAAACTGTTTAATGAGTATGGTTTTAAGGGGGTGTGGTTTTTGAAGTCGCTTTATTTAATAAACGGGGCAAGTGCTTTTGCACGCATTGCCGGGATAGCTTTGTTTTCTGACGTGATTGAGTTTAGTGATAAAATAAAAAATATAAATAACAGATTATTTTTGTCGCCCAGAAAGAGTGAATGCTTTTAGTGGAAGCAAAAAGCTATGGGCGGCAGCAAAAACCAAACGTTATCTCAATCATTACAGCAACGGAAATTCAGAGCCATGAACACCCATCCAGTCGATGCAGCCTCTTCTACCGACATCTTTTCCTCGACCTTTTTACTTGGCAATGTCGGCGCACCGTTTGCTATCGGACTGGCGGTCGGTTATTTCGCCAAGAAAATGTTGCGCACGGCGTTATTCATGGGAGGGGCAGCAATCACACTGCTGTTTGTCGCGGAATATTACGACATCATCGATATAACCGATGAAAAGCTGCAACATGCCGCCAGCGCCGCCACGGAAGCCGCAAAAAATTCCGGCGGGTTTCTGGTTGATCGCCTGACCAGCATTACCAGCAAGGGCGCCAGCGGGGTTGGCGGCTTTTTTGTCGGGTTCAAGCTCGGCTAATTTTCCTGACGCACTCATCATGATGACGCCCACCACACTATTTAAATGCCTGGCCGATGAGACCCGCTTGCGCTGCGTGGTTTTGCTGCATAAAGAAGGCAGGCTCTGCGTTTGCGAGTTAACCCATGCGCTGGATTTGCTGCAGCCCAAAATCTCACGCCACCTCGCGCAATTGCGCCAAAGCAACCTGCTGCTGGACAGCCGCGAAGGGCAGTGGGTGTATTATCAAATTAACCCTGAATTGCCGGCCTGGGTTGTTGAGATTCTGGACATTACCGTCAAACAGTTTGCTGTCAATGCCAAGCAGCAAAAAGACAGCGGCCGGTTGCAGGCCATGGATGGTCGTCCCGAGATGACGAAGTATTGCGGCTGAGTTTTTTTGCCTTATAATATTCGTTTATTCGAATATATAAATATCAGGGGAAAGCCATGTTAAAAGTTTTGATTTTGTGTACCGGGAATTCTTGCCGAAGCGTGTTGGGCGAGGCGCTGATTAATCATTTGGGCGGCGACCGGTTTCAGGCTTTTTCAGCCGGCAGTCATCCGACCGGCAAGGTAAATGCCAACGCGCTGGCGACATTAGCGCGTCACGGCATCTCAACCGAGGGCTTTTCCAGTCAATCCTGGGATGAATTCGACGATAAAGACATCGATATTGCCATTACCGTTTGTGACAGCGCTGCCGGGGAAGTCTGCCCCGTCTATCTTAATAATGTGATCCGGGCGCATTGGGGCTTGCCCGACCCGGCTCATGTCACCGGCAGCCCTGAAGTGATTGAGGCGGCTTTCGAGGCGACCTACGCAGCCCTGGAAAAGCGGATACATCAGCTATTGGCGCTGCCGGTTGAAACAATGTCCAAGCCGGAATTGACCGAGGCGTTGAACAAGATCGGCGCAGAAACCCTTTAAGGCCGCTTCCATCCAAGATCATCCTGCTGTTACGCATTGTTTCTCACCACGAAGAACACGAAGAAAAATATAGGCTTCGTGCTCTTCGTGGTGAATAAAAGAATCGGATATACAGGGTCTATTTTTTACTGACATTCCCCCAACTATTGGGAAGAGACAACCATGAATACACAATTCGACCACGCGCCAAAGCGATTGGGCTTTGTAGAGCGGTTTCTGACGCTATGGATATTTACGGCTATGGCGGGCGGAATCGCGCTGGGCTATTTCATTCCCAGTTTCACCCAATGGCTGACCCGCTTCCAGGTGGGGACTACTTCCATGCCCATCGCTATCGGCCTGATCCTGATGATGTACCCGCCGCTGGCCAAGGTGCGCTACGAGGAATTACCCCAGGTTTTCAAAAATACCAAGGTTCTGTTGCTGTCGCTGATCCAGAACTGGGTTATCGGCCCGGTGCTGATGTTTACGCTGGCCATCATCTTTCTTCGCGACTACCCGGAGTATATGGTCGGCCTGATCATCATCGGACTGGCTCGCTGCATCGCCATGGTGCTGGTCTGGAACGAGTTAGGCGAGGGCGATAGCGAATACTGCGCAGGCTTGGTAGCGTTCAACTCCATCTTCCAGATGCTGTTCTTTTCCGTGTATGCCTACGTTTTCGTCACCGTCCTGCCGGACTGGCTGGGCATCGCTTCCGGCCTTGAAGTTCAGGTGACCATGATCCAGGTCGCCAAAAGCGTGCTGATTTATCTGGGCATTCCCTTTTTCGGCGGCATGTTCACGCGTTTTTTCCTGGTGCGACGCAAGGGTTTGCAGTGGTATGAGGAAACGTTCATGCCCAAAATCAGCCCTATTACCCTGATTGCGCTGCTGTTCACGATTCTGGTCATGTTCTCCCTCAAGGGCGAATACATCGTGCAACTGCCGATGGATGTGGCGCGCATCGCCGTACCGTTGATCATCTACTTCCTGATCATGTTTCTGGTCACCTTTTATATGTCGGCCAAGGCAGGGGCAGGCTATCGCATTAGCGCGACGCTGTCGTTTACCGCTGCCGGCAATAATTTCGAATTGGCCATCGCGGTCGCCGTAGCGGTTTTCGGGCTGCAATCCGGGCAAGCTTTTGCCGCAGTCATCGGCCCCTTGGTTGAGGTTCCGGTGCTGATCGGGTTGGTCAAGGTGGCGCTTTACTTCCGGCAAAAGTTCTTTTCGCCTTCGGAGGCGATTAGTGGCGAAATTCCGGAGTAGATGCCCGGATGATGTCTGTCCATGAGCCCTTTAAGCCCATTTCCATGAAAGAACATACTTAAGTTACGCATTTTTCTCACCACGAAGACACGAAGAGCGCGAAGAAAAAACATAAACTTCGTGTCTTCGTGGTAAATAAGAGGGGCAAATGTTTTTTATTTTGGTTACTTACGATTCATGCAGGCAAAAAAAATGCGGCTGATTAGGCCGCATTAGATAAGGATATAAAACTCTGAATTCCGAGGAGGAAGTTTGCATCTCAAGAGTTGCAGCTATATTAGCGATAAATGATAGATAATGGAATGTGACATATTGTCGCGTGTCAGAATGTCGCAGAGGTTTGGGCGGAACAAACCATTCATGCTTTTCGATGTACTCAGAAGCAGTCAAGTCCTGGAAAACTGCAACAGACACTTTTATACTCCCCAAGAGCGTGCCAATGGTCATCATTCCCACGACGGAGCGCGGGAATGATAATATGACCGATTTGGCGACTCGCCCCAAGCCAACAAAATAACAATACCAATCTGCACTCAGTCGACGGAGATTATTCGCCTTATTTCCCTGCAACTGAATACAGTCTGTAATCAATCGATAGAAAATAAAATGTACTCATTAAACCGCTTGATCCTCATTGATTCATACAAACCCGGTGAATTGGTGGAAGTTCGCCTGGATGGACATACCAATCTTAATGGTGTTAATGGCGCCGGTAAAACCACATTATTGCGCTTAGTGCCGCTGTTTTTCGGCGAACGGCCAGGGCGGTTAGTGCCGAAAAGCCGGGTTACCGACAGTTTCGCCAAGCATTACCTGCCTAACGAGTCTTCTTATATTATTTTTGAATATCAGCGACATGAGCAAACCTGTATGGCGCTGATGTATGCCTCTCCCAATGAAGAAGGGCTGTGTTACCGCTTTGTCGACAAGGGATTCGATAAGGACGACTTTATTGAAACCCACCGGGATGGATCGCATTATCCGGTTTCTTGCCGGGGCCTGCGCACACATTTTCTTAAGCGACATATTAATTTTAGCGACCAGATTACCGCCTGCAGCGATTACCGCACGGTGATCCAGAATTTACCGCACAAGAAAGGCCAGGAATTACGTCAATTGGTCGCGCGCTACAGTTTCTGTAACGGCAGTGCCGGGCATAGGCTGAAAGATATAGAAAAAATCGTTACCGGAATGTTTATGCGATCCACCGATTTTGCCGACTTGCGCGAAATGCTGGTGAACTGCATTGATGAAAACCGCGATTCCCTGGCTTTGGAATTGAAAATGGAAACGTTGGATGATTGGTATAAGGAATACCGCGCCTATCAGGAAACCGAATTGGAGCGGGATAAAATAGAGCGGCTCAACCGGTTGGAAAATGAGTTACTTCACATTGAGCAAAGCTTGGGCGAACTTCAATATCGCTTGCAGCGTTTACGCAATCAAAACGAACAAAACCTGCAACAAGAGCAGGATGCCGGGAACGCGTGCAATAAGCAATTGGAGCAGCTCAAAAAAGACTGGGAAGCTCGGGAGCAGACGCTTGCAACCGAGTTAGCGGCGATCAGGGCCGATTTGGCGCAGACGCAGAGACAGCAAAAATCGTTGGAGGATGAAAAAGCCGACTGGGAAAAACAGGACGTACAGGGTAAAAAACAGTTGGTTGTCCGCCTTACGCAAATAAAGAATAGCCTGGATAGAGAGCGGGATAATCATAAGCAGTTGATGTCAGATGTGCAGGACATCGAAGCCGAGTTTAAGCGCTTGAAAGCGGAAAAAGAACGGTATTTTGCCGAGCAACAGCATGGCTATGAAATCGGCATAAAAGACATACAAAATAAAGCGACTGAAAGTAAGTCCGTTGCTAATAAAGATGTTGAGCAGCAAAAAGAATCGCTTAGGCTGGAAAATCAAAAGCAACAGGATAATCTGCATGTTGAGCAATTAAAATTGCAGGGCGAGTTGGGCGCGTTGAACAGCCAGATTGCCCAAATTCAACCGGATCCCGCCTTGATTGAAAACAGGGAAGCCAAGTTGGAGCTGCTTCATGCCATTCAGCAGCAAAAGGAGGAGGCGGGAAAGACGGTTAAAGCAATTGAAGCGGAATCAAAGAAAAATCAGGCGCAGATCGATACGGTTGTTAGCGAAAAGCGTAAACAGGATGAAGATAGACAGCGCATACAGCATGCGAGCGAACAACTGCAAAAACAACTGGATGCCAACCCGGACACCTTGCTGGGCTTTTTGCGCGAACATCAGCCGGATTGGATAAGCAACATAGCCAAAGTGATTAACCCGGAGTTGTTGTTAAGAGACGATTTGGAGCCGGCATCACAGGCATTGGAGCAGAGCTTTTATGGCCTGAGCTTGAACCTGGATAATTTGCAGGCAGACTATACCGCCGATGAAGAACAAATCCGCGCACTGCTGAGCGATGCCCGGAATCAATTAAGTCAGCTGAAAGCCGCCGAGGCAAACAGCGATGAACAGTTGCAGGAATTAAAAAAGGTCGCATCCGGCCTGGAAAAACAAGGCAAAGACGCTGCTTTTAGCGTCGGTCAATTGCAAACGCAGTTAAATGGACTCAACGAAGAATTAAACTCGTTAAAACAGCAAATTGAGCGCAGCAAGAAGGAGCGCAAGGCCAAGCTGGAGCAGGAAAAAACCAATCTGGACGAGCAAATCAAGTTAAGCAATAGTCGCCTGCAAGTGTTTAAACAACAGCTGGAAACCGAAATCCAGCGATTAAACCAGGAACTGGCTGCCAAAATCCGGCAGATCACCGAGGATGCGTTGTTACAAGTCGAGCAAATGCAACAGCTTATTAATAACGTCAATCAACAAAAAGACAGCGAGTTGGCGCAATTGGAGCGGCAACGGATTCAGAGCTTGCAGGACAGAAAAGTCGATACGGCCACCTTAAAAGATCTTGAAACCAAAATCGGCCAATTGGCAGATGAACTAAAAGCCGCAGAACAGGCGGAACAACTGGTTAAGGAATATCAACGCTGGCTGGATAAAGACTGGTCTTTATATGATAGCCAGGTGGTTAAAGCCAGGGAAACGGAGGCGGAACTCAAGCAGCAACAAGCGCGATACGAGACGGAAACAGCAGACATGCAGCAACGGCGCGCTGCCTTAAAAAAGGAACTGGAGCAAATAGCCACCAAGTTGCAAAGGCTTGATAAGGAGATCAAAGCCATTAATAACCTGCTGGCTGAATTAGCGGGTTATGTAAAGCGCATCCCGGAACCTGTCGGTTTTGATAATGCCCACACTTTATCGTTGCTGCAGACCGATTGCCGCAAGTTAACCGAGCAACACAAGACGCTACGCAAGGATTTAGCCGGTCTGATTCGTCATTTGAAACAGGTGTTGGCGCGTTTTCCAGGCACACATCCGGGCCGCTATTATGCGCGTGTCGAAGATGAATTAGGCTTTGATAGCGATGAAATGGCTTGGCTGAGTCGAATTCAGGCTTGGTATGCGACAGAATCCGGTTCTGCTAGAAGTTGGTTAATGAGTCAGGCAAAACTTTTTGGTTACGCTATCAAAAATTATCAGCAGGCATTGGAGTGTTTTGACCGTGGCATTGATTCCTTGTCGCGTCGCTTGGCGGCGCATATCGATGGCAATATCCGTTTTGAGAAAATTGAGCGCATCGAAGGGCGGTTAACGTCCAAGGTTACGACGCTGGGTTACTGGGAGCAAATAGTCAGCTTCACCAAAAATTATGATGACTGGAGTCGAACTAATGACGAACAGTTGCCGTCCCCGGAATTTGCCGACATCGTCAGACTGGTGTCCGAACAATTGAAAGGTAAAGGCCGGGTAGAAATGAAGCTGGTTAATTTGCTGGAGCTGGAAATCATTGTGACCGAAAATGGCCGCAGCAAACGGGCGACCCATGCCGAGGAATTGCGGCAGATTTCCAGCCATGGCTTATCGTACCTGATTTTATGCGTATTTTTTATTGCGCTGGTGAATATGATTCGTAAAGATCAGCCTTTGAATATCATCTGGCCGATGGATGAACTCAAGGAATTACATCAAATGAATATTGAAGTGCTGGTGGAAATGCTGACTAAAAATAAGATTACCTTGTTCTCGGCTTTCCCCGATCCCGACCCCGAAGTTTTAAGGCTGTTTAAAAACCGTTATCAGGTATTCGGCTATCGGGAGCTGATCGAAATGGACGTGGACGAGGCTTATTTATCAGCACTTGAACCTCTGATAACGGCGGATGAACATGTTTGATCAATTATTAAAACGTTTGCTGCAAGGTGAATTTATTTGCGAAGTCAGTGATGAAGCCGGTTTTCGTTATTTGCAAGACCCTGAAAATGCGGCGCAGGTGGATGCGTTTTTAACCCGCCTTGATTATCGCTTGTCCGGTACCCAGAACCGGCTGGCCTTTTTTGCGGCTTACCGGACGATAGACAACAGCGCACGTAGCGACATCCGTAAAGTTTTTTATCAATTTCGCATAGAGTTGCAGCCGGTGGTTGAGTGGCTGGATATGATGATGTCCTGCTTAAACCAGGATACCGCATTATCGCCCGGCGACACGCTGAGTTTTTCCGGTTTGTTGCAAGTCATCGAACAGAATCAGGCCTTGGCTGATCGTTTGCAGACCTTTGCAAAATTCAAGGACTTTACCAGCGGCGATGATTCGGTAAAAGGGCGGCTGGAGAAGCTGTTAACGACCCTGCAAAAATGGAATTACCTGAGTTTAGCCAATCGCGATACGCTGATTTACCAAGTCACCGGCAAGCTGGATTATTTTTATCAGGCCTTGCAGTTTATTCAGGAGCACGAACAAATCCCGGTCGAGCAGGGCGAAACCGATACGATTCAGGGGAGCCTGTTTTGAGCCAGTCGCAACAGGGCTTGGAGCGCTTACTGAGAACATTAGCCGGCCATAGCGAGTTGATTGCGGAGGCTTATTTTACCGGCGTGGTCTACAAGGACAATCAAAACCAGCGTGCGCTTAACCAGCTCAAACAATTGAAGGTGCTGGTTAATCATGACGCGGAGGGTTACCGTATCGCCGGGCGTTTGACTCAGTTTTTAGACAGCGCCTTGAGCAGCGACCGGGTTCGGCGACTGGATACCGATCTAGCCGACTGGATTGATACGCTGAAGCTGCAAATCAGTCTGTATCAGGATGCCGAAGTTGAAAATCGGCTGGGTGATTGCGACAATTATTTTGCCGAAATCGAGCGGCTGGTTTTCGATTTGTCCGATACCCTGGAAGAAAACACCCGCTATTTATCGATGTTGGTTAACAGCCGCTTCGCCAATGTGCGCACCCTGGCGGAAAAACAAAAACAGAATACCTTTTATATTTCCAGGCTGGAAAAACTGGTGAATGCCATCACCGCGCTGCAACCTGAATCTTTATTGGAAATGGTTGAAGATCAGCCGCTTATTTACGACTTACTGGATCATCAGCTGATTCGTAAATTACCCATCTACCAGCAGCGTTTGCAGGATATTCTCGACAAGTTAAAAGTCTTTTTATTTGAGCTCAGGCAAATAGAGGCTAGAGCGCAATTAGTGCAAGGCTTTGCCTTTTTTCTACAGCAAAACCAGAATTATCAACCGCAGGACTGGAGCGAGCGCGACAGCATTCCCGAGCACTGGAACCAGATCAAGCCTTTGGCGTTGTTTGCCTATGCCGATCCGCTGGATCATGCGTTGGAAGAAGACTTAATCGAGATTGCGCAAAAAATCCGTATCGATACGGAAGTCATGTTGGCAAAACAAAAACAGCGCTCGTTAAGCGCGGTGTCTTTAAGCCCGCAAAACAAAACAACCTTGGACTTGCCGCTGTACCGAAAACAGTTAAGAGTGTATTTCGACAGGGTGCTGAAAAATGAGGGGCAGTCCATTTCAGCCGTGGCTTTTCAACAGGCTTTCGTGGATGACATCGAACCTTCAATCTGGTTGAGTTGCGTGCTGAATGAATGGTTAAGACGGCAGCAACGCAATAAACGCTTGCAGATGGAATTGATTCAGGCCGATGTCGGTCGGCATTTTTCCGGTAACAAAAAGGTGAGGGATATTGTTCTTCAGTTTCGGAGCGCTGACAATTGAACAAGCAATTGTTAAAGGTTATAGAGGGCGCGATTAGGAACAACAAAGAGATATTTCCGCTTAATCAGAGCTGGGAATATCTGCACCGGCAATACAATATCGGTCAAACGCAAGGCAATAAGCTGAAAGTCACGCAGCAGGATAAGGATGACTTGATTGCGGTGGTTAAACATGAAGATGGCATCGATCTTGAGCAAATCTCGGTTGCCGATTTTGCGGCAATGAATCGCGAAGCGGCTTTATCTTTTGCGTTGGATGAGAAAATAGCCGGGCAGTCCGTTAAAAAAGACCGGTTAGCGATTAAAGCGTTAACCGGCAGGGCCTTTAAAATCAACGGACTATCGTATTCATTGCCGGGCAGCGGCTATCTGGATATGGCGTTGGCGGATATAACCGGCACCGCGCATAACTGCATCCTGCTGATTGAAAACTATCGCTGTTTTGATCGTCTGGAAAACATGCAGCTGAATTTACCGGCTCTATATGCCGATCCACTGGTGTTATATCGAGGCGATAACGACTACAGTGAAAAGACGGTGCGGCAACTGTTAGCGCGGCTCAACTTACCGGTGCTGGCTATGGCTGATCTTGACCCCCAAGGCTTGAGTATTGCCCAATCCTTCCCTCATATTGTCGGTTTAATAGCGCCTTGTTTGGCCGATTTGGAGGCTTTGCTTGAAAATAAGCAAAAAGCCAATCCCAAGCTGTATGACAAGCAGCTGGCCGGTTGCCAAAATGCCTTATCAACCAGCCCCCATGGCTTGATTAGACAGCTTTGGGGAATGATGAAAAAACATCAGGCGGGCATAGTGCAGGAATATTGGTTGCAGGCGGGCTGTGCGCTGGTCGTGCATGGTTTGGATCCGGCAGAGCATCGGTAATCCTGCCGGGGGCGAGACGAACTACATCGACGGAATACCGGATTTAACCGAGTGCCGGTTTAAAGGCCGGTTTGTCAAAACGGCAGCCAAATATCTGTCCATGCAGAATCCAGCAGGCAAAAAAAATGCGGCCGATTAGGCCGCATTAGAGAAGGATATAAAACTCTGAATTCCGAGGAGGAAGTTTGCATCTCAAGAGTTGCAGCTATATTAACGATAAATGTCGGGCAATGGAATGTGACATATTGTCGCGTGTCGGCAGCCATAGGCAGCGATCGGTTTTTGTAAGTACACCGGGAAACGGCAGGCAAATATCTGTCCATGCAGAATCCGGCAGGCAAAAAAAATGCGGCTGATTAGGCCGCATTAGAGAAGGATATAAAACTCTGAATTCCGAGGAGGAAATTTGCATCTCAAGAGTTGAATATATATTAGTAAAAATACGTAGGCGATGGAATGTGACATATTGTCGCAGTATTCTAGTAGGTTTTTCTTGGCGATTATTCCCTCGCTGTGAAGCGCTACTTCAACGCACTGCGTAACGACCCATCATATCCCCAACTCCTGGATTTTCCGGGTCAGGGTGTTTCTACCGTAGCCCAATAAAATAGCCGCTTCGTGGCGTTTTCCGTGGGTAAAGTTTAACGCCGCTTTTATTAAAATACTTTCAACGGTGGGGATGATTTGTTTGGCGATTTCGGCCTCGTTCCCACGCAACAGCTGCTGGTCTATCCAGTTCCTCAGCAATGCTTCCCAGCCGGTTTCGGCCGCGTTTTTTTCTGATGCGGTATTAAGCAACTCGGGCGGCAGATCGTGCAGATGAATTTCCCAACCAATCCAGTGCGTTTAAGAAAGCTTCCGTTGAGCCTTAAGCTTTTAACCTCAGAAAGGCTCATATCTGGGCCAAGCGTTGCAATAGTGCTTCAGCAGCTTCTTGCCAAGAGCATTCAGAAGCAAGCAGGGCCGATAATTCTTGTGTGCTGTTAAAAGCGGCTTTGCGATCTCGCAGAATACGTTCGAGTTCATGAGCCCAAGCCGAAGCATCTGTTGCCAAATCTCCTGTTATTTTTACGATGAAGTTTGCCTGCCGATGCGTTTCAAGCTTGGTTTTTAGCCATTCGGAAAAACCGCTGTTGTCGCTGGCTAGGATCGGTGTGCCGCATTCCAACGCTTCTAAAGCGACTAAGCCAAAACCTTCGCTACGGGACGGCATCAACACCACGCTGGCACGGCGCAAATCTTGTTCTATGCTTTCAGATTCGGCCGTGTATTCCCTTACCCTGACATCCAAGCTGGGATTGTCGGCGAGTCGCTTTAGTTGTTGTTGTAACTCCGTACCAGTTCCAGACGGTGCGCCGCGTACCACCAATATTGGCGCAGACTCCAGTTTACCGCCCTGCTTAGCCAGTTCGCCCAGCGCACGTGCGGCAATATCCAAGCCTTTCAACTCTAAATCCTCGGCGCGTCCCAGCACCAGGCATTGAATGCCGTTGGGTGGCGAGCGCCGCTCACCCGCGGTAAAGCCGGGAATAAAACAATGCAACGGCGGCGGCGAGAGCAAGCCATCCAGCAAATTGCCATGCTCCCGTGTCAAACGCGGGCCGACGGCAACCACCAGACTGGCATCTTTAGACAGCCCCAGCTCTATTTGTTCCCGCGCTTCGGCTTGGATTGCCGCATCGCTTTTATCCTTAAACCACTCGATTTCGCCGGGCGCCATATGCACGAAATGCAGCCGTTGCGCATTAGGAAAATGATCCTGTACTTGAGCAAGGGCGGCAGGCCCGGTGATGCGGCCATGACCTATGATTACGGCGGGCTGAAATCCTTCCGGCAAAGTCAAGCGTCGCGATAAACCGCTATTCGAATCAGCACCGGGCGCGGCAGGGGCTTCAATGAGGATTACCCCTGATTCCTTAGCCCTGGCAACTTCATCAACCGTACAGTTAGGCACCACGCAAACCACGGTTTGTCCCGCTGCCGCCAAGGCGATGCACAACTTCCGGTTAAAAGTGGATAGCCCGCCCCGGCCGGATTGCCATTCGGTCGCCATCACTAACAAGCCATTAGCTGTTGCCGCCGTAGTGCTAGCAGTAGCATTGGCGGTATTGGACGGCGCAAGTAACGCCACAGGTTCATAGGTCGGCGGGCGGTTGACGGCGTGGCTTAAGCCCGTCAGGGCGATCGGCAGCGTAGCGAATAAATACGCCGAATGCGGTGTGGCGAGTGGCACCGGACCGTTCCAACTGTCTAATAAATCGCGTTCATCAGGAACCGGGGCGGGCTGGTTTTCGTCGTTCCGGTAAATCCCATAAAAGCGGGCGGCGGTTTCGTTATCGCCATTGCGCAGGGCGATGAAACAAGCGAGCCAAGTATTGGCATAGCCTGCCAGATAGTTTATCGGCTTGGGAAAGCGGTCCAAAGCTTGCTGAGCTTTAACGGGTTGTCCCGCGCTTAACCAGGAAAACGCTTCTTGGCTACACAAGGCCATGTAGTTCGGATGGCTTGCTCGGGCTTTTGCCGCCGTTTCGGCGGCGGCTTGCCAGTCGCCTTGCAGTTGCTTTAACAACACTTCCGCTAAATAGCGTGTCCCGGTTTGGGCTGTTGATGTGTCTTGCCGCGTCAGGTATTCGCTTAGCCAATCTTGCCGTTGTGTTTGGGCGGCGAGTTGTAGCAGGCTTTCTGAAAGTTTGATACCTCCTTTTTTGGGCTGAATATCTTTTATGCCTTGTTTGAGCAGCGTGATCGCGTCATCAAGTTGATTGTTCCGGGCCAGCAATTCGGCGCAGGCCTGGTAAAGGGCAAACAGATTCGATTCAGGCGGAATCTCTTTAATGCCTTGTTTGAGCAGCGTGATTGCGTCATCAAGTTGATTGTTCCGGGCCAGCAATTCGGCGCAGGCTTGGTAAAGGGCAAACAGATTCAATTCTGGCGGAATCTCTCTAATGCCTTGTTCAGCTAAATCAATTGCCGCCTGCCACCCTTCAACGCTCTCCGCCAAACGCACGGCTAACAGCCAGGCCTCGGGTATCTGCTTAGTCAAAGCCCGCTTGGCATGAGCAAGTGCCCGCTGTTTATCGCCGTTATGGCCGCGCTGTTCCAAGCAGCGCGCCAAGTGATAATGCAAAGATGGCGCGCCGGGCTCATCCAGCAACACCGACAGCAATGCAATACGCTCATCCCGTTCATCGGGCTTCTTGGGCAAGGGCGTCACCCAGTTGATGTTGGCGCTGATATAAGCTTGAAACAGCCGGGCGATGTCTTTAAGGTCATCAACGCGCTGTGCTTGCGTCCAATGAAATTTGGCCTCGACAAAATCGCCGCCTAGCTTTGCCCCGCCAGTGATTTGTTGGGCTTGAAAATGCCGCGCATAATAATCGCCGGCAAGGCTATGCGCTCCACGGTTACGCGCCGGGTTTTGCTTGGCGAAATCCGCCGCCACTTCGCGGGCAATTTTTTCCAAAATATATTCATTGGTATCCAGACGTTTTACCAGCAGGTTATCGACCAAGCGGGTTCGTATCGCAGAGTAGTTCTGGTGTGGTTTGAGAAAGCGATCAAAGCCTTTGGCTTTGAACGGCTTGCGGAATACCGAAATACCGAATAACACTTCGCGGTCAACTTCCTCAAGACGTTTCAGGACTTTACCGACCAGTTGCGATTCAAGATCTTGCAGCAACTGAGGCGAGATAGCCCGTTCGCGCTGCTCCCAGCTTTCCGGTTGCAATTCAATCAGACTTTCCAGCGGTTCATATTCAAGATTGCTGGCAATCGCCCGCAATGCCCGTGGATTGCCGTCTACCCAGGCGACCACATCCGCCAGCTGTTCGGGAGAAATGGTTGTTTGCGGTTGTTTTTGCTGTAACAGGTCTAGCATATAAGCCGCACCATCTTCCGCATCCAAGCTCTCAAGCCGTTTGTACAAGATGTTTTCCGACCACGTGCCGGGATGCGGATGCCGGTCGGTGAGCAATAACACCCGGCTGGGCGGGCCGGTTTTGTTTTTGACGGTACGCAGAAAATTGGCAAACTCTCCTGCCGGTTCGCCAGTGCCATTTAGCGTGCATTGGAAATCATCCAACACCAGCAACATAGGTTCAGCCGCCAGCATTTGCATTAGTGTGTTTTGCACGGCTGAAAGCTGCGCACCCTGGTCAATTTTTTGGGCCAGCGCGTCGTGTCCGGCTGCTGCCAGTTCCTGTGAGAGTTTTAAAAATAAAACGTCCAAGGGTGTTGCCGCTTCTTCCAGCAGGTTTACATAAGCGGTCGGCTTGTTTTGGTGCTGCATTTGCAATAACAGGCGACGGTGCAATTCGGTTTTGCCTACGCCCGGAAAACCTTCTACCCAGCAAATAGCCGCCTGTTCCTGCCACCAGTCGCCACTTAGCCAGTCTAGTAATTGTTGATGTTTTTTTCCGTATAACTGTGTCATGTTTAATGCTGTGTTGATGTTGTTAGCGGCTTAAAAAATCGGCCAACGGATGTTTAGCGGTAGATATTAACATTGAATGGCTATTTCCACTTTGCCGGATTTTATAGGCACAAGCCAAGGCTGTCATCCAGAATGGGGCGGCAATATTCCTAGCGGCTAGGCCAGAGGGAAATACCCGGTTCCATGTTACCGCAAGAGGATATTTGCGCGACATCATGATCGCAGTCTTTTACTCGCGATGAAAAAACAGCAAATCTATCGAGAAATCTTTCTGTCCGACCTGTACGGCGTACTCTTGGCCGATAAAGCAAAAATCACGGCCCAATTCGAGCAGAAACTGTTTTAAATGTTTGATCAAGCCCTGTTGCAAATCGCGCTCATTATGCGGTTCCGGTAAATGCAGGAAATCGAACAAATAGCTATCTTTGAAGACTTGGTCGGCGGCCGGATGCAATTCTCTCAGCAGTGCCGAGACTTTTAACGGCGAGGCGATGGTGCGTTCAAACAAGGCGTTGTTAATTTGCTGTTCCAGCTCGCGTTTTGACCAGCGCTGTTCTACCGCCAGTTTGAGGTAAAAACGGCGTTCTTCTTCGGATTTACATTTGGAAAGTATCAATAAATTATGCGTCCATGATAAAACTCTCACCAGTGGTGAGAGTTCCGATTGAACGGCATAAGCTTCGTAAAATTGCTTCATACGCCATAAGTTTTGCGCCGAAAAGCCGCGCAGGTTGGGTTCGCGCTCCGCCAGCCAATGCGCCAACTCCCGAACCGTGCCTTGTCCCCAGTCTTGTTCAGCCACTTTAAGGCTTAGATATTCGCCAATCTGCCAATAGAGTTCCTGCAACTGTTGGTTGGCCGTGCTTAATGCCCGTGATCTGGCTTTTTGAATGACGGACAATACCGGCAAGAAGTGTTCGATATTGCTGTTATCGGGCAGGTTCATTGTTCTTCCTGCAACGCCAGCGCGTCGATCAATAGTTTCCGCTGTACTCCGGCTTCATCGTCCGCTCCCAAAGCCAGCATCAGGCCGTTGAGTTCGCGCAAGGCTTCGGTCAGTTCGCTCATTGCTTCGGCGGCTAACACATCCGGTTCCGGCAAGTTTGCTGTATCAATACTGTCCTGATCTTTGAGCCAGACAATATCCAGTGAGTCGTTTTTTTGAGTTTTGATCCAGTCGCGGGAGAAGCAACGCCAGCGGGATTCCGTTTCCCTCTCTTTCCCAAAGGGGAGAGGGATGTTGGCATCCGCTTCTTTGCGTTCGCTTGCCTGAAAACAGTCTTCAAAAGGCTTTAGATACTGTTCACTGAACGGCGTGCGTTTGCCAAAGTTGGGCATGTTGGTACGCAGATCGTACACCCAGACTTGTTGAGTACAGTTTTTGTCTTGGTTGGGATTTTTTGTTGTGCCTTTGTTGAAAAACAGCACATTGGTTTTAACGCCTTGGGCATAGAAAATACCGGTAGGCAGCCTGAGTATCGTATGCAGGTTGCATTGGTGCATTAAGTCGCGGCGAATGTCAGCGCCGATTCCTGCCTCGAACAAAACGTTATCGGGCAGTATCACGGCGGCGCGGCCACCGGGTTTCAGGCTCTGGTAAATATGTTGTAGAAACGCTAATTGCTTGTTGCCGGTTTTGTAGGTCAAGTCGTCGCGTGTCGGTCCGCCGCCGCCTTTAGCAGTGCCGAACGGCGGATTGGTGAGTATGACGTCGGCTTTAGGCAGTTGTGTGCCGGGCAGGCCGAGCGTATTGCCCAGATGCACCACGCCTTCATCTTCGCCTTCCATGCCGTGCAAGAGGCAGTTCATCAGCGCCAAACGGCGGGTGCCTATTACCAGTTCCATGCCGACAAAGGCTTTGTTGCGCTGAAAGGCTTGCGCTTTGGCAGTCAGTTTACCGGTGTGTTTTTTGATGTAAGCGTCGGCGGCGATCAGGAAACCTGCGGTTCCGGCTGCGGGGTCCTGGATCAGTTCGCCGCTTTTCGGTTGAATGCAGCGGATGATGCTGTCAATCAACGGACGCGGAGTAAAGTATTGACCGGCGCCGGATTTTGTTTCGGCGGCATTTTTTTCCAGCAAGCCTTCGTATAAGTCACCAAGACCGTCGCGTTGCGCATTGAACCAGTCGATACTGTTTAGCGCTTTAATCAGTTGTTCCAGATGCTGATATTCGCGTAATCGGGTATGGGCGTCGGCATAAATAGCCAAAATCAGCGGGTCGGTAACGACGGTTTTTACAATTGTTTTGGTTTCATCTTCCTGGTCTTTTTCAATAACTTTACCCGTCGAGAGTATTGAAAGGATGCGTTTGTATTCGTTTAAAAGCTCCAAACCGCTTTTGCCGCTGAGATCGGGCCAGCGGCAGCCTTCCGGCAGTTTGTGGTTTTTCAGGATGCCCGTTTTAGTATTTTCGAACTCCATTTTGATAAATAACAGTAATACCAGTTCGGTGACATAGTCCGAATAGTTGATGCCGTCATCGCGCAGTACATCGCAGAGGTTCCATAGCTTTTGGACGATTTCGTGATTACTCATTATCTCTCTTGGTTTTTATTGTGCGGCCACCCATATGGATTGAATAAACTATTTAATACGTTATCCGGCTTTTTGATTTCATTAGGCCGGTTAAACAAATTTATGGGTAAAAAATAGGCGACACTTTACCAAAAGTAAGAGGAAACGCAGAGAATAAAACAAATCATATCCCCAACTCCTGAATTTTTCGGGTCAGGGTGTTTCTGCCGTAGCCCAATAAAATAGCCGCTTCATGGCGTTTTCCATGAGTAAAGTTTAACGCCGCTTTTATTAAAATGCTTTCAACGGTGGGGATGATTTGTTTGGCGATTTCGGCCTCGTTCCCACGTAACAGCTGCTGGTCTATCCAGTTCCTCAGCAATGCTTCCCAGCCGGTTTCGGCCGCGTTTTTTTCTGATGCGGTATTAAGCAACTCGGGCGGCAGGTCGTGCAGGTGAATTTCCCGGCCCGACGCCATCACAGTCAGCCAGCGACAGCTGTTTTCCAGCTGTCTTACATTGCCCGGCCAGTCCAGCGTGCTTAAAAAAGCCTCGGCCTCGGGTTTTAAGACTTTAATTTCGGTATTGAGTTCGACAGCCGCCTGATTTAAAAAGTGGCGCAGCAGCAAGGGGATGTCCTGTTTGCGTTCGCGCAGGGGCGGGATGTGGATGCGGATCACGTTTAAGCGGTGGAATAAATCTTCCCTGAAGCGGCCTTGCTCTACCAGCGTTTCAAGGTTCTGATGGGTGGCGGCGATAATGCGCACATCGACCTTAACCGATGAGTACGACCCGACCGGATAGAACTCGCCATCGGCCAGCACCCGTAATAAACGGGTTTGCAATTCGGCGGGCATGTCGCCGATTTCATCAAGAAACAGGGTGCCGCGGTCGGCTTGTTCAAAGCGTCCGGCGCGGCGCGATTGCGCGCCGGTAAAGGCGCCTTTTTCATGGCCGAACAGTTCCGATTCCATCAGGTCTTTGGGGATGGCGGCCATATTCAGGGCGATAAACGGGTTGGCGGCCCTGGGGCTGTGGCGATGCAATGCCTTGGCTACCAACTCTTTGCCGGTTCCCGATTCGCCGTTGATGAGCACGGTGATATGCGACCTTGCCAGTCTGCCTATCGCACGGAATACCTCCTGCATCGAAGGCGCTTCGCCGATAATTTCCGGCGTAGATTCATCGGCCGTGTGGGCATCTGAAGCCGATCCCTCAAGTTGCTGCTGTCGGCTATGAATGCAGGCTCTATGAGCCAGATCGACGACTTCTTTAATATCGAAGGGCTTGGGCAGGTACTCAAAAGCGCCGCCGTGGAACGCCGAGACCGCGCTTTCCAGGTCGGAATGCGCGGTCATCACGATAACCGGCAGGTTCGGGTGGCTCAATTGAATTTTGTTCAAAAGTTCCAGCCCGTCCATGCCGGGCATGCGAATATCGGTAATCAGGGCATCGGGTAAATCGTTCTGCAATGCGTTTATCAAATCGGCCGCACCGGAAAAACTGCGGGTGTTGATGTCTGCTTTTTGCAGCGCTTTTTCTACGACCCAGCGTATGGATTTGTCGTCATCGATGATCCAGACAGTTTCGGACTTAGTCATTGCCGGTCTCCCGTAGCGCAATAATGGGTAAGAAGATTGAAAACACCGTGTTTCCAGGTTCGCTGCTACATTCAATCAAGCCGTTATGCTGATTGATCAGCGCTTGAGCTATCGACAAACCCAGTCCCGTGCCGTCCGCGCGCCCGGTAATCATCGGATAAAATATTTGATTCATCATGTCGGCGTCGATTCCCGGTCCGTTATCGATAATGTCGCACTTCACCGCCAATTTATAGCGCTTGCGGCCAATGGTCACTTGCCGGTGAATTCGGGTTTTGATGGTGATGTTGCCTTCGCCGTTCAGGGCCTGAACGGCATTTTTGACGATATTTAAAATAGCCTGAATGAGCTGGTCTTTATCCGCCAGTATGTTAGGGATACTGGGGTCGTAGTCGGATTTAATGGTCAGGCTGGACTCGGCTTGAACCAGCTGCCTGACTCGCTCCAGCACTTCATGAATATTGATGGCTTTTTTATTGGGCAGCTTGTTGGGGCCCAGCATTTTATCCATCAAGCCTTGCAGGCGGTCGGATTCGGCAATGATAATCCGGGTGTATTCCTTGAGTTCCGGGTCATTCAATTCCAGGTCCAGTAACTGTGCCGCGCCGCGCAAGCCGCCTAACGGGTTTTTGATTTCATGCGCCAAGCCTCGGACCAGTAATCTAGCGGTGTTCTGCTGGGTTAATAAGCGCTCTTCCTTGGATATGCGCAGGTGATTGTCCACTTGTTGAAATTCAACCAGAATCTCGTTGACCCGCTCATTTTTCAATAACGGCGTTGCGCTAAAGTTGATGGTGACGCTGTGGCTCATACGATCCAGGATAAGCTCCCGGTCTACCAGGGGTTCCGCCATGGTTAAGCATTGCTGTAAGTTCATCAGCAGGGCGGGATCGGAAGATTTGAACAACTCCTGAGCGCCGAGACCTACCAGGTGGCGCGAGCTGTCGGCCAGCAGGATTTCTCCGGCAGAATTAATGTAAGTGAGGGCTAGATTGCGATCGAATAACAAGATTGCGGCGTTGAGGTGGTCAAGTATACGTTTATGCATAGTTTGCTTTAAAGTCTTTTAAAGTAAGGGCGTTATAGTTTTCATAGCAATTTGCAGGCCGACAATGGGAACAGGCGCAAGCTTGGATGTTTATCGGTTACTGCGCACTGTTATTGTTCGATTAACTGAGGCTTTAGATTATTTACGCACCATTTTAGCGCATAAATTTTTTATTTTTAGGGATTATCTTCGGGAAAGCACCAACGTCGGTATGCGGCATGTAGTTTGCTATTGAATTGCAAACAGCGTGTAAGCGAATACCCTACCGGGTACCCGTAAATTTGCGTACATCGCTTGATTTGATAGCTTTCAATCATAAGGAATACCAGATGAAACAACGCTTGGTCGTCATCGGCAACGGCATGGCGGGTATGCGTACCGTAGAGGAACTGCTAACCGCCGCGCCGGATAAATACGACATTACCGTGTTCGGCGCTGAGCCTTACGGCAACTACAATCGCATCATGCTGTCCTCGGTGCTGTGCGGCGAAAAAACCATTGAGGACATTGTCATCAATAACCGCCAGTGGTACATCGACAACGGCATAACGCTCTATGCGGGCGAAGATAAAGCCGTGGCGCGGATAGATCGGATAAACAAAAAAGTCTATGCGCTGGACGGCACATTTGCCGGATATGACCGGCTGTTAATCGCTACCGGCTCCAAAGCCGTCATACCGTCGATTTCCGGCAATGATCTGGAAGGCGTAATCAGCTTTCGGGACATCGTCGATGTCAACAAAATGCTGGCTTACAGCCGTAGCCATAACAAGGCCGTGGTCTTGGGCGGCGGGCTGTTAGGTTTGGAAGCCGCCAACGGTCTGGTTTCAAGAGGCATGGACGTCACGGTGATTCATAATCATGAAGTATTGTTGAACCGACAAATGGACAGGCCTGCGGCAAAAATGCTGCAAACGGAACTGGAGCAACGCGGCCTGAAATTTAAAATGGCCGCCAAACTCAAGCAGCTATTGGGCGATGCAAAGGGTCATGTCGCATCGGTCTGTTTTGATGACGGCAGTCAGCTGGAATGCGATTTGTTCGTCACCGCAATCGGCGTGCGTCCCAACATGACGCTGGCCCAGGAAGCGGGGATTTACTGCGAGCGCGGCATCGTCGTTAACGATACCTTGCAAAGTTACGACCCCAGCATTTATGCGGTCGGAGAATGTATCCAGCATCGCGGCGCTACCTTCGGCCTGGTTGCTCCGCTGTTTGAGCAGGCCAAAGTCTGCGCCAATCATCTCAGTGCGCATGGCGCGGCGGAATATATCACCTTGCCGACTGCGACCAAGCTTAAAGTAACGGGTATCAACCTGTTTTCGATCGGCGATTTTCAAGGTGATGTAAACTGTGAATGCATCCATTTTACCGATCCCGCTATAGGCATTTACAAGAAGCTGGTCATTAAGGCCAATAAGCTGATTGGCGCGGTGCTGTACGGTGATACGGCCGATGGCAGCTGGTATCAGGAATTGCTGGAGAAGGAAGACAATATTTCCGACATAAGAGATATGCTGATTTTCGGTAGCGCTTATGCGAGAGATTTTGTTACTACTCGGCAGCCAAAAATAGAACGCAGATGACGCTGATAATTATGATGTGTAAGATTTTTCTGAAGTATCTGTGTTCATCATATCCATCTGCGTCATCTGCGTTCCATTGTATTTGATGACGCTGAGCAGTTACGAGATTTTTAATGAATAAAACGATACAAACCACTTGCCCCTATTGCGGCGTAGGCTGCGGAATCAGCGCGAAGGTCGATGACGCGCATCATCGCCTTAAAATCAGCGGCGACACTTCGCATCCGGCTAATTTCGGGCGGCTTTGCTCTAAAGGCTCGGCGCTCGGCGAAACCATCGAACTCAAAGGCAGGCTGTTGCAGCCCAAAGTCTACGGGCGCGAAACCAGCTGGACGGAAGCGCTGGATCTGGTGGCCGATTCCTTTATCAGCGTTATCGATAAATACGGCGCGGATGCGGTGGCGATTTACGGCTCCGGGCAATTGTTGACCGAAGATTATTATGTCGCCAACAAGCTGATGAAAGGCTTTATCGGCAGCGGCAATATGGATACCAACAGCCGCTTGTGCATGTCGTCGTCGGTCGCCGGGCATAAACGCGCCTTCGGCTCCGATACCGTGCCGGGCTGTTATGAGGATTTTGAACAGGCCGACATGATCGTACTGATCGGCTCGAATGCCGCGTGGTGTCATCCGGTCAGTTTTCAGCGGATACGCGCGGCCAAGGAAGCCAATCCGGCCTTGAAAATCGTGGTGATCGACCCGCGCCGCACCGTCAGTTGCGACATCGCCGACTTGCATTTGCCTCTGGCAAGCGGCACTGATGCCGTCTTGTTTAACGGCTTGCTGCATTTTTTGAGCGAGCAAAACGCGCTGGATTCGGCTTACATCGAAGCGCATACCGAAGGTTTTGTTGAAGCCCTGAATGCTGCCAATGTCGATATTGAACAGGTTGCAAAGGCGTGTCGGCTCAATAAAGACGACCTGCACCGTTTTTATCAATGGTTTGCCGGGCATGAAAAAGTCATGAGCCTGTATAGCCAGGGCATCAATCAATCGTCATCCGGCACCGACAAGGTCAATGCCATTATCAACTGCCACTTGGCGACCGGCAGCATCGGCAAACCGGGGATGGGGCCGTTTTCGCTAACCGGACAACCCAATGCGATGGGCGGACGCGAGGTCGGCGGCTTGTCGCATCAGCTGGCCGCGCACATGGATTTTTCCAGCGCCGACGATATAGAACGGGTCGCACGGTTTTGGAATACCTCAAACATTGCCAGAAAGCCGGGTTATCCCGCCGTGGAATTATTCGACGCCATTTACGACGGCAAAGTCAAAGCCGTGTGGATTATGGGCACCAACCCCGTGGTCAGCTTGCCCAATGCCGATAAAGTCAAACAAGCCTTGCAGGGCTGCGAGTTTGTGGTGGTGTCCGATTGCATCGCCGATACCGATACCACCGCCTTGGCGCATGTGCTGTTACCCGCGCAAGGCTGGAGCGAAAAAGACGGTACGGTCACCAATTCCGAGCGGCGCATTTCGCGGCAACGGGCGTTATTTAAACCGGCGGGCGGCGCAAAACCGGACTGGTGGATCATCACCCAGGTGGCGCGGCGCATGGGTTTTGAACAGGCGTTCCATTATCAAAGCCCGGTGGAGATTTTTCGCGAACACGCCGCGCTGTCAGGCTTTGAAAATAACGGCCTGCGCGATTTCGACATATCGGCGTTTGCGGATATGTCCCGGCATGATTACGACCGATTGCAACCGACCCAATGGCCGGTTAATCAGGCTTATCCGCAGGGCAGGGCCAGACTGTTTGAGGACGGACAATTTTTTACCGAGTCGGGCAAAGCCAAGTTTATTGCGGTCACGCCGCGATTGCCGGTCAATTCGCCGGATCAGGATTATCCATTAATTTTAAATACCGGCCGATTGCGCGACCAGTGGCATACCATGACCCGCACGGCTATTGCGGCGAAATTAAACCAGCACAAAGCCGAGCCTTTTGTGGAAGTGCATCCGGTTGATGCTCAAAGTTACGGCTTGGTTGGAAACAGTCTGGCAATGATTGAAAGCCATTGGGGATCAATGATTGCACGGGTACAGATTACCGACAGCCAGCTTCCCGGCAACGTTTTTGTGCCGATGCACTGGACCGAGCAATACGCGAGCCGTGGACGGATGGGCGCGTTGGTCAACTCGATAGTCGACCCGATTTCCAACCAACCGGAAAGCAAGCATACGCCGGTGCGCATCAAAGCGTATCAACCCGTCTGGCAAGGTTTTATCCTGTCCCGTTGCGAGTTAAGCATGGTTGCACCGGACTATTGGGTAAAAATCAAAGGCGAACAGTATTATCGTTATGAACTGGCCGGGCTTAGCTTGCCTGAAAACTGGCAGGAATGGGCGCAAAAGAACCTCAGCGATAATGACGGCGCAACGCCGCAGTGGCAGGAATATCAAGATCCCGCTCGAGGTAATTACAGAGCCGCGCGTATCGTGAACAATCAGCTGGAAAGCGTGGTTTTTATCGCCGCCGAGTCCGCGTTGCCAGCGACTGCATGGATGCAGGAGGTAGAGCAACGCAGGGAGCGGTTGCCGGAGCGTAATTGGTTGACCGGCCTGTTTGCAAAAACAGAATTGGAAAAAGCCGAGCGCATGGCGTTATTGACCGGCAGGCCGCCTGTAGGCGTCGCCGATGTCGGCACCATCGTTTGCGCCTGCTTTAATGTCGGGGAAAAAACCATCCAAGCCGCGATCAGGGAAAAAGGACTCAAAACCCATCAGGAAGTCGGTCGTTGCCTTAAAGCCGGAACCAACTGCGGCTCCTGTGTGCCGGAGATTAAAGCGCTGTTGTGAACGAAACGGATGAGGCGGTGTAGGGCGTGCCGTGCGCGCCTTAGAAACCAAGGCGCGCACGGCACGCCCTACAGAGGATAGTTCTGGACAGTGATAAGGAAAATCAAATCCGAGTCACCTGCGGCCTATCTTTTCCGCGGCGGTAATGGACAATGCGTAGTAGCATCAGCTCTTAAATCGGAATACACGCTCGGCAATCGCTCTACTTCCTCCATCTTGGAGTTGCATACCTTCTCCCGAATGCGCATGAGATAAATACACTTCCGTGGACTACATGGCTTACTATGCAAGCCGTTTATTAGCGGTTATCATGGCGACCGGCACCTGTCGACGTATTATGGAAATTTAAAGTCGTAGCTCACAGTGGTACTCAGGCGGATTGGCGGCTTTGGCTTGCCGATACGGGATTAATTCCAGCGTATAACAAAAAACTTCCATTAGTCGCTGAGCGGCTTTAACGGTGGTAATCCACTATAAACTTCAATAACAATCAGGAGAGAATCATGGCAGTATCACTTACGAAAGGCGGTAACGTTAATCTCAGTAAAGAATCCCCAGGATTGAATAAAATCGCAGTGGGATTAGGCTGGGACGCTCGTGCAACCGATGGCGCGGCGTTTGATTTAGATGCGAGTGCCTTTCTGGTTAAAATGGACGGTAAAGTCCGCTCAGACAGCGATTTTTGTTTTTACAATAATAAGGTAGTCGGCGATGGCGCGGTTCAGCACATGGGCGACAATACCACCGGCGCAGGCGACGGCGATGATGAAACCGTCAAGGTTGAATTATCCAAAGTACCGGCCGACCTCGACAAAATCGTGTTTGCCGTAACCATTCATGAGGCCGACGCGCGTAAGCAGAATTTCGGTCAAGTTAACCATGCCTATATTCGTATTACCAACCAGGACGGCGGCGCAGAAATTGCCCGTTACGATTTGAGTGAAGACGCCTCAATCGAGACTGCGATGATTTTCGGCGAAATCTACCGCGTCGGCGCAGACTGGAAGTTTAAAGCCGTCGGTCAAGGTTTTGCCGGTGGACTTGGACCTTTAGCCGCTTCTTTTGGGGTTAATGTTTAATTGCGCCATATTGGTAAATAAGCAATTAAAGAATTTATTCACCACGAAGACACGAAGATATAAAGCTTCGTGTCTCGGCAACAGCTCCATGCGTTGCTCTACCTCCTGCATCCATGCAGTCGTTCGTGGTGATATTGTTTTAAGCGTTGTGTAGATTCATCAGTTATTAACGGGAAGTTACCACTCCTACAACAAATCATTTATCGAGGTAGTATGTATGGCTATTAATCTACAAAAAGGACAAAAGATTTCCTTGTCCAAAGAATCCGGCGGCGCGCTGAGCAAGGTCGTCATGGGCTTGGGTTGGGACGCTAAAAAAGTCCCCGTCAGCATGTTAAAAGGCTTGTTTGGCGGCGGAAAAAGCGAAGACTCCATTGATTTGGATGCTTCTTGCGTATTGTTTGACGATCAAAACAAGGTCGTCGATATTATTTATTTCGGTCAGCTGAAAAGCAAAGACGGCAGCATCGTGCATACCGGCGACAACCGTTCCGGCGCAGGCGACGGCGATGACGAGCAAATCAAGGTTGATCTGGATAAAGTGCCTGCCAATGTTAAATCGCTGGTGTTTACCGTTAACTCCTTTTCAGGCCAGACTTTCGATGAAGTTGAAAATGCGTATTGCCGCATCGTCGACAGCAGCAATAATGCGGAAGTTGCCCGTTATACCTTGAGTTCGCAAGGCCCCCATACCGCGCAAATCATGGCGAAAGTGTACCGGCATAACGGTGAATGGAAAATGCATGCGATAGGCGAAAATGGCGTTGGTCGAACCATTGACGCGTTGTTGCCGCAAATTATCATTCATTTGTAGGCATCAATGAGAATTTGGTTTAACAAGACATTTTCGACCATACACGCCGTATTTAGAAATCTTCGCCAGTCGGTTCCGGCCGGCGAAATCACCCTGATTTGCACTCACACCCATGCCCATGCCGCCGCCTTTCTGGCTGCGGATGAAAGTTATCTTGAACCCACAGAACTCACCGGGCAAGAGTATCTTGAGTGGTGCGTGGGTTTTTGTCGGCTGCACAATATCCGGTTATTTTGGCCCGGCAAAGAAGCGGCGTTTATCAGCAAGCACCATGAATTTTTTCAGGCGATTGGCGTGCAGGTGCTGTCGGTTGCCGATGTCGACACGCTGACCTTATTGCATAACAAAGCGGATTTTTATTCCGAGTTGAGTGCAGAAGTTGCTCAAACCATGGATTTTATCGCCGTTAATGACCGCGATGGCTTTGACAGCGCGGTTGCCGAATTGTCGGCAAAGCATCAAAGACTGTGCGTTAAGCCTGCGGTTTCGGTGTTCGGCCTGGGCTTTCGGGTTTTGGATACTGAGCGCGACAGTATCACCCAGATACTTAAAGGCGTTGAATACCAGATTCCGATGCAGGAATTGCGCTCGGGCATGGTTAACACCCCGGAGTTTGCCACCCTGTTGGTCATGGAACATCTGGACGGCCCCGAATGGAGCGTCGATTGCGCCGGGCGGCACGGCGAATTGCTGTGCGCCGTGCAACGCAAAAAATCGCAACTGGCAGGCGGCGGGCAAATGATCGATAACAATGCCGAGATTGACGGCATGGTGACCAGATTAACCGCCCACTACCGGCTCAACGGTTTGTTCAATATCCAGTTCAAGGAAGGCGTACACGGCGTGCGTTTGTTGGAAATCAACCCGCGTCCTTCGGGCGGTTTCGGCATGGCGTGTTTATCCGGCGCAAACCTGGCGCATATTGCGTTGCAGGGTATTAAAGGCGAACCCTTCCAGCCGCCGACCATTCGATATGGACTCAGGGTGACCGAGATTAATACGCCGGTGGTGATGCAGGAATTGTTATACGCTTTTGGTTGATCTACCGTTCCCGCGCTCCAGCGACCGTGAAACTATTATCCTAATCCGTTTAAAAGCATATTCACCACGAAGGCACGAAGAGCGCGGAGAAAAAATAATTGTTTAATTCAATGTCTTGAAAACTTCGCATCCTTCGTGCCTTCGTGCCGAAGTCTTTGATTTTGTTTTAAAACGAATACTTCCACAGTCTCCAGAGCGCAGGAACGATGCAACTTACGAAATGATTCCATAACAAACTATGTCAAAAACAGTAACCGTAACATTAGACACCGGAACCCTGCATCTCGATCTGGAACCCGGTCACATCCCGCTTAACCGATTGCTGGGTTTTGCAGCCAGAGTCAGCAGCAAGCGCAAGTTTTTGCTGGTCAGCAAGGTATTGGGCAAGCATTACCCGGTATCGCCAAAAGTCATGAGCTGGTCGTATCGCTCCTTGGCACGGGCGGTGTTAAAAAGCGGTATAGGGGCGGGATCGCTGTGGATCGGCATGGCGGAAACCGCAACCGGCTTGGGTTACGGCGTATTCGAGGCGGCCTGCCGCGAAGGCGCGGAGCAAGCCTTGTTTATCCAAACGACCCGTTACCACCTGGACGGCATCGAACGGCTTGAGTTTGAAGAAGCCCATAGTCATGCTACTGACTTTTTTTTGTATTATCCTGAGCAGACGAAACACCGTGAGCAGTTTTTAACGGCCGAAACGCTGGTCTTAATCGACGACGAAATCAGTACCGGGCTTACCTTTTTACGCCTGATTAAAGCCTATCAACGGGTTAACCCCGGTTTGCGTAAAGTGTTTATTGTCAGTCTGGTCAATTTCGCCCACCCCGACGACCGCGCCGCTTTGGAAGATCAAGCCGGTATGGCGGTGGAATGGGTGTGTTTCAGGCAGGGACGTTTGCGTTTTGAGGACAGCCAAAACGCCGCCATCGACAGCATCACCGTCAATGTGTCGGGTAATGGCGCGTGTAAAAAAGCGCTGTTGGCCTGGCCGGGTCGGTTGGGTTTGGATGCGCCGATCAGCTTGGAAAAGGATGTGGTCGAGCAGCTGTGCCGAAGCGGATTTAGCCGCGATGAGCGCCCGATTCTGGTCTTGGGTACCGGCGAATGCAACGCCCCCGCCTATTTGTTGGGGTGGGAGTTGGAAAGCCAGGGTTTTAAGGTCAAGGTGCAAAGCACCACGCGCTCGCCGATTCATCAAGGCAACGATATTGGCCGGGTGTGCCGATTTGAAGATAACTACGACGACGGCATTCCCAATTTTATTTACAACCTGAACCCGGACGATTACGGCGACATTATTCTTTGCCATGAAACGCCGCTGTGCGACGCATTAAATGACCGGCTGCACGCATGGCGAGCTATTAGCGCAAGATTCGAACTTCAACCAAACAGCCCAAACCATGCAAAGCTACATTTTTTTAGACCTTGACGACACGCTGTTCCAGACATTGAGGAAATGCGCCGGCGTGGATGATAGCGCCTTGCAAGTAAGGGCTTTTTTGCCCGACGGCTCGGCCAATTCGTTCGCCACGCAAAAGCAGCAATGGCTATGGCACTGGCTAGCCAAAGGCTTCAAAATCGTACCGGTGACGGCGCGCGATGTTCACGCCTTTGAGCGCGTCAACCTGCCGTTTCAGGAAGAGGTGGTGTTGAACCACGGCGCGGTGATTTTGGACAAACAACGCGCTGTTGATAAGGTGTGGATGGACAACATCATGCAAGCCTTGCCCACGTATCATGAAAAGTTGCTGGAAGTGTGGGCGGAAGTCGAGCTTTATGCCAAACGCCGGCCCGGTTTTAAGCCCCGGCTGGTCGACGATTTCGGCATAACCTGGTATGGCGTGATCAAACACAGCGACGGCACCGAAGCGATATTGAAAACGCTGCTGGATGAGGTGATCAAGTCGCATCCGCACGTTGTCGACGGCAGTTTGTATTGGCATTTGAACGGCAACAACCTCGCGTTATTGCCGAAAATCATCAACAAGGAAAGCGCGGTGAGCTATTTGCTGGAAGGCTACAGACAACGGTATCCCCAATTATTAACCTTTGGCGCGGGCGACAGCAAGACCGATGCGGCGTTTATGGCGTTGTGCGATTACGCGTTAATCCCCAAAAATACCCAGCTGTTTCAAACGCTGGCTTGTGTTGAGACGCTATAAGTAATGTTCCTCGAGTTAAATAAAAATACCTCGAATAGTGCAAGGAAAAAGCTTTTCACCACGAAGACACGAAGAATACGAAGTTTTATATTTCGCTCTTGTTCCCACGCGGCGAGCTCGTCTTTATACGCAAGTGTCTGCGGGCTGTCGTTAGGCGAGAAACATGCGATAGTCAGACCTTCCAGGTTTTTAAAACCTGGAAGGTCTAACGTGCAACGTTTTGACACAGATGGGAGTTTCGAATCGAGCAACATGCTCCATCCTGCTTGATTCGAAAGTTACCCCTTTCGGCTACGCTCAGGGCAGGCATGGCGCTGGATAACTATTTCCGGGATGACGACTTTTGGGCAGCGTTGTGTGTAACGATGAGCGTGGCGCGTGGGAACGAAGGGGGAACTTTGGGCGCGGGCGACAGCAAGCCGGCAAATAAAATGGAATGCAGATGCCAAAAGTAGGCTCCTCTAGGCGACGCAGATTAATATGATGAACGCAGCGTGCTTAAGGGAAATCTTATTTGATCATAATTATCAGCGTTATCAGCGTTCCATTTTTCTAACAACTGAATAGTTTCACAACATACATGACCATTCCTTTCACCGGCAGTTATAGCTTAGACGATGTACAGTTCCTGTTAAAACCGATGGCGATGCAGGATACGCCGGTCCATATCAAGGAAGCCCTGATCCAATCCGGCAAAAAACATTATTCCCAGATGCTGACGCATGAGTCTTTGCCGCCGGAACATTATTTGCCGCTGTTTTATCAGGCGATGGACTTAAACCAGCAGCGCATGGCCGGACATTTGCTGGTTTTGGCGGAGCGTATCTTGGCCACCCGTCCACATGGCATTACCCTGGTTTCACTGGCGAGAGCCGGAACGCCGGTCGGCGTGCTGCTCAAGCATGTGCTCAAACGCCATTTCAATACCGAGGCGAGGCATTATTCCATTTCCATACTGCGGGATGTCGGTATCGATCAAAATGCCTTGCGCCGTATTTTGCAAAATCATGCGCCGGAGTCGTTGGTTTTTGTCGACGGTTGGACCGGGAAGGGCGTTATTGCGCGACAATTGGCCGCCAGCTTGCAGGCTTTTGCCGTCACCGATGGCGTGACTATTCCCGCTGAATTGTATGTGCTGACCGATTTGTCAGGCAGCGCGGCGGTTGCCGCTGCTTCGGAGGATTATCTGATTCCTTCGTGCATCCTGAATGCCACCGTATCCGGGTTGGTCAGCCGTTCGGTTTACGACCCAAATACAGCCGCCCCAGCCGATTTCCATGGTTGCGTTTATTACCGGCAGTTTGAGCAGCACGATTTATCCCGCTATTTCATTGACACGATGCTGGCTTGCGTTGACCATGCGCGGCAAGAATGCGCGAGCGACTTTGAAATCGGCTCTCATGACCGGCTACAATTACAAAGTGTTTCCCAAGCGCTATTGAGCTGGATTAGCGAACGTTACGGCGTTAAACAGCATAATTACATCAAGCCCGGTATCGGTGAGGCGACGCGGGTTTTATTGCGCCGCGAAGCGCAGGTGTTGATATTACAGGATTCGGATTGCGAGGCCACCCGGCATTTGCGCTGGCTGGCCGAATCCCGGTCTATTCCGATAGATATTGTTACCGACCTGCCGTATCGGGCGGTGGCGCTAATCAGAGAGATGCAATGATGAATACACCGCAAAAATCTTTTTCACCGTGGTGTTTAGGCGCGTCACTGTATATGCCCGCGCATCGCCTGGACCTGATGGATTGCGCCAATGGCGAAAAATTGGAAGCCTTGCGGTCGATGATTTTTTGTACCGAAGACGCCGTCTCTCATGCAGAGGTCGACAGCAGTCTGCGTCATTTAGGGCTTTGCTTGCAGGGCTTCAGGGACACGCCGGCCCGGTTCCGTTTTATTCGCGCCAGAAATCCGGAAATCCTGGCCCGGCTGCTGGATCTGCCTGATATTGAAAAAGTCGACGGCTTTGTGCTGCCGAAATTTAACGAGGCTAATTTCCACGCTTATTTCGATCAATTGCAGGGTACACCGTTTAAGGTCATGCCGACACTGGAAACCAGGGATGTTTTTGATGTCGGCGCGATGAACGAATTGCGTCAGGGCTTACTACAGGACGCTGTTTTTGCGCGGATATTAATGCTTCGGATTGGCGGCAACGACTTGATGAACCTTTTAGGCATCAGGCGGCCAAGGGCTATGACCGTGTATGAAACACCGCTGGGTCATGTGATAGCGCAGCTGGTTACGGCGTTTAAGCCTTACGGCTTTTCGTTGGCCGCGCCGGTGTTCGAATACCTGGATGATGCCGTTACCCTGCAAAAAGAGATTCGGCTGGATTTGGCGCACGGCTTGACCGGCAAAACCGCCATTCACCCAACCCAGGTGCCGGTCATCGAAGCCATGTACAGCGTCGATAGCGGAGATTACGAAATGGCGGTGGCCTTGAATCAAAGTTCTTCGCCCGCGGTGTTCAGGATGCACGACGCGATGTGTGAAGTGGAGACGCATAAGCAATGGGGACGGGATATTATAGACAGACAGCTGTACTATGGCGACAGGGCGTCAGTTGCTTTGCCGGAGTATACTGAGCTGTCTGTTAAGTAACTGAACAGTCGTAGGTCGGGTTAGCGTAGCGTAACCCGACACATCGAAGCGGCAAATGTCGGGTTACGCTACGCTAACCCGACCTACCTACATGGCTACATAACGAACAACCTATTTAACATCAGGAGAAAACAATGAGTTTCGATAATTTTCTAAGTCAATTAAAAAGCAAAGCCAACGAGTTAAAAACAGAGGCTTTAAAATTCAAGAACAAGGATTTTCTGAATGCAGCGATGGCAGGCTCCGCATTGGTTGCGATGGCCGACGGCAGCATCAGTTCTGACGAAAAGCAAAAAATGGTCAAATTTATCGAAAGCCATGATGCGCTGTCGATTTTTACCACCAGCGATGTGATCAAGGCCTTTCAGGACTTTGTAGGCCAGCTTGAATTCGATAAAGACATCGGCGAGGCCAAAGCGTATGAAGCATTAGGCAAGATGAAATCGAATGCCCAAGCCTCGCGCCTGTTGGTTCGCATGATTATAGCCATTGCTTCTTCAGACGGAGTTTTTGATTTCGATGAAAAAAAGGTGGCTACCAGAATAGCCAAAGAATTGGGGATCGATCCTGCGGAATTTGAATTGTAAGCGCGTAATAAAGCCGTCATAAGCTTCGATGGGCGACCGACCGGTCGCCTGTTATTACCCTCGTTAATTGCCATGCACCAACAAATACATCAAGACCAGATTGGTAAACAGCAGCATTATCGACAAGCCTTTCCAGAATAATAACGGATTGCGCTGTATTAACGGTATGGCTTCTTCAGCGCTCAAAAACTTGCGGTTGGGTGTCGACAGGTCATAGAGAAACTCCGATAAATCGTCATAGCGAAATTGCGGCGTTATGGAGGTGGCTTTTTTTAATGCGCCGTCAATCCAGATAGGAACCAGGGCATTGTGATGAAAACTGGGCACATAATGGAGCTTTGCCAGATTCATTTTGTTGGGTTTTTCAGGCATATTCTGGCCGAAAGGCAAGGCGCTGTTGAGCATTTCATAGGTGATGACGCCCAGTGAGAACAGGTCGGATTTTACCGTGCCGTGCTGTCCCAGATGATATTCAGGCGCCGTGTAATTCAAGGTGCCGAGTATGTTGTCCGCCCCGCTGTGTTCCAGCGGCGTAATTTCCGCGATACCGGCGATTTTAACCGAGCCGAAATCGATGATTTTAACGATGCCGTTGTTATCGAACATGATGTTTTCGGGTTTCAAATCCTGATGCAGCATTTCCATGCGATGAAAAGCACGCAAGCCCTTGGCAATCTGTTCGACTATTTTCCTGGCTTGTTTAATTTCAGGCTTGGGATTAGCGCTTATCCATTGCCTCAGCGTCGGTCCTTCGAGAAATTCGGTGACGTAATAAAGGCAGCTTTTTTCCCGGTTAGTGCTGAGTATTTTTAGCACATTTTCGTGACGAATGCGTTTTCCGGCCCATTCTTCATGCAGAAAATGTTCTATGTAATGGGGATCGTCCTCATAAAGGATAGATGGGGTCTTCAAAATAACCTGGGTATCGGTTTTGGTATCGAAAGCCCGGTAAATCTGGGTGCGCTTGCTGGCATGCAACTCTGCTTCAATCCGGTAGCCGTCGATGATCATGCCGGGTTCCAACGGTGGCGGGAAGGGCAGCTGGGTGTGACGGCGAATAATCTCGTCTTCTTTGGCTTCGGGCAGTTCATCGACCCTGACCAGTTGGCAGGTCAGGTTGTCATCGCTGTGATTATCCGCGGCCTGCTGCATGATTTTTTCGGCAAGCAGGGTTAAATCCGCATTATCCTGGACCAGCAGTTTTTTCAGGGTTTTTTCATCGATAAAGTCGTGTATCCCGTCAGTGGTCATTAAAAACAGGTCGCCTGTTTCTAAAGAAAGCGTCCGGTAATCGACTTCCAGATGCGGTTCTATACCCATCGCGCGGTTAAGGTAGTTTTTTTCCTTAACCCAGATGCGGTGATCGCGGGTTATCTGCTCAAAATTACCTTGCCGTAAACGATAAATGCGTGAATCGCCGATATGAAAAACATGCGCAGTGGTTGATTTCAGGACAATAATGCTGAGCGTGCTGACCATGCCCTTGGTCGATTCATAGCGGCTTTGTCCCTGACTGTATAACCAGGAATTGGTCGCGGAAAGAATTTTTTGCCCGGCATGTTTGACCGACCAGGAGTCGGGGGTGCTGTAATAATCGCTTAGAAAGCTGATGACGCAGCAGTGACTGGCCTGTTTCCCGGCGTCGCTGCCGCTCATGCCGTCGGCAATGGCAACGGCTATGCCTTTATGAGTCAGTTGCGGGCCTTCCGGTATTAACGAACCGAAAAAGTCCTCATTATCCGGCTTGATCCCTTTATCGCTGGCATAGCCGATGCTGACTTTGAGTGTTGGTTTGGGCATGGTTTATAGTTTATATCCGGGTACAAAAGGCATATCACCACGAAGACACGAAGGGCACGAAGTTTTATCTTGTTTTTTCTTCGTGAACTTCGTGCCTTCGTGATGAATTAATCTATTTACATTAATGGACTGAATATTTCATCCGATTCAATTCAACTCAATCATTTCCACGGTACCGTCTTCCTGAACTTCGGCCATGTGACCTTTGGGTTCGTCGATAAACTGTACGGCAATCAACACCGATAACGCCACCGCCGCGATGACCACAAAAAATACCGCCGGTGTAACAAACGATAATATGGTCAGAAACAACACGCCGCCGACATTGCCGTAAGCGCCGACCATGCCTGCGATCTGTCCGGTCATGCGCCGTTTAATCAACGGAACGATTGCATATACCGCACCGCAGCCGCCGGATACAAAGCAAGAGCAGGCCATTGTTACTAAAACCGCCAACGCAATAGGCCATTCCGAATCAATCATCGACATGCAGAAATAACCTACCGACAGGCCCAGGACAAAAATGCTTAAGGACAATTTACGGCCGAATTTGTCGCTGATCCAGCCGCCGATTGGCCGCGCAACCAGGTTAATAAAGGCAAAACTGCCGCCCAGCAAACCGGCTTCGACCATGGTAATGCCATGCGACTCATGGAAGGTGTCGAAGAAAAACAGCGGCAACATCGAAACTACGGCTAATTCCGAACCGAAGGTAATGAAATACGCCAGGTCCAGAATGGCAACCTGTTTGAATTTGTATTTATGGATTTCCTCTATCGGGTGTTGCAGATGCTCTTCATTGACGTGGATAATTTTATAGACGTTATAAAGGAATAAAACCCAAATGCCGGTATAAATACTGAGGGCTGCGCCATTCGATAACAGGTTGGCGCCGGTTGGCGATAATTTCCAGGTTAGCAGGCTCAAGGTGGCGTACAGAGGGACGCTCATCAGAATATAGAAGAACAAGTCCCAGATACTGGTGACTTCCATCGCCCCGGCTTTTTTAGGCTTAAAGTAAGTTGAGCCTTTGGGGGTGTCGGACACGCTGAAGAAATAAATGACTGAATAAATCAGGGCAATAACACCTGTGGTTGCAATCGCATAGCGCCAGCCTTCGTCACCGCCATAAATCAGCGCGAGAGCGGGCAAAGCTCCGGCCGCCGCCGCTGAGCCGAAGTTTCCCCAGCCGCCGTAGATACCCTCGGCAATACCCACTTGTTTGGCCGGAAACCATTCCCCGACCATGCGGATGCCGATCACAAAACCGGCGCCTATAAAGCCCAATAAGAAACGGGCCAGGGCCAGTTGCTCAAAACTGGTGGCAAAGGCGAACATAAAACAGGGAACGCTGCCTGCCGCGAGCAGTGTTGAATACGTGCGCTTAGGGCCGAACTTATCGACCAGAATACCGATCACAATGCGTGCCGGAATGGTCAGGGCGACGTTTAAGATCAGGATGGTTTTTATTTCCGAGTTGTTCATGCCCAGTGTTTTAGCGATCACCATCATTAACGGTGCATGGTTAAACCACACCACAAAGCTGATAAAAAAAGCCATCCACGTCATGTGGAGAATTTTGGTTTTTCCCGAAAAGGAGAGCAGGTTAAGGCGTTGAGAGGACATGATAGATTTCCAGTTATAAAGATGACTGGATTAGCAAAAGCATGTTGCATGCCACATATACTGGGACAGTTGTAATACGGGTTTATTTAAGGTGCGGACAGCCGAAAATGCAGGAAATAGAGCACCAAAAGCGGGCGCTTTAGACAAGCTTTCGTTCCCGGTATTTACGCTTGTCTACTGTATTCCTGTCGTCGTGCTCATGTTTATTGCCTGAATCCATATCGGTAATATAGAGAGTAGAACAGCAATGTGTCGAACGATATAAAGTTGAAGGGGCAGGGCGAATAGGCACCATAATAATGCGTCGCGCATTATCATGGTGCAATAGAGGGTGCATTATTTTGGTGCAGAGAAATCGGCAAGTTTTAGAAGCTTATATTCCCTTGTAACCAGATTTTTTGGGTATCCGTATTAGTAAAGGTATCGGCGGCATTATAGTTGTCGGCGCTGTAATACGCATATTTCGCTAATACCGAATAATGCTTGCCGAATTTCTTAAGCGCCGAAAAATCCCACTCATCGCCATACTTAAGTTGCCCGGTATCGTCGGTAAAATTATGGTAAGTGCCGGTTAATATGACTTCGCCACGGTCAAAGGTGGAAATCATCGTGCCGAATACGTCGCGAATACCGTTTCTAGGCGTAACCAGGAATATATCCGCCCAGCCCTGGAAGGCATGGTTGGTGCCCAGCGGCGTATCAAACGTTTTATTGAGGCCTTTGCCGTCAAGCTGCTCTATGGCGCCTTGAAAGGTGAGGTTATAGGCTGTTAAGCCGCCCATCAGGTTAAGGCGGTCAACCGAGTACTTGGTCGGGCCGTGTCCGTAATCTTCCTGATGTCCCCATTCGGCGGTATAAACCACGCCGTAGTTGTCGCTCAGTTTCAGCGTGTCTCCCGGCTTTTGAAAATTGGTCATACGCAAGCCATAGGTTTCGCTGGACTTTTCATAGTTTTCCCGCTCGGTATAATTCAGCCAGTAGCCGTAACCGACCAGATTGCCGTAATCGCCGACTTTGTAATTGACGTTTAGAATCGGAGCCTCGATACGCTCGTTGGTGGCTGTAAATGTTTGTACATTACCGATATAGCCCGCATTAACGGTCAGGCCGAAAAGCTGCTGATTGTTGTGGGTGACCAGTACCGAGTCAAAGGTGGTTTCCATCTGCCGCCAGCCGACATTGCCGATAAACCGGTCGTCATCCAACTTGATGCGTTGCCGCCCGCCTTTAATCAAGGTATCGGGAATGCCGGCATAACTGAGCCATAATTGGTTGAGTTCGCTTTTTTCAGGGTCGGCAATCGTTGAGTAACGGGTATTGCTGTTGCGGGTGCTATTGTAATCATCCACCATCGCCAAGTTGCCCTCATATTCGGCATAACCTTGAATACCATGAAATACCGGCGACAGTAAACCGGCGCGTAAGCGGCTGGTGACAGCATTGGCTGTTTTTTGCGTGCCCCGGTCTTGATCTACGTTTTCCCAGCGCGTGTTCAGGTCGAACTTGACCGCGCCGTTTTTGCCGTAATGATAGAAATTAAGCGCATCCTCAACATCCTGTGTAACGCCCGCCAAGGCTGAGCCGCTCACTACCGATAGGGCCAGTAGTGATGCAGATAAGGGGGTTTTTCTTTGTTGCTGCGGCATAAAGCCTCCTAATTGTATTTAATGTGTGGTGTTGCAAGTTGTCCGCGAAAAGCACGAAAGGGACGAAATAAAGTAGGCCGAAATGAGATCACCCAAGCGTAGCGCGGGGCGGCGTTTCCGGCTTGCCGGTTGTTCGCTGGTTGTAAAGCCGGAGCTTGGTAACCCGCATAAGTTGTCCAACGAAGCGCTTATTAATGCGTATGATCGCACTCGGTTAGAAAGCTCAAGATGCTTTCCCGGTATTTGTAATAGTCGGGATGTTCCAGCAGGGCTTTGCGGCTGCGCGGTCTGGGCAAATCGATGTCTTCTATCTTGCCGATTTTAGCGTGCGGGCCGTTGGTCATCATGACCACCCGGTCTGCCAGCAGGATGGCCTCGTCGACATCATGAGTGACCACAATGGCGGTAACGTGGGTTCTTTCCCAGACTTCCATCAACACTTCCTGCAATTCCCAACGGGTCAGCGAATCCAGCATGCCGAACGGTTCATCCAGTAACAGCAGTTTGGGCGATAAGGCAAAGGCGCGGGCAATGCCGACACGCTGACGCATGCCGTTGGACAGGTCGGCGGCTTTTTTACGGAGCGAGTCGCCCAAACCGACGCGGGTCAGATAATATTCAACAATATCGTCGCGTTCCGATTTGGAGGCGTGCGGGTAGACTTTATCTACGCCCAGCATGACGTTTTCAAACGCGGTCAACCAGGGAAACAGGCTGGGCGCCTGAAATACTACGCCACGATCAGGGCCCGCACTATCAATTTCTTTGTTGTCCAGAATAATAACGCCTTCGGATACGCTGTTCAGACCGGCGGTCATCGATAACACGGTTGATTTACCGCAGCCGGAATGGCCGATGATCGATATGAATTCGCCTTTTTTCATTTTCAGGTCGAAGCCGTCCACAACTTTAACCGAGCTGTTGCCGTCGGGCGTCGGGTAGATTTTGGACAGCTGTGAAAACTCCAGGTAACGGGGACGGCCTAAATCGCCCTGCGCGGGTTTTATCGCCAGGGATGGCGTGTATGCCGCAGGTCCGTCGGGAACGGACGCGGCGATCGCCAGGGATGGCGTGTATGCCGCAAGTTTGCCGGGAGCAGGCGCGGCGGAGGCCGAACGGTCACGGTCCCAGTCGTTGCTGGTATTGGGTTTAACATTGGGCAGGACGATTTGATCGGTGCTTGAACCCAGGTTTTTTTCGATGCCGATGTCCATTAAATAACGGGTTATTTCGGCGCGTAATCGTTTAAATTCGGCGTTATGGTTTAACGCAGTCCGGTCTCTGGGACGGTCGATATTGATATGGAAATCCGGACCGAAGGTCGCATCGGGGCCGGGATTAAGCGGGATAACCCGGTCCGCCATGTAAATCGCTTCATCGACATCGTTAGTAATCAGGATGACGGTTTTCTTTTCCTGTGCCCAGATTTGCAAAATCTCATCCTGCAAGTTGCCGCGCGTCAACGCATCCAGCGCGCTGAGCGGCTCATCCAACAGCAAAATGTCGGGGTTGGCGGCCAAAGCTCTGGCGACATTGACCCGTTGCCGCATGCCCCCGGAAAGTTCGGCGGGTTTTTTATCCATGGCCGCGCCGAGATTGACCATCCTGACGTATTTTTCGGTATGCGCTTTACGTTGTTCGGCAGACCAGTCTTTAAAAATCTCATCGACCGCCAACGCCACGTTTTCAAACACCGTCAGCCACGGCATCAGCGAGTAGTTTTGGAACACGACGCCGCGGTCCGGTCCCGGTGCGGTAATCGGCCGGCCTTGTTTTAGCACTTCGCCGCTATCGGCCTGAATTAATCCCGCAATAGCTGAAATCAGCGTGGTTTTTCCGCTGCCGGAAAAACCGACAATGGCAACGAACTCGCCTTCTTTAATGCTCAGGTTGATGTTGTTGAGTATGGATGTCGCTCCATAGCTCTTGCACACGTCCTTTAATTCCAACAAAGGCTGGTGGGCGTCATTCGATGGTGCAGGCGACTGGCTCTGGGTGCGCTTAGTCTGTCCTGAGCTTGTCGAAGGGTTCACAATATTAAGATTTACGACGGACATCACCGACTCCTTGATTAAAGCGCTCTACCGAAAGAGAATATGTTTTGTAAAGACTGCATGATGCGGTCCAAGGCAAAGCCGATCAGGCCGATGGTAAATACCGCAACCATGATTCTGCCCAGGGAGTTGGAACTGCCGTTCTGGAATTCATCCCAGACGAATTTGCCCAGCCCCGGATTTTGCGCCAGCATTTCCGCAGCGATCAGCACCATCCAGCCCACGCCCAGCGACAAACGCATGCCGGTGAAAATGTAAGGCAACGCGGACGGCAAAATGATTTTCTTGATTTGGGTGCTCCAGCTAAGACGCAACACTTTGCCGACATTGATCAGATCCTTGTCTATCGATGACACGCCGACGGCGGTATTGATAAGGGTCGGCCACAGCGAACACAGCGTGACGGTAATCGCGGACGTCAGGAACGATTTTTCAAACCAGGAATCATCGGTAGTCACATACACGGCGCTGACCACCAGCGTGACGATGGGCAGCCAGGCCAATGGCGATACCGGCTTGAAAATCTGCACCAGCGGGTTGATCGCGGAGTTAAAGATCGGACTCATGCCGCAGAACAGGCCGAGCGGCACGGCGATCAGCGTGGCAATCACAAAGCCTGCAAATACCGTGTAAAGGCTGGTGAAAATCTTGTCCAGGTAAGTGGCCTGGCCGTTATAGGGGCGGACTTTGATTTCAGCGGCCGGATCTTCCGCATGTTTTTGATCGTTGCGGATTTGCTGGCGTTGGTAGTACTCGGCTTCTTTGGCCCGTTCGGCGTAATGATCGTCCAGTAATCCGGCGGCTTCGTGCCATACCGCGACCGGGCCGGGAATTGCGCCCAGGCTGGTGTTGACCTTGGATGCGGAAAAGCTCCACAGTCCCAGGAAGACCATGAACGCGAGTAGGGGGACGCCCATAATCAGCCAAAGTTGCCGGATTTGCAGGGATGGATTTTCTCCGGCGGCTATTTTTACCAAAGGGACAAACCAGGTGAGCCCGGTTATGTTTAAAAACTTTATCAGTTGGTTGTGCATTGTCGGTACCTCTAAAAGCAGGTGAAAGGCAAAAGGTTAAAGGCAAAAAAGGCGCGTCCCTGCACTAAGTCAACGTCCATTGTTTAGGTCGGCACTCGCACTTTTTTTCGGGTGGGTTCCCAAGCTCTAGCTTGGGAACGATGGCGTTACTCAACAACCTTGCCGCTCACTACTTTTTGTTTGCCTTTAAGCCCGATAGGAAACTTGCTCAGATAATCATTGGGCTTGGTGGCGTCGAAACTGATGCCGTCAATGAAGTCGGCGCTGGGCGGCTTGATACCGGTTTCGCTGTCGGCAGGAAAATCGCCTGCTTTCGCTTTGCCTTCGGCAACCAGCGCCTTGGCTGCGGCCATGTAAATATCCGGGCGATACACTTTTTTAGCGGTTTCCAGGTACCAGGCATCGGTTTTGTATTCGTTGATTTGTCCCCAGCGGCGCATTTGCGTCAGATTCCAGACCGCATCGCTGTAGTAAGGGTAAGAACCGTTATGACGGAAGAACACGTTGAAATCGGGCAAGTCGCGTTTGTCGCCTTTTTCATATTCAAAAGTGCCGTTCATGCTGTTGGCAAGAACCTCGTAATCAGCCCCGACATATTGTTTTTGCGACAACATTTCCACGCCTTCATTGCGATTTTTGTTGTTATCCGCATCCAGCCACATAGCTGCACGAATCAAGGCTTTTATCACCGCTTTATGGGTATTGGGGTTTTTATCCGCCCATTCCTTATTCACGCCAAAGATCTTTTCGGCGCTGTTTTTCATCAGCTCATAATCGCTGATGACTGGCACACCTACTCCTTTAAATACCGCTTGCTGGTTCCACGGTTCGCCTACGCAGTAGCCGACTATCGTACCTGAATCCATGGTGGCCGGCATTTGCGGAGGGGGCGTTACGGACAGCATGGCTTCGGCGTCAATCTGGCCGGACGTGTCTTCAGGCGGCGCGTAAAATCCGGGCTTGATGCCGCCGGCCGCCAGCCAGTAACGTAATTTCATATTGTGCGTGCCGACCGGGAAGGTCATCGCCATGTTGAACGGTTTACCCGCAGTTTTGTATTTCTCAAGCACCGGCTTTAAGGTGTCCGCCTTGATAGGATGTACCGGCTTGCCGTCTTTCATCGGAATCTGCGGCTTCATTTGCTTCCAGACATCGTTGGATACGGTAATCGCATCGCCGTTTAAGTCCATGCTAAAGGCCGTGATAATATCGGCCTTGGTGCCATAACTGATGGCTGCGCCTAATGGCATAGGAGATAGCATGTGCGCGCCGTCCAGTTCGCCGCTGACGACACGGTCTAATAACACTTTCCAGTTGGCTTGTGCTTCCAATTGCACGGAAAGGCCTTCATCTTCGAAATAGCCTTTTTCCAGGGCAACCGCCAACGGCGCCATATCGGTCAGTTTGATGAAACCGAGTTTTAAGCTTTCCTTTTCCAGCTTTTCAGCTGCGTAGGCACTGGTTGCAAAGGAAAAGGTTGATACCGCAGCCACGGCAACCAGCGCCGTAACCAGTTTTTTGATAGTAAATCGTCCGGTTTGTTTCATATTGACCTCAGCAGGTTTGAAAAAATCAGCAAAAAAAAAGCGTCACCTAACGGAATACGTACTGTATTCAGTCTGGTAGACGCCTTTGTCTGTTTGGGTTCGCCGTTGAACCCGTATTTTTTAGTGCCCCATCGTTGGAGCTCCTGTAATGTTTAAAGCAATCGTTGTGCCAAAATGGATTAATGCTTATTTTATGGATTTAAGTTAATGAATATAAGTGGTTATAGTTCGTATTGAGGAGGGCAAGGTGAGAGGGGGGGCTGTCTGTAATGCATCAATTTTGTGCATTCACCTGTTCGTTTGCACCAACTATGACGAATGCGCTTCCATATCTTCCAACTCGATATTGAGCGCTTTTGTTGAAAGCAATAACTCGCTTATTGATGCTAACAACGATAAAACAATAAACACCATGCTGAAGCCGAAAGTCATGTTGCCGTAATATTGCAGTCCGTAAAAGATCAGCCCCATAGCGAGTGTGCAGCAGATAATGCCAACGACGCCCAGCACTTGCATCGCCACAATAAAGCGGATGCGGAGTCTTAAGCTGTCGATCTGTTTTTTGGCAACCGGGCTTTGGGTTTTGTTAAACAGGTTATGCTGTTCTCTAATCCGGCTGGCAATCGCCAGAAAACGGTTGGAATAGGCCAAAAACAAAACTGAAATGGCGGGAAATAACAGGGCGGGGGTGGTGATGGTGATGTCCATGGCTATTGATAGGGCTAATAAGGGGCAAAATAGATCATTTTTAGATAATAAAGGGGGATTAAAACTCATCCCAATCATCATTACCAGCAAGTTGTAACTGTAATTTCTTACCGGCATCTGCTCTGGGTAGCGCTATTTCTTTTTTCGCGGGCGGTAAATGAAAGTAGCTGTTTGACGTGCCTGAGTTATCTACCACTTTAAAACTGCTTACCGTGATCACCAGGTTTTGCGCTTGTTCTTCCAGCAATTCCGCGGCCGCAGCGGCTTGTTCTACCAGGGCGGCATTTTGTTGGGTTACGTCGTCCATTTGGGTGATGGCTTGATTGACTTGTTCGATGCCGGCGCTTTGTTCGGCGGAGGCGGCGGTGATTTCAGACATCATGTCGGTAACGCCGCGGATGGAGGTGACAATGTCTTCCATGGTCAGCCCGGCTTGGGCAACCAGCTTACTGCCGTCCGAGACTTTGTCCACCGAATCACTAATCAGCTCTTTAATTTCTCCGGCAGCCGTCGCGGCGCGTTGCGCGAGATTGCGCACTTCTACGGCAACAACGGCAAAGCCCCGGCCTTGTTCACCGGCGCGGGCGGCTTCTACCGCGGCGTTGAGGGCAAGAATGTTGGTCTGGAAAGCAATGTCGTCGATCACCGAGATAATGTCCCCGATCTTGCGTGACGATTCATTGATTTCATTCATCGTCATGACGACCTGGCCGACCACTTCAACGCCTTTGCCCGCGATGTCGGATGCGTCAACGGCGAGCCGGTTAGCCTGTTGGGCGTTGCCGGCATTATGCTGCACGGCGGAGGTCAACTCTTCCATGCTGGCGGCGGTTTGTTCCAGGCTGGCGGCTTGCTCCTCGGTGCGATGCGATAAGTCGTTGTTACCGGTGGCGATTTCGTTAGCCGCTGTGTGAATGTTGTCGGTGGAGTCCTTGATATTGCCGACCAGGCCTTTGAGGTTTCCTACAATACTATTCATGCCGACAATCACTTCGCCAAAGGTGCCGGGATAGTCTTTATCGATGGTTTGGGTCAAGTCGCCTTGAGCCAGGGCATCGGCGACATGCAGCACGTCGTTGAAGCCGACATCGCAGGTTTCCATCAGGTTATTGAGATTGGCCAAAATCCCCTTGAACATGAACTCAAATTTATCCGGATCGCTACGCTTTGAGAAATCGCCTTGAGCGCCTGCTTCCGCAAGCATTTTGATTTCGTTGTTAACGGCGAGAAAGGTTTTTTTTGCATTGTCCATAATCTCGGTAATGACAATGGTTTCTCCCGGCAAAACGTCCATATCAAGAGAGAAATCGCCTTTTGAATACTGGGAGACGATACCGATCAGCTTTCTGTTGATCAGGATGCGCGATTGAATCAAGTCATTAACTTCATAGGCTATCTTGCCATAGATGCCGGAGAATGTTGAACTGTCGAGTTGCTCTTTGACCCAGCCCTGTGCGTGCTTTTTCGCCATATCGTCCAGGCCGGTAACGAAGAAGTTGATCGAATCCTGCATGGTTTTCATGGAGCGCAACAGATCCCCGATTTCATCTTTTTGATGCGAGTCAATGCTGGAGTGCAGGTCTCCATTGGCAATGGCTCCTGCAACCTGTTGGACGGTCTTGAGCGATCGTATGATGCCGCGACTGATCAGTACGGTCAACACGACTGCCATGGCAACGCTGAAGATGAAAATGCCGACCAGGAGGATTTCGTACCCGTGTATTGTCTTTTGCGCGTGAGCCTCATCTTCCAGGTTGCGGGCTGTTGTAAGTTTCACTACTTCATTAATAGCATTACGATGCTCTTCATAAGCGCGACGCATTTTCAGGAGACTGGCGAGTGAGCCGTCACGGTCGCCCGCCTGGATGCTCGGCAGAAACCGCTGGCCGGCTTCATTGTAAAAGGTTTGCGCCGCCCGGTAAGAGCGTTCAAGTAAAGAAACCTGGAGTCCCTGTTCCAACGATTGGCCTGTCCAATAACGATGACGGGACTCGTATTCCGTTTTTAGCGATTGAAAGTGCGTCACCAAGGCGCTGATTTCAGCCGGGTCGGTGGTTTGGGTTAATTGCAGCGTCACCAGATAGGATTCGATAATGTATTCAGGCGGAGGCAGGACATCGGCAATAATATCTTTACCCTGAACGATGCGTTGATAAATGGGGCCATTAACATTCAGTGTATTCATGGCCTTGAATGTTGCGAAACCGAACAGTGAAAAACCGATGACCAACGTACTTACAATGATCGTAAAACGCATTTTGATAGTTAACTGTCCGGAGTTTTTCAAGTTATTTAGCATGATGCAATCTCCTGTTTCTATAGTTATGATTGGGATTGTTAAATAGTAAATATTTTCGATTGGATCCATGTTCCGGCCGATCATTACGATGGTTGTGCCGACGCTATTAAATCCAGAATGTATCGAATGCTTGCAATGTAATGGGGGCTTAAATTGCTGCGGACATTTATTAATCCATTGTTAGGTTTTTCTATCCTTAAAGAAGGACAAAAAAAAGCGTCTTCAAGCGGAATGCTACTGCATTCAGTCTGTTAGACGCCTTTGTCAATATGGTTCGCCGTTAAACCAAGATTTTTCAGTGCCCCGCTATCGGGGCTTCTGTCGTGTTTAACGCAAGCGTTGTGCCAAAATGGTTATATGATATTTTTCCATAGATCTTATTTAATAATTACAATTGGTTACCGATTACCTTTCATAGCGCAAGGATAATGAGGGTTTCGAGAACTCTGCATCGAATGAGTGCAATCTTTCGATGTGTTGCACCAATTGAGTTCTCTTGAGGTGCGGTATAGGAATGGCCGCACCAAAAGCAGGCGTTTTACGGCAGCATAGGCAGATATAGGCTCCTGCATTCGTGCTGTCGTCCAAGCGGTTTCTCCAGTTCGGCATAAAATCTGCTACTACTTGGAGAGTCATTATTAATTCTCAGGTATTCCGATTATGTCCAAGATAAGCCATCTTAATATTTTTGAAAAATATGAAGAACATCGATCGGCGACTCATAAGCGGCTTTCTTCCATAAAGCAAACGGCTTGATATGAAAACATTTATTAAGGTAACGGAAATATGGATACCCACAAAAGATCGTACCCGCTTGGGTTTTAGCGCCGGACTGTATGGTTCTTTGCATGAATTCCGGGTTGCCAGCGAAAAGGAATCCTTCGCTTATGATGAAGGTTTGCCCGGTAAAGCATGGGCGGCCGGTCATCCTGTCGTGTTAACCGAATTTGACCACTCTTATTTCAAGCGGACAAAATCAGCCAAAAAAGCGGGGTTAACCTGCGGTATTGCGATACCTGTTTTTTCAGGTGAATTTATAATGGCCGTGGTGGTTTTTTTGTGTGGGGACGATCAGCATCATGCCGGCGCGATAGAAGTATGGAGCAACAGCGCGGAGAAAAATACTGAGCTGGCGGTTATTGACGGATATTACGGTACGTTGGATGAATTTGAAAACATCTCCAGAAGAATGAACTTCATCAAAGGTTCCGGTTTACCCGGACAGGTATGGGCAACAGGCATGCCCGTACTCATAGAGGATCTGGGGCAAGCCTCCGCTTTTATCAGAAGTTCGGATGCCAGAAAAGCCGGGATAACGACGGCGCTGGGTATTCCGGTTTCGGTGGTTGCAAACCAGGTTTATATCATGACATTTCTGTCGGCCAAAGCGACGCCGATTGCCAAACGCATACAGATCTGGGTGCCGGATGAAAGCGGTCAACGGCTGGTGTGTCAGTCGGGATACAGTAAACAAAATGATGAGCTGGCGGAAATGTTTGAAACCATCTCCGTGCGCAAAGGCGAAGGACTATTGGGCAGGGTATGGCTAACCGGCGTTCCGTCCATCAGAAATAACGCGGAAGTCGCGCCGGTAGAAGGGCGCTTGAATTCCATGCTTGCAATGCCGGTCATCGATGGCGGAAAGTTGAAAGCGGTGGTCACTTTTCTGTTTTAGCTATTGCGTCCGCCTCAAATTGGTGCAAGACACAAAAAAGCCTTCCTTGTTGGGCTATTGCATCGTTATGTACGAATCTCAGGATATAGTGAATGTCTAAAGGCGACGGACGATTAAATCGCTTCGAAGGTTAAACATCATAGCCATTCGGCAGCAATATCGATTAATAAAATACGCTCGTCGTCCAGTCTGAGCGATAGGGTTTTGCACAGCATATCGTTATTAAAATCCCGATAACGTTCAGAAGTTACCAGGCGGTAACTGTCTTTTGCCGACTCAAGCGCCAGCAATTGATAAAAATAAGGTCGCCATGCCCAGTTAAAGCCGATTTGAGTCGGGTCCTCGAACCAGTTGCCATCGGCAAAATTAAAATTCGATGAGATCTGGTCGCCTTCGTTATTGCATAAATAGAACCGTAAAATGCCGCTCGTTTCAAACGGGTGCGCTGATAATTTTTTGAGGTTGAAGTCGGTTTCCAGCGCTATTTTCAGGCATTCGATCAAGCCCTTAATATTGGCGATAAACTGTATCTTGTGTTCTTCTTTGGCCAAGGTTTTTTTCAGGAAGGTCTTTCTCAGTGAACTGATTTGTTTTTGATAATGCAGCGGCTCTTTGAATTCCGCTGTGGCGGGTGAGAACAGATAGCCCTGCATATATTGAGCGCCGCAACTCAAGCCGAAATGGAAGTCGTCAATGGTTTCCACTCCCTCGCAAACGATACGGCAACCGGTGCGTTTCGCCAGGCGGGATATTAAATGCACCACATCGCTGGCTATGCCGCCTTTGGCGGCATTCTGGAATAATTGCATGTCCAGTTTGATGATGTCGGGTTGTATGGCCATGACTCTTTCCAGCTGGGAAAAACCGGCGCCAAAATCATCAATCGCTATTTTTAAGCCGTGTTGGCGATACAGGTCGGCAATTTCAACGAGTTTGTCCAAGTCGCCTTTTGATTCGGTTATTTCAATAATGACGCGGTTTCTGTCAACATTAAACTCGTCCAGCATGAGTAGTGTCGGCAACGAAGTAAAGTCAGCGAGGTGGTCGATCCAGGCGGCTGAAATATTGATGGTTAAATAGCCCTTGTAATTTGATCGACTGAATTGCTCCAGAGCTTGACGGCGAACCATGCGATCCCAGGCTATCAGTTGGTCGGGGGCAATGTCCGGTGAAGAGAATAATTCACCGGCCGAAATAACCCGGCCAGTTGAGTCATGTTGCCGTGCTAATGCTTCATAACCGATGATAGTGCCGCTGGCAGCGCCGATAATAGGTTGGAAATAGGGGAATAGTATCTTTTCTTGATTCATAGGTTTGTTTTGTTTGGCTAATGCTTCATGGCTGCTGATAGAGCCGCCGACAGTGCTAACAATAGGTTCAAAATAAGAGAATAGTTTTTTTTCCGTATTCATAATAGAAATGTTTGTTTAATGAGTTCAGCCATGGAAATAACATTTTTTGTCATTTCCCCGATTACTGTAGTGCTGTTCATCGCCAGTTTTTTGGTGGGTAAATAGCGTCTTTAGTTGATCTACCCGTTTCCATTGTTCAAATTCGTCTTAATTCGTTTTTTACATGCCCGCAAGAAACTGCTGTTGTTCAGTTCCAAGGTGTCTCAGAAATAGCTTTGTTTATGTTTGATGCGCAAATATCAAAATATCGGCAAGTACATAAAGTGATTTAACTCATGGAAATAGCGGCCTGGATCAGGCAAAAAAAAGCGTCTCTCAGCGGAATGCTCAATGCATTCAGTCTGATAGACGCCTTTGTCAATAGAGTTCGCCATTAAACCAATATTTCTTTAATGCTCCGCCATTGGAGTCTCTGCAGTGTTAAGAGCAATCGTTGTGCCAAAATTCCTATATGGGTTATTTATGTTAATTATTTAACAAATATAAGTGCTATAAGCGACCTGTTGTAGAGCAAGAGTGGTCGGAGCCCTTAAAATGACGCACTTAATAGGTGCAACTTCCCTGTGCATTGCACCAATTAGGTTGTTTTGGTGTGTAATTTTTGCGCACAGGAAGGGTCATTGACTGTTTTGATCATCTGGCACAAAACCTGCTGGGGCATGGAGAGTTATCATGAATTTTCGGGATCGAAAGCATGTCTAAAATGAGTCATATCAATGTTATTGAGAAATACGAGGAACATCGCGTCGCTATTCATAACCTGCTTTCTTCCATTTTGAGTTGTTTTGCCGATGACAAAATGTTCGAGAAAAGTGATGAGGAACTTGCCGAGTTTCTCAATTCCCTGTGTTCTTATTACCCGTTTGTCAGTCTTCTTTACCTGCTTGACGCAAAAGGCAAGCAAATCTGCATGAACGTGCCGGGCAGTCAGTTTAAGCATCATCCTAAAATCGGCCTGGATGCGGACCGTAGTAACCGGCCCTACTATTTGGCGGCGATGAAGACTGACGGGGTAGCGGTAACTGAGCCTTATTTGTCCAGCGTCAGACGGGAGCTATGCCTGTCCGCCAGTATGAAAGTTAACAATGATGACAGCACCATAAAGGGTGTCGTTGTGCTGGATATTGATCTCAGCTCCATGCTGGCGATATTGACCGGCGACAGCAGGCGCATTCATTTCGAACCTTATTTTAAAGCCATGTATACGCTGATCGTGCTCGGTTTGTTTACGGTCGCGTTGATGTTGCTTTATGCGGCCGGGGTTGAGTGTTTGGATGTGATATATGCGATGATGACGCCGGAAAAGCGGCTGGAGATGCCGTTGGGCGTGGTTATTTACCTGACTTTGAGCCTGGCTATTTTTGATCTGGGCAAGACAACGCTGGAAGAAGAAGTGCTGTTGTACAAGGATGTGCTCAGGCATAGCTCGACCCGGCGCACGATTACCCGTTTTATTGCGGTGATTATTATCGCGGTGTCCATTGAGTCGCTGTTGATGATTTTTAAATTCGCATTAAAGGGCGATGGCGAACATATCATTGAAGCGGTCTGGATCATTATTGCGGTGGCGTCGCTGCTGGTGTCGCTGGGTATTTATGTGTACTTGGGCAGCAAGGCGGAGGGGATGCTGCTGAATAACCGCGATAAGCAGAAAGCGGGTTGATAGAATGGCAATAATAACGTAATCAAGACAACGTATAATCTTGTTGAGCGCTGTAGTTCGGTCATTGACTCGTGCCGGGCGCTAGACATGAAATCATGGGTTCATGATTGGACCTGGAACGCAACACATTATCAATCGACATTATGACAACAAAATATACTCCCCTAAAAGATCACGATACCCCTATCAAGGTACTGTTTACCGGTTATCTGTGTACGGTTGGCATAGGCTATCTTTTTGCATTAATTCAAATATTGTTTACCCACGGTATGGCGGACGGTAAATTCGGCTTGTCCGTTGATGATATTGTTTACAGTTATTACGGTAACCGTTCAGGCACGGTTTTGGAGCAGAAACTGAATGGTTCGATGAAGGATAATGCCCCGGAACAGGAACGTTTTAAGATCATGGAATGGGTTAGGGACGGCGCGAACAGCGATGATTATAAGGCGGACGGCATCGACAAAATAATCGAGAGCCGTTGCGTGATGTGCCATAACAAGGAAGCGTCCGGGATACCGGATTTTACCCAATTCGAGGCGCTAAAAGCCTTAACCACAGAGGATACGGGGGCTACATTCGCGTCATTAACACGGGTTTCGCACGTGCATATGTTCGGTATCAGCTTCATCTTTATGTTCGTGGGGCTTATCTTTAGTTTTGCGGAGACCACGACAACGCAATATAAGTGCATTGCTATCGGCATGCCCTATGCGTTTCTTGTCGCCGATATATTGTCATGGTGGTTGACCAAGATTCACCCGATGTTTGCCTGGTTGGTTATTTTTGCCGGTATGGGCATGGGCGTTTCATTCATGTTTATGTGGGTAACGTCCATTCTGGAAATGTGGCTGTTTAAACCGGTGTTTATTGATGGCTTGGGTTCACGTTATTTACAGATGCGCGATAGTACTGACGCGTCATTTGCGGACAGGTTATGGTGTTATGCCAAGATGCTAGGGAAGAAGATTAAACCTGCGGCGGCTTTTGTAACAGAACAATGGCTCACACGCGGCTGGCCTGTTGTTAAAGAGTGGTTGAAAAAAATAGTCTAGCCAGGTGGAGTTACGGGCTGCCGCAGTGCAGTTCGGGTACCTGTTTAGACAAACAACCGACTGATTATCGTCGTATCTACATTTCAGGTTCAGCCTGATTCTTCATTGACCGCGCCGTTTTTATCGTCATGATAGAAACGGCCGCGTCTTCAATTTCCCGGCTAATGCCGGTCAAGACCCCGCCACTTACGACAGGGAACGCGAAAGGGCGCTGGTTTTTTCTGTAACGTTAAAGTCCCCTTAATTTTAGTGATTTGATAAGTCAAAGGCGAGGGCAATACAGAGTCAGTGCTGTATGCCGGTCGGATAACGCTCTCCATTCGTGCAGAGTTTGTCGAAGCGCCGGATTGTTCATGAGTTCTCTTGAATGCTCGTCTTACTCCTTAAGTATTTATACCTATCTTGCTGATTTTTAATGTTTTGTTGATTTTGTCTCTATGGAAATTTAAGCGGCGGTTAAGGATACTGCAGTTGTGATAACCGGCTAGCCCACAGAAATGGCGAGAGAGGCGGTTGTTGCAATAGCATCAGATATTTTTAGAGAACGACATCTGATTATATTTAAATATATTCATGGAGTAATAACAATGAAACAATTTAACAAAAAAATATTAACTGCAAGTATTCTTCTTGCACTGGGCGTAGCTTCTAGTGCATGGGCACAGGACCCAATAACTGTAGCAGCAAGCTTGGGTCAAGGAAACTCTTCAATTGAGGGGGGGGGTACTTCTACAATCGGTGCTATTACTGATACCACTACTAAAACCCTCACCGATACAAACAACAGCGTAAAAACGGTGGATAGTAATAACACCAGCACCAAAACTAATACCGACACTACAACGCTCACAAAAACTGATAACAGTATTGGTTCCGATAGCAAAGTGAAGGTTGACGATCAAGGTGCTTCTTCAATCGGTAGCGGTTCTGCAAGTACTACTGATACCAAAACTACAACTGTCACAAAAACTGATAGCAGTACTGGTAAAGATGGCTATGCAAAAGCTAAAGATGATAGCGCCGCTGTCAATGGTACTGGAAATGCGTCCACTACCAAAACTATCACAAAAACCGATAACAGCACTGGTGCCGACGGCAAAGTAAAGGCTCAGGATCAAGCGGCTGCTGTCAATGGTACTGGAAATGCTACTTCTACAAACAACAAAGCAGGCGCGGAAAGTGGTTCAGCGTCAGCCAATGTAGGAAATGCTACGGCTACTAACAACAAATCAGACGCCAAGGGCGACGGTTCAGCGGCGGCCAATGTCGGAAACGCCACCTCGCAATATTTCGAGTTGAAAGCTCATGGCGATGGCAATGCAATTGCCGGTATCGGTAACGCCACCAGCACTTACAAAGTCAACAATCAAGATTTGTACGGTTCAGTTACTGGTAGCCCTGCCGGTTTACCATCCGATACTACGGTATTGGCTTCTATACCATTCGGCAATCATATCGATCATTCGATTGTCGGCAACGCAGGTATTACCCAAACCTTTCAAAACTCAGGTAGCGGTTTAGCGCAACAATCGGTATTGGTTGACGGCACTGTAACGGTTACCCAAGGCACTGCATCTATTGCACCTTAAGGTTTATTAACGGTATTGGTTAATAAATTGCAGTTTGCCGGTGAGTGAGCAATCGCTCACCGGTTCTTAACTGGCATATCGTCAAATATGTGAGGAGTGTGCTATGGGAACTATTCTAAAGAGCTGCGTTTTAACGCTACTTGTAGTTATTGCGCAAAGTCAGGCGGCGCAAGCCGGTTCGGTTCAAAATCAGGACAAGTTACTTTTTTCTTCGACCGAAACAGCGTTATTGGAAGAGCTGGATAATGCGCGGGGGCGCGAAGGAGTCGATATATTTACCCTTAATAACATGAACGTACGCGCTACGCTGGCTGACAACCAGGCAAATAATAATGTGAATGGCGCCAACATAATTGATGGGGGTTCGTTTACACAGGCAAGCGGTTTTACCAGTGTCATTCAAAACAGCGGTAACAACGTCATCATTCAGGATTCGACTATCGTGAATGTAACGATCGCGCCTTAATAATTTGTTATTCAGTGGAAGCGCGACATGATGCGATTTTTTGTTAAATGTGTTCTTCTCATGCTGCCTGCATTTTGTAGCAATGCGGGCGATATTAATTTTAATGGCGTTGCGGGCGCCGGAAACTATGACGTTCCCGTGACCAGTTTTTTAGAACGACGATTCAAGACCGTATACAAGCAACAGTACGACTTCAGTTGCGGTTCGGCCACTTTGGCCAGTTTGCTGACCTACCATTATGATGATGCGGTAGACGAGCAAAGCGTATTTGTTGATATGTATCAAAACGGTGATCGGCAGAAGATTCAAAAACAGGGTTTTTCGTTACTGGATATAAAACTTTATCTGGAAAGGCACGGCTACCGCTCCGATGGTTTCAAGATCAAATTGGATCAATTGGTTACAGCCAATGTTCCGGCAATCACCATTATCAATAATAACGGTTACTTGCATTTCGTTATTATTAAAGGCGTTAGTGAGCAGGAAGTTCTGGTGGGAGATCCCGCTGTAGGCATAAAGGCGATACCCCGCGATGAGTTTGAGGAAATGTGGGGGAACCGTATTTTATTTTTAATCCATGATAAACAGGATGTCGCGGCAAGGCATTTTCAGGATCAGCAAGAGTGGGCGCTTAGGGTCAAGGCACCGTTAGGTTCCGCCGTCGATCGAGCCAGTTTAGGGGCATTCAATATGTTGCAACCCGGACGTTGGGATTTTTAATTAAGCGGAGTGTTAAAGATGAAAACATATAAATTTAGCGTCTACCGAAAACTCATGAAGGTTGCACTCTGGATAGCGGTTTTGGGCGGTTTTGCCTGTCAGGTATCAGCGGATGAGATGTCAAGCATTGCCGCTCAACGGTTTGATAATTGGGATCGTGCGTCCGACAGTGAGTTGGATCAACTAAGAGGCGGGTTTGCGCTGCCAAACGGAACGAACATCGATTTTAGTTTGGATAGAATCACTTCGTTGAACGGTTCGGTAGTTTCTTCCTCATTTTTTCAATTACCGGAGAATGCTTCATTGATTCAGAACGGAACCCTGAATCAAGCTCCGGAGTTGGCAATGACGGGGTTGGGTTCTGTTATTCAGAATAACGTTGACAACCAGGTTATTAGAACTGTTACCGATATTAATATAGCGGTTAGTCACTTAAAAGGCTTGGATTTGAATAATAGCGGTGCGGTCTTTAATAACCTGATTATGCCCAATGTGCATTAATTCAATTAAGGGTGTAGCTGTCGATCATTATCCACTCTGTAGCGGTGTTAAATAAATCGCGGTAGTCGCGAGTCGTTTTAGACTAAAACAAGCATCTTAAAACGTATAGCCTTACAACCTGCGTTCCGGTTTTTATGGAACTGGTGGGTATCGCTGCGTATGAAGTAATAATGTAGAAAGTGCCATCATTCACCCGATTAATAACCTATCTGCTACGTATTCATACTAATTGTCCTGATGGGCTTAATAATTTATAAAGTTAACGGGATGGCTTGTTTATCCGCGCTTATCTTTTTCCGGAGCTTTTATTTATCTATAAAAGTCCAAGTAATAAATACTAAAAGTGATGTTAAAAAAACAATTAATGAGTCCGTTATGCTTATTAATTGCTACAGCTAAATTCAATTCTAAATGACAACGTAGGGAATTTAATTGCTGCTAATCTAATACCTAAAAAATGGAAATAATAATATGAAGATGAAATTTAGGAGTGGAAAATTTCCTCTATTTTTGGCTATTAAGGGGGGTATCTTTATCTGTTGTGTTTTTTTTGTAAACAGGAGTTATGCAGAAACAGCTAAGCAAAATAACTCTGCGGCGCAATACAAGAAATTAATTGCCGAGCAGCAAAAAGAATTCCAAATACAACGGCAGATCATTGCCGAGCAAGGCAAGGAACTGGAGCAGCTTAAGTTGCGCCTTGATGCCTTGACCAATCAAGCCGTAGAGAATAAAGCGGCGCCGGTTCAGCAGGCAGCAAACAAACCTCAAATCGTTGCGGCAAAAAATAATAATGAGCCGTCAATATCGCCTAATAAACTTCCGTCCAAGCCTGTCGGTCAGGCGCCTCCCGGAGCCGCGGAAAAACCAAGGCCGCCCGAAATACCCAGATTAAGCGAAACCGTAGGCGGCGTGTTAACCAGAAAAGGGAAAATTGTTGTCGAACCGTCGATGTATTACGCTTACACCAGTAATGACCGGGTGTTTCTTGATGCATTTACCTTTCTTCCCGCTATTGCTATCGGCCTTATCGATCTTCGCTCAGTTAAACGACACAGTTTTATCGGCGCTCTGGGGGCCCGTTACGGCATAACGGATAGGCTGGAGGTGGAGTTCAGGGTTCCTTACGTTTATCGTGATGATACTCAACGCTCACGGCCGGTCAGTATTGGTGCGGGCGTTGATGAAACCTTTAATGCAACCGGAAGCGGCATTGGCGACCTTGAATTTGCCAGTCGTTATCAGCTTAACAGTGGAGCCGGCGGGTGGCCGATTTTTGTCGGCAATATCGTCGCAACGGCACCCACAGGGAAAAGCCCTTTCGATGTTGTGTCTGTACAAGCTCAAGGCGTTCCCGGAGCAACATTTCCAACCGAATTGCCGACGGGTGCCGGATACTACAGTTTTCAGCCCAGTATTACAGCGCTTTATCCAACCGATCCAGCGGTTTTTTTCGGCAATCTTAGCTACAGTTATAACGCCGAAACCAGTACGAACTTCGGGAAAATTGATCCGGGGGATACGCTAGGATTAAGTTTTGGTATGGGGTTCGGCATTAATGAACGGTCGTCATACAGTTTAGGGTACTCGCACAAACATGTTTTAGATTCTCAAATTGATGGAAGAACGATTCCGGGAAGTACGCTGGATATAGGGCAGCTTTTGGTTGGCTATTCCTTTAAATATTCCAAACGAACTACCTTCAATTTATCTTTAGGCATCGGCACCACGACAGATTCGCAAGACGTTACGCTTAATTTCAGGCTGCCAATGACGTTTGGTTTATTCGATAGCTAAGGCGATGTCCGGTAAAGAAAATACCTCGTATAATTTATTTTTTATTCACCACGAAGACACGAAGGACACGAAGTTTATATTTTTTCTTCGTGCTCTTCGTGTCTCGGCAACTGCTCCTGCGTTGCTCTACCTCCTGCATCCATGCAGTCGTTCGGGGTGAGAAAATAATGCGTAATTCGGGTATGTTCTTTCATGGAAACGGCCTAAGGCGTTACTACCGCGAAGTTCTATCCCCGCTTCGCGGTTACTTAAGCAGTTCAGCCATGGCGATAATGTTTTTCGCCATTTCGCCGATTGCAATATTGCGATCCATCGCCAGCTTTCTCAGGGTGTGATAAGCATCGTCTTCGGTAAAGCCGCGGGTTTTGATTAAGATGCCTTTTGCCCGGTCGATCAGTTTTCTCTCTTCAAGCCTGGATTTCGTTTTTTCCAATTCATTGGTAAGCCGTTGTTGTTCCTTAAATCTCGCCACGGCGATATTGATGATGCTGTTAATGCGGCTGGTTTCCAAGCCGTTGACAACATAAGCGCTGACTCCAGCCTTAACGATTTGCTTGATGGTGTCGGAGGTATCGTCAGCAGCAAAGATAATGATTGGGAGCGGCTGGTTCCGGTTGAGGTAATGGATGTGCGGAAAATATTTTTTGGGACTGTCGATATTAAAAATAACAAGGTCGGTTTTGTTGGACATCGCTAGGGATGGAATATTTGTTTCAGAGGGTACCGTGTTAGTGACTGAATAGCCTTTAGCAATCAGCGTCTTTTCTAATAACTGATCTGTCGTTTCATCTTCAATAAGTAATATATTTAAGGTGCTCATTCTCAAATAATTAGCACAAACTACGCCATTTATTGACGGTGATTGTATTAATCGCCTAAGTCGCCAGCCCTAATAAATAAATCCCCATTGATTTCTATAGTTGTGCCGAATAATGCGGGTGCGTGTCGGGACGATAGTAAACGCGCCTACGGCAATGAAAATGTAATTGTTGTTGCACTTATAATGAGCGTTACTTGTTTGTATGCACCATCTTGGCTCATTCGGATGCTTTGTTTTTCAGGCTGATGATTCAATAAGTAATTAAAATCACCGGCTTGTTTATTGTGGCACAGGCATTGCTCTACAACTCCAAACAAGTAACATCGTTATCGAGGTTGTATATGAGCGTCAAACAAACATTAGTCGTCATTGGTAATGGCATGGTCGGGCAGTCTTTTTTGGCAAGTCTGGTTGAAAGCCCCATTAAAGAACACTATGAAATTATTACTTTCTGCGAAGAACCCAGAGCAGCCTATGACCGGGTGCATTTATCGGCATTTTTTACCGGCACCACGGCGCAAGAACTGTCTTTAGTCGAAGACGGCTTTTTTGAACAGCATGGCATTACCATTCATCTAGGCGACAAAGTCGCAACGATTAACAGAGCCGACAAAACCGTAACCTCGGCAAAAGGCTTGACCATCGCTTACGACAAGCTGGTTTTGGCGACAGGTTCTTATCCATTCGTGCCGCCCGTTCCTGGGCATGATCGCGCGCAATGTCTGGTTTATCGGACGATTGAAGATCTTGAAGCCATTGCCGCTGCTGCCAAAACAGGCAAGATCGGCACCGTCGTCGGCGGTGGCTTGTTGGGCCTTGAAGCGGCCAAGGCGTTAATGGATTTAGGCTTGGAAACCCATGTGGTCGAGTTCGCTCCGCGCTTGATGGCGGTACAGCTCGATGATGCGGGCGGTGCGATGTTAAGGCTGAAAATTGAGAATTTAGGCGTCATCGTGCATACCGGCAAAAACACCAGCATCATTACCGATGGCGAACAATGCATTAATAAAATGTGTTTTGCCGACGGCGAAGAGCTGGAAACCGACATCGTGCTGTTTTCGGCAGGGATTCGCCCGCGAGACGATCTTGCCAGAGCTTCCGGGCTGGAAGTCGGTCAGCGCGGCGGCATCGTCATCGATAACCAATGCCGCACCTCCGACGAAAATATTTATGCGATTGGCGAATGTGCATTGTGGAATGGCATGATTTACGGATTGGTCGCTCCGGGGTATGCGATGGCGCGCACGGTGGTGGCCGATTTGGCGGGCGATGCAGCAAGCTTTACCGGTGCGGACATGAGCACCAAGTTGAAACTGATGGGGGTTGATGTCGCCAGTATCGGTGACGCTCATGCCAAAACCCAAGGCGCGATGGTTTACACGTATCAAAATGGTGCAAGCGAAGTTTATAAACGCCTGGTGGTCAGTCAGGATAAAAAACAATTGTTGGGCGCGGTGCTGGTTGGCGATGCGTCGGGTTACGGAACCTTATTGCAATATTGTCTGAACGGTATCGAACTGCCGGAGAATCCCGATGCGCTGATTTTACCGCACCGCTCCGACGAGTCGGTCGGCTTAGGTCCGGATGCGTTGCCGGCCTCGGCGCAAATCTGCTCCTGCTACGATGTGACCAAGGGCACGATTTGCTCGGCGATTGAGGGCGGCTGCATGACGATGAGCGCGTTAAAAGCGGAAACCAAAGCCGCGACCGGTTGCGGCGGCTGTTCCGCGTTGCTTAAATCGGTTCTGGATTCGGAACTGTCGAAACAGGGTTTTGAAGTCAATACCGATCTTTGCGAGCATTTTGCCTATACCCGGCAGGATCTCCACAACCTGATTCGGGTCGAACAAATCAAAACCTTTGGCGAATTGCTGCACAAACACGGCATGGGTAAAGGCTGTGAAATTTGCAGGCCGACCGTCGGCAATATTTTGGCTTCGCAGTGGAATGAGCATATCCTGGAAAAAGATCATTTGGGGCTACAGGACACCAACGACACCTTTTTGGCCAACATGCAAAAAGACGGCACTTATTCGGTGGTGCCGCGCATCACCGGCGGCGAAATCAGCCCCGACATGCTGATTGCGTTGGGACAGGTCGGCAAAAAATACAAACTCTATACAAAAATCACCGGTGGCCAGCGCGTTGATTTATTCGGCGCGCGGGTCGATCAGCTGCCGCATATCTGGAAAGAATTGATAGCTGCCGGTTTTGAATCGGGCCATGCTTACGGCAAATCCCTGCGCACCGTTAAATCCTGCGTCGGCAGCACCTGGTGCCGTTACGGCGTCGATGACAGCGTGGGGCTGGCGATAGAATTGGAAAACCGCTACAAAGGCTTGCGTTCACCGCATAAAATCAAATTCGCGGTGTCCGGCTGCACCCGAGAATGTGCCGAAGCGCAGGGCAAAGATGTCGGCATTATCGCGACCGAAAACGGCTGGAACCTGTATGTCTGCGGTAACGGCGGCATGAAACCGCGCCATGCGGATTTATTCGCCACCGGTTTGGACAAGGAAACCCTGATTAAATACATCGACCGCTTCTTGAGTTTTTATGTGCGCACCGCCGACCGTCTGCAACGCACCTCGGTGTGGATGGAAAACATGGAAGGCGGTCTGGATTACTTGAAATCGGTAGTGCTTGAAGACAAGCTGGGACTGTGCGATCAGCTGGAGCAGCAAATGCAGTACGTGATCGACACCTATCAATGCGAGTGGAAAGCCGCGATTGAAGATGAAGCCAAGCTCAAACGCTTCCGGCATTTCATCAACAGCGACCAATCCGACGATAATGTCATCTTTGTTGAAGAACGCGGCCAGATTCGTCCTGCCGATGAAAACGAGCGCAAGCATTTTAAATTGGTGGAGGTAGCCTAATGGTTCAGTGGATAGATGTTTGCAGTGTTGATGACTTGCAGCCTGATTCGGGGGTTTGCGCACTGGTTGAAGGGGAGCAGGTGGCGATTTTCTGGATGCCGGAACCCGATGCAAAGGTTTATGCTGTCGGTAATTACGACCCGTTTGGCAACGCCAATGTCCTGTCGCGCGGCTTAATCGGCGATATTGGCGGGCAACCGGTGGTCGCATCGCCCCTATACAAACAACACTTTAACCTGCAAACCGGCGTTTGCCTGGAAGATGAAGCCGTGAAAATCCCCGTTTATGCCATTCGCATTGAGAACGGCAGCGTTCAAGTCAACCTTTCAGCATTGCCGCATGACGGAGAGCCAGCGTTATGAAATACAACTATTACATCGCCGATGTATTTACCAAACAGATTTTCAGCGGCGCGCAAATAGCCGTTTTCCCCAATGCCGAGGGCTTAAGCAAGGAGCAAATGCAGCTGGTGGCCAGGGAGTTGAACCTGTCGGAAACGGTGTTTGTATTTCATCCCGATAAACAAATCACTAACCGCGTGATGCGGATTTTTTCGCCGCTAGGCGAAGTCGATTTTGCCGGACATCCTATTATCGCCACCGCGTTTGTGCTGGCAAGTTGCGGCGATATTCAGTTGAATGCAGCGGTTACGCCGATGGTTTTCGAGCAAAATACCGGCCCGGTCAACGTCAATATTTCCGCTGAAGACGGCAAACCCAGTTTTGTGCAGTTCACCCGTAAAGTGACTTCGGTCATCGATTACTTCACGCCCAGCGATGACGAGCTGGCGAGCTTCCTGAGCATACAGCCGTCGGAACTTGACCATAAAAAATATGCGATGCGTCTGGTGTCTTGCGGCGTTCCGTATCTGATTGTTCCTGTTTGGCGTTATGAAAGCGTTAGGAATGCGAAGTTCAATTATGCGGCATGGAGCCAATCGACCGCTCCGCAAACCGCCGCTCAGGAAATCCTGCTGTTTTCCCCGAAAACGCCGTATGCGGATGCCGATTTTAATGCCCGTCTGCTGGGGCCGAGAATCGGCATTCACGACGATCCGCCGGTCGGTAGCGCTATGCCTGCATTTGCTTCGTATCTGTGTTCATTCGATTTTATGCAGAAAGGGACTTATACCTTTACCGTGGATCGCGGGGAGCAGAGTAATCGGCGCAGTGTGTTGAATTTGGAAATGGATCATAAAGGGGAAAACACGCTGACTATTCGGGTTGGCGGTGCGGCGGTTATGGTGGCGGAAGGGGTTATGAATATTCCGGATTAGGATAACTTGATTAGACGTGAATACGGATATGCACGAGATTAAAGGGATTTAAAGGTGTATTTTGTTTTTGCATAAAATAGGGTGCTATCAATAATTCAATATTTATAGTACCTTGCCTAACGGATTGCAGGAGTCGCGTTATACACCTGTGATTGAAAATTGATATACACCTATTTAGGTGTCTACTTAACGTTAGGCTCTTTGGGAAACGAAGATGACATTTATTGTTGGCGATAAAGTAAGGCACAAATCAAGTAGTCGTCTATTGGTGGTTACCCATATTGTTGGCTCTGAGGAGATTCCGAAGGTTTTACAAGCTCAAGCGCAAATGAATGGTTTTCAAAAAAATGATGTTTGGTGTGAGTGGCTCGACGACACGGGGCAAAAGCATGTTTCATTTTTCCGGTGTCCCACTTTAGAAAAGGAATAATTCAGGTATGTTTATGTTGAAGCAATTGCGTCAGTGGTATAACGGCAAAGATATTCCTGTTGACCCAGATGAGCCGGACACCATTGGAGGTATGGGAGTTTTGCATGAAACAAAAAAAGAGTTCCATTGGTCGGCTAAAATTTTTCGCTCCTTTGTTTCTTTTTACTTTCGTCATTGGCAATGGCTTTGGGGTACGGCAACAGCAGTATTTTTGGGTATCGCAGCAATCATTTGGCAAAAGTAATTATAAGTACATTTTGTTTTTTAGCCTTTGCCAAGTTTGGCTCTGGTGGTAAAGTCCAACCATCGTTAGGTTTGGTATTCACCGTACGTCAGAGGCAAATCGGTCCGTTTTGGTTGGTGGTAGTTTGACCTAACAAGTCGGTCAAAGGGACGCGCCGCCCGTTGGCGGTTTTGAAGTTCAGTTTTTTATCAAGGTTCGTCGGCTTCGTTTCGTCTTCGTTAGCGGCGCGCCCCTTACCGTAACGTTAGGCATTCTGGAATGAATGTGATGGCTTTGGCTTGCTTTCATCAGCCTCGGTGGTTACGGTAAGGTTTCGTTTGTTAGTGGTTCTGCTGTTGTCAGCCATGCGTTTGCGTCATGCGTGGGCAGCAGCTACTGTTTTTGTTTAGCGTCCGGTGCGTTGTTTAGGCTTTTTTGTCCAAGAGTGCTTGGCTTTCATCGTGCTTCTTGGCCTAACATGGCGCTCAAAGGGACGTGCCGCCTCATGGCGGTTTTAAAGTTTTGTAATTTATCAAGCTTTGGGGTTTTGTTTAACGTCCACGTGCGGCACGCCCCTTAGCTCTACGTTAGGGGTTTTATCAATGACAAAAACTGAAGCCGAACGACGAGTCGCCAAAGACGCTTTTCTTCGTGGTTCGCTTGGCATTCCAGATGATGCGGAATTACAAAAAATGTCCTTCGTTGAACTG